>Ga0126313_10001554_pt1 | contig 12253 bp, 9 predicted proteins | sample Plot105A_FD_89954 | JGI IMG/M metagenome (GOLD analysis project Ga0126313, IMG submission 89954) | Serpentine soil microbial communities from UC McLaughlin Reserve, CA, USA - Plot105A | ecosystem: Environmental > Terrestrial > Soil > Grasslands | place: USA: UC McLaughlin Reserve, Lake County...
CGGTCTCGGCGACGCAGACCGGCAAGACCGGGGTGTCGACGAAGGCCGCGACCGCGACCAACTCGGTCTCGGCGACGCAGACCGGCAAGGCCGGGGTGTCGACGAAGGCCGCGACCGCGACGCACTCGGTGTCGGCGACGCAGACCGGCAAGACCGGGGTGTCGACGAAGCAGCCGACCGCCACCGCGTCGGCCTCGGCGACGCAGACCGGCAAGACCGGCGTCTCGACGGCCGGCTAAGCCCCTCCCGGGCGGAGAACGGGCGGGCCGCGGCGCGGCCCGCCCCCTCCGCCCACTTGCGCTGGCAGGCAAGACGCGCTCGAATGGGGCGGGTGCCGGTCGAGCCAAAAGTCGGGGACACCTTCGCGGGGTATCGCATCGACGCGCTGGCGGGGCGCGGCGGGATGGGCGTCGTATTCCGCGCGACCGACCTCGCGCTCGACCGCCAGGTCGCGCTGAAGCTGATCGCGCCCGGCGCCGCCCAGGACCCGGTGTTCCGCGCGCGCTTCGAGCACGAGTGCCGGGCCGCGGCGTCGATCGACCATCCGCACGCCGTCGAGGTCTTCCACGCCGGCGAGGTGGACGGCGTCCTCTACGTCACGATGCGCTATGTGGAGGGCATCGACCTCGGTGCGCTGCTCGCGCGCGAGTCGGCGCTCGAGCCGGCCCGGGCGGTCGGGATCGTCGCCCAGGTCGCCGGCGCGCTCGACGAGGCGCACCGCCGTGGGCTCGTCCACCGCGACGTCAAGCCGACCAACGTGCTGATCGCGCAGCGCAACGGCGGCGAGCACGCGTTCCTGACCGACTTCGGCCTCACGAAGCGGCCCGAGGGCGACGCCGGACTGACGAAGCCGGGCTTCGCGATGGGGACCGCCGACTACATGTCGCCCGAGCAGGCGCGCGGCGCCGACGTCGACGGGCGCGCCGACACCTACGCGCTCGGCTGCGTGCTCTACAAGTCCCTCACGGGCGTCGTGCCCTTCGACCGCGGCAGCGACCTGGAGAAGATGTGGGCGCACGTCAACGACCAGCCGCCCTCGCTCCTGGACGTTCGGCCCGAGCTGCCGAAGGCGCTCGACGCAGCGGTCCGGCGCGCGATGGCCAAGGACCGCGACGAGCGCCACGCGTCCGCGCAGGAGTTCGCCGAGGCGGCGCTCGCGGCGATCGAGGGCACCAAGGCGCCGCCGCGCCCGGCGCGGGGGGCGATGCGCGTCGTCGTCGCGGAGGACTCCGTGCTGCTCAGGGCCGGCGTGGTGCACCTGCTCGAGGCCGCCGGCTTCGACGTCGTCGCGCAGGCGGGCGACGCGGAGGAGCTGCTGCGCGCGGTCTGGGAGCACCGTCCGGACGTCGCCGTGACAGACATCCGGATGCCGCCGACGCACAGCGATGAGGGGCTGGTGGCCGCGCGCAAGATCCGCGCCGAGCTGCCCGGTACCGGCGTGCTCGTGCTGTCGCAGTACGCGGAGGAGGCGTACGCGGTCGAGCTGCTGGGGGAGAGCGCGGAGGGCGTCGGCTACCTGCTCAAGGACCGCGTCGCCGACCCGCGCGGCTTCGCCGACTCGGTGCGCCAGGTGGGGCAAGGCGGCTCAGCGCTCGACCCGGAGGTGGTCTCCCAGATGCTCAACCGCACGCGCGCCTCGAGCCCGCTAGACGCGCTGTCGCCGCGCCAGCGCGACGTGCTCGCGCGGATGGCGGAGGGGCACTCCAACCACGCGATCGCGGAGGAGCTCGGGCTCAGCGAGCGCGCGGTCGAGCGCGACATCGGAGCGATCTTCGCGAAGCTCGAGCTGCCGGCGGGCAACGAGGGGCACCGCCGCGTGCTCGCGGTGCTGACGTTCCTGCGGGCCTGACGAGCGCGTCAACGCCGGTCGGGCGCGCCTTGCCGCGGGGTGACTGGCGTTGACGGCGAGATCCGCCGTCAACGCGGGTCGGGCGCGCCTTGCCGCGGGGTGACCGGCGTTGACGGGCGAGATGCGCCGTCAACGCAGGTCGGGCGGCCTGCTGACGTCGCTGGCCGGCGTTTACGGCGAGATCCGCCGTCACCGCGGGTCGGGCGGCCTGCCGAGCTCGGCTCCCGGCGTTGACGTCAGTCGTCGTCGCCGCTCCGGCCGCGGCCGCCTCCACGGCCGCGGCCACGACCGCTGCCGTCGTCGTCGTCGCCGGCGTCGGGGCTCGGCGTCGCGGAGGCGTCCGGGGTCGGGGTCGGCGTCGAACGATCCTCGCGCCGCGAGCGCGGCGCCAGCTCCACGCCGGCGTCGAGCGGCTCGGCCTGGAGGCCCACGCGCTGCGAGGTCAGGCTCGTAGCCGCCGTGGTCACGCCGACCGCGATCAGCAGCCCGGCCAGCGCGAGCAGCGTCCAGACCAGGATGCGGCGGAGCGGCATGGCGGTCACCCTGGCAGAGCGCGGGTCAAGGGCAGGCAAAGCCTCATGCCGGCGGCAGCGTGACGGCAGCGATCGTGCCGCCGCCGTGGCGCGCGTGCAACGTGACGTCGCCGCCCCAGCGCCGCGCGAGCTCGCGGGCGATCGGCAGCCCGAGGCCGGTGCCCGGCGCACCGCGGCGGCCGGCACCGCCGCGATGGAAGCGCTCGAAGACGTGCTCCTCCTCGCCGGGCGCGAGCCCCGCCCCGCGGTCGCGGACCGCGAGCCCGCCGGCGACCGCGGCGACCTCGACCGCCGTGGCTGCGGGCGAGTACGTGAGCGCATTCTCGACGAGCGCGTCGAAGATCCGGTCGGCGTCCTCGCGCTCATCCAGGCGGCGCCGTCGCCGTCCGCGGTCGCGCTCAGCCGCTGGTCGCGCTCGGACGCGGCGCCGCTCCAGCGCTCCGCGGCGCGCTCGGCAAGCTCGCGCAGCTGAAGCCGCTCGCCTGCCGTCCCGCGCTCTCCGGCCCGGCTGAGCTGGAGCAGCTCGTCGATCATCAGCGCCAGCCGGTCGAGCTCCTCGAGCGCCGCGTCGAGCTCTTCGGCGACCTCCGGATCGCCGCTGTCGCCGCGCGCGGCCTCGATCCGCAGCCGCAGCCCGGTCAGCGGCGTGCGACGCGTCGGCGACGAAGTCGCGCTGAGAGCGCACGAGCCGCTCGAGCCGCGCGGTCATGTCGTTGAAGGCTCCCGCGAGCGAGCGCTGCTCTGCGCTGCCCTCGACGGCGGCGCGGGCGGCGAGGTCGCCCTCGGCGACCCGGTGCGCGGCGCGATCGAGCCGCCGCATCGGCCGCGCGATCTGGCCGGCCACCACCCACCCGGCGAGCAGCCCCAGCCCGATCACGAGCAGCCCGATCAGCGCCAGCCCGACCCAGGCGCGGCGCACGGCGCGGTCGACGGCCTCGACGCTCTGCGACACCCGCACGGCGCCGATCGTGCGCCCGCCGCCGACGACCGGGACGGACGTGACCAGCAGCGTGCGCCCGAGCGTCTCCGAGCGTCGCTCGAGCTGGTCGCCGGGGCCGTTCAGCGCCGCGGCGATCTCGGGACGCCCGCTGTACGAGCGGCCCGGGGGCGTGCCCTCGGAGTCGGCGAGCAGGTCGCCGCCCGCGCCGACCACGATCACGCGCCCGCGCACGCTGGCCGCCGCGGCCTCGACGACGCGCTCGCGCTCGCGTGCGCTTCCCGATCCGAGCAGGTCGGCGACCGACGCCGCGACCACGTCCGCTTGGTTGCGCGCCTGGAGGCGCACCTCGGCGTCGATCCGGTCGGCGACGCTCGACGCGAGCGGGACCTCGAGCGCGACGACGGCCAGCACCAGCACGTACGCCAGCGCCAGCAGCAGCCGGGCGCGGAGGCCTACGGGACCGCTCCGTCCGGCGCGCTTAACCTGAAGCCGACTCCCGGCACTGTGTGTATGTAGCGCGGGGACGCCGCCTCGTCGCCGAGCTTGCGGCGGAGCCAGCCCAGGTGGACGTCGAGCGTCTTGGTGGAGCCGAACCAGTTCTCGTCCCAGACGCGGCTCATGAGGTCCTCGCGCGTGACCACCCGGCCGGCGTTGCGTGCGAGCTCGGCGAGGAGGTCGCACTCCTTGCGGCTGAGCTCCAGCTCGCGGCCGGCGAGCACGGCGCGGCGCGCCGCGACATCGACGTCGAGCTCGTGCACCAGAATCGGCTCCGCGGGGGCTTCGTGCTTGTTCGCTCGCCGCAGCACGGCGCGGATGCGCGCGACGACCTCGGCGCCCGAGAACGGTTTGACCACGTAGTCGTCCGCACCGAGCTCCAGGCCGACGACGCGGTCGGTCTCCGTCCCGCGCGCGGTGACCATGACCACGGGGACGTCGCGCTCGCTGCGCGACACGCGGCACCGTCGCGGCCGTCGCCGTCGGGGAGCGCGAGGTCCAGGAGGACGAGCTGCGGGTCGGTCCGTCGCGCGGCCTCGAGCGCCTCCGCGGCGGTGCGCGCGACGGTCGTCTCGAAGCCCTCGCGGCGGAGCAGCCGTGCGAACGGCTCGGCGATCGAGGCCTCGTCCTCGACGATCAGGATGCGGGTCGCCATCGCGATCGAATGTACCCACCGGTTCCCGGTCCGGGCGTGGTTTTGCCAAGGCTTGACCGGGGCTTCGAGGTGGCTCTGGCGGCCGCGGGCCAGCCTGCCCGGCCATGTTGCTGAAGAGGACACGCATCGCAGCGGGCGTCACGCTGGCCGCGCTCGCCCTCGGTGCCGGCAGCGCCGAGAAGGAGCCGGCCGCGACGGCGGCCGCGGCCAAGCCGGAGATACGGACGGAGGCCGTCCGCCGCACGGTGCGCGTGCGGGCCGGGGCTGTGTCGGCCGCGGCTCCCACAGCGGCGCCGGCCGCGGCAGCGGCGCCGGCGCCCGCGTCGAGTCATGGCGGCGCCTTGCGCGGCCCAGGCCGCGGAGGAGGCGACGGGTTCGACGATCACGGCCACGGCGGCGATGACGGCGGTCACGGTCGCGGCCGGGGCGGCGACGACGAGTTCGACGATCACGGCGGCGATGACGGCGGTCACGGTCGCGGCCGGGGCGGAGACGACGAGTTCGACGATCACGGCGGCGACGAACGTGGTCACGGTCGCGGCCGGGGCGGCGACGACGAGTTCGATGACGGCGGCCGCGGCGGCGACGACGGCGACTTCGACGAACACGGCGGCGATCATGAGTGAGCGGCTCGGCAGCTTCCCGGTCGTGACCGCGGCCGGCGCGCTGTTCTGCGTCGCGCTCGTGTTCCTGGCGTTGCAGATGCGCGCCGGCGCGGATCCGGCGATCGGCGCCGGCTCCAAGGCGGAAGCGGCGAACGCTCGCCCGGTGATCGTCCGGCGCGTGATCGTGCGGCGGATCGTCGAGGAGGCCCCCGGCGGGCCGGCGCCGACCGCTCCCGCCCCTCGCGCGGCGCCGGCGCCGGAACCCGGCGCCGCACGCTTCCGCGACGACGCAGGCCTCGTGATGAAGGTCCGCATCCCTGTCACCCGCGTCGACGAGTCGTTCGGCGCGCTCGGCAGCACCATCCGCATCGCGATCGTCGCGCCGGACGCGCGCGGCCTGGTCGTCCGCGCCCGCGACGCGATCCACGACTTCGAGGCGTGCGCTTCGCGCTTCCGCCCGGATTCGGAGCTGTGCGCGCTCAACGCCGACCCGCGCGCGGTCGTTCCCGCGTCGCGGCAGCTTCGCGACGCCGTGCGAGCTGCGCTCGGGGCGGCCGAGCGCAGCGGCGGTCTCGTCGATCCGTGCCTGCTCGACGCGCTCGACGCCGCCGGGTACCGGCGCTCGCTCGCGCGTGACGAGTTGATCTCGCCAGCCGAGACGAACTCGTCACATGCCGGCCGGCCGGCGCGGCCGCACCCGGCGGCTCGCTGGCGGCACGTCCGCGTCGACGATCTGCGGGGCACGATCGAGCGCCCGCCGGGGTTCCGCCTCGACCTCGGCGGCTCGGGGAAGGGCCCACGTCGCCGACCGCGTCGCGAGCATGCTCGGCTCGGCTCGCTCCTGGGTCGTCGATGCCGGCGGCGACGTCCGCGTCGGCGGAGCGTGCGAGGTGCACGTCGCGCACCCGTTCGACGGGCCGCCCGCCGCTCGGCTGCGGCTCGCCAGCGGCGCAGCGGCGACTTCGAGCATCGTGCGCCGCTCCTGGTGGACCGAGGAGGGCGCAATCGCGCACCATCTGCTGGACCCGCGACCGGCCGTCCGGCATGGACCGGGCTGCTGGCCGTGACGGCGCTCGCCCCGACGACGCTGGAGGCGGAGACGCTGAGCAAGGCCGCGCTCCTCTCTGGCCCTGAGCGCGCCCGCCGGCTCCTCGCGCGCCACGGCGGCGTGATGATCCATGCGCGGGGCGAGGTCGAGCCCGTCGGGCCGCTGCCGGTCGACGGCGGCGCGCTTGCGCCGGTCGGTCAGGTGGCGCTCGAGGGCGCCGGCGACTGCAGCGCGCTTGCGCCGGTCGGTCAGGTTGCGTTCGAGGGCGCCGGCGACGGCGGCGTGGTCGCGCCGGTCGGGCGGCTGCGCGGCGGCATCGAGCGCGGGCCGACCTCGTCGCTGCCCGCCGGTGCGCGCCCCTGGAGCCGAGCGGCATGACTCGACCGGACCCCGCCGAGCACGCCTGGTGGCTCGCGTCGCGCGCGGCCGGAATCGCCGCGCTGCTCTGCATCACGCTCTCCGTCGGCGTCGGACTCGCGATGGCCGGGCGCGTCTCGCGCACTCCGCGGCTCGCCCGGGTGCTCACGGCCGTCCACCAGCAGACCGCGCTCGTCGGCCTGATCGCGATCGCCGTGCACGGGATCACGCTGCTCGGCGACCGCTTTCTCTCACCCGGCCTGACCGGCATCGCCGTGCCGTTCGTCATCGACCACGAGCCGCTGTGGACCGGGCTCGGAGTGATCGGCGGCTGGCTGGGTGCGGCGCTCGGGCTGAGCTACTGGATCCGGCACCGCATCGGGCCGGCGCTGTGGCGCAAGCTCCACCGGGCGACGATCCTGGTCTACCTCCTCTCGGTCGCGCACACCCTCGGCGCCGGCACCGACGCCGCAGAGCCGTGGATGCGCGTCCTCCTACTCGCGACCGGCGCGCCGATCGTGTTCCTGTTCACGATGCGCGTGCTGCCGCCGCCGGCGCCGCCGGCCGCCGCGTTCCGCCGCTTCCGCGTCACGCAGGTCACCCCGGAGAGCGCCGCCGTCACGTCGTTCGCGCTCGAGCCCGTCGACGGCAAGCGGCTCGTGCCGTTCGCGCCGGGCCAGTTCGTGACCGTCGCCGTCGACGTGCCCGGAGCCGGCCGGCTGCTGCGCAGCTACTCGCTCTCCGCCGCGCCGGACCGGCGCCGCCACCGGATCAGCGTCAAGCGCGAGGGCGTCGTCAGCGGTCGCCTGCACGCCGCGGTCGCGGCCGGCGACGTCGTCGAGCTGTCCGGCCCGCACGGGACGTTCGTGCTCGACCGGGCAAGCCGCCGCCCGGTCGTCCTGCTGAGCGCGGGCGTCGGGGCGACGCCGGTGCTCGCCATGCTGCACGCGCTCGCGGCCCAGCGCAGCACGCGCGAGGTGTGGTGGCTGCACGGCGCGCGCGACGGCGGCGAGCACCCGTTCCGCGAGGAGGTGCGGGAGCTGATCGCGCGGCTGCCGAACGGTCGGCTGCACGTGCGCTACAGCCGACCGCATCCGCGCGACCGGCTCGGCCGCGACTACGACGCGACCGGCCGGCTGACCGCCGGGGCGCTGGCCGACCTCGGCGTGCCGATCGCCGCCGAGCACTACCTCTGCGGCCCGTCCGCGTTCCTCGACGAGCTGACGGCGGGCCTGCGCGCGGCCGGCGTGGCGAGCGAGCTGGTCCGCAGCGAGCGCTTCGGCGGGCCGACGAGCGCCGGCGGCGCTCGGACCGCCCGCAGCGGAGCGACGAGCGGTGCTGCGTCGACGAACGCGGCGAGCGGCGCGGCCGTCGCTTTCTCGCGCTCCTGGATCGACGCCACCTGGGACGGGCGCCACGCCACGCTGCTAGACCTCGCGGAGGCCAGCGGCGTGCCGGCGGCCGCGGGGTGCCGGATCGGCAGCTGCCACAGTTGCCGCACCGGCGTGCTCGACGGCGCCGTGCGCCACGGCCCGGAGCCGCTCGAGCCGCCGCCCGCGGGCAGCGCCCTGCTGTGCTGCGCCCGACCGGAGGGCGACGTGGTGCTCGACGCGTGATAGTCGCGCGTGCCGCGAGGCCTACGACTACGTGGTCGACCCGGCCGAGCAGCCGGCGGATGCCGGCGTTCAGCTCGAGAGGGACCGTCGCGCTTCGGGGATCGCGTGGTAGCCCTTGGCGCCGATCGCTCGCGCCAGGTCGCTCCGCGGCTCCTCGCCGGCGCGGAGCCGCTCCAGCGCGTGCCCGAAGTCGTAGCGCGGCGACCAGCCGAGCTCGCGCCGCGCACGCGCGTTGTCGTACACGCGGTCGATGCTCGCGAACATGCGCCAGCCGCGTTCGTCGTAGACGGCCTCGTAGCCCGGGAACAGGCGCCGCACGACCGCCGGCGCGTCCGCGCGCAGCTCGCCCAGGTCGGCGCGCGTGAACGGCGGCGTCGCGCTCACGACGTAGCGGCCGAAGCCGATCTCGGGCGCGCGCTCGAGCGCGCGCCGGTGGGCGTCGACGACGTCCTCGATGTCGGCGCGCCGGTAGAGCAGCTCGTTGACCTTGACGTTCGCATCGTCGTAGGCGTCGCGGACGTCGTCGCGGTCATCGCCCTCGGGGAAGAAGCGCGAAGTGCGCAGGATCAGGCACGGCAGGCCGTGATCGCGGTGGACGAGCTCGCAGAGGTCCTCCGCCGCAGTCTTGGTGACGCCGTACACGTTGCGCGGGATCGGCGTGACGTCCTCGTCGATCCAGGCAGCCGGCTCGCCGGGCGCCGGGACGAGCGCGCGCCCGAACGCACTGGTCGTGCTCGTGAACACGAAGCGCCCGACGCCGGCGTGCACCGCCGCCTCGAGCAGCGTGAGCGTGCCCGTCACGTTCGTGGCGACGAACTCGTGGCGGCCGTGCGAGTCGACGTGCGGCTTGTGCAGCGTCGCCGTGTGGACGATCGCGTCGGTGCCGTCGACGGCGCGCCTGACGACGCCGGCGTCCGCCACGGAGCCGACGATGTCGGTGTACGGCGATTCGAGCACGTCGAGCCCGAGCACGTCGCGCCCGTCGGCCCGCAGCACGCGCATCAGCGCCTCGCCCAGGTGGCCTGAGCTGCCCGTGACGAGGATCCGCATCCTCGGGTGTGTATCAGGACGGCCGTCGGCGCGATCAGGACACGCGGACGGCGAACGTCGCCGCGTGCGGCGCAAGCCGGAAGGCGCCGCCGGCGAGCGCGTTCGCCGGCGCCGTCATCGGCTCGAAGCAGACGACGTCGCGGTCCCCAGGCGCGTACACCTGCGCAACGTCGTAGCCGTGCTCGAACGCGACCTCGATCCGGCGGCCGCCGCCCTCGACGGCGAACGCCGCGGGCTGCTCGAGGTGGTCGAAGCCGTCGTCGTACATGCGATCGCCCAGCGGTCCCGCGTAGGGCTCGACACGCTCGGGCGGCCCGGCCGGGACCAGCCGCCGATCCGTCACGAGCCGGCAGCGTACCGGCAGCTCGATCCACCACGAGGCGCGCGGCACGCCCGGCAGCACGAGGTACGGGTGGAACCCGAACGTGACCGGGACGGCCTGCACGCCCGTGGGGACGATGGAGGTCCGGATGCGGAGCGTGGCGGAGCGCAGCTCGGCCTCGATCCGCACCCTGTGCGGGAACGGGAAGGCGGCGCTCGCGCCGTCGCCCAGCTCGGCTGCGAGCCGCCAGCCCGAGGCGAGCACGCGCCAGCGGCGCGGCAGCGTCCCGTGGATCGGGAGCCCGTGCTCCTCGACGGGCACGATCGCCGCGGCCGCGCGCAGGTCGACCGAGCGGCCGAGCGCCTCGTACGACCAGGCGCCGAGCCGGTTCGCCCACGGGTGCAAGAGCGGGATGCCCATCGTCGCGCCCGTCCGCGCGTAGGCCTCGAGCCCCTCGTTCTGCGCAAGCAGCTCCTCGCCCTCGTGCTCGAGCGAGCAGCAGACCATCCCGGCGCCGGGCGCGAACGTCGCCGACACGTTCGCGACCGGATCGTGGAGCGTGACGAGCTCGAGCGCGTGAGCGAGGGCGGTAGTCATGCCGGCCAGTCGCCCGAGACGGCCGCGCGTTACGCGAACGTCCATCTTCACGGGCTATACGCGGGCAAGATGGACGTTCGCGTAACGGCGAGGCGCCCGCGAGGACAGCACGGCCATGACAGCGATCGCCCCCGCTCCCTCAAAGCGCCGTTCATACGGAGTCCTGCGCGCGCTCGGCCTCGCGACAGCCGCCGCAAGCACCACCGTGCTGGGCGTCTGGATCGCCGGCGGCGCGATCACAGACGACTTCCGCGCCTCGATGGCGCTGACCGGCGCGTGGTTCATCAGCGCCGGAGCCGCCTCGATCGGCTCCCTCAAGGCCGGCCGTTCGACGGGCCTTCCGATCCTCGCCGGCTACCTGATCGCCGCCACCGCGACGGGCGGCTATCTGGCCGCGACGACCCTCCGCGACAAGACCGTCCACGAGGTCGTCGCAACCGGCATGCCGGCAAGCGCCCTCCCGGCAGCGCCCGATCCCCAGCGCAAGCGCAACGTCGAGCAGGCCCGCGGCACGTTCGTCTCGGCCGAGCATGCGACGACCGGCACGGCGCGCGTCGTCGAGCTCGCGAACGGCCGCCGCGTCCTCACGCTCACCGGCTTCGAGACCTCGGCCGGCCCGGACCTGCGCGTGCGCGTCGATCCCGGCGACGTCGACCTCGGCGCCCTCAAGGGCAACAGGGGCGATCAGCAGTACGACCTGCCGCAGCGGCTCGACCCGCAGGCCGTCCGGATCTGGTGCCGCGCGTTCAGCGCCCTCTTCGGCTCGGCACGGCTGGAGAACAGCTGATGCCCGCCTTCGACAACCTCCTCGTCGTCGTCGCGGTCGCGTTCGCCGCGCCGTTCCTGCTCGGCCTGCGCCCGAGCCTCCGCCTGCCGTCGGTCGTGCTCGAGATCGTCGCCGGCATCGTCGTCGGCCCCGACGTGCTCGGGCTCGCGGACATCGACCAGTCGCTGGAGGTCATCGCCCTCGTCGGGCTTGCGTTCGTCCTCTTCCTCGCCGGCCTCGAGATCGAGTTCGAGATGCTCAGGGGAAGGATCCTGCGCCTGACCGGGCTTGGATTCGCGGCGTCGTTCGCGATCGCGCTGCTCGTCGCATTCGGCCTGCGGGCCGGCGGCCTCGTCGAGACTCCCCTCCTGATCGCGATCATCCTCTGCGCGACCTCGCTCGGCGTCCTCATCCCGGTGCTCAAGGACGCCGGGGAGATCGACTCGACGTTCGGGCAGCTGATCGTGGCAGCCGCGTCGGTCGCCGACTTCGGCGCGATCATCCTGCTCTCGATCTTCTTCTCCGGCGAGGGCGGGACCGGCTCGACGCTGCTGCTGCTCGGCTCGCTGTTCGTTCTGGCCGCGGTCGTCTTCGGCGTCGTGCGCGGCGCCGAGCACTCGATGCGGATCCGCGCCGACCTGCTGCGCCTCCAGGACACGACCGCGCAGATCCGGGTCCGCGCCGCGCTCGTCCTGTTCGTCGGCTTCGCCGCGATCGCGGAGGAGCTGGGACTCGAGGTGATCCTCGGCACGTTCATCGCCGGCGCCGTGCTCGGCCTCGTCGACCGCGACGAGGTCATGACGCACCCCGACTTCCGGCGGAAGCTCGAGGCGATCGGCTTCGGCTTCTTCATCCCGGTCTTCTTCGTCACCACGGGCGTCCGCTTCGACCTCGACGCGCTGACCGCCTCGACGGAAGCGGTGGCGATGGTCCCGATCTTCCTCGTCGCGCTGCTGGCCGTACGCGGCCTGCCGGCCCTGATCTACACCCGCGTCCTCGACACCCGCCGCACGGTCGTCGCGGGAGTCCTGCAAGCGACTTCGCTCCCGTTCATCGTCGCCGCCTCCACGATCGGCGTCGAGCTCGGGCTCGTCGACGCGGCGGAGAGCGCCGCGCTGATCGGCGCTGGCCTTCTCTCGGTGCTGCTGTTCCCGCTCGCGGGACTCGTGGCGCTGAGAGGCGGTAACGCCCGCGCCGGTATCGAGACTCAGACCCAGGCAACCGTCTGAAGCAAAGGAACCCCATGGCCCACCCCGCACCAGCCACCCGCAGAGACCCGATGCCCGGCATCGCGGGCAAGAACGTGCTCGTCACCGGCGGCAGCTCCGGCATCGGGCAGGCGATCGCCGTCCGCTTCGCCGAGCACGGCGCGAACGTCGCGATCAACTACCTGACGCAGCCCGAGGAGGCGCACGACACC
>Ga0126313_10001556_pt1 | contig 12240 bp, 11 predicted proteins | sample Plot105A_FD_89954 | JGI IMG/M metagenome (GOLD analysis project Ga0126313, IMG submission 89954) | Serpentine soil microbial communities from UC McLaughlin Reserve, CA, USA - Plot105A | ecosystem: Environmental > Terrestrial > Soil > Grasslands | place: USA: UC McLaughlin Reserve, Lake County...
CGCGGAGGAGGTGGGATTCGAACCCACGGGGCCCTCTCGGGTCCGGCGACTTTCAAGGTCGCTGCCTTCGGCCAGCTCGGCCACTCCTCCCCGGCCAGTCTATGGGGTTTGGCCGCTACCCCGGCTCAATCACGTCGAACGGCAGGTAGGGCCGCAAGGCGACCGGGAGCTTCACCGAGCCGTCGGGTTGCTGGTGGTTCTCCAGCAGGGCGACGATCGTGCGGCCGACGGCGACGGCGGTGCCGTTGAGGGTGTGGAGGGGGCGGTTGCCGGCGGGCCCGCGGACGCGGCAGGCGATGCGGCGGGCCTGGTAGTCGGTGCAGTTCGAGGTCGAGGTCAGCTCCCGGTAGGTCCGCTGGGAGGGGATCCAGGCCTCGCAGTCGTACTTCTTGGCGGCCGAGGCGCCGAGGTCGCCGGCGGCGATGTTCACCACCCGGTAGGGCAGCTCCAGCGCCTGGAGGAGCTCCTCCTCGCGGGCGAGCAGCAGCTCGTGCTCCTGGGCGGAGGCCTCGGGGAGCACGAACGACACCATCTCGACCTTGTCGAACTGGTGGACCCGGAAGATCCCGCGGGTGTCCTTGCCGTAGGAGCCGGCCTCGCGGCGGAAGCAGGGCGAGAAGCCGACGTACCGGCGGGGAAGGTCGCCCGGGTCGAAGATCTCGTCGGCGTGGTAGGAGACGAGCGGCACCTCGGAGGTGCCCGCCAGGTACAGGTCGTCGTCGGCGGTGCGGAAGATCTGCTGCTCGTCGGTGGGGAGGAAGCCGGTGCCGAACATCGCCTCGCGGCGCACCAGCACCGGCGGCACCATCGGCACGAACCCGGCGGCGGTCAGCCGGTCCACGGCGAAGCGGACGAGCGCGAACTCGAGCATGGCGCCAGGGCCGGTCAGGTAGCCGAAGCGGGCGCCGGAGACCTTGGCGGCGCGGACGGTGTCGATCGCGCCGAGCAGCTCGCCGAGCTCCAGGTGGTCGCGGACCTCGAAGCCGAGCTCCGGCACGGTGCCCCAGCGCGACAGCTCGACGGCGTCGTCCTCGCCGCCCGACGGCACCGACGGGTCGGGAATGTTCGGCACCCAGGCGAGGGCGTCGTGCAGCTCGGCGTCGGCGTCGCGCAGGGCGGCGGTCGCCCGGTCGAGGCGGTCGGCCAGCTCCTTGAGGCCGGCCAGGGCCTGCTCGCGCTCGGCCGGGGCCGCCTTGGCGACCTCCTTGCCGCGGCGCTTCTGCTCGGCCCGGAGGCCGTCGACCTCGGTGACCAGCGCGCGGCGCGCGGCGTCGAGCTGGAGGACGCGGTCCACCCGCTCGGCGACGCCGGGGCCACGCCGGGCGAGCGCGGCCTTGACCCCCTCGGGGTCGTCGCGGACGAGCTTCAGATCGAGCACCTGCTGCCACCTCCGGCTGCGCGGTCGGCCTTGCCCAAGGCTACCGAACGGGGCCTCGTGCGCGAACCGGATTCTCAGACGGGCGCCTGCTGGGCCGGGGCCGGCGGCCCCATGGCCATCGCGATGGCGGTCCGCTCCTCCTCGGAGAGGTTGTGGTCGGACTGGCCGCCGCGGATGGGCTTGGCGTACGAGCGGGTCTCCGACCGGCCGTTGATGGCCGAGAGCACCACGCCGTCCCCCGCCTCGTCCAGGAACGCGGCGGAGAAGGAGAGGTGCCCGCCGACGTCGTGGAAGGCGTCGTAGCGGGTGAAGCCGACGGTGCGGACCATGGTCGAGACGCGCTGGCGGAGCTGGGCGGTCTCGCGCCCGACCAGGTTGAGCTTGCCGCGCAGGCGGTCGACCGCCTCGACCTGCCTGGCGACCGCGGCCAGCATGTCCTCGCCCGGCTCCCCGCCGGCGAACAGGCGGGCGTAGGTGCGGCGCAGCGCCCGCAGGCGGTTGGCCAGGAAGGCCACGGCGGCGAGCAGCGCCAGGCTCGCACCGAGGGTGACGTAGACGAGGAGGGTCAGCCTCTCAGCCGGCAGCGGGGACACGGGTAACCTCCTGCGAGGCCAGCGGGGAAGGCAGCGCCCGATTGTACAATGCGGGGATCTTGGATGAAGGTCGGCTTCGACGGCTTCTCGGCGCCGTGGCAAGGGGCGAGCTGTCAACCGAGGACGCCATGACCCGCCTGGCCCGGCTCCCCTTCGAGGACCTCGGCTTCGCCCGCGTCGACCACCACCGCGCCCTTCGCGGCGGCCCAGAGGTGGTCTACGGGCGCGGCAAGACCCCCGCCGAGGCCGCGGCGATCGCCGCCGCCCTGCTCGCCCAGGGCGGGGCGCCGGTGCTGGTCACCAAGGCGACCAGCGAGCACGCCGACGCCGTGCGCGAGGTCGCCCCCGGCGCCGAGTGGCACCCCCGCTCCGGGCTGCTGGTCTGCCGGCGGGTCGGGACGCCGGCGGACGCGGGGCTGGTCGGGGTCGTCTGCGCCGGGACCAGCGACCTGCCGGTGGCCGAGGAGGCCTGGGTGACCGCGGAGGCCTTCGGCTGCCGGGTCGACGCGCTCGTCGACGTGGGTGTCGCCGGAGCCCACCGGCTGTTCGCCGACGCCGCGCGGCTGCAGGCCGCCGACGTGCTGGTGGTGGTCGCCGGCATGGAGGGCGCGCTGCCGTCGCTGGTCGCCGGCATGGTCGCCGCGCCGGTCGTGGCGGTCCCGACCAGCGTCGGCTACGGCGCGGCCTTCGACGGCCTGGCCGCCCTGCTCGGGATGCTCAACTCCTGCGCGGTGGGGGTGAGCGTGGTCAACATCGACAACGGGTTCGGCGCCGGCGCGCTCGCGGCGCGCATCCTCGCCGCCGGCCGCCACCGCGCCGAGGCGGCCCCAGGTGAGGGCGCCGGGACGGCCACTGGTCGCGGCGACGTGGCCGCCACGGGCCCCTCCGGCGGGCCGCCGTGACGGCCACGCCCTTCGCCTACTTCGACTGCTTCGCCGGCATCGCCGGCGACATGGCCCTCGGGGCCCTGCTGGACGCCGGCGGCTCCCTGGAGGCGCTGCGGGCGGGGCTGGCCGGCGTGCCCCTCGACCCGTTCGCGCTGGAGGTGGCGGCGGTGGAGCGTGGCGGCATCGGCGCCACCCAGGTCACCGTCCGCCCCGACGGGCCACCGGCGGCGCGGACCTGGGGGTCCCTGCGCGGGACGCTGGCAGGCGCCGGCCTTCCCGCGCCGGTCCGCGAGCGGGCGCTGGCGGTCTTCACCCGGCTCGCCGAGGCCGAGGCCAGGGTGCACCGGGTGCCGGCAGAGGAGGTCCACTTCCACGAGGTCGGCGCCGTGGACGCGGTGGTCGACGTCGTCGGCACGGCCCTGCTCCTGCACGACCTGGGCGTCACCGAGGTGTGGGCCTCGCCGGTGGCGACCGGCAGCGGCCTCCAACGGGCCGAGCACGGCGTGCTGCCCGTGCCGGCGCCCGCCGTGCTCGAGCTGCTGCGAGGCGTCCCCGTGCACGCCGGCGGGGTGGCCGCCGAGCTGACCACGCCGACGGGGGCCGCCATCCTGGCCGGGAGCGCCGGCCACTTCGCCGAGCTGCCGCCCGTGCGGGTCGCCCGCGTCGGCTACGGGGCCGGCAGCCGGCGGCACCACGAGCTGCCCAACCTGCTGCGGGTGATCCTCGGCGAGCGGGTGGGCGACGCCGCCGCCGGCGACGGCGGCCTGGTGCTGGAGGCCAACATCGACGACATGACGCCGGAGCTGGCGCCGTGGGTGCTCGAGCGGCTGTTCGAGGCCGGCGCGGCCGACGTCTGGTTCACCCCCATCCACATGAAGCGCGGCCGCCCGGGCATCACCCTGTCGGTGCTGTGCGCGCCGGGCGCCGACGCCGAGCTGCGCGAGCTGCTGTGGCGGGAGACCTCCACCCTCGGGGTACGGGGGCTGCCGGTGCGCAAGTGGATGCTGGACCGCCGGGTGGTCGAGGTCGAGCTGCCGGGCGGCAAGGTGCGGGTCAAGCTCGGCCTGGACGGCGGCCGGGTGGTCAACGCGGCGCCGGAGTACGCCGACTGCGCCCGCCTGGCCGGGCAGACCGGCCGGCCGCTCAAGGACGTGATGGCCCGCGCCCAGGCGGCCGCCCTGTCCGCCCTCGACGCCGGCGGCTGGCAGGAGGCGGAGGAGCGCGACTAGGGCACCGGCACCGGCGGACCGACCACCACCGGGTCGCGCAGCTCGTGGAACTCCAGGCCCTCCATGTAGCTGCGGACGGTGCCGAGCTGGACGGCCATCTCGACCGGCATCTGGCGCTCGCCGGCGCGGGCCTCCCGCTCCGACGTGAAGTAGGTGACCTCGGTGAAGCCGATGCCGTCGGCGTGCTCGGCCACGGTCACCCCGAGCACGTGGGGGGCCCGCTCGCGCAGGGTCCGCTCGACCTCCGCCCGCATGGCGGCCAGGCGGATGGGGTCGACGAGCCGGCCCTGCACCACCTGGACGAAGCCGGCGTCGGCGTCGTCGCCGCCCTTCATCACGTTCACCACCGGGCAGTCGTACCAGGTCGCCGGGGCGGCGAGGCGGCGGTCGAGCGACGCCTGCCAGTCGGCGTGCTCCGGCCGCCCACCGCCGTTCATGGCGGCCGCCTCGTTGGCCAAGCGGAGCACCGCGACCGCCTCGCCGTCGTCGGTCACCCCCGCGGTGAAGCGCTGCCATCCGGGGGTCGCGCCGCCAAGCTCCTGGTGCCAGCGGGCCAGCTCGAACCTCGCCCCTGGCACGTCGACGACTCGTCCCCGCATGATCCGGATGAACACGCAGCAACCCCCGTTGGTTCGGGCGGCTCAGCCTACCTGCCGGCGGGGACACGTCAAGGCGGCGCGCGACCGCCCGGCTCAGCGGGTGACGCGCTCGCGGTCGCCGGCGGGGCCGGCCGGCGGCCGGCCGGCGGCCTCGCGGCGCATGCGCAGCCCAACCACGGCCAGGGCGACCCCGAAGGCGACCGAGACCAGCGCCAGGAGGGCGTGGACCGCCTTGAAGCGGAGGTCGTGGGTCGGGTCGCTGGCGATGTTCCACATGCGGGTGGCCCACACGTACAGCGTCCAGGCGGCCGCGGCCAGCAACAGGTTGGAGCGGGCGCGGAGGGTTCGCATGCCCCCATCCTACCTGGCGTCGGCGCCCTTCTCGGCCAGCAGGAGCGCCGCCAGGCCGAGCCCGGTGAAGGCGGCGACCAGCGGCGGGACCGCCCGCCAACCGGCCACGCCGACCGCCCAGGCGAACAGCGGCGGGCCGAGCAGCGTGCCGGCGCTGCCGAGCTGCGCGATCAGGCCGTTGACCACGGCCAGGTGGTCGGGCGCCGCCGCCATCCGGGGGACCGCCGCGAACACGCCGGCGACCACCACGCCGTTCGCCGCCAGCAGGGTGGCGGCGGCGAGGACGCTGGCGGCCAGCGACCCGCCCGCGTGCACGACCGGCCAGCTCGCCAGCGGCATCAGCAGCCCGGCCGCCATGAGGGCGCGCAGGCCGGCGCCGCGCCCCAGCAGCCAACCGGCGACGAGGCTGCCGAGCACGCTGGACAGCGCCACCAGGGCGGTGGCCGACCCGGCGGCGGCGCTGCCCCCGCCCAGCTCCTCCACCAGGAACGTCGGCAGCATCCCGAGCAGGGCCGAGGCGATCACCACGATCGCGCAGAAACCGGCGGCGAGCAGCGTCGGCACGCGCAGGTCGGCCAGCCGCAGCCGCGCCACGGCGTCCGGCCGGCCCGGCGCGGCCGGTGGGAGGCCATCCGGTGCATCGGGCGGGACGAAGAGGCCCACGGCCACGGCGACCGGGACGGCCAGCACGCCCGGGGCGGCCAGCCAGAGCCGCCAGCCGAGGGGGGCGAGCACCCCGCCGACGGCGGCGCTGGCCGCCAGGCCGACCGCGATGGCGGTCCCCCACAGCGCCAGCACCGCCGGCTGGTGGCCCCTGCCGGCCATCTGGGTCATCAGGGTCGGGGCGGCGACCACCACCAGCAGGAACCCGATCCCCTCGGCGGCGCGGGCGGCGAGCATCCAGCCGGCCCCCGGCGCCGCCGCGCCGGCCCCGCCCGCCGCCACCAGCATGGCGAGGCCGGCCAGCAGGGCACGGCGGCCGCCGCGGCGGCGGACCCACAGCCCGGCGGGCGTGCCGAGCAGCGCGGCCATCGCGGTGATGGCCGAGACGAGCCAGCCGACCCGGCCGAGCGACAGCCCGAGGTCGGCGCGGAGCAGCGGGGCGGCGGGGGCGACCTTGCCGAGGGCGGTGGCGGCCAGCACGCCGGTGCTGTAGACGAGCAGCACCCTCGCCCACGGCGTGGCCCGGCCGGCGGCCGGCGGGCCCGCCGCGGCCGGGGGCGGACGCGGCGAGGTCGCGCTCAGGTGGCCGCCGGGACCCTCGTCGGCTCGTCCAGGCCGAGGGTGCGGGCGATGTTGGTCTTGAGGATCTCGCTGGTGCCCTCGTACAGGCGCATCGCCCGGACCATCCGCGCCCAGCGCTCCACGCCCATCTCGGTCATGTAGCCGTTGCCGCCGAACACCTGGATGGCGCGGTCGGCGACCCGGCCGACCATCTCGGTGGCGACGTACTTGGCCATGGCGGCCTCCTGGCGGCCGTCGACGCCCTGGTCGAGCCTGGCGGCCAGGTCGTAGACGAGCAGCCGGGCCTGGGTGAGCTCGGCGAGGGTGTCGACGACCATCCCCTGGACGTACTGGTTGGCGCCGATCCTGCGGCCGAACGCCTCGCGCACCTTGGCGTACTCCAGCATCCGGTCGTACAGGTGCTGGGCGATGCCGACGGCCATGGCCGCGATCGAGACCCGGCCGCCGTTGATCCAGCGCATCGCCGAGTAGAAGCCGTAGCCCTCCTTGCCGAGCGCGGCGTCCTCGCCGACCTTGCAGTCGGCGAAGACCAGCTCCGCCTGGTGCTCGTCGTACATCGTCCGCTGCCGGCGGCCGACCTCAACGCCCGGGGTGTCCTTGTCGACCAGGAAGCAGGTGATGCCGCCCCTGGCGCCCTTGCCGGGGTCGGTGACCGCGAACAGGATCACGTAGTCGGCCTCGGCCCCGTGGGTGATGAAGTGCTTGCGGCCGTTGATCACCCAGCCGCCGTCGGCGCGCTCGGCCCTGGTCCGGATGCGGGTGGCGTCGGAGCCGGCGTCCGGCTCGGTGAGCGCGAAGCAGGCCTCCCGCTCGGCCCGCATCGTGGGGGCGAGGTAGCGCTCCTGCTGCTCCGGGGTGCCGTCGAGCAGGATCGGGGTCGGCCCCTCCACGCTCGGCAGGATGCTGCCCGGCATGGCCAGGAGCAGGCCGTGGCGGGTGCACTCCTCCTGGCAGAGCACCAGGCCGAGGTAGCCGACGCCGCCGCCACCGCACGACTCCGGCATGAACAGGGTGTAGTAGCCCTCGGCGGCGGAGCGCTTGCGCAGCGCCCGCTTCTCCTCCTGGAGCGCCGCGAAGGTGCCGGTCTCGGTGATCTCCTGGGCGTAGAGCGCCTCCTTGGGGGCGACCTCACGCTGGATGAACGTGCGGATCGCCTCCCGCAGGGCGACCAGCTCCTCGGGCAGCTGCACCACGGTCATGGCACCCTCCACTCGCCGGTTCTGCGCGCTTGTCCAGACTAGCCAGCCATCGGCGCCGAGGATAGGCCCAGGGGGCGCGCGGCGGGGTCCGGTCTGGGATAGTGGTAGCCAACGCCCGTTTCGGCGCCGTCGCGGCGGGGGAGGCCGTCGGCATGAAGCTGGCTGAGGATTCCACGCGCACCGTCCACTCGCTGGGTCTGGAGGACCTGAGCATGGCGGTGCGCTACCGCCGCTACCTCTACGAGCTGCTGGAACCATACCTCGGGGACTCGGTCCTTGAGGTCGGTGCCGGGCTCGGGGACTTCGCCGCGCAGCTGGCCGGACGGCGGCGGCTGGTCGTGACCGACAGCGACCCGTTCTGTGTGTGGTCGCTCCGCGAGCGGCTCGGCGACCGGCCCGAGGTCGAGGTGCGGGCGCTCGACCTGCAGGGCGAGGCGACGATCGGCGCGCCGGTGGAGTCGGTGGTGGCCATCAACGTGCTCGAGCACCTCGAGGACGACGAGCACGCCCTCGCCGCCATGCGGTCGGTGGTCGTCCCGGGCGGCAGGGTGCTGCTGCTGGTGCCGGGGTACCCGGCGCTGTACGGCGAGTTCGACCTCGCGGTCGGCCACCTGCGCCGCTACACGCCGGCGGCGCTCCGCCACGCCGTCGAGGCCGCCGGGCTCCACGTGGAGGTGCTCAGGCCCGTGAACCTGCTCGGCGGGCTGGCGTGGTGGGCGGCGGTGCGCGTCGGCGGCCGGTCGCGGCCGACGCCCGCCCTGGTCAAGCTGTACGACCGCGTCGTCGTGCCGCTGGCCCGCGTCCTGGAGCGACGCTTCGAGCCGCCCTTCGGCCAGTCGGTGCTCTGCGTCGCCAGCGCGCCGTCCGGCTAGGCCGGGCCCGCCGATGACCGCCCGGGGGCTGGCCGACCGCCTGCGGGCGGCCGCGCCGCCGCCGCTGTTCCTGCTGGCGTTCCTGGGGCTGGCGCTGCTGCTGTACGCCCCGGCCTGGTCGTCGCCGGCCACCACCACGCTGCGGCGCGGCGACGGCGACGCGGCCATCATCATCTGGTTCCTGCGCTGGATCCCGTTCGCCGTCGAGCACGGCCGGGACCTGCTCTTCAGCGACCACCTCAACGTCCCCGGCGGCGTCAACCTGATGTGGAACGCCTCGCTGCCGCTGCTCGGGCTCGTGCTCATGCCGCTCACGTCGCGGTGGGGACCGGTGCTGACCTTCAACGTGGTGCTGGTGCTGGCCAATGGGCTCTCGGCCTGGGCGGCCTACCTGGCGATCCGCCGCTTCGTCCCGGCGCACCTGGCCGCGGCCGCCGGCGGCCTGGTGTTCGGGTTCTCCCCGGCGATCCGGGGCCAGAGCAACCACCCGCACATCTCGTTCGCCTTCCTGGTCCCCCTGCTGCTGCTCGCCGTCCACGAGATCCTCGTCCGCCAGCGCCGCCCGCCGTGGCTGGCAGGGCCGCTGCTCGGGCTGCTGGCCGGCTGCCAGCTGCTGATCGGCGAGGAGCTGCTGGCCGCCACCGTCCTGTTCGGGGTCCTGCTCCTGCTCGTGCTCCTGGTGAGCTGTCCGGGGGCGCTGCTCGACCAGCGCCGGGTGGCGCACGCGGTGCTCGCCTTCGCGCTGGCCGGGGCGGTCGGCGGCCTGATCGCCGCCAGGCCGCTCGCCGTCCAGTTCGCCGGCCCGCAACGCGTCAGCGGCGACATCACCAGGGCCACCTACGCCAACGACCTGCTCGGCTTCGTCACCCCCGGCTCCCCGCAGCTGCTCTCCTCCCCGCGCACCGCCGGGCAGGTGCGCGGGTTCGCCGGCGGCAACGCCGCCTACCTCGGCGTCCCCCTGCTGCTGGTGCTGCTCGCGCTGGTCCGCGGCTGGAGCCGGCCCGTGGTGCGGGTGGGGACGGCGATGCTGCTGCTGGCGGCCGTGTTCTCCATGGGCACGCGCCTGCGGGTGGGAGGGCGGGCCACCACCGTCTCGCTGCCATGGGCGCCGTTCGACGACCTGCCCGTGATCGCCAACCTGATCCCGAGCCGGTTGGCGATGTACACGGCGCTGTTCGCCGGGCTGCTGCTCGCCGTGTTCCTGGAGGCGGTCTGGCAGGGCGGCGGCTGGCGGCGGGTGGCGGCGGTCTCGGTGGCCGTGGCCGTCCTCGTCCCCCTGCTGCCGGCCAGGCCGGTCCCGGCCGGCAAGGTCGACACGCCGGCGTTCTTCACCACCGCGGCGGTCCGCCGGCTGCCGCAGGGGAGCGTCGCCCTGGTCCTGCCCTTCGCCAACCGCCGGGCCGCCAAGGCGATGACCTGGCAGGCCGAGGCGGGCATGCGGTTCCGCATGACCGGCGGCTACGTCATCGTGCCGACCCCGGACGGGCGGCCCCGGTTCGACGCCAACCCCAACTCGGCCACGCGGGCGTTCGGGGCGATCCAGCGCGGCCTGCCCGCGCCGGAGCTGACCGGCGAGATGCGCCGCACGCTGGCCGCCAACCTGGCGGGCTGGGGCGTGGACGCCGTCGTCGTCGGCCCGATGCCGCACCAGGGCACCATGGTGCGGTTCCTGACCGACCTGCTGGACAAGCGCCCGACCCTGGTAGACGGGGTCTACCTGTGGACCAACCCGGAGGTCCGCACGCCACGGACCCCCGCCCGGACCTGAGGGTCGCGACCCACCCGGTCCGCGGCGGCCGGCGCCGAGCCGACCGGCGGCGCGGTGCCGGGTCAGCGGACCTGGCGGCCGGCCTGGAACACCGCGGCGGGGCGCTGCAGGGCGGTCACGTCGGCGGCCACCTCGCCGCCGGCGACCAGCACGTCGGCGTGGGCACCCGGGCGGAGCACGCCACGGTCGGGGTCGCCGAGCAGGTCGGCGGCCTCGGCGGTGGCCGCCCGGACGGCCAACAGCACGTCCAGCCCGGCCTCGGCCATGAAGGCGACCTCGCGGGCGACCCGGCCGTGCGGGTTGTCGGGGGTGCCGGCGTCGGTGCCGGCCACCACCGGCACGCCGGCCGCCACCGCCGCCCGGAACGAGGCCGTCTGCGCCTCGGCCGCCGGCCGCGCCCGGTCCTTGATCCAGCCGGGCACGCTGGGCCCGGCGAGGATGCCGTTGGGGGCGCAGAAGGTCGGGGTGAGGCGGGCCCCGGTGGCCAGGAACAGCTCCACGGTCGCGTCGTCCAGGAACATGCCGTGCTCGATCGAGTCGACGCCGGCCCGCAGCGCCGCCGCCACCCCGGCCCCGCCGATCGCGTGGGCGGCCACCGTCAGCCCGAGGCGGTGGGCCTCGTCGACCAGGGCCTCCAGCTCCGCCCGGGTGTAGGCGGGCTCCCGCGGGTCGATGCCCATGGTGAGCACCCCGCCGGTGGCGACCACCTTGATGCACCGGGCGCCCATCGCCAGGTTGGCGCGGACGGCCGCTTGCATGGCGTCCGGACCGTCGGTCACCCGGCCGAGGTAGGCGATGTGGCCGCCGGTCATGGTCACCGCCGGGCCGGCGGGCAGCACCCGCGGCCCCTGCACCGCCCCGGCCTCGATCGCCCTGGCCACGGCGACCGCCTCGGCGCCGGGAGCGCCGAGGTCGCGGACGAGCGTGACGCCGGCGTCCAGCTGCCGGCGGGCGTTGACGACCGCGGCGAGGGTCAGCTCGGCCTCGCTCTTGGGGACGACGTCGGCGGCCAGGTCGGGGCCGCCGCTGGCGACCAGGTGGACGTGGACGTCGACCAGCCCGGGCAGCAGCGTGCACCGGGGGAACTCGCGAGCCTGGACCCCGGCGGCGGGGCCGGGCAGCTCGGTGGCCGGGCCGGCGTAGGCGACGCGGCCGCCGTCCAGCAGCAACGCGGCGTCGGCGACCGGCCCGGCGCCGGTCCCGTCCAGCATCCACGGCGCCCGCAGCACGACCGGGTCGGGGGTCGGGGGCTCAGTCATCTGGGGAGTGGGCGAAGGGGGACTTGAACCCCCACGTCCTTGCGGACACAGGAACCTGAATCCTGCGCGTCTGCCAATTCCGCCACTCGCCCGGGAATCGAGCGGGGATTGTAGCACGGCCGTGACCTCCCCGACCGCGAACGCCGCTGGTCGCCGACCGGGACGCCGGTCGGGCAGGCCCGACGCGCATGCGCAGGGCCTGCCGAAGCCGTAGCACAGGTGATGCGGCGTCGATACCCGACCGGCGTTCTAGAGTGGGTACACTGCCCAGCTGGCAAGCGATCCTGGCGGCGGCCAGGGAGGAGCACCGGAACTCAACCGATGGGGATCTTGCGGGACTTCGAGCAGCGCCTGGAGGGCGCGGTGGAGGGGCTGTTCGCGCGCGCCTTCCGCTCGGGCGTGCAGCCGGTCGAGCTGGGCAAGCGCCTGGTCCGCGAGGTCGAGGACGGCCGCACCGTCGGCGTGAACCGGGTGTACGTGCCCAACGTCTACGTCTACGAGCTGTCGCCGGCCGACCGCGAGCGGTTCGCCGACTACGAGCAGGCGCTCGGCCACGAGCTGGCCGCGCTGGCCGTGGACACCGCCAGGGAGCGCGACTGGGCCATGCTCGGCCCGGCCAGGGTCGAGTTCCACACGGCCGAGGACCTGGAGCAGGGCCGCTTCCGGCTCGGCAGCAGGGTCGAGGCGGCCGAGGTGGAGGCCGACTACGCCGCCGCGGCCGGCGGCGCGGCGGCCGCCCAGGCGGTCGGCCCCCACACCGCCATGCTGCCCGGCCAGCGCAGGAGCGCGAGGGTGCGGGCGCCGGCCACCCTGGTGCTGATCTCCGGCGGGCAGCCGGTCCGCGTCTACGCCCTGAACGC
>Ga0126313_10001557_pt1 | contig 12231 bp, 9 predicted proteins | sample Plot105A_FD_89954 | JGI IMG/M metagenome (GOLD analysis project Ga0126313, IMG submission 89954) | Serpentine soil microbial communities from UC McLaughlin Reserve, CA, USA - Plot105A | ecosystem: Environmental > Terrestrial > Soil > Grasslands | place: USA: UC McLaughlin Reserve, Lake County...
AGGCCGCGCTCGGTCAGCACGGACGCCAGCGTCGGCTCGCCGATCTCCTCGAGGCGGTACGTCACGCGCAGCGCGGGCTTGTCGAGGTCGATGATCCGGCGGAGGTCGATCGGCGTCCCGATCAGGACGAGATCCGCGTCGGAGCGGGCGATCGTCTCGCGCAGCTCCTCACGCTGCTTGCTCCCGTACCCCATGGCCGGCAGAAGCCGACCCATGTGCGGGTACTCCTGGAACGTCTGCGCGATCGAGCCCACGGCGAACGGCCGCGGGTCGACCAGCTCGGCGGCGCCGTGGGCCTCAGCCGCGAGGACGGCCGCGCCGTACGTCATCTCGCCGTGCGTCAGCGTCGGCCCGTCCTCGATCGCGAGCACGCGCTTGCCGCGGATTTCGTCCGCGTCGCCCTCGACGACGAACGGCGACGCAGCCCGCACCACGCGGGCGTCGGGGTTGTTGACGCGAATGGAGTCCAGGACCGCGAGGACGCCTTCGGGCGAAGCGCTGTCCACCTTGTTCACGACGCAGACGTGCGCCATGCGCAGATTCGTCTCACCCGGGTGGTACCGCAGCTCGTGCCCGGGCCGGTGCGGATCCACGACCACCAGGTGCAGGTTCGGGCGAATGAACGGTGTGTCGTTGTTGCCGCCGTCCCAGAGGATCGCGTCGGCTTCGGCCTCCGCCGCCTCGAGGATGGCCGCGTAGTCGATGCCCGCGAAGACCAGGTTGCCCTCGGCGAGGTGCGGCTCGTACTCCTCGCGCTCCTCGATCGTGCAGTCGGCGGCGTCGAGATCCTCGTAGCGCGCGAACCGCTGGACGGCCTGTTTGGTCAGGTCGCCGTAGGGCATCGGGTGGCGCAGCACGGCGACCCGCTTGCCGCTCTCGCGCAGGATCGCGGCGACGTGCCGCGTCGTCTGGCTCTTCCCGGAGCCGGTCCGGACCGCGCACACCGCGACGACCGGCTTCGAGGAGGGCAGCATCGTCACCTCCGGCGCAAGGAGCCGGTAGCTCGCGCCGGCCGCGAGCGCCCGCGAGCCGATGTGCATCACGTGCTGGTGGGTCACGTCCGAGTAGGCGAACACCACCTCGTCGACCTCGCGGTCCCGCACGATCTGCTCCAGGTCGGCCTCGGCGACGATCGGAATGCCGTCGGGATAGCCGTCGCCCGCGAGCGCGGCCGGGTAGACGCGACCGTCGATGTTCGGGATCTGGGTCGCGGTGAACCCGACCACCTCGTAGTCGCCCCGGCCGCGGTAGACGACGTTGAAGTTGTGGAAGTCGCGCCCTGCGGCGCCGGCGATGAGCACGCGAGTCTTGGTCATAGCTCGGAGCCTAGTCCTCGCAGCGGCCGTTAGGCTCCTCGCCGTGGGCCGCTTTCCCGCCCAGCTGAACGAGCAGATCGGGCGCGAGTTCGCCGCGTCGCAGCAGTACGTCGCGATCGCCGTCTACTACGACGCCGAGACCCTGCCGCACCTCGCCGCGCACTTCTACCGCCAGGCGGTCGAAGAGCGGAACCACGCGATGATGATCGTCCAGTACCTCCTCGACGCCGACGAGACCGTCGCGATCCCGGGGATCGAGGCACCGCGCGCGGAGTTCTCCGATCCGGTCGCGCCTGTGGCCCTCGCGCTCGAGCAGGAGCGCACGGTCACCGAGCAGATCGTCGCGCTCGCACGCCTCGCCCGGGAGGAGAACGACCTCGTCGGCGAGCAGTTCCTGCACTGGTTCCTCGAAGAGCAGCGCGAGGAGGTCTCGAGCATGTCGGCGCTGCTCCGGACAGTGGAGCGAGCAGGCGACAACCTGCTCCTGGTCGAGCAGTTCCTCGCGAGCGCGGGGGCGAGCGAAGGCGGTCCGGAGGCGACGGCACCGGCGGCGGCCGGCGGCGCCTTGTAGCCGCCCGGCGCGCGGCGTATTCTCGACGCGTGAGCGTCCGGGCGATACGGGACTCGTCCGCGCCCGAGAGCGCCGCGAAGCCCCTCGAGCGGACCGCCGACCGGCCGAAGACGGCACTCGAGCTCGCGCGGGCGTTGCAGGCATCGGTCGGGAACGCGGCGACCGCCCAGATCCTCGCCCGCGACACGCCGACGGCGACGGTGCCTCCGCCGACACCGGCGGCAGCCGTGAAGGCAGGCGAAACGGGGATCGGCGCCCCGAGCGCAGTGGGGCGCTTCGTCGCAGCCGCCAAGGGCGTGGAGAAGGACTGGACTAGCCTCGGAACCGCTGACAAGCGGGCGCAGAAGCTGGGCGATGCGGCCAACGAGGAGCTGAAGAAGGCCGGGGTCGAGCCGTGCACGGTGAAGGTGGAGGCAATGGACAGCGCGGGCGCGCTCGGCTTCAGGACCTGGACGCTCAGGATTGGCAAGAACGCCTTCGACAAGGCATCCATGACGCTGACTGAGATGGCTGACGCCGCCGACACGATCTACCACGAGGCGCGGCATGCCGAGCAGTGGTTCCGAATGGCCCGCCTGCGCGCCGGCGCGGGCAAGAAGGCGGCCGAGATCGCGACCGAGCTGGAAATCCCGCCTACGGTCGCGACGGCCGCCGAGGCCAAGCCGCTCACCGGCACGGGGACCGAGGTGGCGGAGGCGAAGGCGTGGTACGAGAGCGTGTACGGGACCGGCTCGAGCCATCGCGACACGGTGCTCACCGAGTTGCCGAAGGCGTCGGCCGCGCTCACGAAGGCGATGAGCGACCAGGCCGCCGTGAACAAGGATCCGGCGGCGACCGCGGCCGCAAACAAGGCGGCGGCCGACGCGGTGGAGGCCGCTCGCACCAAGCGCGCCGACCTCTACAAGCAGTACCGCGCGCTGCCCGAAGAGGCGGACGGGTGGATCGTCGGCGGGGCCGTCACGACGGGCGTGTTCCTGTACGAGCGGAAGTAGCCCGCTTGCCCGCCGCGAGTGACGTGGAGCAGCTGCTGGCCCTCGCCCGCAACCTGGCGGGCGCCGAGCCCGACCGCGAGCAGCTCGAGCTCGAGGCGCGCGCCCTGCCGTTCGTGAGCGACGCATCAGCGGTCCTCGGCGGCGAGGCCGGTGTCGATTACATCGAGCTTCGGCTCGCGAACGACGCGGGGACGACGCTGGCCGACCTCGAGTCCCGGTTAGGCCCCGCGAAGAGCGTCCCGCGCCTCCACCCGGGCGAGCCGGAGCAAGCGGCATTCGGGTTCGACGAGCCGGGGCTGCCGTTCACGTGCAGGCTGTACGCCGACCTCGAGGACGACGGCCGGGTGCGCGCGGTCACGCTCCGGCGGGACCCGCGGATCTAGGCTTTCAGCGTGCGGCCGATCAGCTCGGCCACGGCTTCCATCTCGACCGGCGCGCCGGTGACGTCCTCGAGCATCTCGTCGGCGTCCATGCTCTGGCCGGTCGACCACAGCTCGCGGAGCAACGAGCCCGCCCCGCGCTTCGCGAACCAGTCGCTCCCAAAGCGCTCGCGGAGGTGCGTCCGCATCTGCGCCTCGAACGCCCACGAGCGCAGGTACGCCGTGACGTAGAAGCTCGAGTCGATGTCGCCGAGGTAGTCCACCTGGCTCGGCTCGATCTTGAGCGCGTCGCCGAGGATCTCGATGTAGCGCCGGTCGATGCCGGCGTCGACGACGTCGTCGACGGCGAAGAATTCGAGCTCGTACAGGAGCTTCGCGCAGTAGCGGCGGACGAAGTACAGGAACCCCGTCGCGCCCTCCACCGCGAACTCCTGCGGCCGCGGGAAGTCGAGCCGCCGTGTGAGCCACGTCGGGTCGTCGGTCAGCGACTGGAGCAGCGTCGCCCAGCCCTCGGTGACCGCGTTGTCGCCGAGCCGCCGCTCCTCGACGGTGAGGTCGGCGGAGGTGTGCGCGTAGTGCTCGGTGTGGCCCGCCTCGTGGAAGAGCGCTCGCCAGTCGTCGGCGCCGCCCATCGGCTGGATGACGAGCATGACCTTTCCGGGCACCTCGATCGGGGCGCAAAAGGCGCGGGGCGTCTTCTTGGGCCGCTGCTCGATGTCGAGGTGGACGTTGTCCTGCGAACGCAGGTCGATGCCGAGGCCCTCGAGTGTCGCCTCGAGCGCCGGCAGCATGCGCTCCTTCGGGAACTGGGGATCCCACTGCGGCGCGCGGAAGACGCGGAGGACGTCCCAACGCTGCGCCTCGTCGAGCCCGACGCCGACGCGGTCGCGGAAGAGACGGTCGGCCGACTCCTCGTAGAGGCGCTCGGTCGACTCGAGCACCGCGCGGCACTGGTCGGCCAGCTCGTGGAGCTTGTAGCCGAAGCGGCCGTAGAGGTCGATGTAGCTGGGCTCACCGAGCTCGCGCAGGCCGTTGCGGTGGACGTGGAAGGCGTCGAGGTAGACGGGATTGAGGTGCTCCTCGGTCATGGTCGTCCGGATCCGGTCGATCTCGCGGCGCTTGCCGCGGTCGGGCTCGTTCCCGAGGGTGGGGCGAAGCATCCGGAACGGCACCTTCTGGCCGTCGAACTCGGCCTCCAGGCTGGCTTCGAGGCTCGCGATCTTCTCGCTGTGCTCCCGGGTCAGCGCGCCGAGGTAGTTCTCGCAGCCGAAGCGCCAGAGCTCGCGGACACGCTGGTCGCCGTCGGCGGCGGCGCCGATGGCATTCGCGGTGTCGAGCGTGGTCAGGTCGGAGTAGCGCTCGTAGATCGGCGCAAGCTCGAGCGTCTCCTTCAGCCCGGCGAAGTGCTGGTAGTACTCCTCGTCGAGCTCGGCGATGAAGCGGTCGGCCCGCTCGCGAACGTTATCGAGCTCCTGGCTCGTCGCAGGCGGAGTCGTCATCGGGCCTAGGATAGTCGCGTGCGCGAGATCTCCGTCCGGACCGAGCGGAAGACGCAGCTGGTCGACATCACGTCGCGTGTGGAGGCGGCTCTGGGCCACGCCGACGGTGCGTCTGCGGCCCTGGTGTTCGTCCCGCACACGACCGCGGGCGTCACGATCAACGAGCATGCCGATCCCGCGGTCGCACGCGACTTCGAGGCCGCGATGCAACGGATGGTCGGAGACGAGTGGGGCTGGCAGCACGTGGAGGCGGGGGAAGAAAACGCGCCCTCGCACATCCGCGCTTCGCTGATGAGCCCGCAGGTGCTCGTGCCGCTCCGCGACGGCCGGCTCGCGCTCGGCACCTGGCAGGGCATCTTCTTCTGCGAGTTCGACGGCCCCCGCCGCCGCACGGTACTGGTCACGCCGCTCCTCTAGCGCGCGGCATTGACTCGCTTGGCAGGTCGTGGAAGCATCACGACAGTAAACCGACGCTTTTCTTACGAAGTTTCTGTGGCCTGCGGAGTCAGAGGGGAGTATTCATGAGGCGTAAGCAGGGTTTCCGGAGGGCGGTCGTCGCCCTTTTGCTCGTAGCGCTCGTGGCGGTTGGTGTCGCAACGGTCGGCAGCGCCCGGCCGGCCGACGTCGTAACGGCGGGCGCGAAGCTCGGCCCCAAGCCGATGCGAGGTGGCGAGGACGCGCTGTACCGGACCTCATTCACGAGCAACCAAGGAACGATGAACAAGGTCAGCTCGCGGACCGAGTTTCCAGCGGGATCGGTGGTTCAGGCAACGAGTCCGGGAGCGCCGACGTGTGTCACCCCGTCGGCCTCCGTGGTGACCTGCTCGCTCGGGAACGTCGCCGGCGGGCAAACCGTCGCGCTGTCGGTTCAAGTAGTTCTTCCGGGTGTCGCTCCTGCTGGGGCCGTCGTTCCGGCGAAATGCGTTCGGCCCGACAACTCGACCGTGTGTTACGCGGCCAACGTCCCAACGGTGTGGCAATTCAAGGACGCAGGAGGCGGTCAGCCACCCGGCGCAGAAAGCTCCGACGCCATTACGGTTTCGGACTCCACCGACGTATACGCGGCGGGCGAGACCTCGGTCCATGGCAGCTGCCTCTCGAAGCTGGGAGGCGAAAGCCTGACCGCGAGCCTCGGGGACGCGGCGATCTCGTTCACGACGCCTGCTTTCGGCTCGCTGCTCTGCGTACCGCTCGGACTCCAGGTGAGCCCGAAGCCGCCGGCTCCCGTCCAGTGCTTCCCGGGTAGGCAGTGCACCTCCGAGACGCTGACCAGCTTTGCCGGCGCGACGTTCCTCTCGAATGCGCCTGCTCAGGGGACGCTGGTCTGGCCGAGCAGCAGTGTGGCCGACAAGAAGGCACCCGTCGTGTTTAACGACGGTGCGGTGCCGCCGCGTGTGCTGCTGGTGCCGCTTTGCTCCAACGTAACGCTCAGCGCGGAGTTCCCGGCCTGCGAGGTGGCGCCGCGCAAGTTCTCCGGCGGCCTCGTGAGCGTCACCGTTCGCTGGCTCGGCAACGATCCAGCCTGGGATATGTAGGGCGAAGCGTTGGCTCACAAACGGGCGAGGGCGCCGGCCAGGGCCGGTGTCCTCGCCCGGGCCTAGTCGCCCGCAGCGCGCTCGAAGCCGACAGCCTCTGCATTCGCGAGCAAGTCGGCGAGAAGCGCGCGCGCACGTTCCTCCGACACGGTGCTTTGCTTCGCGCGGTAGAGCCGCTCGGATTCCTCGACGATGGCCTGGGCTGCTCGAAACTGGCCCGACCTGACGAGCACCTCGGCCAGGTCCATCAACGCGTCTGCCTGCTTGATGGGCGCATCGGTCGTACGAAGGAGCTCGACGGCCTCGCGCGCCAGCTGCTCCGCCTCTCCGTGGTTCCCCCGAGCGGCGAGAACTCTGGCCCTCACCCCACGCCAGAGAGCCTGGGCCTCGACGTCGTCCTTGCCTGCCAGCTCGTTCGCTTCTCGCGCAAGCTCCGCTGCGTCCGCGTCCCGCCCCTGGTCGTAGACCGCCTTGGCGAGGAGGCCCGTGACCGGCGGGAGGTAGTACTTCTCGCCCATCGTGCTCAGCTCCTCGTAAGCGGCGCGTAGCTCGCTCTCGGCGCGCCCGGGATTCGTCGCCAAGATCTCGACCGCCCCCGAGTACAGCGACGTCGCCGCCCCCAGCACGGTGAAACCGAGCTCGTGGAGGAGCTGCCGTGCCCGTTCGTAGAGCTCGCGCGCCTGGTCGAAGTCGCCCTGCATTGCCCGCAACTGCGCCAGGGCGCGGAGCACGAAGGCTTCCGCCTGCCGGTTGGCGAGGCCCTGAGCGAGCAGCGTTTCGCAGCGAGCGATCGCCTCGGGAACCGGCGTCGGCCCATGCAGGGCCGCCGCGGTGTAGGCCGAGGCGTTGCGGGCCTCCTGGCGGCCGTCGCCGGCCAGACGGGCGTGCTCGACCGCACGCTGCACGGCCGCGGCGGCGTCGCCGTAGCGGCAGACGGAGCCGTGGACGAAGCCGAGGAAGCGCCACGCCTTGGCCAGCTCCGCGTGTGCCTCTTCGCGCTCGAGGATCGGGATCGCGCGGAGGGCCTCCCGCTCGACCTCCTCGCGGAAGGCTTCGAGATCCTCGGCCGTGTGGTGGCGGACGAGGAGGCGCGTCAGCTTCGCGTTGGCTTCCAGGCGGGCATCCCCGAGGGCCGCGGCTCCCTCGACCGCCTCGTCGAGGAACAGCTGCGCCCACGCGAACTCGCCGATCTCCATCAGCGCTTCTCCGAGATCGGGGAGAAGCTCGATGCGCACGCGATCCCCTTCGGGCCGAAGCGCGGCCGCCCGGCGCAAGAGGTTGGCTGCCGCCGCCATGTCGGTGCGGGCGAACGCGCGCCGTCCCGCAGACGCGAGGTGCGCTGACGCGCGCAGGCCGAGCGTGCGGCCGTGCTCGTCGACCGGGCCGAGCTCGGCGAGATACTCGTGCGCCTGCTCGAGGTGGTAGCCGAGGATTTCGGCGTACTCCGCCTCGCGGTCGCGTTCCCGGTTGACCTCTTCGCCCCAGTCGGCAAAGCGCTCGTGCAGGCCCGCGCGCGCGCGCTTCAGCAGCCCGTTGTAGGCCGCGTCGCGAATGAGGATATGATGGAAGCGAAACCTCGTCTCCCCGTCCGTCGCGCTGTGCTGGACGATCAGCCGCTTCTGGGCGAGGCTCGCGAGGTGCTCCGAAAGCTTGTCGCGGAGGGCGGCCTCGACGAGTACGTCGAGAGCAGCATGCTGGAACTCGACCCCGACCACTGCCGCCGGCTCGATCACGCCGCGCTCCTCGAGCGTGAGCAGGTCGAGACGAGCGGACAGCAAAGCATTGATCGTCGGCGGTATCGCAAGCTCTGCGAGGTCGCCCTCGCAGACCCAGCGCCCGTCGACCTGGCGGAGCAGGCCGTCGTCCACGAGCATGGAGAGCATCTGCTCGACGAAGAGCGGATTGCCCTCGGCCGCCTCGATGATCCGAATTCGCGCCTGCTCCGGAACGCCGGCCCCGCCGAAGACGTTCGCAATCACCTGCTCGCTCTCGTCAGCCGACAGTGGCCGAAGCTCGATCACGTCGCCGCGCTCGCTCCAGCCGGGGTGCTGATCGATCAGGTCCGGCCGCGCGGCACAAATGAGCAGCACAGGTCCCTCGAGCCTGATCGTCAGCTGCTCTAGGAGGTCGAGCAGGGTCGTCTCCGCCCAGTGGATGTCCTCGAACACGACGACAAGCGGCTTCCGGGCAGCGAGCCGCTCGAAGAGCTTTCGCACGGCCCAGCGCAGCTCCTCGAGGGCGAACTGCGCAGGCGAGATGCCGACCGCCGAGGCGACGCGGTCCACCACGTCCTCTGCGCCTTCGCCCACCAGCCTTTCGAGCTTGGCGCGAGCGTCGTTCGGGGAGTCGTCGTCGTGGATCCGCGCGGCGTCGCGGACGATCTCGATCAACGGCCAGAAGGTGATTCCGCGGCCGTAGGGCAGGCAGCGCCCACGCACAACCAGAGCGTCCGGCTCGACCGCGTCCGCGAACTCCGCGATCAGACGGGACTTGCCGGTTCCGGCCGGCGCGATGATCGTGACGAGACTGTGCGAGCTGGTCGCTGCGGCGACGTCGAGGCCCGCCTTCAGGCGCGCGAGCTCCTCTTTGCGCCCGACGAGCGGATGCTCGAGCGAGCGGGCGACTCCTTCTGCGTCCCTCACACCGAGGAGCCGGTAGGCGGGAACCGGCTCGGACTTCCCCTTGAGCGGCAGCGGCTCGACGGGCTCGACGTCCACCGCGTGGCTGACGAGCCGGTAGGTCGGCTCCCCGACGAGGATCTCGAGCGCGGGCGCCGCCTGTTCGAGCCGTGCGGCGACATTGACGGCGTCGCCCACCACGAGCCGCTGTCCCTGGGCCGAATCTCCGGCGACCACCTCGCCGGTGTTGACCCCCGTGCGATTGACGAGGCGGACCCCCCAGCGCTCGTCGAGCTCGTCGTTGAGGTTCTCGAGCGCGGTCTTCGTCGCGATGGCAGCCCGCACGGCTCGGAGCGCATCGTCCTCGTGGATCACCGGGAGGCCGAAGACGGCCATGATCGCGTCGCCGATGTACTTCTCGACCCGCCCTCCGTGGTGCTCGAGGATGGCTCGCATCTCGTCGAAGTAGCGCGTCATCACCTCGCGCAGCGACTCGGAGTCGAGCGCCTCGCCGAGGTTCGTCGAGCCCTTCAGGTCGGAGAAGAAAATGGTGACCGTCTTTCGCCGCTCGACCGGGGGGAGCTCGGCGGCGAGCGCGGCGCCGCAGAACCCGCAGAGCCGGAACCGTGGTGGGTTCTCTTCCCCGCAATTGGGGCAAATCTGCACGGATCGAGTGTAGGCCTCGCGTGCGTCGGGCACTAGAGCGGCGCCGGCGTCGTTACGCTGGCCGCGTGGCTGCTCCCGTACAGAAGGACGACGAGCTCGAGCTTCGGATCGAGTCGCTCGCGTACGGCGGCAACGGTGTCGCCCGGCTGAACGGCTTCGTCGTCTTCGTGCGCCGCGGGCTTCCCGGCGACACTGTCCGCGCGCGCGTGACCAAGGTGAAGCGGAACCATGCGGAGGCGCTGACGACCGAAGTGGTCACACCCGGCCCGAGCCGCGTCGACGCGCCGTGCGCCCACTACCCGGCCTGCGGCGGCTGCCGCTTCCAGGATCTCGCGTACGAGGCGCAGGTCGCCGCGAAGCACGACCAGGTCAGGGACGCGCTGCAGCGGATCGGGGGCCTGGCCGAGCCGCCGCTGGAGCCGATCGTCCCGGCCGAGGAGATCTTCCACTACCGCAACAAGCTCGAGTACTCGTTCACGCAGACGCCGTCGGGCCCGGCGCTCGGCTTCCACAAGGCCGGCCGCTGGGACGAGGTGCTCGAGGTCGAGAAGTGCTGGCTGACGACCGACCTCGGCAACGCGATCCGGAATGCCGTCCGCGACTGGGCGCGCGCCGAGCACCTCGAGGCCTACGACCAGGAGCACCAGACCGGCTATCTCCGCCACCTCGTCGTGAGGGAGGGCCGCAACACTGGCCAGGCGCTGGTCATGCTCGTCACCGCCCCTGGCGAGCGCTTCGAGCGCGACGAGCTGATCGACACCCTCCGCCGCTTCGCGGAGGTGCGCTCGATCCACTGGGCCGTCAACGACTCGCCCGCGGAGGTCACGAACCTGCCGTCGGAGCTGCTCTGGGGCGAAGACGCGATCGAGGAGGAGCTCCTGGGCCTGCGCTTCCGCATCCGCCCGAATGCCTTTCTCCAGACCAACACGCGCATGGCCGAGCGCCTGTACGAGCTGGCCCGCGACGCGGCCGCGCTCAGGCGCGACGAGACCGTGTACGACCTCTACTGCGGCACCGGGACGATCGGGCTCACGCTCGCCCGCGATGCCCTCACCGTCTGGGGCGTCGAGGTCAACGAGGAATCGGTCGCGTGCGCGATCGAGAACGCCGAGCTGAACGGGATCGCCAACACCGCGTTCTACGCGGGCGAGGTCGGCGGCTCGCTCGAGGATTTGGCCGAGCGCGCCGGCCCGCCCGACGTGGTCGTGGTCGACCCGCCGCGAGCGGGCCTGTCCGGCAAGGCTCTTCGCCGGATCGGCCGGCTCGAGCCGAAGCGCGTGGTCTACGTGTCCTGCAACCCGACGACGCTCGCCGGCAACGTCAAGGAGCTCGCCCGCGACTGGGGCTTCGAGCTCGAGCGGGTGACGCCGGTCGACATGTTCCCGCATACGCCCCATGTGGAGGCGGTCGCGCTGCTCACGCGTTCCAGCGGCTGATTCGCCAGTCGCGCCGCTTCACCGCGCGCCAGAGCAGGTCGGCGTTCACGAGCAGAAACGCCATCGACAGCAGCGGCAGCGCGGGCAGCCCGATCACGTCGAAGGCGACCGTCAGCACGATCGTCAGGCCGAACGACGCCGTCATCGCGAGCCACGTCCAGCCGGGCCGCAGCCGGAACCGGACCGACGCCGCCAGGAACAGCGCGAAGAAGAGCAGGTCGGGCAGGCCGAGATTCGCGGTCGGCCGCTCGCCCGGAATCCGGAACGCGAACGACAGCGTCGTGAACACCTCGGGCTGCTTGTCGACGATGTGCCGCGTCGGCCCCCGCCAGACCGAGAGCGCGTCGACGAGCGGGATCACCGATGCGACCAGCGCGACCCACAGCACCGACTCGAAGAAGGTCAGGAACCAGAAGCCGAGCAGCGTCATCGTCACGAGCTTCGAGAAGTTCGCCAGCGCGCCGAGGCCGGCGAGCGACAGCACGACGGACAACACGGCGAAGGCTCCTGCGGCGAACGGGAGGGGGCGCGACCGCCAGAACGGGAGCAGGAACCACACGACGGCGAACACGGCAGGGAGGAGCACGAGCGTCAGCCACGCGACGTCCCACCAGAGCGTGGCGTTCCAGAGCGACTCGCTGCCCGCGTAGTACGCGGCCAGAGCGCCGGCGAGCGCGGCAAACGCCGCGAACCGGAGCCTCAGTAGGGAGGTAGGTCGGCCCACCAGGGGCCGAGTGTCTTGAACGCGTTCCAAAACCGCGTCTTCGCTGGTTGCTCGTCGAGGCATTCGTCGATGTCCGGGGTCGCGAGAGCCTGGACGGTCGGCGTGAAGCGCTGGAGCTCGCCGGCCTCGTTCTCGACGGGACGGGAGAGCGGAAACCGGAGCGCGTTCACGAACTCGCGAGCCCGCTCGCCCATCACGACGACGAGCTTGGGCTGGACGATGTTCAGCTCGCGCGCGAGCCAGGCCGAGCACTCGTCCTCGGCGCCGTCCGCGAACTTGAGGCAGTTCGTCCCGTACACCGATAGCGGGTCGACCTTGAGCCGCTGGAGCGACTTCATGATCGCCTGTCCGGCGCGGCCGAAGAAGGCGACGCCCTCCTGCACCTCGGAGAGCTGTGGCGAGAACTTCAGCAGCATCACGTCGGCGAGCGGATGCCCGGAGCCGACCACGGGGACGCGACCGGAGCCGGCCGCCTGCTCGATCTCGTGGCGCAG
>Ga0126313_10001559_pt1 | contig 12224 bp, 13 predicted proteins | sample Plot105A_FD_89954 | JGI IMG/M metagenome (GOLD analysis project Ga0126313, IMG submission 89954) | Serpentine soil microbial communities from UC McLaughlin Reserve, CA, USA - Plot105A | ecosystem: Environmental > Terrestrial > Soil > Grasslands | place: USA: UC McLaughlin Reserve, Lake County...
CCGGGCTCGCGACGGGGAATAGGCGGGGGCCGTCCTACAGAGGCTCGCCGTGTGGACGAAGGACCGGATCCGGCGCTGAGGTCGAAGGCAGGATCGTCTGGCCCGCCCGCGTGAGGCAACAGAGCATCGGAACTTCGAGCCGGGCACGAGTCGAGCGCTCGTCCGGGGCGGATGCGCGATGCGTCATTCACGCATCGCGCATACCGCCGTTGCGGTCCGGGCCCCGGTTACTGGCCCGTGTGGAGCGCGGCCAGCACTTCGCGAGCTTCGCCGTCGCGGTCGGCCGCTCGGCTCAGCCAGTAGTGCGCGCCCTGAAGGTCGCCGTGCTCGCGCAGGACGATGCCGAGATCGCGCTCGGCCGCGGGGTCATCCGTCTGGGCCGCGCGGTCGAGCCAGTGGACTGCGGCCTCTGCGTCGCTGCGCTCCTGCCACAGCAGCCGTCCCAGTGCGTGTGCGCCCTCGGGGTCGGCTGTGGCTCTCCGCAGCGTCGCCTCTGCCGCGTCGACGTCGCGCCGTTCCCAAAGCAGCATGCCGCGCCGGTGGGCGGCGCGGACGTCACCCAGTTCCACCGCGGTTCGCAGCCAGCCTTCGGCGGCGGCGAAGTCGATGTCGCGGAGCCGCTCCCAGAGCGTGAATGCCGCGGCGCCGTCTCCGGCAGCAGCGGCCGTCCGGAGCTCTTGGTGCTCGTCGGGCACAGGGTCGGCGTCGTTTGCGCGTGTGGGGACGCCGGCGGGTGACGAGGCGGCGCCCTTGACGGTGCCCTCGACGTGGGCCACGCCCGGCACCTTGCGCGCCTGGCGGGACTGCCGCTTGGTCGCCGCGGTCGTCGTGCGCGCGGTCGAGGCCGCCTTGCGGCCGGTCGTGCGCGCCGTGTCCGCGGCACCCGTCTCGGTGACGTCGAAGGAGTGCTCGCCCTTGACGTCGGCGCGCACGACGGCGTCGGTCAGCTCGGGCAGCTCGCGCTTGACGCGCTCGAGCATCTTCTCCTCGTCGGCGCGGATCGAGGCCGCCAACTCGGCGGTCTCCGTGTCGCCGACGACCCGGGCGAGGCGCTCGAGCGCGGTGTAGGTGGCGATCTCCAGCGCCTCGGTGGCGCAGGCGTCCTTGGCGTTCTTGAGGACCTTCTCCTCGCCGCCGGAGCCGCGCAGCAGGTCGATCGGCATCTTCGACAGCGCGAGCGCCTGGCCGGCCACGCTCTCTGCGAGGCCGATGATCGAGCCCAGCGGGCCGCTCCCGCCGCCGAGCGCCTTGCGCCGGCGGCCGACGCGCTCGGCGTGGTCGCGCGTCTCGCGCAGGTGGGTCTCGAGTGCGGTCCGGTAGGAGCCGCGCGGCGTCATCGCGATCTGGGAGGTGAGGACGCTCATGAGCGTGCGCTCATGCGCGTGCGCCTCGTCGAGGTACTGAAGAACTTTCTGCTTATCGTTCATGGCTGATCCTTAGCTACACGCGTGCGGCGGTAGAAGAGGGGGAGGGAGAGGGAAGAGGGGAGCGCCCGCCGGCCGTGGGCCGGCGGCGCGAGAGGATGGCTCGGGTTAGGAGCGATCCTCGTCGTAGGGCTGGCTGCTGCCGGACTTGGCGAGGCCGCGGCTGACCATGTAGCCGACGGTCAGGATCGTGACGTACAGCCACGCCTGCTTGGCGCCGAGGCCGCCCGCGTCGGACTGGTCGACGATCGCAGCGGCGATCAGCACGCCGAAGAGGGCGAGGACGAACGCGATCATCTCGGTTGTCTTGAAGGCCGACTTCGTCTCGGTCGTCAGGCGACGGACCGGGTTACGCCCGGTCTGACCGTTGGCGTGGAGGCCGTCGGTGCGGCCGGAAGTGCGAACTGCGCTCATAAGAAGGAACTCCAGAGAATTGCGGGTGATCAAGCTGGACCGTCTCCCGTCTCCGCTATAGCGAGCGAGTCGTTCCCAGCCACAAGAGGACGCGCGGGGGCTCGGCGGGTCCTTGCGCATACAATTACCCACCCGACGTTGCGGACAAACACGTTCGCGAACGTCGGTTGGGCTGGACCGGCGCATGCCCGCTTCGAGCAACGATGGACAACTTGTGGCGCGACATCGCCAAGGGTCGGCTCGGGTTGCTTCAGGTCGTGCTCCGCGCAATCTGACCCAACTGTCGATCGAGGCGAGTGAGGCCAGCCGCTCGAGCCGCGAACGGGGATTGACCGCTCGGTGGGGGACGGTTAGGTTCGCGGGAACGCGCCCATGTCCCCCTTGCTGGACACGACGCGGGTCGCACTCGACCTGTCGCAGTACAAACCACCGGTGATTCGGTGGCGCTGGCTCCTCGATCGCTGGTGGTGGCTGTGGTTGCGGATCGTCTGGTGGCTCGAGTGCCTCCTGAAGTTGTGGCGCCGGCTGCTGTTATCGATGCAGACTCAGCTTCAGACGCAGTGGTGCTGGGCCGCGTGTTCGGTCAGCGTCTCGCTGTTCTATGACAGCGCCAGCGGCTGGACGCAATGCTCGGTGGTCAATGCCGAACTCGGCCAGACGACCTGCTGCCAGAACGGGTCGACGTCGCAGTGCAACAAGCCGTGGTACCTGGACCGTGCGCTCACGAGGACGGGCAATCTTGCGAGCTGGTCTGCAGGCACGGCGACGATCACGCAGATCCGCTCGCAGGTGCGTAGTGGCCGTCCGCTCGGCGCGCGCATCGGATGGTCGGGAGGCGGCGGGCACTTCGTGATGATCGTGGGATACCGATCCTGCGACCCGGACGAGTACATCGACGTGCGCGACCCGATCTACGGCAGCTCGGACATCCCGCTGGCGACGTTCACCAGCGCGTATCAGAGCACCGGTTCCTGGACGCACGCCTACTACACGGAGCCGTAGCGCCGTGCCGATCGTCACCCCCGAGCTTCCGTCCGCCGCCCTCGACGCCGTCCGGCGGGCGCTGGCGGCGACCGGCCGCTACCCGCGCCGGACCCGCGGCGCCCTCTCGCTGACCGCTCCCCATCAGGTCTTCTCGGTCGCACTCGATCGGCTAGCAGCCGGCGACCGGATCGCAGACGTCGCCGCGCTCTCCGGCTGGCGCGCGCTACTGGAGGAGGACGAGAGGGTCGTCGCCGCAGTCGAGCTGTCCGGCCGCGAGCCCGGAAGGGCGGGCGCGGTGGTCAACCGAGGCGGCTTCGTCGACTCGACGGAGTCGGTTCTGCGTGCCGTTGAGCGGCACCCGCGAGCCGACGCGGAGCGGCTGGAGCTCCGGCTGCTGCGAGCGGACGCGCTCTATCTGCTCGCGCTCTGGCTGCACGCTGCCGAGGCGGGCGACGATCTGTTTTTCCCGCTAGCGCCGGCCCCGTCTCCGCTTAGTGCCGAGAAGGAGTACGACAGCGAGCGCTTCGGCGCCGAGGTTGCGGAGCTCGCGCGCTCGGTCGGCTCGGCGTACGACTCCGCTGACCGTCCCGACGAGCTCGGCGGCTGAGCGACGTGGCGCGAGCCGTACCGGGGACCGGACGGGTCCGCGGCGCGGCACTCGTACGCCCATCGCGATACGTCGCGCCTGACGCTCGCGAGATTATTCGTGGAGCGAATCACCGACTTCTTGCGATGCGGAGCAGATGCGGAATGACTGCCGACTTGGTGCGGGATGGAGGGGCCGAAACGCCATCACAAAGTCTCGACACGGCGGCCTGGTCGTTCGTGAGAATGCTGAACGTCATCGTTGCCCCACGGAGGCCGCGACGCGCCGAGCGGGCGGTTCGAAGTAGGTGCCGCCCCCGTCGATCCAGCGCTCGGCGCTGACGCGGGCTTCGGCCTCGGCGTTAAGGACGGCCGCCGCGATTGGGTCGGCCGCCGGACGTGACGGTGCGCTGGTCGACCACTCGCCGCCGCAGCGCCAGCAGGCGTCTTGCTGGCGCCCCATCGGCGCGGTGCATGATCGGCAGAGCCGGGGGATGTGTCGGTCGCGCACAAGTTTCCTCGTTCAATTGCGAGTATCCGGCCGCGGCAGCGCAACGGCTTGGGCGATTGCGGCCTCGAGCGGATCCCGGCGGCGCGTGATCCGGCGGAAGCCGACGACTTCGACGAGGCTCCCGACCGGTTCCAGCAGTCCGCCGCAGCTGGGGCACAGCTCACCCACCATCTCGGCCGGCGCTCCTGGGCTGTAGAGGCGGGTCTTGCAAGCCACGCACTTGGAGTGAGGCATCAGGAGGCGCTTTCGGTCGGGTATCCCAGTATAGATGACATCGGAATCTTGAAAGACTAATCTAGAAATTGTGGACGCGCCGATCTCGTGGTCGTTCCTGACCAACCATGCGCAGGTCCTGATCTGTCTGGCCGAAGACCCCGACATCCGTCTGCGCGAGGTGGGGGACACCGTCGGGATCACCGAGCGCGCCGCGCACCGCATCGTGGGTGATCTCATCGCGGCCGGCTATGTCTCGCGGGAGCGAAACGGGCGCCGCAACCGCTACACGGTCCAGCGCCAGCTCCCACTGCCCGATCCACTGGCCCGAGGTCAGAGGGTCGGCAATCTGCTGGAGATCCTGCGCACCGACGGCTCAATGCCCGAGGACGCGCGGCGCTCGTAATCGGGACTCACAAGGAGTAGCGTCCATGGCAGGCTGGCCCTGCGGCCAGCGAGCCCGGCCGAAGCGCGAAGTACTGCCGACGGAGCGACCAACGCGACGAGGCAACGGCACTAACGGCGCACGGGGTCGACCGTGGGCCAGTTCTTTGGGCGAAGCAGCACCGAGTCGCATCGATCGCGTGGCCCTGCGACCATTGGCGCACGCTCCACGGGATGGCAGCTTGCAGCGTCGATTGGCGGCGCTCTTAGGCGAGAGGAGCAGCGAGAACTTCGCCGCCCGGCTGGGAAGAGTCGCGTGTAGCGTTCAGTCATGACCCGGGCTCGCGAGGGCTTGCTGATTGCGGCCTTCGCCGCGATCGCGGTGTTGGTCGGCGGCAACGCGGTCGGGATTCGGTTCAGCAATCGTGAGCTTGACCCGCTCTGGGGAGCAGGCCTGCGGTTCGGTCTGGCGGCGATCCTGCTCGTAGCCGCGATGGCAGCATTGAGGCTGGAGCTGCCGAGCGGGCGAGCCCTGACCGGTGCGCTGCTGTTCGGGCTCCTCGACGTCGGCGGCGCCTTCGCTCTCGGCTATTACGCGCTCGTCGAGCTTCACGCCGGGTTCGGTTCGATCCTGCTTGCGCTGGTGCCGCTCGCGACACTGCTGCTCGCCGTGCTCCACGGCCAGGAGCGTCTGCGCGCCATAGCCGCGGCGGGCACCCTCGTGTCACTTACAGGGGTCGGCCTGATGTCGCGCGCCCCGCTGCGCGAGTCGCTGCCGCTGCTGTCCCTCCTGGCTGCACTGGGCAGCGCGTTGTGCATCGCTGAGGCGACGGTGCTCGTACGCCGGTTCCCGCCCGTTCACCCGGTGACCATGAACGCGGTGGCGATGACAGCTGGGGCGGCCGTGCTGATAGCCCGGATCGGTGCTCGCGGGCGAGTCGCTCGTGGTGCCCCAGCGTGCTGCGACTTGGATCGCGCTCACCTACCTCGTTCTCATCGGCTCGGTCGTCGTGTTCGTGCTTTTCCTCTTCGTGCTCCGACACTGGGCCGCTCGCGCACGGCGTACGTGTACGTGCTCGTCCCGTTCGTCACCGTCGCGCTCTCCGCGTGGCTCGACGACGAGCCGGTCGGTGCCGGGCTGGTGCTCGGAGGTCTGCTGGTTCTGACAGGCGTCTACGTCGGCGCGCTACGCCCCGCCCGAACTCCACCGACGCCCCCGGAACCCGCCTTGGGTCCGGCGCTTCACAATCCCTCGATGGACCGCGGGCGGCCTCGCACTCCGCCGCCGTGACCGGGTTAATGTCCGCCGACGAGGAAGCGCTTCGCGCACTTAGCGTGGTGCTGGCCGCGAAGAGGATGAACGACGACTAGCACGCTGATGCCTCGCTCGCAGGCGGATGCGAAGCTGCAGCTAGAACTTCGGTAGGACGACTAGCGAGACCCGGTCCGGCATGCCTTGCCCCAGATGCGGACCCCTTGAGGCGACGCGCTGGACCGGTCGGCCCGGCTACTCGATCCGCTCGAGATCGGGATGGCGCTCGCGAAATGCATCTACGCCGTTCCGACCTGGACACGCGCCGTGGCGCTGGACTCCGAGCATGCGTCCTTGCGCGCCGCTATCGCCGGGTCTGCCCAGGACATGCCGTCCGTATACGCCTGCTACCGCTTCACCGCGAACTCCGGCGCTACGGCGACACGCTCGACCGGTGCATCGACGGCGCGGCGGCCTAGTAGCGAGTAGCGGCAGGATCACCGGCGCGGGCGCAGCTCAGAGGCTCACTGGCACCTCGTGACGGGCGATCGCGTTTTGTTGCAGGAAGTCCCTCATGCCGCGGGCGACGGGCTCGGAGCGTTGAACGTGCAGGAGGTGGCCGACGCCCTCGATCGTGAGCTCCTCGACCCGTGGGAGCGAGCGGCGCAGGAAGTCGGCCACCTCGAGCCACAGGGCCTCGGTCCGGGAGCCCAGGATGGACAGGGTCGGCTGATCGATCGCGGCTGCCTGCTGCGGCCCGAACACCCAGTCGGTCAGGGCGGGCAGCTCGACGCCGAAGAAGGTGTCAGCGTCCGCGACGGCTTCGGCCACCGCGCCGGGTGTGCGGTCTTCGAGCAGAGCGCGGCAGGTCGGCCAGTCGAGGCCGCTTACCAGGGTCATGAACAGGGCGAGTGCCCGGGCGTGGTCGCCGCCCGCGTAGGCCGCGAACGCGGGTCCGGCCTGTTCGAGGAAGAGCTCTCCGCTGGGCACCGAGAGCAGCGACAGCTCCATCAGGATCAGCGTGTGCACGAGTTCGGGGCGGTCGAGCGCCAGCTGGGCTGCGACGGCTGCGCCGCTGGAGTGGCCGGCGATATGCGCGCGTGGGATGCCGACATGCTCGAGCAGCGCCGCGGCGTCGTCTGCGTGGTCGCCGATGCTCACCGGGGCCGGCGTGTGCGTGCTGCCCGCCCAGCCGCGCTTGTGGTAGCGGATGAGGAGGTGACGGTCGGCCAGCGCGGGCTCTGATAGGAGCGGCAGGAATCCGTCGGCGAGGACCGGGCTGATGAGCAGCACCGGCTCGCCGGAGCCTGTCGCCTCGTATTCGAGTTGCACGCCGTTGATGGTTACGCTCTCCATGGGGCCCTCCTCGTCGTTGGGGGACCGGATGTCCCTCGACCCATATGCGTGAGCAATGCCGATACGGCTGTGACCCTCACGGTTACGGCGGCGCGCCATGAGCCTCCAGCGGGCGCGAGAGGCAGCGGCGGGCGGAGATTGGGAGGCGGGCTACGAGCTCCTCATGAAGGCGGATTCGGACGGGCTCCTGGGTTCGGCCGATCTGCCGTTGCTCGCGGAGGTCGCGTACGCGGCCGGCCATCTCGACGTGACCATCGAGGCGTGGGAGCGCGCGCACGTGCTCGGCGTCGAAGCCGGCGACCCGGTCGCGGCTGCGGGCGCGGCGGTCCGCGTTGCGATGCACCTGCTCCTGGATACCGCGTTGATGGCGCCGGTGCGCGGCTGGCTCGCCCGTGCTGAACATCTGCTCGAGGGTCAGCAGGAGACGCCGGCGCACGCTTGGCTGGCGGTCGTCAGAACATACGAGCGGATGCTGATCGGCGACCTCCAGGGAGCCCGGCAGTGGTCAGAGCGCGCGATCGAGGTGGGCTCGAACCGCGACGCTGCGGCCTGCGCGGTCGGACGAGTGGCGGGTGCTCGGCTGCGCATCCTGGATGGTGATGTCGCGGAAGGTCTTGCGCTGCTCGACGAAGTCGGGGTCGCGGCGGTCTCAGGAGACCTCGATGCGCTCTCGACCGGGCTCGTGTACTGCGAGCTCGTCTGCGCCCTCCAGGGACTGGCGCAATACGACGTCGCGGAGGAGTGGACCGATGCGATGGAGCGGTGGTGCCGCACGAATGCCATCGGGAGCCTCCATGGGCGCTGTCGCGTGCATCGCGCGGAGATCATGCGGCTGCGTGGGGCATGCGACGATGCGGAGCGAGAGGCGCTGGTGGCCTGCGAGGAGTTGAGGCCATACCTGCGCCGTGAGATGGGATGGCCGCTCAGCGAGCTCGGACGGATCCGACTGCGCACGGGCGACATCGACGGCGCCGAGGAGGCGCTCCTGGCCGCGCATCGCGTCGGCTGGGAGCCGCAGCCCGGGCTCGCGCTGGTGTCTCTGGCGCGGGGCGACTCCGCCGCGGCGGCCACCGCCATACACGACGCGCTCGAGCGTCCCTCGCGGGTCCCCTCGAAGGAACTGCCACCGGACACCGAGCTGCAGCGCGCACCGCTGCTCGACGCGCAGGTGGAAATCGAGATCGCGTGCGGCGACCTCGATCGAGCCCGTGCCGCGGCCGCCGAGCTTGAGCGGGTTGCAGCGCGATTTCAGAGCAAGGCGCTGGTCGCTGGGGCGACGCTCGCACGGGGACGCGTGCGGCTCGCGGAGGGCGACGCGCCGGATGCGGTACAGCGTTGCTCTGAAGCCGCACGACTGTGGAACGAGATCGGGGCGCCCTATGAGGCGGCGATCGCGCGCATGGTGCATGCGGAGGCCCTCCGCGCCGACGGCAGCGAGGAGCACGCCGTCCTCGAGCTACAGGCGGCGCAGACGGTCCTCGACCGGATCGAGGTCGCGGTAGGCGCGACGACCGAAACCAACGTCCTCCGGCTTGAGGGCGAGTACTGGTCGGTGGCCTTCGAGGGACGAACGGTGCGAGTCCGCGATCTCAAGGGCATGCGGTATCTCGCACAGCTCCTCGCCCATCCTGGCCGGGAGTTCCACGTGCTGGACTTGGTCGGCGCCGAGACAGGACAGCCAATGGCGCTCGGGGATGCGGGCGAGGTCCTCGACGAGCGCGCCAAGACCGCTTACCGCCGCCGCCTCGCAGAGATCGACGACGACATCGAGCAGGCGCGCGCCCTCGAGGACCACATGCGGGAGGAGCAGGCCGGCGCCGAGCGGGACTTCCTGGTCCGAGAGCTCGCGCGGGCGGTAGGTCTGGGTGGTCGCGATCGGCGGGCCGCGTCCGCCTCCGAGCGCGCCCGATCCGGAGTGACGCGCGCTCTCCGCCAAGGGATAGCGCGGATCGGCGAACACCATCCCGAGCTCGGCGAGCACCTCGACCACGCCGTTCACACCGGCACGCACTGCGCGTACGTGCCCGGTCCCGGCGCTCCTGCGGCCTGGAGGTCGTGACGTCGTTGACCTTGGTAAGCGGAATGGCAGGCGCCTCGCGTGCGCCTGTCAAGCCCACCGCAGAGCCGATTCTTGGTATGGGTGTGTCAGCTCGTGATCAACGGGCCTCCCGCGCTTGCGCCACGGGATCAATCCGGGGTGCAAATTGAGCGCAACCTAGCCCAACTCAGGCAACTCAGCCCGCCCTAGGTGTAGGTCCAGTCAGGTTGTTCCGTTCGGCCAGGCGCCGGATCGGTGTTGGCGGTCCAGCGCCCGGTGCGGTCGTCGGTAGTTGTAGGCGAGGTTGCTGGCGGCGGATATTCGTCACGGTCGAAGCCCGACCGGATCGGAATGTGCTCGGGCAAGCTGTCGCGTCGTTGTTCGGCCCCGGTCGGTCGACCGGATCGCCGCCGCATGCCGATCCGCCACCAGCGCCCGTGTGGGAGCTGTCCCTGGGCATCGCGCTCAGACCTGCAGGCGAGCCCGGAGCAGCTCGAACTCGCCGTCGGTGAGAACCTGGCGCTCGCGGAGGTCCATGAGATTGTGAAGCGTCGTGGCACGATCGCCGTCGGATCGGGCTGTAGGGAAGGCCGCACCTACCGTCTGCTCGGCCCATCGCCCGCCTTGACGCCCGGCGATGCGCGTGAACATGGAGTCGGTGCTTCCTGTGAACGCGGTTCCGCGCATCATCTGACTGAGCAGGACCATCGGGCCACCTCAGGCTGAACGGGATCGGCGACGCGCACGCACCCTCAGCCGAGGATCTTGGCCTTCTGCGCCGCGAACTCCTCTTCGGTGAGGATGCCCTGGTTCTTGAGCGCAGCCAGCTCCTTGAGTTGCTCGATCGGGTCCTGGCCACCGTCGCCGACCGGAGCCGGGGGCGGGGCGTATTGCTGGGGCGGCGGCTCGTAGACCTGCTGTTCCTGTGAGGCCCACCGGTTTGCCTGGCGGCGGCTGACGCGGTTCGAGACTGCGGTGGCGGTACCCGCCACCGCGGCAGTGCGGGCCATTCCGCGGAGGAGTCCTGGCATGTCGTTCTCCTTCCGATCAGCCTGTCGCCTCGGCGGCCTCGAGTGACGCAATCAGCTCCTGCATCGGGATGCGCTGGAAGTCGACCAACCTGCCGCCGTTGCGACGCACGGCGGCGGCGAACGGCCCTGCCCAGCGATTCTCGTAGACGAGCAGGAGAGCCGCCGACCCCGGCTCGATGCCATCGGCGGCCGTGGCCACGTCGTCGTCACCGAGCAGCCCGGAGGAGGCGCCCTCGAAGGCGACGAGGTCGCCGACGCCCTTGGCCTCGAGATCGATCGCCTCGAACCCGGAGTACGTCCCGTCCTCGTCCTTGATGACGAACATGGCGTCCAGCACGCGGATGATCCCGCGGTCGACCAGGTCCAGCAACATCGGTACGGCCTCGCCGGTCATCGGCGCGCCCGCCGGATAGGCGATGACGACGATGTCGATCGGACCCAGTTCCTCTTCGTGCGCTTCCATCGCGACCTCCTCGTGCGTGGCTGGACTTCCGCTGGCGGCTACCGTAACCAGACCATCCCAACCGTGGCTCGAGGACAAGGGTGCACGCCCCACGGCGCGAGGGGGCGGGCAGGTACCGTGCCCCGGATCATCCGATCAGGGCGATATCCCGCCACGAAGCCGCTTGTAGCCTGCGGAGCGTGGACACGCGGGAGAGCATCGCGACCCGGTCGGCGTTGAGCGCGACGACGCTCGACGTGCTCTGGCACGACCTCGAATGCAGCGCATACGAGGAGGACCTGCCGCTCTGGCGCGCGCTGGCCGGCGCGACCCGCGGCCCCGTGCTCGACGTCGGTGCCGGCACCGGTCGCGTCAGCCTCGACCTCGCCACCCGCGGCGTCGCCACGGTTGCCCTGGATGCTCACGCGTCGCTGTTGGAGACGCTCGCGCACCGCGCCGCGGGTTTACCGGTCGAGACGGTCGTCGCGGACGCCCGTGGCTTCGTCCTGCGCCGCCGCTTCCCTTTGGTACTCGTGCCCATGCAGACGCTGCAGCTGCTCGGCGGATCCTCGGGGCGGGCGGCCTTCCTGGCCCGGGCGCTGGACCACCTGGAGCCCGGCGGCCTGCTGGCTGCCGCGTTTGCCGACGCGATGGAGTGTTTCGACGAGGAGCGAGACATGCCGCCGCCGCCCGACGCGTGCGAGATCGCGGGCGTGCGGTACGCGAGCCACTTGCTCGCCGTCAACGACGAGGACGGGCTCGCCGCCATCCGTCGACGGCGGGAGGTGATCGGGCCGGGGGACTACTACGAGTCATACGACGTCGTCGTGCGACTCGACCGCGTCACAGCTCACGAGGTCGCGGCTGAAGCCGTCGAGCTCGGCTTTCTCACCGAGCCGTTTCGATTCATACCCGAGACCGAGGAGTACCTCGGATCGACCGTCCTCGTGCTCCGCGCGCCGCCTTTGGCGACGCGGGTGATCGGAGCCACGGCGGCTCCTCCTCGTTTGGAGGCGTGACGCGCGAGCACAACCTTGATCTGGGCTGGACGCTGTGAGGAAAGCCCGGATTCAGCGTTGCGGGAGCCTATTGAGCGCAACTGAGGGCAACTCAAAGCAACTGAGACCGCTCTAGAGCGCCGAGGAGCTGCGGACACGCCTGGATCGCTCCGGCTGGGGGCCGGGCGGTCGCAGGTTCAAATCTGTCTCCCCGATCGCAGGAAAACCCTGCTACGGCCGGCAGGCTCGATACGTCCTGCCGGCCTGCGAGGTGGCTCAGGTGGCGAGCGCCTTCGTCCTCACGCCGTCTGTGGCGTCTCGACGAGGGCCAGCCGGGCGGCCTGCTTGATCAGCTCGGCCGTGGCGCGTGGCTGCGAGACGTAGATCGAGTGGCTGCCGGGCGCCTCGACCACGGTAGAGCCCGCTCGCTCGGACATGGCTCGCTGCGCCGGCGGCGGGATCATGCGGTCGTCGGTGGCGACGAGGTACCAGCTTGGCTTGCTGTGCCAAGCCGGCTCCGTGACGGCACCGTTGAGCGCCTCGAGGCCCCATGGGACCTGCGAGTCGGCCATGAAGGCCGCGTCGTCCGCCG
>Ga0126313_10001560_pt1 | contig 12222 bp, 12 predicted proteins | sample Plot105A_FD_89954 | JGI IMG/M metagenome (GOLD analysis project Ga0126313, IMG submission 89954) | Serpentine soil microbial communities from UC McLaughlin Reserve, CA, USA - Plot105A | ecosystem: Environmental > Terrestrial > Soil > Grasslands | place: USA: UC McLaughlin Reserve, Lake County...
GGGTTCGACGCCACGCGCATCCGGGCGTTCGAGGACGCGGGCGTGCCGGTCGACTCCTACGGCGTCGGCTCCTCGCTCATCCGCGGCGCGAACGACTTCACCGCCGACGTCGTGGTCGTCGACCGGAAGCCGTGCGCGAAGGTCGGGCGCGAGCTCATGCCGAACCCGCGGCTGGAGGTCGTGGGCTGAGGCTTCGAAGGGGGCGAGATTCGATGCGGGACGGCTTAACCTCGCCATGCGAGGTCAAACCGCCCCGGATCACGGGATCGCTCGGGTTGCCGCGAGGCAGGGTGGCGTCATTACGCATGCCCAGTTGCGTCGGGTCGGCCTATCGCCGCAGGCGATCGAACGCCGGATCCGAACCGGCGGACTGCAGCCTCTGCATCGCGGCGTCTTCGCGGTAGGGCACCCTCTAACAGGGGTCGACGGGCGGCGATGGGCGGCCGTACTGGCGCTCGGCGAGCAAGCGTTCCTCAGCCACAGCAGCGCGGCCGACGCGTTCGCGATCCGTGTGACCAGCTCCGGTCTGATCCACGTCACCGTGCGCGGCCGCGGCGGGCGGGAACGGCGGAGTGGCATCCGAGTGCACCGTCCTCGGGCGTTGTCCGACGACGAGGTGACGACGCGGCACGGGCTGCCGATCACGACACCGGCGCGTACGATCCTCGACCTCGCCTCCACGGGGCTCCGCCACCGCTCGCTCGAGGCGGCGCTCGACGAAGCCGAGCGGCGCAAGCTGCTGGACTTCGCCGAGCTGGACCGGCTCCTCGCGCGCTACCCGCGACGCCGCGGAACTCGTTCGCTCAAAGCGCAGTTGGCGCGGTACCGGGGTCCGGCGGACGTCCGGAGTCGCCTCGAACGCCTGGCGTACGAGCTCTGCGACGGGAACGGTCTGCCGCGACCGCTGGTGAACACCGTCATCGAGGGGAAGGTGCGCGACTTCTGTTGGCCGCACTGCCGGCTCGTCGTCGAGGCGGATTCCTACCGGTGGCACCGCTCGCCCTCCGCGCTGAACGACGACCGCGAGCGGGACGTCGAGCTGACGCTGGCGGGCTTTCGGACGCTGCGCTTCACCTACGAGCAGGTCACGCGTCGGCCGGATTACGTGGTCCGAGCGCTCGTCGCCGCATTTGGGGCGGGTTAGCCTCGCCACGCGAGGTCAATCCGCCCCAAGTCACGCGATCGAGCCGCCGGCGGCCCTGATCTCCTCCAGCGCCCGCTCGCCGTCGCCCGGCTCGACTTCCACCGGACGCACCGCCGTGGAGTCGACCGTGACGCCGAAACCGTGGCGGAGCGCGTCGAGCGCGGTGTGCTTCACGCAGTAGTCGGTCGCCAGCCCGACCACCGTGACGTGGTCGACCTGGCGCTGGTGCAGCAGCTCGGCGAGGTTCGTCCCCTCGAAGCCCGAGTAGCCCTCGAGGTCGGGCTCATAGCCGGCGTCGACGACGACGTCGACGAGCTCCCGGTCCAGCGACGGGTGCAGCTCGGCGCCCGGCGTTCCCTGGACGCAGTGCGCCGGCCACGGCCCGCCCTGGGCGGCGAACGAGTGGTGGTCGGGCGGGTGCCAGTCGCGCGTCCCGACCACGAAGTCGTACTCGCCGGAGCGGGCTTGCGCGTCGATCCGCGGAGCGATCGCGTCGCCCTCGCGGACCGCGAGCGCGCCGCCGGGCGTGAAGTCGTTCTGGAAGTCGACGATGATCAGCGCGCGCGCCACATCTAGTAGCGAAGCACAGCGCCGATCCCGCCATGCATCACGAGGTCGTCGTGGTGCCGGATCACCAGGACCTGCGCCGCCTGCTTGATCGCCTTCTCGACCGCCTCGTCGAGCTCCGGCGCGTCGAAGTCCTCCGCCAGCAGGAGGATCTCCACGCGACCCTCGTCCAGCGCCTGCATCACCGGCTCCGGCCGTGAGACGCCGCGGTCGCCGCGCCCGATGCCCTGCTGCATGCGGTCCAGCGCCGCGCGCTCGACACCCGCGACGTGGCGGTCGACGACCTCGGCCGCGGCGGCCTGGACGTCGGCAGGAGAGGAGTTCTCCACGTCCACGCCGAGGCGGCCGGCCAGCCGGGCGCGCAGGTACGGGTGCAGCCGCTGCTCGACGTCGGTCACGAGCTCCTCCGGCGCGCCGACCACGAGGTGGTCGAACGGGCGCCGCTTGAAGCGCGCGAACAGCGTGTCGAGCGCGTGGCCGACGTGGTTGAGCTTCTCCTGCTCCACCGAGCGCTGGTAGCGGGCCTGCGACCAGCCGCCCTGGTCGTGCTGGCGGTGCGTGTCGCCCTCGATGTGGTCGATCTCGTCCAGCCCCGCGGCCGTGCCCATGAAGATCCGTGCGGTCTTCCGGTTGACGAGCAGCACGCACCAGCGCTCGCTGGAGTCGGTCCGCACGAGCGGCTCGACGCAGGCATGGTCGTGGACGATCGCGCGCGACTCGATCGGGTGCGGGAGCCGCACGACCTCGAGCACGTCGTCGGGCCCGTAGGCGAACACGGCCAGGCCATGCGTCCCGTTCGACGCCACGTCGGAGCCGCGCAGCACGTCGCGGACGCGCTCGACGTCGGCGCGGAGGGCCTGGCGCTCCTCGTGCTCGAGCCCTTCGGCCTCCTCGACCTTGCGCGCGGCGGCCGTCACGACCGAGTTCAGCTCGGTTGCGCGCGCCGCCGGGGTGGCGAACTCGCTCGGGTCGAGGTTGAAGAAGACGGAGAGGACCAGGCCGCGCTGCGGGCGCAGCTCGGCCAGCCGGCGCAGGCGCCCGCGCGTGATCGTGTTGGCTGCCATAGGGCGGAGCTACCCGGCGGCCCCAGAGCCCGAACCGGCGGATGTGACCACCCGAACACGCGGCTCCGGCCTTGCACCGGCTTGTGGTGCATCGCGCTCCGGCGTGAGGATGCCGAGCCCCTCGAGCAACACGAAGAAGGCGCGCGCGAACGGGGACGAGGCGGTCGCGGCGCGCACCTGGTGCCAGTCGACCTGCTCGCGCAGCGCGCGGGCCATCGCCAGCAGTCCTTCGTAGGCCAGGTGGTGCTCGGTGAGCGCCATCAGCTTCGTGATCAGCACGTCCTCGAGTGCCATCACGCGCATCTGCATCGAGAGGACGGACATCTCCTCGCCGCGGGCGATCACGTCGTCGTCCATCGTGAGGCCCTTCGGGGAGAAGATCAGGTCGACGAGCACGTCGCCGTCCCAGGCCTTGACCAGCCACTCCTCGGGCGGGTCCTCGGCGCGCATCCCCGCGTCGGTCAAGGCCGCGACCGCCCGGTCGACGTCCGAGCGCTTGATCATCAGGTCGAGATCGTGTCGCGTCTCAGGGCCGCCGCGCGCCCACGACGCGAGGCTCCCGCCCAGCAGGAACGGCACGTCGGCGCCGCGCAGCGCCGCGGCGGCTTTCTTCAGCGTGGCCTCGATGTCGGAGAACGGCTGCTCTTCGGAGGTCATACCGGGCCTGTACCCGGGTACCGTGCGCGGCATGGCCATCCGCTCCGAGACCACGCCCGGCGGGAGCGACGCCGCCGGCGAGTGCGCGATCCGGATCGCCGCCACCGGCGACATCCACCTTGGGCGCGAGGGCGACCAGGAGCGCTGGGCGGCCGCGTTCGCCGGTCTGCGGGACCGGGTCGACCTCGTCCTGCTCGCGGGCGACCTCACGACGCACGGCGAGCCCGAGCAGGGCGCGATGGTGGCCGCCGCGGTGCAGGGCCTCGGCGTCCCGATCCTCGCCGTGCTCGGCAACCACGACTGGCACCTCAACCGCCGCGACGAGCTCGTCGCGGTGCTGCAGGAGGGCGGGATCGACGTGCTGGAGCGCGGGCACCGCGTGCTGGAGCTGTGCGGCACGGAGGTCGGGATCGCCGGGACCAAGGGCTTCGGCGGCGGCTTCGACGGCGCGCACATCCCGGACTTCGGGGAGCCGCTGATGCGCCGCGTCTACGCGGAGTCGATGGAGGAGGCCGACGCGCTCGACGCCGCGCTCCGGGCGATCGCGCTCTGCCCGTTCCGGATCGCGCTGCTGCACTACGCGCCGATCACCGCGACGCTGCGCGGCGAGCGCTCCGACATCTGGCCCTTCCTCGGGACGGATCGCCTCGCGGCGCCGCTGCGCGAGCACCACCCGGATCTCGTCCTCCACGGCCACGCGCACGCCGGCACGTTCGAGGGTCATCTCGGCGAGGTGCCGGTCTACAACGTCTCGGTCCCGGTCATGGGGGAGGACTTCTGGGTGTTCGAGATGACGGGCGCGCGCCGGATGCCGTCAGAGGTGCACTGAGGCGCATCAGCCCCGACGGACGGCGGCGGGCGGTCTCGTGGCCACGGGTAACTGCGACACTGGATGGTCCAATGACTTCCGAGAATTCCTTCGACGCGCGTGCCGAGCTCGAGGTCGGCGGGCGCGGATATGACATCTACCGCTTGGATGCCCTGCAGGCCAAGTACGACGTGGCGCGGCTGCCCTTCTCCCTGAAGGTGCTGCTCGAGAACCTGCTCCGCAACGAGGACGGCGTCGGCATCCGGCGCGAGGACATCGAGGCGCTCGCCAGGTGGGACGCCAAGGCCGAGCCGTCCGATGAGATCGCGTTCACCCCGGCCCGCGTGATCCTGCAGGACTTCACCGGCGTGCCGTGCGTCGTCGACCTCGCGGCGCTGCGCGACGCGATGGCCGAGATGGGCGGCGACCCGGCCGCGATCAACCCGCTCGTCCCCGTCGAGCTCGTGATCGACCACTCCGTCCAGGTCGACGCGTTCGGCTCCGCCCAGGCGTTCCAGATCAACGCCGAGAAGGAGTACGAGCGGAACGGCGAGCGCTACGCGTTCCTGCGCTGGGGCCAGACGGCGTTCGACGGCTTCAAGGCCGTGCCGCCGGACACCGGCATCGTGCACCAGGTCAACCTCGAGTACCTCGCGCGCGTGGTGTTCGAGAACGAGCGAAGCGGTGACGAGGCCCCTGGCCGAGGCAGGCGCGTGCTGTATCCCGACACGCTGGTCGGGACCGACTCGCACACGACGATGATCAACGGCCTCGGCGTGCTCGGCTGGGGCGTCGGCGGGATCGAGGCCGAGGCGGCGATGCTCGGCCAGCCGATGCCGATGCTGATCCCGCAGGTCCTGGGCTTCCAGCTACACGGCGAGCTGCCCGAGGGCGCGACCGCGACCGACCTCGTGCTGACCGTCACCGAGATGCTGCGCGAGCGCGGCGTCGTCGGCAAGTTCGTCGAGTTCTACGGTCAGGGGCTGGCGTCGCTGCCGCTCGCCGACCGCGCGACGATCGGCAACATGAGCCCGGAGTTCGGCTCCACCTGCGCGATCTTCCCGATCGACGCCGAGACGATCCGCTACCTCGAGTTCTCCGGCCGGACGGCGGAGCGGATCGAGCTCGTCGAGGCGTACGCGCGCGCGCAGGGGCTGTGGCACGACGAGAGCTCGCCCGAGCCGATCTACTCGGACACGATCGAGCTGGATCTCGGCGAGGTCGTGCCGTCGCTCGCGGGCCCGAAGCGCCCGCAGGACCGCGTCGCGCTCAGCGAGGCGCAGGCGGCATTCCGGATCGCGCTGACGGACTTCCTGCCGCGCGACGGCGACGCGGAGGCCGACGGCGGCGACACGATCGAGTTCGACGCACTGTCCTTTCCGGCCTCGGACCCGCCGACCTACACCGGGCGCAAGGGCATGCGCCCGCCCGAGCACGCCACCGATGCCGACCACGCCGAGGCGATCGCCGCCGCGATGCTCGCCGAGCGCTTGGACGACCGCGTCCCGATCGTGCTCGACGACGGGACCGAGACCGACCTCGATCACGGCCGCGTCGTCATCGCTGCGATCACGAGCTGCACGAACACCTCCAATCCGTCGGTCATGCTCGCCGCCGGCCTGCTCGCCCGCAACGCCGTCGCACGGGGGCTGACGAGCAAGCCCTGGGTGAAGACGTCGCTGGCGCCGGGCTCGAAGGTCGTCACGCAGTACCTCGACCAGGCCGGGCTGACGGGCGACCTCGAGGCGCTCGGATTCCACCTCGTCGGCTACGGCTGCACGACCTGCATCGGCAACTCCGGGCCGCTGCCGCGGGCGGTCTCCGAGGCCGTCAGCGAGAACGACCTCGCCGTCGTCTCGGTGCTGTCGGGCAACCGCAACTTCGAGGGGCGCATCAACCCCGACGTGAAGATGAACTACCTCGCGTCGCCGCCGCTCGTGGTCGCCTACGCGCTCGCCGGCTCGATGGACGCCGACATCGTCACCGACCCGATCGGGCAGGACCCCGAGGGCAACGACGTCTACCTGCGCGACCTGTGGCCGTCCACGCAGGAGGTCGGCGAGACGGTCGAGCAGGCGGTGCGATCGGAGATGTTCCGCTCCTCGTACGGCGACGTGTTCGCCGGCGACGAGCGCTGGAACTCGCTCGACGTGCCGATCGGCGATCGCTTCGCGTGGGACGAGAGCTCGACGTACGTGCACCTGCCGCCGTACTTCGAGGGCATGCCGGCCGAGCCGCCGCCCGTCGAGGACGTCGAGGGCGCGCGCGTCCTGGCGCTGCTCGGCGACTCGGTGACGACGGACCACATCTCCCCCGCCGGCGCGATCAAGCCCGACTCGCCGGCCGGTCTGTACCTGCAGTCTCACGGCGTCGCACCACGCGACTTCAACTCCTACGGCGCGCGCCGCGGCAACCACGAGGTGATGGTGCGCGGCACGTTTGCGAACATCCGCCTGCGCAACCAGCTGGCGCCGGGCACGGAGGGCGGCTTCACGATGAAGTTCAACGCCCATTGCGAGCCGCGCCAGATGTCGATCTACGACGCGTCGCTCGCGTACCTCGAGGAGGGGACGCCGCTGGTCGTGCTCGCCGGCAAGGAGTACGGCTCGGGCTCGTCGCGCGACTGGGCGGCCAAGGGCACGCGGCTGCTGGGCGTGCGCGCGGTGCTGGCCGAGTCCTTCGAGCGCATCCACCGCTCGAACCTCATCGGGATGGGCGTCCTGCCGCTGCAGCTGCCGGCACCGGTCGCGGACCTCGGGCTGCACGGCGACGAGGTCTTCTCGATCACCGGGCTCGCGGACGCGATGAACGCCGGCGAGCCCGTGCCGGCGGAGGTGACCGTGCGAGCCGGGGACCGCGAGTTCAAGGCGCGCGTGCGGATCGACACGCCGAAGGAGGCGGAGTACTTCCGCCACGGCGGGATCCTGCAGTACGTCCTGCGCCAACTGCGCGACCGCTGACCGCTAGCGCAGCCGGTACCGGAAGCGGCCGGCCGCGTCGGTGAGCCGCGCGGAGATGGTGCGCGGCTTGCCGGCCGCGGTCGCCTTGCAGGTGAACCGCGCGTCCTTCTTCACGACGACGATCTCGGGACAGGCGACCTTGATGGCGCGCAGCTTCGACGACGTGGCCAGCCGCTCGGTCATCACGGCCTCCGCCTCGCGCACGTCGAGAAACGGCGCGGTGATCGACAGGCCGCCGCCTTCGCGTTGCGTGACGTTCGCGTTGCCCCTGGACCCGTCGCTGCCCGTCACGACGCAGGTGAACCTGCGCCCCGCTTCCTGCTCGACGTCGGCAGGGCACCGGACCGAGGCGACGCGCGCGTGGATCTGGTCGGCGACGGCGTCGCGGATCAGCCGCTCCGCGTTGCCGGCATCGACCGTCGACTCGCCGCAGGCGGCCAGCGCGACGGCGGCGAGGACCGGCAGGGCGACGGTGACGCGGCGCACGGCCGCAGCGTAACCAGCGGACGGTGTATTGACGGATTCGCCGAAAGTTCGTTGCAATCTCGCGTTGTTCCGGCACGGGCACAGCGCGAGCATCGCGTTCGGATGGAAGGCATGCCCAGAAACGTCCACATGCTGGACGAAAACGACGACACCCCGCGCGACGGCGTCATCGCGGCAGTCGCCGAGCAGCAGCACGGCGTGATCGCCCTGCACCAGCTCGTGGCCCTCGGGCTGTCGGCGAGCGCGGTTCGCAGCCGGGTCGCCGCGGGCCGCCTGCATCGAGTCCATCGCGCCGTGTTCGCCGTCGGCCGCGGCGGGCTCACGCGCCGCGGGCGGATCGCGGCAGCCGTGCTCGCCTGCCCGCCCGGCACCGCCGCCTCACATCGCACCGTGGCGGCGCTCCTCGATCTGAGAATCCGGCCCCGTCCGTGGATCGACGTCACCGTCCCTGGTTCGACGGCACGCCGGCGCGACGGGTTTCGAATCCACAGCGGCGCCACGCGGACAGCGGCCGACGTGACCGTCATCGACAACATCCCCTGCACGACGCTCGCGCGGACGCTGCTCGACCTCGCCGAAGATGCGACCCGTCGGGAGGTCGAGCGTGCCTGCGACCAGGCCGACACGCAGCGCCTGCTGGACATGCGCGCGCTCGACGCGGTGCTCGCGCGTGCGGACGGCCGTCGCGGCGCGAGCCTGCTGCGCTCCGTCCTGGCGGAGCACCACGTCGGCACCACGCTCACGCGCAGTGAACTCGAAGAGCGCTTCCTCGCAATCGCGCGCAAGGTCGGCCTGCCGCCGGACGCCGTCAACTTCTGGATTCGCTTCGTCGAAGGCGACGGGGCCGAGGCCGACTTCATCTGGCATCACCAGCGGCTGATCGTGGAAGTCGACGGGCGCGACGTACACACGACCGGCCGTGCCTTCGAGACCGACCGGCGGCGCGATCAGCGCTTGATGCTGCTCGGCTTCCGCGTCGTCCGGTTCACGTGGCGCCAGGCGCTCTTCGACGAGCGCCGCGTGGCCGCGACGCTGCGTGGCCTGCTCAGCTGACGGCGGCGCGACAGCGCGCGCAGCGCCCGTGCACGACGGCCTCGATGCGCTCGTGCTCGAACCCGCGGCGGGCGGCGGCGCGCTCGAGCCCGCCGGTATCGAGCTTCGAGTCGAGGTCCTCGATCGAGCCGCAGCTCGTGCAGACGAGGTGGTGGTGCGAGTCCGTGCGCGGGTCGAAGAGCGTCGTGCCGGCACGCTGGACGCGGCGCACCATGCCGAGCTCCTCGAGCAGCTCGAGCGTCGCGTAGATCGTCGGCAGCGAGACGTTCGGCAGGCGGTCGGCGACGGACTCGAGCAGCTCGTCGGCGGTCACGTGACGGTCGAGCTCGCGCAGCGCGCGGTGCAGCACCACGCGCTGCGGGGTGACCCGCATGCCACGGGCACGCAATGCCGTCGCGAGGTCGTCCTGGGCCATGGCATCCATCTTAGGGCATCCTAGTTAGGCAGTCCTTATTACAAGTCTTTTGTTCTTATGGTAGACTCGTCGTCATGACCACCGCCGATCTCACGCTCGTACGCCGCTGGCGCGCCGCCGACGAGCGCCAGCGCCTGCTCCAGGTCATCCAGCCCGCGCTGATCGGCCTCATCGACGGCACGATCTCCACGCTCGCACCGATCTTCGCGACCGCCTACATCGCCGGCTCGAAGGCGGCGCTGCTCGTCGGCCTCGCGGCGGCGCTCGGCGCGGCGATCAGCATGGGGATGTCCGAGGGCCTGTCCGACGACGGTGAGATCACCGGCCGCGGCGCCGCCCTGCAGCGTGGCGGCATCACGGGGCTGGCGACGTTCGTCGGCGGCACCGCCCACGCCCTGCCCTTCCTCATCTCCGACATCCAGACGGCGCTCACCGTGGCGTACGTCGTCGTCGCGATCGAGCTCGTCGTCATCGCCTGGGTCCGCAGGCGCTTTTTGAACGTCGCCCTGCGCACGTCGCTCATCCAGGTCACGCTGGGCGGGACGATCGTCGCCGCGGTCGGCGTCATCGTCGGGCACGCGTAGCTGCAGTAGCCTCAGGCACGGTGCGCCGGGAAGCCTGGTCGGCATTGACTCGCCATGCCCGGACCAAGGAGCCGACCGTCGAGTGCCACTTCCCCGCCGCGCCGCCGACACGTTCGCCGAGTTCATCCGCGAGGAGACCAACGGCGGCAAGCTGCTGATCGCCGCGACCGTGCTGGCCCTGCTGTGGGCGAACGTCGCCGGCGGCGCGTACCAGGACGTGCGCGACGCGCCGCTGCACCTCGGGCCAGACTGGCTGCAGCTGCAGCTCACGCTCGGCGACTGGGTCGCAGACGCGCTGCTCGCGCTCTTCTTCTTCGTCGCCGGCCTGGAGATCAAGCGCGAGCTGACGGTCGGCCAGCTCGCCGACCGGCGCGCGGCGATGCTGCCGTTCTTCGCGGCGGGCGGCGGGATGCTCATGCCGGCGGTGGTCGCGATCGCCGTCTCGCGCGGCGCCGCGGCCGACGGCGGCGCGTGGGCGATCCCCGTCGCGACGGACATCGCCTTCGCACTCGGCGTCCTGGCCCTCGTCGGCTCCTCGCTGCCGCCGGGCGTGCGCGTCCTGCTGCTCTCGATGGCCGTCATCGACGACCTCGCCGCGATCGCGCTCATCGCCGTCCTGTTCACCGCCGGGCTGTCGCTCGCCTGGCTCGCCGGCGGCCTGCTCGCCGCCGCGGCGTACTGGCTCGCGCATCGCGCCCGCATCGATCCTGCGCCGCTGCTGTGGGCGATCGCGGTCGTCGCCTGGGTCTGCATCCACGCAAGCGGCGTCCATGCGACGGTGACCGGGATCGTGCTCGGCCTGCTGACGCCCGTGCGCCCGCGCGACGGCGAGGAGGTGTCGCCGGCCGAGCGCTACGAGCACCGGCTGCACCCGATCTCCGCGGGCATCGCCGTGCCGCTGTTCGCGCTCGTCGCCGCCGGGATCCCGCTCGCCGGCACCGGCGACGCTCTCACCGACGCGGTCGCCATCGGCGTGTTCGCAGGGCTGCTCGCGGGCAAGTTCGCGGGCGTCCTCGGCGGCGCCTGGCTCGCCGTGCGCCTGCGGCTCGGAACGCTGCCCGCCGACGTCGGCTGGAGCGACGTCGTGCCGGTGGCCGTGCTGGCGGGGATCGGCTACACCGTGAGCCTGCTCATCGTGCAGCTGGCACTCGCCGACGAGCCGGCCCGGCAGCACGCGGCGACGGCCGTGCTGGCCGCCTCGGTGCTGGCGTCGCTCGCCGCGCTCCTGCTGCTGCGCGTGCGCACGCGCGCGCACCGCGAGCGCGCCGTCCTGCCGGGTACGCCCGGCGGCGACGTATAGCCTTGCCCGTCATGCCCCTACCCGACGTCCTTCGTCAGCTTCTCACCGCCGCCGGGCCCTCGGGCTACGAGACGGCGCCTGCCGCGGTCTTCGCCGAAGCCGGCCGTCGCTTCACCCACGACGTCGCGATCGACGTCATGGGCTCGGCCGTCGCGCGCGTCCCGGGCACATCGCCGGGGGCGCCGTTCCTCGCCGTCGTCGGCCACATCGACGAGATCGGCCTGATCGTCACCCACATCGACGACAAGGGCTTCCTGCGCTTCATGGGCGTCGGCGGCTGGGACCCGCAGATCCTCGTCGGCCAGCGCGTCGAGATCACGACGCGCGACGGCGTCGTGCCGGGCGTCGCGGGGCGCAAGGCGATCCACCTGCTGCGCGAGGAGGAGCGCGAGAAGGTCCCCAAGCTGCGCGACCTGCACATCGACATCGGCGCCAAGGACGGTGACGAGGCGCGCGCGCGCGTGCGCGTCGGCGATGTCGCGGTGATCGCCGGCGAGCCGCTCGAGCTGCTCAACGACCGCGTCATCTCGCGCTCGATGGACAACCGCCTGGGCTCGTACATCGCGCTGGAGGCGGCGCGGCTCGTCGCCGAGGCCGGCGGCGCGCCCGGCGACGTCGCGGCGCTCGGGGTCGTGCAGGAGGAGATCACGTTCGCCGGCGCGCGCACGTCGGCATACAGCCTCCGGCCCGACGTCGCGATCGTCGTCGACGTCACCCACGAGACCGCCTCGCCCGGGGTCGACGTCAACGAGATCGGCAAGCACGAGTTCGGCGAGGGACCGATCATCGAGCGCGGCTCGGTGCTCAACCCCGTCGTCTTCGAGCTGCTGCAGGACGCCGCCACGCGCGAGCAGATCCCCTTCACGATCCAGGCCTCCGCGCGCTCGACCGGCACCGACGCCGATGCGATCCACCTCTCGCGCGCGGGCGTGCCGACCGGCGGCGTGTCGATCGCGCTGCGCTACATGCACTCGCCCGTCGAGATGGTGCAGCTCGACGACATCGACGCCTGCGCCCGGCTGATCGCCGCCTTCGCGCAGTGGCTCAGCGCCGAGACGTCGTTCGCCCGTTCCTGACGTCAGCCTGGTTGCCGTGCTGCTGCTGTTCGACATCGACGGGACGCTGCTGCAGCGCGCCGCCGGCGCGCACCGCGACGCGATCCACGAGGCGCTGCGTACGGTCCA
>Ga0126313_10001561_pt1 | contig 12220 bp, 15 predicted proteins | sample Plot105A_FD_89954 | JGI IMG/M metagenome (GOLD analysis project Ga0126313, IMG submission 89954) | Serpentine soil microbial communities from UC McLaughlin Reserve, CA, USA - Plot105A | ecosystem: Environmental > Terrestrial > Soil > Grasslands | place: USA: UC McLaughlin Reserve, Lake County...
GCTGCCGCCTCGTCGTAAAACTCGCGGTAACGCAGGACCTTGCCGTTCCGGAGCGTGATCACGATGAAGATCCGGGCGCTGACCGTTGCGCCGCTTATCGCTCCGCGACCATGTTCGTGCACAACTACGAGGACGTCGTCGCCGCAATCGACGAATCGCTCGGCCTCGGTGCCGTACTCGTCCCACTGGTCGAGCCACCTCTCAAACGACTCGCGCACGCCGCTGTGACCGCGGTAGACGCGGGCATCGGCCCGCTGTGGATCTTCGTACCACTCGATCTCGGGATCACAGGTTTGGGCGATCAGCTCCGGCAACGCTGCGAGCAACGCCTCCTTGTTTACGTCGGGCCGCCCGGCACGCGGCCGTGGGGCTGGTGGGGGTTCGAAGGCCGGCGAGGAGATGCCGCGCTCCCGTTAGAACGACGAGACCCGGAAGGTGGAGGGCCAGGGCGTGGAGACGGTGCGGCTCGCCGAGGTGGGCGAACTGACGGCCGACGAACGCGCGCGAGCTGGCGATCTCAATGCTTGCCTGCTCGAGGGGCGTTCATCGTCAGCCGGGCGATGCAAAGCACTGCCCCCGTTGAAATCGCAGGACGAGCCGCAGCCGCCGCGGTTGCGGCAGCACTGCCCTGACCCGCCCGACCCCGAAGGTGGGTGCATTTTCGGCTCTTGACACACTTCCGCTCCCCACCGTTAGCGGGCACGCTGCGCCCCGTCGGAGCACGTGCCCGCTAAGGACGACCACCACGTGACTCGCCTGGCGTACGCGATGAAGCGGTCGCGTCCGCGGACGGCGTCGCCGAACGAGCCGCGAAACTCAAGCTCGGGCGCCAGCAGCTCGGCGGCGAGTTCGAAGCGCCATTGGTTCCAGAGCTGGTCGTAGAAACGCCGCACGGTCGACTCGAGAAGCCCGCGCTCGTTCATGCGGGCAACGCTAGCGGCGTCTCGGTCGGACCCGCGGGCACCCTAACTCGTCGCTGCAGGAGAGCCAACCGCACCTCTAGTTAGTTAGTCATCGAGGTCGACAAGCAATGGCTCCCGCGATCAGGCCCGACATGGTCGTCCGCCTCCCGGGCCGCGGCCGCCTGGCGGTCGACGCGAAGGTGCCGCTCGATTCCTACCTCGACGCGCTCGAGATCGAGGACGCGGAGACCCGCGAGCGGTTGCGCGCGGCTCACGCCAGCAGCGTGCGCCAGAAGGTCAAGCAGCTGGCCGACAAGGGCTACTCGAAGCGCATCGGAAGGAGCCCCGAGATGGTCGTGATGTTCGTCGCCTCGGAGGCCGCGTTCTCCGCCGCCGCGCTCACGGACCCGAAGCTGCTCGAGGACGCCGCGCGCCAGCGCGTAGTGATCGCCACCCCGGCAACGATGGTCGCCCTTCTTCAGGCGGTCGGGCTGGCCTGGCGCGAGGCCACGCTCTCCGAGCGTGCCGAGCGGGTGCGGGCGGTCGAGCTCTGTCGGCGGCTCGCGACCTTCGCCGAGCACCTGAGCAACAGCGGCAAGGGGATAGACCGGGCCGCGAAGGCGCACAATGAGGCGGTGGGCTCGTTCGAGAGCCGCATCCGTCCGACCATCGGGCGTATGGCCGACCTGGGCGTTGCCGACGCTGCCTCGGTCGACGCGCCGCTACCGGTCGAGACGCAGATCCGGCGGCCGGCCAATGGCAACGGCTCACAGGCCGTCGACGCCGTCAGCTAGCCAGGGCACCGTCCGTAAGTGCACCGAAGACGATTGCTCAGCTAGGCCGCGGTGGGCGCTGTGGCGAGGAAGTCGCGCAGGCACTGCTCGGAGCAGAACCAGAGCTCTTCGTCGCCTTGTCGGAGTCGGGCGGCAGGCGGAGCTTTGACGGTCTTGCCGCAGGCCGGGTCGCGCCGCTCCTCGTGCGGCGCCAGGCGGTAGAGCTGGACCGGCTGCTCGGCCCCGCGGAGCATCCTCACGCCGACGGGCTCGACGGGCGCCCGGTCGCCGAGCTTCTCGGCGACGGCCTTAGGACGGTCTGGCCGGCTGTCGCGGTGCCGGTGACTCGCGAGGCGAGGTTCACGGTCGTGCCGATGTAGTCGCCGGCGCGGTAGATCGCCGGTCCGCGATGCATCCCGACGCGCAGACCGGGAACGGCCTCGTCCCGGCGCGCGGCCTCATGCAGGCCACGGGCGAAGCCCACAGCGTCGTCGGCTCGGCGGAAGGCGAGCATCAGTGCGTCGCCGATGTGCTTGACGACCTTCCCGCCCAGGCCTCCCCGCAGGCCGTCAGCGAGTTCGCCTTCGACCAGATCACGAGCACCGAGAAGGCGTTCGTCTCGATCGATAAAGCGGTTCACCGCAGCTTCACTCGACCTACTGCGACCAAACCCAGGCGGCAGGAGCGATCGCGCAGGCCAACTCGAACGCGATCCTCGACCTGCACACGATCAGGGGGACCGTGGCCTTCACCCCCTCGGGCCAGGCGATCGACTACTGCCCGTTCAGCCGGGTCTAGAAACTCAGGAGGTCAAGCAGGGGATGAAGGAGCTCGCAGTGACCTTCTTTGGCACGGTGCTGAACCGCGTGGGCAATGATGGCACCCATTTCACGCGTTACCTCGCGCCGAAATGGCTGGAGAAGCACGAGCCCATGGTGGGCACCGCGAGAGCTTTCGCGAGCGCCGAAGCCATCTGCCCGCCCGGCCAAGAGGTGGTCTGCCAAGACTAAAAGGGCCACCTTTGACAGCGATCCGCCCTGAGCGGCGCGCGTAAGAGAAGCCGTGTAGCTCTTGTCCACTGGTAGCCGGAAGCAGCACCCAACTAGCTGTGCGTCAATCGCGGCCCCTGAGGACCTCACCTCAACTGGGCTGTACGGTCGACGGCGCGATGACTCACAGGGCGGCCAGCTTGGGCGCAATGCTCGGCCTGGCCGTGGGCGATGCGCTCGGCGCCCAGGTCGAGTTCGCGGGTGCGGGGGTGGCCGGCGAGCTGGTCGCGCGCGGCCTCGAGATGGCCGACAGTCCCTACTGGGCGGCGGGGCAGTGGACCGACGACACCGCGCTCGCGCTCGAGCTGGCCGAGAGCATCGGCGAGCGAGGACTGCTCGACCCGGACGACCTCGCGCGCCGCTACATCCGCTGGGCGACGGACGACGGGCGGGGCATCGGCCGCGCCACCCGGGCCGCACTGGTCGGGGCTTCGGGAGCCGCCGACGCGCGCAGGCGCGCGTCTGACTTCCACGGGAGCACGGGGATGGGCGCCAGCAACGGGACGGTGATGCGCTGCGCCCCGATTGGGCTCGGCGCCTCTGGCCTCGCTGAGGCCCGGGCGGCGGCGGCCGAGGACGCCCGCCTGACCCACGCCCATCCGGCGGCCGCGCCCGCCTCGGCGGCGCTGTGCGCCGCCCTGATCGCCCTGCGAGAGGGCGAGGATGCGCTTGCCGCCGCCCGCGCGGAGGCGCGAGCTCACCCCGAGCTCCTGCGGCCACTGGAGCTGGCTGCAGCAGACGACCGCGACGCGCTCGCCGAGCTCGCGATCGGGCCAGCCGCCGGCGCCTGCTGGACGACGCTCTCGATCGCGCTCTGCGCACTAGAGCTCGGCGACTACGAGATGGGGGTCGGCTGGGCGATCTCGCTGGGCGGCGACACCGACACGAACGCCGCTGTGGCCGGGACGCTGCTCGGCTACCGCCACGGCCCTGGGGCGATACCCGCACGCTGGCTCGAACCGCTCGCCCAGCGCGACCGTCTCGAGCGCGCGGCCAGCAGGCTCGCCACCTGCTCTGCGGCGGGTGCTGGGCCTTGATCGTCGCCCCGGCGAGCTCATGCTCGAGTAACAGCTCGAGACCGCGCTGCTCGAGCCGCGTGTCCTAGAAGCTGCGCCGCACCTGGTTGCTGCGCGCTCGTGTATCGCCTGCCCGTGTGGTCGGCGTACTCGGCGATCGCGTCGCGGGCGCACGACTTGCTGCGGTGCCCAATGCATGCCGGTCACACGCCGAACCACGACGAGCAGCGGCAAGTCTGTGAGCGCGGCGAGCTCGGCGCGGACCCGCGGCTCGAGGTGCGCGCAGGTGGAGTTTCCAGCGGGGGGCCGGTGGCGCCTGAGGCGGAACGCCAGTCTCGGCGGCCCGCAACAGGCTCGGGCGATCGCTTGACGACGGTATCGGCGCCGGTCTAGCGTCGTCCTACGAGACGGATCGCGGACAGTCTGGTCCACGCGACGCCGCTGAGACTCCACCACCCATTGAGGGCCGGCTGCGCGCTGCTCGCCCTGACGCTGATCGCGCTCCTCGCGGCGACGGCCGCCCCGGCTCAGGCTGCACGGATTGTCACCTGGGAGACACATAGCCGGTACGTCGATCCCAGTGAGGTGGAGTTCGGCCGACCGCCGCTCTGCGCGAAGTGCACGCCGCACCCGAGGGATGGTCTGTACGTCAACGTCTGGTTGCCCGACAGCTACAACGGGAGGCGACGGTTCCCGGTTCTGTACCTGCTGCACAGCGGAGATGGTCAATACGACTTCTGGCTTCAGAGCCCCCGGGAGAACGACCCGCGGGGCACCATCGTCCCGGACCTCGTCCGCGACTTCCCGGGGATCATCGTGATGCCCGACGGCGGCGCCGTCGGCCATTACGTGAACTGGTGGAACGGCGGCCGGCGCGGCGACCCCGGCTGGGAGCGCTATCACCTGGATGAGCTGATACCGCTCGTCGAGCGGCGCCTGAAGGTGCGGCGCGGGAGACGCTTCCACGCGATCGCCGGTTTCTCCACGGGCGGCTACGGAGCCGCGTTCTATGCGAGCCAGCGGCCCGGCTACTTCGGGATCGCCGCGGCGCTGTCGGCAAGACTGTCGCTGCGCGATCCGCTCCTCTACGGGCAGCTCGATTACGCTCTCGGCGATCCCGTGCGGCAGCGGTTCTACTGGACGGGGCACGACCCGCGCGGGCTGGTCCGCAACCTGCGCTGGACCCGGACGTACGTGAGCGCCGGAGACGGCCACGCCCTGCCGGGAGAGCCGTCCGGCCCGGGCAATGTGGTCGGCGAGCTCATCCTGCGCCGGCTCTCGGAGCGCTTCGTGATCGCCGCCCGCCGCGCGCACGTCCCCGTCACCTTCCGGATCAAGCGCGGCGTGCACAACTACGACCTCGGCTGGCGATCGTTCGCGGCGGCGTTCCGCTGGATTAGGGCCTCGTTCCGGCGACCGCTGCGCGAGAAGCCGACGAGGTGGAGCTACAAGACCGTCGCGCGACGCCAGCAGAGCGTTCGGCGTTCGCTTCTCGTTCGCGAGGCCGCCGAGGCGGCTGGCCTCGTTCTCGCGTAGGGCCTGCACGCTCCGGGGCGGTGGAGGGGGACGCCTCGCGGTCCGGGTCCACGAACGCAGGACGCTGCGCGTGCGGCTTCCCTTCCGACGAAGGATCTGCTGACTCGGACGGCCCCGGCAGAGCAGCGCTGCTGTGTGACCAAGCCGCACAATCCGCCGACGTCACAGTAGGGCTAATCGGGAGCCCGTGGTCGTCAGCATGACTCCGGTCGCTCCTTGGCACCGCAGGTTGTGCCACTTCGGATCCGCGGCTCCACCTAGGTCGCTATCGGTGAGCCCGTGTCCCACCTCTTTGCTCCTTCGTTGGTTGTCCTACTGGGCGCCCAGCGCACGCCTGTGACGCGCCGAAGCACGGCGACCAGCGACAGGTGCGTGAGCGCGTGGGCGAGCTCCGCGCGGAAGCAGGGCTCGAGGTTCGGCAGCAGGTCGAGCTCGCCCCGGTCGTATGCGCGGTGGCAGCAGCGGCACAGCGGCACGACGCAGTCGGGATGGTCGCAGCCGCCGGGCGAGCGCGGGACCAGATGCGCGGGGTCGACCGCGCGCCTGCCACAGACCACGCACGTCCGGCCGGTGACCTTGGCCCGCTGCACCTCGGACGCCGGGCTGACGCGCGAGCGACGAAGCGCCGTCGTTCTCCGAATGCCGCTTCGCCGCGTCAGCCGTCCCTGCCTTCGAAGCCGCTTCCGCCTGCGAATCCGCCCGCTACGCCGCATGGCCGTTGCGCGACAGTGGGACCGCGACGGCCTCAGGCTCGGCCATGACCGGGCCCGCGGAGAGCCGGTAGCCGACGCCGCGCACGTTGGCGATCAGGTGCGGCGCGCCTGCCAGCCCTCAGCCGGCAGGCGTGGGTGTCGACCGTGCGGGTGTTTCCGATCGCCTTGAAGCCCCACACCTCGGCCGAGCTCGGCGTTCGCTAACTCCCTTATCCAAGCGGATCCCATGTCGGACCGGGACCCACGGGCTCATAACCCAAACGTCGCGGCCCTGATCGGCGAGGCGATGGCAAGGCCCCTCGGGGGAAGGATCGGTCGTGGTCGTTGCATTCGGTGTCGTTAGGGCTGGTCTTTCGGCGCCCGCCACTCGAGCGTGTGCTCGGGATCGCGGCTGGGGCGCGATATCGAATTCGGGTGGCGCGGCGTCGCTTGGCGGACCCAGGAGTCGTCGCCGAACCAGGGGGGCGGGCCGAAGGGCAGGTCCCGCGGGGGAATCCGGGCGTAGTCTTGCTCGCGGAAGCCGGTGCCGTAGTTGGGGAGCGAGGCGTCGCCGTCTGGGTCTTCGGTGACGATGCCCCTCAGCTCGGTGATGGCGTCGCGCCACTCGTTCACGAGGGTCGTTTCGTCGGGCTGCTCGGGTGGGGATCTCGAGCGCGGGCACGTCCGGCCGCGGCGCCCACAGCCGCAGGGCCTCCCGCGCCTGCACGCCGTAGGCGATGATCGCCTGCAGCTTCGGGCCGGTGGCCGCTTCGTAGAACCGGTTGCGCCACTCGAGGTGCGTCGGCCTGGCGAGCAGCGGCTTCGCCTGGTCCGCCTTATCGGGATGAAGCGCGTAGGGGCGCGTTGACTAGGACGTAGGAGCGGGTGAGCCCCAGCTTCGACAGGAACCCCTGGACGCGCTGGCCCGCGTTCCCCACGAGGGTGCGGCAGGCGATCCGCTCGGTCGGGCCGGGGTCGGAGGCGATGCCCATCAGCCGGGCCGAGCCGGTCAGGCGGCCCCGGTAGAAGACCGGGCCCCAGTCGTACCAGAACAGCTCGCGCTCGCTGGCCTCGTAGCCCGGGAAGCTGGCGAGGTAACGCGCGAGCGCGTTGCTGGGGCCGCGGTCGAACTCAGTCACGATATCCCTTCCCTCGGCTGCTCGCGGACGTCGAAGTAGCGCGCGAGATCGGCGGGCATCATGGCGAAGGGAGGCCGCGGCCAGACGTAGCTGGCCCGGGCGAGTGCGTCGCTCACGAACCCCGAGCAGATCGCGGTCCCGGCCTCCTGGATGCAGAGCTGCCCGCCGACTAGGCAGTAGAGCCCGAGGCCGAAGATGGTCGCGAACCCGTACCGGGTCCGCGCGCTGAGCACAGCTTCCGCGAACCGAGGCACCTGGCGCTGGTCGTGCTCGCCGACGGCCGTGCGCACCAGGACGTAGTTGGCGAGCTCGTACTTGGTGATCGGCGAGCGCTGCACGCCGCGGCCGAGCGCCTCGGCCAGCGTGCCGTCCTCGCCGATCACGAGCGCGGCGTGCGAGAAGCGGCGGTAGGGCGGCTCATAGCGCCGCAGCCAAGAGCCGGCCTTGATCGCCCAAGAGACCGGCCCCTGCGCCGTGAGCCCCCTGAGGAGGAAGTCGCCGACGCGCGGGGTCTGCGCCGTGTCGCCCGGCGGATGCCGGGTGACCTCCGCGGCGCTCGAATCCGTCTCCTGATTGGAGGGCTGCGGGCTCAACGCGTCATTCGCTCCCGGTGCCGGTCCGGCCCGACTCCGTCGTGGGTCTGATGGGCTCGCCGTGTGCTATCGACTCGGCCAGGCCGAGGACCTGCTCCGCCTTGCCCTCCGGGAGGTGGGCGGCGAACACGGCCGCCTTCGCGGCCTGCTGGCGCTCCCCCTCGACGGCGTTCTTGGTCTGGTCGGTGCCCACCTTGCCGAAGAAGGCGCCCACGATGGAGGCGATGACGCCTCCGGCCGCGCTCGCGATTGTGCCCGCGGTCGCGGTGCCCTCGGCGATCGCCACCAGCGCGATGATCATTACGGCGATGACGCCGACGGCGACCGCGACGAGGCCGCCGATCGTCTTGATGTGGTCGCTCCATGGCCTCTTGACCCCTCCCGTTCGCCCAAGGGGCGTGTCGGTTCTTCATGCGCGGATGTCGCCATCAGCTTCTCCCTTCTGTCTCGCCGCGGCTGCTTCCAAAGGCGCGCCTGATCGCGACCACCACCCCGGCAACCCTCAACAGCAGCCGCTGCGGAAGGGGCGGTGGCGGCGAGACCCCCCGATAAGCTGGAGCTTGGCCTGTGACGGTCTTCCCTCCGGGTCGGTCGAGCTGACGTAGATGTCGTACGACTTGGCGGGGTCGAGCTCGAGCCGGGTCTCGATCGACCCACGGATGACCTGGTCGAGCGCGAAGGTGAAGGTGCGCGGCGGCAGGGGATCGTCGCGTGAGTTGAGCGTGACCACGAGCCGCTCGACGCGGGCCTCGTGGGCCGAGAAGTCGAGCTCGATCACGAGCCGCCCGTCGACCCGGCGGAGCTCCACCTCGGGCGGCCGTCGCGCCGTGCGCGGCGGGGTGAACGTGCGGGCGTCCTTAAGGAGCGTCCGCGGGTCGTCCCACTGCGAGTGCAAGCAGGGGGCGGTCGGGCTCGGCTGCTCGAGGTCGGGGATCCGCGGACGGGTGTCGCCCCAGCGCCCGCGCCAGGCGACCCAGGAGGGCTCGCTGTCGCCGACGACCTCGAGCTCGAGCCCTGGCGTATCGCGCTTGCCGTCGGCGATGTCGTACCAGGCCTCCGTCTCGTGGTAGCCGGCGCGGAAGTAGGAGGCGTGAGAGCCGCGGCCGACGTAGACGACCGGTGTGTCCGGGCTTCCCTCCAGCTTCTCGACCTCGTCCCATGAGGCCTGCTCGGCCTGGCGGTGCTGGGCGTAGACGGCGAGGTCCGGGCGGTCGTCGCGCATGCGCAGCTGCACCATCTCCCAGTCGCCCTCGTGCAGCCCGAACCCCCCGGCGAGGTTGTAGTCGTTGTAGAAGTAGAAGAACCAGTACTGCAGCCAGAGGCGGCCGTCAGCATCCTCCTTCGCCCGCCCGTACATCCGGTTCCGGTAGCGCTCCGCCTTTCGCAACTCCACGTACATCTCGCGGTAGTCGCGCCGCGAGCGGGCCCCGATCTGGTCGCCGCCGCGTCCCTTCTCGACCGCCTCCGCCGGCGTCCCATCCGCGTAGCTGGGATGGCCGAGGAAGGCGAGGCTCAGCTGCCGCTCCCCGGCGCCGCGCCTGGCGGAGGCGATCAGCTCGCCGGGCCGGCCGTCGGGCCCCGCGCGCCGGAGGACGTTGTCCGGCTTGTCCGTCCACTCCTCGGCCGCGTCGGCGAAGAACGCCTCCTGCGAGTCGTAGCGAAGCCGCGGCTGGAAGCGGCGAAGGAGCTCCCCTTGGTCCGCGGCGTCGTTCACTCGTAGTAGCCGCGGAGGCCGTCCAGCAGGCCGCCGTGGAAGCCGCGGCCCTCGACCGCGCGGAAGAGGGCGCCTGCATGGACGAGCGAGTCGGGCCTCGGGATCGCGACCGTCTCGAGGGTGGGCTCGTCGACCTTGACCCTGGCGTCGAACGGCTTCTCCGGCCGCATGCGCACGGGCTCGCCGCGGGGGCGCCTCCCCTGGCGGCGGCGCTCGTGGCGCTTCGGGTCGGTGCGGGCGCTGTCGAGCTCGCGCTTGACCTCCTCCCAGCGCAGGTCGGCGTTTGGGACCCCCGGGTAGACGAGCACGATCCGGCGGCGGATGCCGCCGACCTGGATCGGCTCGGCATGGTCGGCCTTGGCCTTGTTCATGAGCTCGGTCGTGCCGTAGAAGGGGTAGCCGTTGATCACCACGAACAGCACGTCGTGCTCGGTCGACTCGATCAGGTTGCGGTAGGGGTCGCCGCCGCGGTCTCTCGTCACCAGGACGTCACCGTGCAGGCCCGGCTCGAGCCGGCCGAGCCTGTCCCCCCAGCCGAGCGCGTCGGCGGGGCTTGACGTCACCATTCGGCAGAGCTCCTCGTCGGTGAACTTCTTGCGCTTGTGGGCTTTGTTGACCAGGTCGGCGACCTTCAGTTCGCCGAGGACGTTCTTGGATCCCGACGGCGACCAGTCGGCGCCGAGACAGATCCGGATCCCCTCCTTCGCGGCCTTCCAGACGTCCGTCGTCTTCCCGTAGAGCCAGAGGTTCGAGAACGGCGACCAGACGATCGAGCCGTGGTCGCGCTTCGGGTCGCCCCACTGCTCGAACTGCTCGCCGCCGAGAGCTGTCGAGTGCACGGCCAGGAGCCGCGGCTTCAGGCCCTTCGCCGCGCGCAGCAGGTCGTACTCCTCGATCAGCTCGCTCGCCGTTCCCTCGGAGAGGTGGTAGATGAAGCCCCGGCCCTCCTTCATCGCCTCCACGTAGGAGGCGAACCCCTGCGCCTCGGTGATCTCCCTGACCGACTGGCGCGCCGTCTTCTTCTCGCCCTTGAAGGTCTCCTTCTCGACGTTGCGGACGAGCCAGCCCTGGTAGTTGGGGACCTTGGCCGATCCCTGGATCGCCGTCGTGCCGCCGATAACGGCCTTCGTCTCCACGTACTTGAGGACCGCCTCGCCCGCGACGTGGCAGAGGGCGGCGGTGGGGAGCGAGACGTTGGGCTTGTAGCTCGGGTCGTCGGGCCACTGGTCGCGCCGCTCCCAGGGCTCCGTCCGCGTCGGCGAGGCCCAGAGCGACAGGCAGTTGTAGGCGACGTGGTTGTGCAGGTCGAGCAGGCCGGGGTAGATCACACCGCGGGTCTCGAGCCTCGGCGCCTCGTCGAAGCCCTCCGGCGGATCGTCCGCGCGTGACTGCACTGCCTTGAGGCGCTCGTCGGCGTCGATGTAGACGGCGCCGTCGTCGACCACCGCTCCCTTGCGGTCGCCGGAGAAGGTGACCACACGGCCATGGAGCACGAGCGGGGTGGGCGGCGGTGCCTGCGGCTTCCTCGGTGGCATGTCGGGGTGGGCTCTCGTCAACCTCGCGATCAGGGCTGCCCGCCGCTGTGCGGTCCCTGAGCCGGTAGCGCCTATACGTGCGCATAGCCCATCCGGGGTTGAGGCACCACTATGGTGCATGCCGAGGTCGCGACGCAAGCCCCGCGGCGGATGACGGCGCTCGATCCCGACGCCGTCCGAAGGCCTTGCCCCTTTCTTGTGTGGTCGTCTCGGCTTGGGTTAGGCTCGCCGCGGAGGTGAAGCGCTCCTACGACGTGATCGTCGTCGGCTCCGGCTTCGGAGCCGCCGTCGCGGCCTGTCGCCTGGCCGCGGCGGGCAAGCGGGTTTGTGTCCTCGAGCGCGGTCGGCGATTCGCTCGCGAGGACTTCCCCGAGCGGCCCGAGCAGGCGCCGAGCATGCTGTGGCACGCGGGCGTGAACCCGGGCGGCATGTTCGACGTTCGGCTGATGAAGGACCTCGTGGTGATCACCGCCTCCGGGGTGGGCGGCGGCTCCCTGGTCTACGCCAACGTGCAGCTGCGGGCGCCGGCCGACGTGTTCGAAGACGGCTGGCCGGCGGCGATCAGCCGCGAGGAGCTCGATCCCTGGTACACGCGCACCGAGGAGCCGCTGCAGCCGGTGCCGACGCCGGCGGAGCCGAAGCTGCGGAAGGTCGAGGCCTACGCGGCGATGGGGACGAGAGCCGGCCGGGAGGCGGACCTGCTGCCGATCGCCGTGCACTTTGGGGAGCCTCGGGAGCACCCGTTCAGCGGCGTCGCCCAGGAGGGCTGCCAGAACCTCGGGCGCTGCGACCTCGGCTGCCCGGTGCACGCCAAGAACACCGTGGACATCACCTACATCGCCCGTGCCGAGTCCGACGGCGCGGAGGTGTATCCGTTCCACCTGGCCGAGCGTCTGGAGCCGCCGGCCGAGGAGGGCGGCGAGTGGCGGGTGGGCTTCCGCAATCTCGAGTCGGGTGAGAAGGGCAACTCGGCGATGTCAGCAGGGCCAATGTCCGTCAGCCGGCGGCGCCCGAAGAAGGGAAACACGTACTCGCGCAGTAACCGGCGATAGTCGTCGCGGGTCGACTCGCGGAATCCACGGCGGCCGGTGCCCTGGTAGCGCTCCACCCACGCCGCAGCGTAGTCGCAGAACCGCTCACGACTGGCGGCGTGGAACTCGCCGCGAGCAACATCTGCGGTTCTCGCCGCTTTCAGCTTCCGGGCCTCGGCAAGCGTGCGCGCCGAGACCTGGCGCTGCCGGCCATCGGCGTCACGGAATAAGACGGCGTAC
>Ga0126313_10001562_pt1 | contig 12217 bp, 14 predicted proteins | sample Plot105A_FD_89954 | JGI IMG/M metagenome (GOLD analysis project Ga0126313, IMG submission 89954) | Serpentine soil microbial communities from UC McLaughlin Reserve, CA, USA - Plot105A | ecosystem: Environmental > Terrestrial > Soil > Grasslands | place: USA: UC McLaughlin Reserve, Lake County...
CCCTGCTGCGGCAACCGGTCGTTCATCAGCGTGAAGATCGATTTCTTGATCTCGCCGGCGTAGTACGTCCCGCCGATCAGCACCTCCGCGCGTGTCGCGTGCAGCACCACGAACGTCGGGCTGCGCGTACGGTCCTGCGCCGGATCGGCCTCGACGGCCGGCGCGTGTAGGACGAGCGCCTCGGGCTCGTGCTCGTCGAGCTCGTCCTCGGTCGGCTCGATGAAGAGGGTCTTCGCGAACAGCGCGTGCCAAGGGCTGTCGGTGACCACTCGAAGCGGGAGGCGATGGGCGGGATCGGCTCCGGCGAAGGCGTCGACGACGTAGAGGTCCCGGCCCTCGAGGTGGGAGACGACCTTCTCGCGCAGCCCTTCGAAGTGGCCTTCGTCGAGATCCTGGTTGACCTTGCTCCACCAGATCCGGCCCTCGGATCCAGGCTCGCGGACGACGAACTTGTCATTGGGGGAGCGGCCGGTGTGGACGCCGGTATCAACGACGAGCGAGCCTCCTTCGGCGAGCTGTCCGTCGCGTCGCTCGAGCGTGTGTGAGTAGAGGAGCGCCGTCGTCGGCTGGTAGTGGACCTCCCCGGTCGGGGTGAGCCCCTGCTCGCTCAGGTCGACTCGCTGTCCTACGTCCTCGATGATCGCCATTCGGTCTCCTTCGGCTCCCAGGGCGACTTTCCCGCCGGCGACCCGGGGCGAAACAGGCTGCATATCGTATGGCAATGCCGGTTCGACTGCCGCAGCCGCCTTTCTCGGACGGGGTCGTCACGCTCCGGCTATGGGGGGAGGAGGGCGACGTCGAGGCAATCACGGCCGCCTGCAACGACGAAGCGATCGCCGAGTTCCTCGACCTGATCCCATCGCCCTATACCCCCGACGACGCGCGCGCGTACATCGCCATCTGCCGGGAGGGCTGGGCCGACGGGACGCTGACGAACTTCGCGATCGCCGCCGCCGAGACGGGTGAGGCGATCGGCTCGATCGGGATCCGCTGGCTCGAGCCGGAGCAGGGAGTGGCGGAGGTGGGCTACTGGGTCGCGCCGGAAGCGCGCGGCCACGGCCTCTGCACCCGCGCACTGCGGCTCGTCTCGCGCTGGGTGCTCGAGGACTGCGGCATGGAGCGGCTGCAGCTGCGCGCTGACGAGCTGAACCCCGCGTCCCGGAAGGTGGCGGAAAACGCGGGCTTCACGCAAGAGGGGATCTTGCGCTCAAGTCGCTTCAATCCCCGCCGGGGCCGTCGCGTGGACTTCGTGATGTACTCGCTCCTTCGCCGCGAGTTCGAAGCCTGCTGAGTCGCGCGGCGCCCCCGACAGCGAGCGAAAGCGCCAACTTCGGCGACGCCGAGCAGCACGACGGGCACGAGCAGCCGCTCGCATTCAGATCCTTGCTCCGTATCGCGTCGACCCACTTGGGCCCGCCCCAGGAGAGGTCGAAGGCGAACGAGCGGACGACGTGCGCCCAGATGAGCCACGCGATCCAGCGGCAGGTGCCGTAGAAGAACGAGATCCGGTAGATCGCGACGAGGGCCGTCTCCGGCAGGTAGCAGCCCGCGCGGCGCCAGAAGGGGTCGGCCACCATGATCGTCTCGCGGAAGTAGGCGCGCGTGAGCACGCGCCAGCTGAGCACGCCCCACGCCAGCCAGAAGCCGTCCCAGACGAAGCCGAGGCCGCTGAAGTAGGCGCCTGCGTCGACATAGCGCCCGGTCTGGCCCGCGTACGCCCAGGCTCCGAGAGAGAACAGGTGCGTGGTGAAGGGGAAGAGCAGCATGGTCCCGACGGTGTCGAGCGTGTCCGTGAGCGCGTGCGCCCACTGGCCGATCAGGAAGCTGAGCGCCCAGATGCGGCTCTTCCCGACCAGGAAGATCAGGCCCGCGACCACCACGCCGAACGTCAGGGAGTGGGTGAACCCGACGCCGGGCCAGCCGCGGTGGAACTGTGCGGGGTTGTCAGCCTTCAGCTCGACCCCGAAGAGGCCGACGCCGTAGACGAACCACTTCGTCGCCATGTCCGGCGCATAGGAGCCGATGAGCAGCGGGACGAAGGCGATCCGCTTGCCGAAGTGCTTCTGGATGACGTACGGCTCGGCGTCGTGCGCAACCCAGCTCATGCCCCTGGCCGCCTTCGGCTCCCGCCCGGCGGAGCCGGCCTCCGCCGAAGGCTGACGGCGCTCGCCGCAGGATGCTGCGCCCGCGGCGCTTGTCCGTGCCGCCTCGCACTGTTCTGCGCGCCGCGGGCTTGCCTCCTTTGCGAGCGCCGCCCCAGGAACATGAGCAAGCTCACCGGCGCCGCCCGACCAGCGCCGGCAGGATCCACACGGCGACGAGCAGGTAGACCGCGCCCTCGATCCAGGAGAAGAGCAGCTCCGGAACTGCGACGCCGAGCACGACGTAGACGGCGCCGGCAGCGACGTAGAGGGCAAGCTCGCGGTTCACCGCTTCGAGATCCGGTAGACGACGCCGCGGCCGTGATCCGCGACGAGCAAGGCTCCCGACGGGTCGACCACGGCGGCGATCGGATGAACGAACCCGGTGGCGAACGTCGAAACCGCCGCCGGCCGTTGGTCGCGCAGGACGACCCGCACGACCTTCCGCCCGTGCGCGCGCTTCAGGTACTCGCCCCACTCGGCGACGTAGAGCGCACCGCGCCAGAAGCCCATTCCGGCGGGCGCCGAGTGCGGCTCGAGGTACGCCACCGGCTTCGTGACCCCGGCGCAGCTGCCGACGAGGCGCTTGCGGTGGTAGCTGGGCCAGCAGCGCGGCCAGCCGAAGTGCCGGCCGGGAGCGACCTCGACCACCGTCTCAGCCGGCTCGCGGTTGCCCAGCTTGTCCCGCTCGTTGACGGACGCGTACAGGCGTCCGGTCGCCGGATCGACGGCGAGCCCATAGGGATTGCGCATCCCCCGGGCTACCACGCGCAGCCCCCGCCCGTCGAGACCGACTGTGAGGACGGCAGCGCTGAGCCGACTGCGCTCGCGGCAGACGTCGCACGTCGACCCGCTCCCCAAGTACAGCCGGCCGCGGTGCGAGACGACGTTGTCCTGCTGATGGAGCCCGAACGGCAGGCGCGCGACGATCGGCGTGCGCTGCCCGCCGCGCACCCGCCAGAGCCTGCCCTGGGCAGAGACGACGAGCACCCCCTTGTGCCACGTCAGACCAAGCGGCGTCCGAAAGCCGCGAAGGATCACCTTTGGCTGCCGTACTCCGCGGTCAACCCGGACGACCTCGCCGCCCTCCTGCGTCAGATAGAGCGCCCTGCCCGGGCCGAATGCCATCGCCGTCGGACGCTGAAGCCCGCTCGCAAAGGTCTCGACGCGGTAGCCGGAGGGCACCGTGACCGCTGGGGCCGCACCGGCGGCTCCGGTCACCAGGAGACACAGCGCAAGGCAGGACGCGGCCTTCACCGGCGCGAATGGTGCCCAGGTGAACACGGAGGCCGCAATCGAGAGGTATCTCGCCAGTCCCGCGCTGTCTGAATCCACCCGCCGCGCCTATCGCTTCGACGTGGAGGAGTTCGGTCGCTGGCTCGAGCATCGCGGCCTCACCGTCGACGACGTCGACGTTCGAGTGCTCTCGGAGTACGCCGCCGGCCTCGGCGCCGCGCGCTCCGGCCGCACCCCACGCCGGCTCGCTCCCGCGACGATCGCGCGCAAGCTCGCCGCGGTCCGCGCCTTCCTCCGCTTCACGCTCGGTCGCTCCCGCGTTCCCGACGCTCCGCTCGCGCCGCGCCGCGGCCGCCGCCTGCCCGCGGCGCCCAAGACCGACGAGGTCGACGAGGAGCTCGAGTCGCTCGGCTCCGGCTCGCCGCTCGAGATCCGCAATCGCGCAATCGGCGAGCTGATCTACTCGGCGGGACTGCGAAGCCGCGAAGCCGTCGACCTCGACCTCGGCGACGTCGACTTCGACGGTGAGGCCGTCCGCGTCCTCGGCAAGGGCGCGAAGGAGCGCGTCGTCCCGCTGGGCGAGGAGGCCGCCTACTGGCTCCGCCGCTGGCTTCAAGTGCGCCCGCAGTTGGCCAGGGGCGCGGAGAACGCCCTTTTCATCTCGGCGCGTGGCAAGCGGCTGGACACGAGCACGCTGCGCCGCCTCCTCCCCCACCCACACCGGTTCCGCCACGCGTTTGCCACGCATCTGCTCGAGGGCGGCGCCGACCTGAGGACGATCCAGGAGCTCCTCGGCCACAGCTCCCTCTCCACGACCCAGGTCTACAGCCACGTCGACGGGAGGCGACTCCGCCGCGTCTATGACCGCGCGCACCCGCGATCCTGAGCTCGAGGCGTTTCTCGCCCTCTCGGCAGCACGACTGGCGCCGCGCACCGTCGAGGCGTACCGATGCGATCTGACCGCCCTCGCCGAATGGCTCGGCAACCCCCTCGCGTCGGCGACGACAGAGGAGCTCGAGCGCTGGCTCGCCGAGCTCCGCGCCTCCGGCCTCTCCCCCGCGACGATCGCGCGCCGCGTCGCGTCGATGCGTTCGCTCTTCCGCCACCTCGTCCTGATCGCCGCGGTCGCCGAGAACCCGGCCGCGGAGCTCGAGCTGCCGCGCCGCCATCGCCGCCTGCCGCGGACACTCTCGCCCGGCGAGGCCGAGCGGCTCGTCGAAGCGGCCGCCGGCACCATGCCTCGCGCGCTCCGCGATCGCGCTCTCGTCGAGCTCCTCTACGGCGCCGGCCTACGCGTCAGCGAGGCCGTCGGGCTCGACAAGGCGGGCGTCGACCTCGACCAGCGCCTGGTGCGAACCGTCGGCAAGGGCGGCAAGGAGCGAGTCGTCCCCGTCGGACGTCAGGCGGTCGATGCCCTCCGGCGATACCTCTCGCGGGGACGGCCTCACCTCGACCGGCGCCACCGGCCGGAGCTCTTCCTCAACGCCCAGGGAGGCGCGCTCACCCGCGCTGGGGCGTTCCTGATCTTGCGGCGGCTCGCCGCGAAGGCGGGCTTCGAGCCGGAGCGGGTCCACCCGCATCTCCTCAGGCACTCCTTCGCCACCCACCTGCTGGAGGGAGGAGCCGACCTCAGAAGCGTTCAAGAGATGCTCGGACATGCCGATCTCTCTACCACCGAGCTCTACACGCACGTTACGGATCGACGGCGGCGGGAAATGTTCTTCCAAGCTCATCCGCACGCACGTAGGAGAAAACGATGAAAGCCATTCCACTCGAAACCGCCCTCCTCTTCGTCTCCACCACCGGCGTGGGCTACGTGATGATCACGGCGGGGATAGAGAAGAAGGCCCTCGAGTGGCGCCAGCGGCGCCGAACGTGCCCAGGCTGTGGGAAGCACCTGCGGGGCCACAGCGTCTGCAGCTGCTCTCGCCTTTAGCGCTTCGCGCTTCGCTGAAAGTCTCACGACTTCAGCGACTGTATGAAGCCGGGCGGCGGAACGGGCTAAGCCCGTTCCGCGGCGGATGATGCCTAGCGCGTTCGCGACTTCTTCGTGAGCAGCGCTGCAACGCGCTTCGCCGCTTCGCGCAGTTCGCGGTCCTGCTCGTCGTCCTCCGCCATCCCCTCGAGGATCACGATCGTGTCACGCTGCGGCGAGCCGTTCTTCAGGCAGAGGATCGCCAGACGGCGAACGGTCACGTTCGCGTCCGCTGTCGCGAGGTTGTGGAGCAGGGGGCGGTCGGCGTTGACCGGCGCGGGGCCGTCACGGGAGAGCAGCTCGAGCGACAGGAGCGCAGAGCCCCGTGCCGCGGGACTCTCGTCCTCCAGGCCGCGCCGCAGCAGCTCGAGCTTCTGCCGGTAGCGGAACTGCCCGATCGCGCGGTAAGCTACCGCGCGCTCCCGGAAGTCGCGGCTGCGGGCCGCGCCCTCGAGCTCGTCGTCCCAGCGCGCCCTGAGCGCCGCGAGCTCCCTCGCGGATCCGGACGCCGCCAGCTGGTCGGCCTCCGCCGCCGCTTGAGCGAGCTCAGACAGCGGAAAGAGAGCGCGGCGCCGGGCCGACGTAGCGCGCCGAAGGCCGGAAGAGGCGACCGGTCCGCTTCTGCTCGAGGATGTGCGCCGACCAGCCGGCGACGCGGGAACACGCGAACATCGCGGGCGCGAGCGGCGGCGGGATCTCGGCGACGTCGAGAACGATCGCCGAGTAGTACTCGACGTTCGTTGCGAGCACGCGGTCAGGCGACTTCTCCTGCAGTGCTTTCAGCGCGACCTGCTCGAGCTCCTCAGCGACCTCGACGTTTGGCGCGCCGAGCTCCTTGGCGACGCGTTTGAGCAGGCGCGAGCGCGGATCCTCGGCGCGGTACACCCGGTGTCCGAAGCCCATGATCAGCTTCTTCTGCGCCAACCGCTCCTCGACCCATCGCTCGGGATCGCCCATCGCCGCAACTTCCTCGAGCATCGGCTTGACGTACGCCGGAGCGCCGCCGTGGAGCGGTCCCGAGAGGGCGCCGACAGCCGACGAGAGAGCGGCGCCGCAGTCCGCGCCCGTGGAAGCGGTTACGCGCGCCGTGAACGTCGAGGCATTGAGGCCGTGCTCCGCGGTGCAGATCCAGTAGGTGTCGATCGCCTTGACGTGCTTCGGGTCGGCCGCGCCGCGCCAGCGGAGCAGGAACTTCTCCGCGGCGGTGGATCCCGCGGCAACGACGTCGTCGTCGCCCGGTTCGCGCCCGTCCGACGCCGCCGCCGAGCGCGCGACGATCTCCATCATCAGCGCGGACAAGCGACCGAGGTCCTCACGCGCCTGCTCGTCCGAGATCTCGTTCAGCTTCCCGAGTTGCCATTCGCCGGCGAGGCGCGCCGTCTCGGCCTGGAGATCCGCGGGGGCCCTACCGGTCAATCGGGCCGGCTCATAGGGCTCGGGCTCCGGCATCTTCGAGTCGAGATCGTCGTCGACGAGCAGGCCCCAGACGTTCTCGTAGGGGAAGTGCCCAACGAGCTCCTCGATGTCGATGCCGCGGTAGCGGAGCTGCCCGCCTTCGCGATCGGGCTCGGCGATCTCGGTCTCGACGGCGACGATGCCTTCGAGGCCCGGCTTGAAGTCGTTCATTGCGGGGGAATCTACCGGGAAGGCCCTCACCCGAAACGGTAGAGTCGCCGCCGGCATGGCTCATCGAGTCACCCTGATCCCGGGCGACGGCACCGGCCCCGAGCTGACCGAGGCAACACGCCGCGTACTCGAAGCGACCGGCGTGGAGTTCGATTGGGACGTCCAACAGGCGGGCGCCGACGTGATGGACGAGTACGGCGGAAACCCGCTCCCCGACCACGTTCTCGACTCGATCCGCGAGAACGGCGTCGCGCTGAAGGGCCCGATCACGACACCGGTCGGCGGCGGCTTCCGCTCCGTCAACGTCACACTCCGCAAGGCGCTCGACCTCTACGGCCAGGTGCGGCCGTGCAAGAGCTACGCGGGCGTCCGCTCCCGCTTCGACGACGTCGACCTCGTCGTCATCCGCGAGAACACCGAGGACCTGTACGCCGGCATCGAGTACGAGGAGAGCACGGACGACGCGCGCGAGCTGATCAAGTGGATCGAGGATCACGGCGGGAAGCTGCGGCACGACGACGCGGGCATCTCGATCAAGCCTCTCTCGGTCACCGGCTCTCGCCGAATCGTCCAGTTCGCCTTCGACTTCGCGCGCCGGAACGGCCGCCGTAAGGTCACGGCCGTTCACAAGGCCAACATCATGAAGTTCACCGACGGCCTCTACCTGCGCGTTGCCCGAGAGGTCGCGGAGGAGAACACGGACATCGAGTTCGACGACCGGATCGTGGACAACATGTGCATGCAGCTCGTCCAGCGCCCCGAGGAGTACGACGTGCTCGTCTGCCCGAACCTCTATGGCGACATCGTCTCCGACCTCTGCGCCGGGATGATCGGCGGGCTCGGGATGGCGCCCGGCGCGAATTTCGGCGAGGAAGCGGCGATCTTCGAGCCCACACATGGTTCAGCGCCGAAGTACGCGGGGCTGAACAAGGTCAACCCGATGGCGCAGATGCTCTCGGGCGTGATGATGCTCCGCTACCTCGAGGAGGGAGACGCAGCCGACCGCCTCGAGGAGGCGATCGCGGAGGTGATCCGCGAGGGCAGGAGCGTCACCTACGACATGAAGCCGACGCGCGACGATCCGACTGCGGTGGGGACAAGCGGCGTCGCCGACGCGATCATCGACAAGCTGGTAGTCAGAGTCTGATGGAGTTGGGGCGGCACGAGTTCACGCCGGCGAACGGCCGGCGCAAAGTCACCGTCGTCGGCGCCGGGAACGTCGGAGCGACCGGCGCGCAGGAGCTCGCGCGCCGCGATTACTGCGACGTCGCGCTCGTGGACATCAAGGATGGGCTGGCCGAAGGGAAGGCGCTCGACATCAATCAGGCCGGTGCCGTCCTCGGGTACGAGCCCCGGGTGACGGGCTCCACCGACTACGGCATCATGGAAGGGTCCGACGTCGTCGTGATCACCGCCGGTGTCCCGCGCACCGGCGACATGAGCCGCGACGACCTCGTCTCCACGAACGAGAAGATCGTCGGCTCCGTCACCGAGCAAGTCGTAGCGACCTCGCCCGACGCGATCCTGATCGTGGTCTCGAACCCGCTGGACGCGATGTGCCACGTCGCCAAGAACGTCTCGGGGTGGCCGAAGAACCGCGTCTTCGGGATGGCCGGGATCCTCGACACGGCCCGCTTCTCCACTTTCATCGCCTGGGAGACCGGCGCCTCCCTGAAGGACGTGACGGCGATGGTGCTCGGCGGACACGGCGACCAGATGGTCTCCGTGGTCTCGGCGACGACCGTCGGCGGGGTTCCGCTCCGCAAGCTCGTTTCCGACGACCGGATCGCAGAGCTCGTCGCGCGGACGGCGGGCGGCGGCGGCGAGCTGGTCAAGCTGCTCGGCACCTCGGCCTGGTATGCGCCCGGCGCGGCGGCGGCGCAGATGGTCGACGCGATCATGCTCGACGAGAAGCGCGTGCTTCCCTGCACCGCCTACCTCGAGGGCGAATACGGGATCGATGACCTCTATATGGGCGTGCCCGTCAAGCTCGGCGCCGGCGGGATCGAGGAGATCGTCGAGCTCGACCTCTCCGAGGACGAGCAGCGGCTTCTGCAAGGCTCGGCAGCATCCGCCCGCGACGTCGTCGGCGTCCTGAGCACCTGAAGGTCGTGGATCTCGGCCTCAGCGGCCGGACCGCGATCGTCTGCGGCGCATCGGCCGGCATCGGCCTGGCCGTCGCGGAGGCGTTCGCCGCCGAGGGGATGAACGTCGCGATGTTCGCGCGGCGGCGGAAGGTGTTGGAGGCTGAGGCCGAGCGGCTCGGCGCCCTCGCCGTCCAGGGCGACGTGACCAACCCACAGGACTGCGAGCGGCTCGTCGAGCGAACGGTCGACGCCTTCGGCGGCATCGACGTTCTCCTCAACAACAGCGGAGGCCCACCCCGCGGCCCGGCGCTGGAGGTGACCGAGGAATCGCTCGAGGGCGCCGTAGCGCTGCTGCTCCTCTCCGCCGTGCGGTTGACGAACCTCTGTCTCCCGCACCTCAGACGAAGCACTTCGGGTCGCGTGATCAACATCGAGTCGAGCACGGTGCGGGAGCCGGCGGACAAGCTGGCGCTCTCGAACGCGGTACGGCCGGGCGTGGTCGGCTGGGCGAAGACACTCGCGCGCGAGGTCGGCCCCGAAGGGATGACGATCAATACGATCGCGCCCGGCCGGATCGATACCGAGCGGATCGCAGAGGTCTATCCGGATGGCCCGACGGCGGACGACCTGCGCACAATTCCGCTGCGACGCCTCGGCAGCCCGGCCGAGATCGCTTCGATGGTGACGTTTCTCGCGTCGGACGCTGCGTCGTACGTGACTGGGACCGTGATCGCCGTCGACGGCGGCTTGACCCGCAGCCTGCTGTGAGCCGCCGCTGGCCGAGCGTCGCGCTCGTGCTCGGCGCCGCGCTCCTTCTGGTGGCGACGGTTCTGTACATCGCGCCTTCCGACGACTACGTGCTCCTGCCGGATCGCGCTCGCCCGCTCGAGCCCCTCGTCGAGGTAAGGGGCGAAAGGCCCGTAACGGACAAGGGCGGCATCTACTACGTCGCGGTGGACATCCGGCAGGCCAGCCGGCTGGAGCAGCTCTTTCCAGGGATCCACGACGGCGCCACGCTCGTCCCGAAGGACGTGCTCAACCCGGAGGGCGTCGACGAGAACGTCCGCCGACGCGCCCAGCTCCGAGAGATGACCCGCAGCCAGCGGTATGCCGCGGCGGTCGCGCTGAAGGAGGCGGGAATGCGCGTGGTGATCAGGCCGGTCGGCGGCCTCGTTCGCCGGACGCTCGAGGGATATCCGGCCGCCAGGAAGCTCCGCGCCCGAGACCTGATCGTCGCCGTCGACGGGAAGAAGGTGACTGTGCCGGACGACTTGCCGCGGATCCTCTCGGAGCATCGACCGGGCGAGGCAGTCGCCCTGCGCGTCCGGCGCCGAGGCCGAACACGCGCGCTCGCGATCAGAACCGTGCCCAATCCGGTCAACCGCCGCCTGCCGTTCCTGGGGATCGAGCTTGCAGAGCCCAAGATCACGCTGCCCGTGCCCGTGCGTTTCGACCTTGGTCAGGTCGGCGGCCCCTCGGCGGGCCTCGCGTTCGCGCTCGACCTGATGGAGGAGCTCGGGCGCGACGTCGATCGCGGCCACAAGATCGCGGCGACCGGCGAGATCCATCTCGACGGGTCCGTGCACGCCGTCGGCGGTCTGAAGCAGAAAACGATCGGTGCGAAGCGTGCGGGCATGGATCTGTTCCTCGTCCCTGGGGAAAACGCCGCCGAGGCACACCGCTATGCGGACGGGCTGCGCATCGTTCCTGTGGACAGCTTTCAACAGGCGTTGAACGCGCTGACAACGACGTCGAACGGCGCGTAGAAAGAGGTAATTTCCGGTAAATTCTTTTGCCCGGAATTTCCGGGAATTTCGTCTCCGCACCCTCTTGCGCGGAGGCGCCCCAAGGCTGAAGATGCCGCCGCAGAAGAGGCGGCACCTTTGGAGGCAAACTAGACCATGAGCAAACGAGCCGAGGCAAGCTGCAACGATTGCTATTTCCGCAGGGCCGGGCTTTGCGCCCTCCCCCTGGACTCCCCCTGTCCAACGTTCAGGCCCGCGAAGCCCCGTAGCCTGCGGCCGCCGCAGCAGCCTCGGCTCGTTCCCCGTCCGGCCTCGTAGACTCCCGGCGGTGTTCCGCCGGCTAGGCGCCGATCAGTACCAGGGCCGCCTCTGGGCCCTCCTCATCGGACTCTTCCTGATCGCCCTCTACGTGATCGCGTTCATCGTCAGGAACGACGACCGGATCAACATCGACTTCGTGCTCTTCACGACGACGGTCTCCCTGATCTGGGTGCTGATCTTCGTATTCGCGCTCGGACTGCTAGGCGGCGTGCTGCTGTCGCAGCTCTACCGCCGACGAAGAACGAAGCAGCCCCGCGAGGCGTGACACCGCCTCGGCCAGCTGGCCGGGCGACGCAAAACTGAAGGCGAGCCGCGCGGCAGAGCGGCCACCACCGCCGCCGCGCGGGAAGAAGTCCGGGCCGGGGACGAACGTGGCGCCGACCTTCTCGGCCGCGGCGAGCAGCCCGACCGTGTCGATGCCGGGCAGGTCGAGCCAGAGGAAGTAGCCGCCCTCCGGGACGGTCCAGCTCGCGCCTAGTGGCGCCACTTGTGCCTCCAGTGCGTCGATCAAAGCGTCGCGCCGCGCTCTCAGGAGCGAGCCGACGAGCTCGAGGTTGCGCCCGAGCGCGCCCCGACGGAGGAACTCTTGCACCGTCGCCTGTGCGATCAGCGACGGCGTGATGTAGGTCGCCGTCGCCGCCGCCTCGACGCGACCCGCGAGGGGCTCCGGCAGCACGAGGTAGCCGACGCGGACGCCCGGCGCCACCGTCTTCGAGAACGACGACGAGTAGACGATGTGTTCTCCGCCCTCGAGCTGGTGGAGGGTCGGCGCCGCCGTGCCCTCGAAGCGGACGAGGCCATACGGGTCGTCCTCGAGCACGAGCAGGTCGTGCTCGGCCGCGAGCTCGACCAAGCGCTTGCGGCCGGCCACCCCGAGCGTCCGGCCGCTCGGGTTCTGGAAGGTCGGGATGACGTAGAGGAATGCCGGCGGAGGGTCGCGGCGGAGCTCATCCGCGAGCAGGTCGACGTCGATCCCGTCGTCGGTCTGCGGAACCGCGACCACCTCGGCGCCGAGCGCCTCGAGGATCTTCAACGGGCGGTCGTAGGTCGGCGCCTCGACGAGCACGCGCTCGCCCTTTCCGGCCA
>Ga0126313_10001563_pt1 | contig 12214 bp, 16 predicted proteins | sample Plot105A_FD_89954 | JGI IMG/M metagenome (GOLD analysis project Ga0126313, IMG submission 89954) | Serpentine soil microbial communities from UC McLaughlin Reserve, CA, USA - Plot105A | ecosystem: Environmental > Terrestrial > Soil > Grasslands | place: USA: UC McLaughlin Reserve, Lake County...
TGTTCGCCGAGTGCGCCGAGCGCACGAGCACGGCGCCCATCTCCTCGCAGGCGGCGCGCAGCGCCCCGGTGATGACCTGCAGGGCGACGGGGTCGAGGCCGCCGTTCACGGCGCCCGCTCCAGGACGATCGTGCCGGTGCGGTCGGTGCTGCCGCGCCAGCCCTCGGGTACGACGAGCGTCGCCTCGGGCAGGCGGACGACGGTCGGGCCGGCGATGTCGCCGGCGTCCTCGCCCTCGAACTCGACCTCCGGGCCGGGCTCGCTGTGGCGCTCGCGGATCGTGACCACCTCGATCTCCCCCTCGGGGTCCCGGTAGCCGTAGCGCTCCTCGTGGATGGCCTCGAACGCCTCGCGCACGGCCGCCGGGTCGGCGTCCACGTCGCGCACCGTGAGCTCGAAGGACTGGCCGCGGTAGCGCACGTCGTAGGCGGCGTCGCCGTCCTGCACCGCGAGCGCCTCGGCGGTGAGGTCGTCGCCGTGCAGGAACACGGTGCGGGCGTGGTCGCGGCGACGGTCGGCGGCGGCGAGGCCGAGCGCGCTCAGCACGCCCGACGCGCGCGGGATCAGGATCCTCCGCATGCCGAGCTCGTGGGCCATCGCGGCGGCGTGCAGCGGGCCCGCGCCGCCGAAGGCGAGCAGCGTGAACCCGCGCGGGTCGACGCCGCGCTCGACGGTCATGACGCGCATCGCGCGCACCATCTCCGCGTTCGCGACGCGCACGATGCCGGCCGCGCAGTCCTCGGTCGACAGCCCCAGCTCGTCCGCGAGCCGGCCGACCGCGTCGCGTGCGGCCTGCGCGTCGAGCTCGACCCCGCCGGCGAGCGGCTCGCCCGGGTCGAGGTGGCCGAGGACGAGGTTGGCGTCGGTGACGGTCGGCTCGGTGCCGCCGCGCCCGTAGCAGGCCGGCCCTGGCTCGGCGCCGGCCGAGCGGGGGCCGACGCGCAGCGCACCGCCGGCGTCGCGCCAGCCGATCGAGCCGCCCCCGGCGCCGACGGTGTGGATGTCGACCATCGGCAGCGCGAGCGGGCGCCCGCCGACCTCGCGGCCCGCGCTCTCGCGCACGGCGCCGCCCTCCACGACGCACACGTCGCACGAGGTGCCGCCCATGTCGAAGCACAGGAGGTCGGGCTCGCCGCAGCGCTCGGCCAGCAGCGCCGCGGCGGCCGCGCCGCCCGCCGGGCCGCTCAGCACGGTGAACGCGGCGTGGTCGGCCGCGACGCCGATGTCGGCCAGGCCGCCGCTGGACTGCATGATCGCCGGGGTGGGCAGCCCCTCGTCCTCGGTGCGGTCGACGAGCCGGCGCAGGTAGGCGGCGAGCAGGGGCGACAGCGCGGCGTCGACCTCGGTGGTCGCGGCGCGCTCGTACTCGCGGAACGTCCCCACCGTCTCGTGCGAGAGCGAGACGTGCACGCCGTCGCCGAGGCGCTCGCGCAGGGCGTCGCGGAGCCGCTGCTCGTGCTCGGGGTGGCGGTAGCTGTGCAGCAGGCAGACCGCGACCGCCTCGGGCTCGCAGGCGGCGACGTCCCCGGCCAGGCGCCGCGCCGCGTCGTCCTCGAGGGCGACGAGCACGCCGTCGGGGCCCATGCGCTCGGGGGCGGCGAAGCGCCGCTCGGGCGGCACGAGCGGGGCGGGATGGGCGGCGCACAGGCGGTAAAGCTCGCGGCGGGCCTGGCGGCCGAGCTCGACGAGGTCGATGAACCCGTCGGTGGCGACGAGCGCGGTGCGCGCCCCCTTGCCCTCCAGCAGCGCGTTCGTCGCGACGGTCATGCCGTGCGCGAGGACCTCAACGTCGCCGGGCCGGGCGCCGGCCGCCTCGAGGACGCCGGCCACCGCGTGCATCACGCCCTCGGACTGGTCGCGCGGGGTGCTCGGCGCCTTGGCGGTGTGCAGGCGGTCGCCCGCGACGAGGACCGCGTCCGTGAACGTCCCGCCGACGTCGACCCCGAGCAGCATGGCCCGGAACGTACAGCGGCCGCGCCCGAGGACGCGGCCGCACGGTCACGGTGAGCCGGGGGGTGTGACTACGCCGCGATCGGCTGGGACACCGCCATGATCTCGACCTCCTCGGTCTCGGCCAGGTGCTGGTGCGACGGGCAGTAGCCGTTCGTGTGCAGCGGGACGCGCTGGCACGGCGTGCCGCGGCGCGTCGTCGCACGGCACTGCAGCGGGTTGCCGTTCGCGTCCAGGCCGGTGCGCGGGAGCCGCTCGAGTGCCTGCTGAGTGGCGGACACGTAGCGGTGCACGATGTGCCAGACCCGCGGCCAGTCGGCGACGTCGAAGTGGGGACGCAGGTCGCGGAAGAGCGTCCGCGCCGGCCGGGCGAAGTAGTGCGCGTCGGCGACCATGCGCTCGATCGTCGCCTCGCACGTGTGCAGGACGGCCTCGTGCTCGTCTCGACCCCCGGCGATGTCCCGCGCAAGCTCGCGGTAGATCGCCCTGCTGACCTGATACATGAGCCTCTCTCGTTCTCCTCGAGCGTTGGCTCCCGACCCCTCGGAGCGCGGAGTATGGGGTGCCTCTATGAAGGCGCAAACGGCACCAGTGTTGAGTTCGCGTTAAGCGCGCGCCCGCCTGCTGCGCGGTGGACGCGACAGCGGTCTTGCGACGGACCCTCCGCTCGCGCGGCGTACACGCCTACGGCCGCCGCCCCCACGACCGCGAGGTCGGCCTCCGGGCGCCGGGGCGGCATCGCGGGGTACCGTACCCGCCGTGTCCCGCGTCCTCTTCCAGCACCCTTCGTCGCACGACCACGAGACCGGCGAGCACCCGGAGCGCGTCGAGCGGATCGAGGCGATCGAGCGCGAGCTCGGCGCCCGCGACTGGCTCGGATGGGAGGTGCGCGAGTCCCCGGCCGTGCCGCGGACGGTGCTCGAGGCGGTGCACCCCGGCTCCTACGTGCAGCGGATCGAGTCGATCAGCCTCAGCGGCGGCGGCTACCTCGACATGGACACGGTGCTGTCGCGGGGCTCGTGGGAGTGCGCCCTGCACTCCACGGGCGGCGCGGTGGCGATGGTCGACGCCCTGCTCGGCGGCGAGGCGCGCTACGGCGCCTCCGTGCACCGGCCGCCGGGCCACCACGCCGAGGCCGCCCGGGGGATGGGCTTCTGCCTGTTCAACCACGTCGCGGTGGCGGCGCGCCACGCGCTGGACGCGCACCGCGCCGACCGGGTCCTGATCGTCGACTGGGACGTGCACCACGGCAACGGGACGAACGACATCTTCCACGGCACCGACGACGTGCTCTTCTGCTCGATCCACCAGTCGCCGCTGTACCCCGGCACCGGCCCGGCGTCCGACGTCGGCTCGGGCGCGGGGACCGGCTACACGGTGAACCTGCCGGTTCCGCCGGGCTCGGGCGACGACGTGTACTGCTCGCTCGTCGAGCACGTGGCGGTGCCGCTGGGGCGCGAGTACGCGCCGAAGCTCGTGCTGGTCTCGGCCGGATTCGACGCGCACCGCGCCGACCCGCTGGCGAGCTGCACCTGCACCGCGGAGGGGTTCGGCGCGATGGCGGGCAGCATCCGCCGGCTGGCTGACGAGCTCGACGTGCCCGTCGGGCTCGTGCTCGAGGGCGGCTACGACCTCAACGGCCTCGCGGCGTCGCTGGTCGCGGCACTCGAGGCGCTGGGCGCCGAGCGGGCGCCGGCGGCTGACCCGGACCTGGAGCGTCACCCGCTCGCCGGGACGGCGGCGGACCGGCTGGCCGAGCGCTGGCCCGCGCTGGCGCCGTAGCCGCGCGGCTACGGCGTCGTCGCCGTCGCACCGGGCTCGGTCGTCGCGGGCGACGTCGCCGTGGGCGGCGCGGCGGTGGTCGGCGCCGCGGTCGTCGGCACGGCGGTCGTGGCCTGCGGGGCGGTCGTGGCGGCCGGGGGTGCGGCGGTCGTGGCGGGCGCCGTGGTGGTCGCCGGCGCCGGATCGCGCGTGAGCTCGACGAACGCGAGGGCGATGACGAGGGCGGCGAGCGTCGCCACGACGGCGACGAGAGCGACCGGCCAGCGCCAGTTCGGCGTGGGCACGAGCCGGGTGCGTGCCGCGTCGCCGCAGCGCAGGCACCAGTCCTGGTCGGCGGCGACGGGTGCGCCGCAGCGCGGGCACGCGGTGGTGCTCGGGTCGGATCTCGCGACGGCGCTCACGGCTGCGTTCGGTCGCCGGGGCGGGCGACGACCGTCGGCTGGTCGCCGCCGTCGCGGCCCCCAAGGCCCTGCCCGGTTTCGTCGCGCGCCTTGGCGGCCTCGCGCTCGCCGACGTGGGCGGCCGCGGGCGGCGCCTCGACGGTCGGCGGGCCGGCCGGGGCGGGCGGCCCGCCGGGAGCGCCGGGGGCCAGCGCGGGCCGCGGGAGGTGGGCGCCCTCTCCGACGTCCGCGGCGATCGTCCGCGCACCGGTGATCGCCAGCCCGCACGACGGGCAGAAGTTCGCGTCGCTGCCGTGCAGCGTGCCGCAGCGGGCGCACGCCGTGATGCCCGGCTCGCGCAGCTCGGTGCTGTCGCGCTTCTCGCCGAGCGCCTGCTCGAGCGCCCGCAACTCCGCATCGACCGCGGCGAGGGCGGCGACCTTGCGCCGGACGAGCTCCTCGTCGAGGCGCCCGAACTTGTGCTGGTCGAAGACGAGGCCGCCGAGGTCGCGGTAGCCGAGCTCGCGCACCCGGCGCAGGAAGCGCAGGCGGCGCCGGAGCCGGCCGCGATTGCGGAAGCTCGGGGTGGGCGCGGCGGCGGGATCCGGCGGCTCGGCGCCCGCCGGGACGGCGGGCTGGGCCTCGGTGGGCGGCACCTCCGCGGTGTGCGCGTCGATGCCCTGCGGTCGGTTCACGCGCCGGCGTGGCGGTCGGGGCAGCAGGCGCTTCATGTCGGAACGGCGCCGGTTTCTGGCGCGGCGGGCGAGTATAGCGGCGCCCCGGACGCCTCCGTCCATGCCTCGAGCACCCGGCGCGCCATGCGCTCGGCCGACCACAGCGCGGCGCGCTCGCGGCCCGCGACGCGCGCGTCGGGCGCCGAGAGGTGCGGCTCCAGCGCGGCGCGCCAGGCCGCCGCGTCGTACGGCGCGCACAGCGCGCCGGCGACGCCCTCGAGCGCCGCGGGGTGGTTGCCGACCGGGGTGGCCAGCACCGGGACGTCGCAGGCGAGCGCCTCGAGCACGGCGAGCCCGAAGCCCTCGTGGTCGGAGGGCACGACGACGGCGTCGGCGGCGTTGACGAAGTACGGCACCTCGGAGGGATCGACCCGCCCGAGCGTCAGCAGTTGCGCTCCGGTGGCGTCGGCGAGCTGGCGGGCGCGGTCGGGGCGCTTGGCCCGCCGGGCGGGGTCGGCGGGGAAGAGGAGGACGCGCCCGCCGGGGTCCAGGCCGAGGCGCGCGCGGGCCTCCAGCCGCGGGATCGGTCGGAAGCGGTCGAGCGCGACGCCGCACGGCAGCACGGCGACGCGTCGCTTCGTGCCCGCGCCCGGGATCTCGCGGGCGAGCTCGGGGCTGACCGCCGCGACGAGGTCGTAGCGCGGCAGGACGGCGCGGGTGATGCGCCCCGAGCGCGGGTGGCGCAGGTCGGTGCCGTGGAGCGTGACGACGCGCGCGCCCGCGCGGACGGCGAGCGCCGGCCAGGCCGTGAGCCCGAAGTGCGCGTGGACGACGTCGAGGCGCCGGCCGCGGTAGCGGCGGAGCAGGTCACGCCCCGCGCGCGCGTAGCCCTTGGGCGGGAACGCGAACACCTCGATGTCGGCTTGGCCGAGCGCGCGCAGCGCGTCGACCTGGTCGCGGACGAAGCTGCCGAGGGCGGGAGCGGCCGGGCTCGGCCACATGCTCGTCACGATGAGGGCACGCATTCGTGCGTGATTCTCAACAGACTGGCTCTTTCGCCGTAACACGGTCCTCCGCAGACTCGGCCCCGTACCCGGCAACGACACACGGAGGGACGAGATGGGCTACCGGATGATGGGCCGCGGGCACGCCGCGCTGACGCTGTTTCGGGAGCGGCTCGCGCAGCAGGCGGGGCAGGGGACGGTCGAGTACGTGGCGCTGATCCTGCTCGTGGCGGCGGTGATGGCGGCCGTGGTGGCCGCGACCACGAACAAGGCCGAGGGCGCGACGATCGCCAAGAAGGTGACCGACGAGCTCAAGGGCGCGATCGAGAGCGTCGGCAAGTAGACCCGCCCGCTCGCGGCGGAGAATGCCGCTCGCGCCCGCGCGAGCCGCGCCCGCGCCGCCCCGGGCGCGGGCGCGCGTGCCGCGGGCACGGCGCCTACGATGGGCGCCGTGCCCGCGCCGTCCGACGCCCAGCGGTCCCGGCCGATCGGGGTCTTCGACTCCGGGGTCGGCGGTCTCACCGTGCTCCACGAGCTGCTCGTGTCGCTGCCCCACGAGGACTTCGTGTACCTCGGCGACACCGCGCGCTTCCCATACGGCGAGCGCTCGCCGGCCGAGCTCGAGCGCTTCTGCATCGAGATCGCCGAGGAGCTCATCGCCCGGTCGGTGAAGCTGCTCGTCGTCGCGTGCAACACGGCGACGGCTGCCGCGCTGCCCGCTCTGGGGCGGCGGATGATGGAGACGACACTCGGCACCGACGTGCTGGCCGTCGTGCGCCCCGAGGCGGTGGCCGCGGTGGCGGCGACGCGCAGCGGGCGCATCGGCCTGCTCGCCACGCCGGCGACGGTTGCCAGCGGCGCCTACGCCGACGCGCTCGGCGTCGTCGACCCGCACGTGACGCTGGTCGCGGTGCCGTGCCCGGACCTCGCGCCGATCATCCAGCGCGGCTTCCCATTCGACGACGACGTCGTGGAGACCGTGCGCGGCTACGTGGCGCCGCTGCGCGAGGCGCGCGTCGACACCGTGATCCTGGGCTGCACCCACTACCCGCTCGTGCGGCCGATGCTCCAGCGCATGCTCGGGCGCGGCGTGAAGATCGTCACGTCCGGCGCGGCGCTCGCGCGCCAGGTCGAGCACGCGCTGAGCAGTCGCGCGCTGCGCAACCCGCGACGCCACGGCGAGGGCGCGTACCGCTTCCTGTGCACGGGCGACGTCGAGTCGTTCCGGGCGCTCGGCACCCACTTCCTGCAGCTTCCGCTCGGGAACGTCGAGCACGTCTCGCTGCGCGCGTGGGCGGCGGCGTGACGCGCTCGCACGACCGCGCCGCCGACGAGCTGCGCCCCACGTCGATCGAGCCCGGCTACGTCCGCACGGCGACAGGCTCGGCGCTCATAAGCATGGGCGAGACGCGCGTGATCTGCACCGCCTCCCATCAGGACGGCGTGCCGCGCTGGCTGGCCGGGCGCGGGACCGGCTGGGTCACCGCCGAGTACGGGATGCTCCCGGCGTCGACCGGCGAGCGCAAGCAGCGCGACGCCACCCGCGGCCGGCCCGACGGGCGCACCGTCGAGATCCAGCGGCTCATCGGCCGCTCGCTGCGCGGCGTCGTCGACTTCGAGGCGCTCGGCGAGAACACGATCTACCTCGACTGCGACGTCCTGCAGGCCGACGGCGGCACGCGCTGCGCGTCGATCACCGGCGCCTACGTCGCGCTCGTGCTGGCGTGCGAGCGGCTGCGCGAGGCTGGGCGACTGACGCGCTCGCCGCTGACCGGCTCGGTCGCCGCCATCTCGTGCGGCGTCGTGGCCGGGACGGCGCTTCTCGACCTCGACTACTCCGAGGACTCGACCGCGGAGGTCGACGCGAACGTCGTCATGACCGGCGAGGGCGGGCTGGTCGAGGTGCAGGCCACGGCCGAGCGCACGCCGCTGTCGCGGGCGCACCTCGACGACCTGCTCGGCCTGGCCGCGAAGGGGATCGGCGATCTGCGCGCGATCCAGGACCGGGCGATCGGCGGCTGAGCGTGGTCCTGTCGACGCGCAACGCGCACAAGCTCCGCGAGTTCGGGGGCCTGCTCGAGGGCTTCGACGTCTCCCCGCTGGCGGACGACGTGGTGCTCCCGCCCGAGACCGGGGAGACGTTCGCCGAGAACGCGCTGATCAAGGCCCGCGCTGCGGCGGCGGCCGTCGGAGGGCCCGCGATCGCCGACGACTCGGGGGTCGAGGCGACCTCGCTGGGGGGCGTTCCGGGCGTGCGCTCCGCGCGGTACGCCGGCGAGGGCGCCACCGACGCGGAGAACCTCGCCAAGCTCCTGCGCGATGCCCCGGCGGGGAGCCCGCTGCGCTACGTGTGCGTCATCGCGTACGTCGACGGGACGGACGAACGGCTGTTCGAAGGCACGTGCACCGGCACGCTCGCGGCCGAGCCCCGCGGCGAGGGCGGGTTCGGCTACGACCCGGCGTTCCTCCCCGACGACGTCGCCGACGGGCGCACGATGGCCGAGCTGTCGGCGGCCGAGAAGGACGCGATCAGCCACCGCGGGCGGGCGGCGCGCGCGCTGCGCCAGTGGCTGGAGGGCGCGGGGGCCGGGCCGGGCGCGGGCGCCGGCCTCAGGTCAGGTTGATCGCCGCGCATGCCCCCACGGCGAAGAACACCGCCGCGTAGCCCTGGTAGCCCGAGAGCAGCAGGGCGACGCACGTCAGCAGGCAGGCGAGCACCGTCACCAGCCACGCGATGCGGGTGAAGGTCACGGGGCCATTCAAGCGCCCCGGGCCGACGTCAGCGGCGCGGGGGGCGCCGTGAGCGGCGCCGCGCTGACCCCCACGGCGGCGCTGGCGTGGCTGGCGTCGCTGTCCGTGGACCTGCGCGCGACAGCCGTGATCGGCGCGGACGGCGCATGCCTCGCGGGCGACGAGGCGCTCGCCCGGCGGGCGGCCGCACTGCTCGCGGCGGCCGCGAGCGGTACGGCCGGCGCGGCGAGGACGGCGGACGCGCCGGGCTCGGTGGAGGTCCGCGACGGCGACGTGCTGGCCGTGCGCTCGGACCGGCACGGCGTCGCCGCGGCGCTCGGCCCGCGGGCGCTGGAGCGCCTCGCGCGGGCCGACCTGCGGGCCGCCCTGGAAGCACTCGACGGTCGCTGAGTGCGATGGTGTCCGGCCTGCCAGGCACACTGCGCAGCCGTCCACCGCGGGCGGAAAACCCGCAGAAAGGGCGCTCAGGCGCTCCGGAACACCCGAATTCGCGATAGCCAAGCCGAATTCCGGGAACTGGCATCCGGAGCCGCTGATAGCGTCGTCCGACCACGAACCTCACCGAGGAGGAGTCCCACGTGACGAAGTCAGAGTTCGTCGACCAGGTGGCCAGCCGGGCCGATCTGGGCAAGAACGAAGCCGGCAAGGCCGTCGACGCCGTCCTGGACGTCATCCAGGAGGCGCTCCAGCGCGGGAGCGACATCACGTTCTCCGGGTTCGGCAAGTTCCACGTCGCCGAGCGCGGCGCGCGCCAGGGCGTGCATCCCCGCACCGGTGAGCCCATCCAGATCAGCGCCTCGAAGGTGCCGCGCTTCACGGCGGGCTCGGGGCTCAAGAAGGCCGTCAACGGCTAGCCGGCGACCGTCGTCTCGCTGTCGCAGGACGCCGCGGCGCCGCCGCGATCGCACTTCGCCGACCGGGTGGCCGACGTCGTCGCCGGGCGCGAGTCCCAGGTCGTCCTGGGGCTCGACCCGGACCCGGCGCGCCTGTGGCCGGAGGCGCTGCGCGCGGCCCCGGAGGACGGGCCGCCCGCACGGCGCGCGGCGGCCGCCGTCGTCGCGCACTGCCGGGCGCTGATCGACGCGGCCGGCCCGGCGTGCGTCGCGGCCAAGCCGCAGCTCGCCTGCTTCGAGCGCCTCGGCGCTCCGGGGTGGGCGGCCCTGGCGGAGGTGGTCGAGCACGCGCGCGGGGCGGGCCTCGTGGTCCTCGCGGACGGCAAGCGCGGCGACATCGCGGTCTCGGCCGCCGCGTACGGGCAGGCGCTGGTCGGCGCGACGCCCTCGCCGTTCGGCGAGGTCGCCGGCCTGCGCGCCGACGCGTTCACCGCCAGCCCGTACCTCGGCGTCGACACGCTCGAGGTGCTGCTCGAGGCTGCGCGCGCCGCACGGGGCGGCATGTTCGTCCTCGTGCGCACGTCGAACCCGGGCGCCGCCGACCTCGAGGACCTCGAGCTCGCGGCGGGCGGACCGCTGTGGGCGCGCGTGGCGGCGATCGTCGACGAGCTGGGCGAGGCCGGGGTCGGCACCGCCGGTCTGTCCGACGTCGGCGCGGTCGTCGGCGCCACGGCGCCCGAGCACGTCGCGCGCATGCGCGAGCTCATGCCGCGTACCATTTTCCTTTTGCCGGGCATCGGCGCCCAGGGCGGGCGGGTCGAGGACCTCGCGCCCGCCTTCGCGCCCCACCGCGCCGCCGGCCTCGTCACCGCCTCGCGGTCGATCGCGACCGCGCACGAGGAGAGCGACGGCCCGCCCGCGGCTGCGGCCCGCGCCGAGGCGGAGCGTCTCCGCGCCGCGGCGTGGGCGCTGGCGTGAGGCAGCGCGTCGCCGCCCCGGCCGCGCGCGAGCCCCGGTCGCATCCCACCCCGGAACGCGCCATCGAGCCGGCGGGCGGAGGGGCCGCCGCGGCGCCCCCGCCACCAGCGTTGCGCGCATCGGCGCGCCCTATGCTCCGTTCGACCCCGATGCGAACCCGCCGCAGCCCGCTCCGCTGGTTGGCCCCGATCGCGCTCGTCGCCTGCGCCGTGGCCGTCTACTCCGTCGTCGACGCCGGCCTGCTGTCCGACGCCTCGGCGCCGTCTGGCTCGACCGCCGCGAAGTCGTCCACCGCGGAGAAGACGAGGACCGTGTCGGAGCGCTCGAAGTCCTCGTCGTCGAAGCGGCGCCGCCGCACGCGCACCTACACCGTCAAGGCCGGCGACACCCTCTCCTCGATCGCGGTCAAGACCGGCCTGAGCCTCGAGCGCATCCAGCAGCTCAACCCGAAGCTCGACTCGAACTCCCTTCAGACCGGGCAGCGGGTCAAGCTGTCCCCGTGACCGCCGCCGTCCGCCGCGCGGCGGGCGCCCTGGTGGTGGCGCTCGCCCTCGTGCTCGCCGTCGCCGCCCGCCCCGCCGCGGCGGCCGCCCCGCCGTCCGTCCGCGCGCCCGCCGCGATCCTGGTCGAGCCTGCCACCGGCGACGTCGTCTTCCAGCGCAACGCCCGCGACGAGCGCGCGATCGCGAGCACCACGAAGCTCATGACGGCGCTGCTCACGCTCCAGCGCGCGAAGCTCGGTGACGTCCTGACGACGGTCCGCTACCGCGCGGCGCCCGCCGAGTCGGTCATCGGCCTGCGCGCCGGCGAGCGCATGACCGTCGCCGACCTCGTGCGCGGCCTCCTGCTCGCCAGCGCCAACGACGCGGCCGCCACGCTGGCGGCGCGCATCGGCGGCTCCCGCGCGCGGTTCGTGCGCCTCATGAACGCGCGCGCCCGCCAGCTGCGGCTGCGCGACACTCACTACGCCAACCCGATCGGCCTCGACGAGCCCGGCAACCACTCGAGCGCGGAGGACCTGGTCAAGCTCACGCTGATCCTGCGCCGCAACGCATTCTTCCGCGCGGTGACGAACCTGCCCAGCGCGACGCTCCGGACCGGCGCGCGCCGGCGCACGATCACGAACCGCAACACGCTCGTGCGCAGCGTCGCGGCGGTCAACGGCGTGAAGACCGGCCACACCGCGACCGCCGGCTACGTGCTCGTCGGCTCCGCGACGCGCAACGGCGTGACGGTCGTCTCCGCGGTCCTCGGCGACCCGAGCGAGGGCGCGCGCGACGCTGACTCGCTCGCGCTCCTGCGCTACGGGCTGGGCCGCTACCGCCGCGTCGCCGCCGTCCGCCGCGGCGCGACGTACGGCACGGCGAAGCTGCGCTTCCGCGACGGCGAGACGGTCCCGCTGGTGGCCACGCGCACCGTCCGCCGAACCGTGCGCCGCGGCGAGCGCGTCCGCACGCGGATCCTCGGCGCGCCGGCCGAGGTGGAGGGGCCGCTCCCCGCGGGCGCCCGCATGGGGACGATCGAGCTGCGCTGGCGCGGACGGCCGATCGACCGGGTCGCGCTCGTCACCGGCCGCGCGGTCCCCAGCCCGACGGTCACCGAGCGCGCCGGCGGCCTGATCGGCCGCACGCTGGTGGTGCTGCTCGCCGCCGCCGTGGCACTCGGTAGCCTTCAGCTGGTGCTGCTGCGCCGGCGCACACGGCGACGGAGCAGGGGCCGGGCCGGGGGCACCGAGATCGCATGATCATCACCGTCACCTTCAACGCGGCGATCGACAAGTCGCTGTCGGTGCCGAACTTCCGCCTCGGCCGGCGCCATCGCACCGTCGAGCAGACGACCATGCCGGGCGGCAAGGGCGTCAA
>Ga0126313_10001564_pt1 | contig 12210 bp, 10 predicted proteins | sample Plot105A_FD_89954 | JGI IMG/M metagenome (GOLD analysis project Ga0126313, IMG submission 89954) | Serpentine soil microbial communities from UC McLaughlin Reserve, CA, USA - Plot105A | ecosystem: Environmental > Terrestrial > Soil > Grasslands | place: USA: UC McLaughlin Reserve, Lake County...
CGACGGCAGCCCGGAGCTGGCCTCGGCCGACGCGCGCCTGGCGTACGCGGTCCTCGGGTTCATGCGGCTGCCGAACGCCGCGTACGCCGCGCCGCTGCAGGTGTGGCGGCTTCGCGGCGGCCGGCTGGCGAACGTCACGCGGAGCTTCCGCGCTCGCCTGCGCGCCGACGCGCGCCGCTGGTGGCGCGCCTACGCGCGCTTCCGGCGGCTCGACCGTCCGGCGCTGGGAATGCTCGGCGCGTGGAGCGCCGACCAGTACTCGCTCGGGCGCCGGCGTCACGCGCGCCGCGTGCTGCGGCGGGAGCGCCGGCTCGGGCACCTGCGCTCGGTCGACTGGTACACGGGCAAGGACCTCGGCGGCGGCGCTACGTCCGCAAGCTCGACCGCGCGCTGCGGCGGCACGGCTACGGCCGGCGGTAGCGCGCGGGGCCGGGACCGCTACGGCATGGCGAGCAGCTTCGCGCGCTGCTCGGCGACGTCGAAGCGCGCGTCCGGCCAGCGCAGCCCGAGCGCGTCGAGCTGCTCGATCAGCAGGTTCGTGATCGCCCAGTTGCGGTACCACTTGCGGTCGGCCGGCACGATGTGCCAGGGCGCGAGCTCGGTGCTGCAGCGCTCGATCGCCGCGCCGTATGCGGTCATGTACTCGTCCCACCGTGCGCGCGACTCGAGGTCGTCCGGGTTGAACTTCCAGTGCTTGGTCGGGTCGTCCAGCCGGGCGAGCAGCCGCTCGCGCTGCTCGTCCGGCGAGATGTGCAGGAAGCACTTGACGAGGACCGTGCCGCCGGCGACCAGCTCCTCCTCGAAGCGGTTGATCGTCTCGTAGCGGCGCGTCCAGGTGTCGCGGTCGACGAGGTCGAGCACGCGCACGGTCACGACGTCCTCGTAGTGCGAGCGGTCGAACACGCCGAGCTTGCCCGCGCGCGGCAGCTGGGCGCGGATGCGCCAGAGGAAGTCGTGCTCGAGCTCCTCGCGCGTCGGCTTCCCGAACGACGCGACCTGCACGCCGCCCGGGTCGACCTGGCCGACCACGTGCTTGACCGTCCCGCCCTTGCCGGACGTGTCCATGCCCTGCATCACGAGCAGCAGGCTGCGCGAGCCGCCGCTGCGCGCCTCCGCGTAGAGCTGCTCCTGCAGCTCGGCGAGCCGCTCCCCCAGCGCGGGCGCCGCCTTCTCGGCGCCGGCCTTGCCGCCGTCGAAGCCGGGCGTGGAGCGCGGATCGACGGCCGCCAGCTCGACCGCGCCGGCGGTCGCCCGCAACAGATCACTCACGCGCTCGGCGCCGGCCAGGTTCCCCTTGGGCATGGCGGCAGGCTACTCGTCGAGCCACTCCGTGACGAAGTGCGGGCTCACGTGGATGTCGATCTGCCGCAGCGGCCCGTCGCCGGTGTTGACGAACCGGTGCGGGACGTCGGGCGGCGCGATCACGATCTCCCCGGCGCCGACCTCGAACTCGTCGTCGCCGACGTGGAACGTGCAGCGGCCCTCCTGCGTGATGAACACCTCCTCGTAGGGGTGCTTGTGCAGCGAGGGCCCGCCGCCGGGCGCGGCGTCGACGAAGATCAGGCAGACGCCGGCGCCGTGGTCGCGTCCGACGAGCTCGCGGGCGATCCTGCTGAAGGGGAGCGACTCCTGGCTGATGACGGGCATGAGCGGAGTGTCATCCGCCCGCGATCTCCCGCGTAGGGCCATTGCGGCGCCGTGCGATGAGACCACTCAGCCGGCGTCCGAGCTCATCGCCTCGCCCGCGCGGACGCCGGCGGCGAAGCGGCCGGCGGACGCGAGCGCATCGGCGGCCTCGGGGAGGAACGACCAGAAGAAGTGGAAGACGTGCGTGTCGACCGGGTACAGCTCAAGCCGGACGTCCACGCCGTGGGCGCGCGCGCGATCGGCGAGCGCCTGCGCGTCCGGGCGCTGGAGGTCGCCGGTGGCCGCCTGGACGAGGATCGGCGGCAAGCCGGAGAGGTCGGCGAGCAGCGGGCTGACGACCGGGTCGTCGATCGGATGTTCGCCGAGGTAGCTCACGACCGACAGGCGCGCGAACTGGAGCGCCGTCTCGGCCATCTCGTCGTCCGGCGGGGGGCTGAGCAGGCCGAACGTGAGGTCCACCGCCGGGCAGAGCAGCATCGCCGCGCCGGGCATCGGCAGGCCGCGCTGCTCGAGCGTGAGCAGCAGCGACAGCGCCAGGCCGCCGCCGGCCGAGTCGCCCGCGACCGTGATGCGCTCCGGCGCGACGCCGCGCTCGATCATCCACCGGAACGCGCTGGCCGCGTCGTCGACCGCGGCGGGGAACGGGTGCTCGGGCGCCAGGCGGAAGTCCGGGACGAGCGCCGTGGTCCCCGCGGCCAGCGCCAGCGCGCCCGCGAGGGGCCGGTACCCGAACGCCGATCCGAGCACGTACCCGCCGCCGTGCAGGTACAGCAGGGTGGGCTCCTCGCCCCGCTCGGCGCCGATCAGGAGCGACGGGACGCCGCCGGCGTTCGCGGGGCTGACCGCGACCCCCTCCGGGGGCGAGAACTCCGCGTGCAGGGCCTCGTACGCGGCGCGCGTCTGCTGGATGTCCGCATCGCCCATCGCCAGCTCGACGAGCGGTTGCCACAGCAGCGTGAGGCGCCGGGCGACCTCGCCGCCGACCGACTGGGTCGCGGCGACCGCGTCGTCGAGGTCGCGCAGCAGCCGGCGCGAGCGGTCGAGCAGCGCCTCCCCGGCGAGCGTGAGCTCGACGCGGTGCGTCGAGCGCCGCAGCAGCTCGCAGCCCAGGAGCCGCTCGAGCGCGCGGATCTGCCGGCTCAGCGCCGGCTGCGAGAGGTAGAGGCGCGCCGCCGCGCGGCCGAAGTTGAGTTCCTCTGCCACCGCGACGAACGAGCGCAGGTGGCGGATCTCGATCGCGTCGGGCGCCTGGGGGAACGCGAGCAGGCTGCCACCGTCGTCCATGCCGACGATTATGGCTCGCCGGTCCGGCTCCGGTGATGCGGATGGTGCACGACGGTCATGCGCGATCGGCCTTTCCCTTCTGGACGCGCGCGGCGCACCATGCCGTCATGACCGTGCTGCCCCTGGACCGCCCGCCGGCGCACCTGCCCGCCCAGGTCGCGCGGGTCGCCGAGCTGCGGCTCCGCGGCCGGACCGGCGCGCTGGACGCGGAGGTGGCCTGGCCGGCTCCGGCGGACCCGCCGCCCGCGCTGCTCGTGTTCTTCCCCCATCCCGGGCGGGAGGCGGGCTCGCTGTGCCGGGCGCTGTGCCGGCTGGCCGGCGCGGTCGTGCTCTCCGCGGCGCCGCGGACCGCGCCCGACGCGCTCGCGACGACGGCGTTCGAGGACGCCGCGGCGGTGCTCGGATGGGCCGCGGATCACGCGGCCGAGCTCGACGCGGATCCCCAGCAGCTCATCGTCGGCGGCGAAGGGGCGGGGGCGGCGCTGGCCGCGGCGGTGACGCTGCACGCGCGCGACCAGTGGTGGCCGGCGATCGCGCGCCAGCTGCTCGTCCACCCGGAGCTCGACGCGTGGCGCGCGTCGGTCCCGTACGCCTCCTCGCTGCGCACGGCGCCGCTCGCCGGGGCGGCGCCGGCGACGATCGTCTCGGGCAGCGCTCCGATCGACGGCGGCCGCGCGCTCGCCGCGCGGCTGCGGGAGGCCGGCGTCGACGTCGAGGAACTGCGCCACGACGCGGCGCCGGCGGCGGCCCTGGCACGCGCGCTGCGAGCCGCCTGACCGTCAGACGATCTCCATCTGGAGCATCATCGCCTTCTCCTGGTGCTCCAGGTTGTGGCAGTGGAACACGTACCGGCCCGGATACGGTCCGAAGCGCGGCTGGACGATCACCGTCTCGTCGACGCCGACCATCACCGTGTCCTTCCAGGCGCGCTCGCCGGCGTGCGGGGCGCCGGTGGAGCGCTCGAGCACGCGGAAGTGCACGCCGTGGAGGTGCATCGGATGCGGCCGGTGCGACCGGTTGACGAACAGCCAGCGCTCGGTGGAGCCGAGCGCGGCACGGGCGTCGATGCGCTCCATGTCGAACTCGAGGCCCGAGAGCTGCCACGCCGGCGCGCCGGTGGTGGAGAACATGAGCTCCCAGCGACGGGTCGCCGACGGCGCCGGGATCTCCTCGCGCGGACGCAGCGCGGACGGCAGGCGACCGGAGTCGGTGCTGCGGCCCGTCACGTCGAACCGCATGACCGTGCCCGTGCTGCCGCTCCCGAGCGCGTTCGTGAGCTCCACCTGCGCGCCCGCCCGGAAGCGGCGGAAGTCCACCACCACGTCGACGCGCTCCGCCGGCCCGAGCGGCACCGCGTTGCGCGACACCGGCGCCTCGAGCAGGCCGCCGTCGCCGCCGATCTGCGCCATCGGCTCCCCGCCGAGCTGGAGCCGGTACTCGCGCGCGTTCGATGCGTTCAGGAAGCGCAGGCGATAGAGGGCGCGCTTGACCGCGAAGCGGGGCGAGACCGTGCCGTTCACGACGATCGTGTCGCCGAGGAAGCCCTCGTCGACGTTCTCGGTGTAGCGCAGCGACCCGTTCGCGTTGAAGGCGCGGTCCTGGATCACGAGCGGCACGTCGAAGTCGCCGCTCGGCAGATCGAGCGAATCCTCCAGCTCGTCCTCGACCAGGTAGAAGCCGGCGAGCCCGTAGAACATCGTGCGCGCCGACAGGCCGTGCGCGTGGTCGTGGTACCAGAGGGTGGCCGCGTCCTGCACATTCGGGTATGTGTAGGTGAACGAGCCCGACGGCGCGATCAGCTGCATCGGGTGGCCGTCGCTCGCCGCCGGCGCGAGCCCGCCGTGCAGGTGCACGTTCTGGTTGAACGAGAGCCCGTTCGTCACCCGCACGACCGCCGTGCGGCCCTTGCGGGCCCGGATCGTCGGGCCCGGGTAGATGCCGTCGTAGCCATAGACCGGCGTGAGCGTCCCGGGGATGATCTCGGCGCGGCCCTCGCGGATCGTCAGCTCGTAGCGGTCCTCGGTGGACGTGCTGCTGACCGGCACCAGCGTGGGTGGCACCTGGAGCTCGGCCTGGTACGGCTCCGCTGCGGCTGCCGCCGCGGTGCGCGAGCCGGCCGAGGTCCGCACGGCGGCCGGCAGCAGGCACAGCGCCGCCAGCGAGAACGTGCCCCGTTCGAGGGCGTCGCGCCGCGTCCAGCGCAGCTCGGGTGGCGTGCAGCTAGCCACGGACCGTCACCTCCCCGACGTGCGTGGACGAGCGGTTGCCCATGGCGTCCACCGCCCACAGCTCATACGCGTAGTGCCCGGACGGGAGCGCCCGCTCCAGGGTCCACGTGCCGGCCTCCGCCTGGGAGCGCAGGACCGCGACCTCGTCGCCGTCGGCGAAGCGCACGTTCACCGTCGCCCGCTCGGACACCGTCAGGCGGACGCGCGCGCCGCTGCCGGCTCCGGACACCGTGACGTCGCTCACGACGGGCGCGGCGGTGTCGGGCGCCCCGCTGCCGGGCGGCGGGACCGCGGGCGTCGGGGTCGGCGTCGGCGTCGGCGTGGGCGTCGGCTCGCCGCCGGCGACGGTGACCGTCCCCGTCATCCCGGGGTGGACCTCGCAGACGAACGTGTAGCTGCCGGGCTCGTTGAACGTCCGCTGCGGCGGCGGCTGCCACGCCGCGTCCGTCGGGAAGCCGGGCTGGTTGAGGCGAGAGTCGCCGAGCAGGACGTTGTGGAAGCCCTGCTCGTTCGTCCACGTGACCGTGTCGCCCACCTGGATCGTGACGGCGTCGGGACTCCAGAAGAAGTCGCGCGCCGTGATCGTGAAGTTGGCGGCGGCGCGCGCCGTCGCCCCGTCGCCGCCGGTGTCGGCGACGACGCCGATCACCGCGACCGCCGCGAGCACGAGCGCCGCGCAGCGACGGACGTGCTTCGCCAGTGAGCTCATACCGCTCCCCCCTGACTCGCCTCCCGCTTCCGCACCCGCATGCGGAACCGTTGCCGAACCTACGACCGCTCGCGAGATTTGTCAAGCGACGCGCGGAAGTCTGACTCCGCTGGGCAGAAGTCGCGGACCGGCCCCCGGCTCCGGGGGCCGGCCCGCTCCGCTCATCCGCTCACTGCTCGACGATCGGCGGCGCCGAGGCGGTCTTCCAGACCGTCGCGCCGTCGTTGGTCGCGGAGACCTGGCAGTAGACCAGCTTGCCGGCGTCCTCCGCGGTCGGCGTGTACTTCGCGCCCTCGCCGACCTTGAACGGGCCGAGGTAGGGCAGTGGCTGCGTCCCGAACTCCGGATCGGCCGGGGCGTTGAAGCTGCCCAGGTCGTTCTGGCTCGGCGCGCGGTATCGCGCATGGTCCGGCCCGACGATGTTGCTGCGGTACCAGGCGACGCTGTAGTCGGCGTGCGGCGTGTTCTCCCACTCGCCGCGGCCGCAGGTCAGCTCCTTGCCGACGCGGCCGGAGCCACCTACCTCGGGAGGCTCGACGTTGCGCGGGACCTCCGCCTCGTCGACGTCCTTGACCCGGATCTCGCGGTAGAAGATCCGGTCGGTGCCGCCGTGGGTCTGCAGGCCGAAGTAGCCGCGGGCGAACTGGCGCGCCTGCGTCGGCGGGTCGCCGTTGCGCGACGCGATCTTCGGCACGCCGTTGTCGAACTGGTTGATGACCTCGCCGTCGACCAGCACCGTGTACTGCTGGCCGATCATGCGGATCTCCATCGTGTGCCAGACGCCGCGGGTCTGGCGCTCGTTCGTGCGCGCCTGCTTGGCGTTGAGGTTCGCGAACCCGTAGGCCGAGCCGGTCTTGATCGAGTCGGTGCCCGGCACCTGCAGGCTCTCGTTGACCTGGATCTCGTGGCCGCAGAAGACCGACAGCCAGTGCTCGTGGTTGTTGGCGTTGGAGCCGTTCACCGCAGGACCCGTGCCCGCCAGGTTCGTGACGTTGTTGGGGCCGTTGCGCGCGCAGTACGCGCCGGAGTACAGGAACGGCGGATCCGACGCGTCGGACGCCGGCGGGTACGGACCGTCGCCGCCCTGCCAGTTGTACGTCGTCGACGCGGCCGGCGCCGGCAGCCCGCAGAACGCCGGTGCGGCGCTCGGGCAGAGGTCATAGTTGTAACCGGTCGGCTTCTGGGCCAGGACCTCCGTCGTCGTGCCGGAGTAGCGCGGGTCCGGGAACCGGACCATGACGCCGCCGTTCGGCGTGGCTCCTTCGATGGTCGGCCACATGTACTGCAGCCGCACCACGACGTCGCCGAGCGCCCGCACCGGATACCACTTCATGCCGAATCCCGAGGTGTTCGGGTTCATCGCCCCGAGCTCGGCATCGAGCGTGACGGCCGTCGCGCCGTTGGCAGAGAGCCACTTGTCGAACGACGCGTCCGATCCCGTGGCGGTGCCGTCGAAGATGTAGCTGAACCCGGGCTCGGGCGGCGGCGGCGTGTACTGCGCATCGGCGGTCGCAGGCACGAGCGCCAACGCGATGAGCGCAGTCAGCGTCGCGCCCCAATGGGCACGGCGACGCTTCGCGCAGCGTTGCATGGGTGTCCTCCCTCCCTGTCTGGCGGCCCCCGTCCGGCCGCATGACGCATCCACTGGACCGTACCGCGCCTTTCGCTCTCGTGTCACCTAAGTCGCTTGACATCAGTGGTGCGAGGTGCAACTTTTGCCCGTCGATAGGCGAAACGTTGCAGTCGTCCGGCTACTCGGGAGGGAGCGGGGGATGCTGAGCGCGAACGGCCCGTCGAGCTCGAAGCGGTGGGGGTACTTGCTCGCGGTTGCCGCGGTGATGGTGTTGTTTGGCGCGGCTCCGGCGCGCGCGGAGACCGGGCGCGTGCTCGTGTTCCATCCGGATCCGGCCGGCCACCCGGAGGTCGCCGCGGGGATCAAGGCGATGGGCGATCTGGGCCGCGCGGCCGACTTCCAGGTCGACGCCACCCAGAGCGCGACCGCGTTCACCGGCGCGAACCTGGCGCGTTACCGCGCTGTCGTGTTCCTCAACACGCCCGGCAATCGCTTGAACGGCGAGCAGGAGGGCGCGCTGGCCGACTACATGCAGACGGGCGGCGGCTTCGTCGGCGTCGGCACCGCCGCGGAGGCCGAGCCCGGCACCGCGCTCCTCGACGACCTCATCGGCGCGCGACCGGATCCGGCCAGCCCGACCGGCGCCGCGACGCAGACCGTCGCCGTGGGCGACCGGGTCCATCCCGCGACCCGCGACCTGCCGCTCGAGCTCAACCGCACCGACGTCTGGTACCGCTGGCAGACGCGGCCGACCGGCACGGTGCACACGCTCGCGCGCTGGCATGCGCTCTCCGCGCCCGCCGGTGACGGCACGAGCGTCGGCGGCACCGACCATCCGATCTCGTGGTGCCGCGACATCCGCGGCGGGCGCAGCTTCTACACCGGCATGGGCCGCACCGCGGACAGCTACGCCGAGCAGCGCCTCCGCGGGCACCTGCTCGGCGCGATCGAGTGGGCGACGGGCGTGGTGCGCGGCAACTGCAAGGCGACCATCAACGCCAACTACCGCGGCACGCGCGTGGTCGGCGGCGGTCCCATCGACACCGGGCTGGCCACGAGCGGCGAGTCGCACGGGCTGACGATCGCCCCGAACGGCTGGGTGATCTACATCGGCCGTGGCGACTGCCGGACGGACGCCGAGCGCGGCTCGCTGGCCGGTCTGCCCTCGCTCCCGCGGATCCTCGACCACGCGGACCAGAACGTCGGGCTCGGGTGCGGCAGCGTGCACGTCTGGGATCCGGCGCAGTACAACGGCACGCTGAACAGCGGCGTGACGCGCGCCGGCACGCTGGCCGTCTACGGCGACGGCGGCCAGGGCGGCGAGCGCACGAACACGACGGACCACAAGCTGGAATGGGGGCTGCTCGGGGTCACGGTGGCGCCCGACTTCCTGCAGACGGGCCACATCTACCTGCAGTACTTCCCGAGCTTCAACCCGAGCAGCACGCCGCCCGGCCTGCCGCTCGAGCGGCGGATCTCGAAGATGAGCCGTCCGCGGATCTCGCGCTTCACGATGGACCTCAAGACCAAGCGGCTCGACCTCAGCTCGGAGGTGCGGATCTTCGAGTACGACGCCCAGATCTTCAGCTGCTGTCACGTCGGTGGCGGCATGGGCTTCGACTCCCAGGGCAATCTCTACGTCACGACCGGTGACACGAACTCGTCGCAGGGGACCGGCGGCTACTCGGGCAACAACCAGCCGCCGACCTGCCCGACCGGGCCGCCGGACGAGCCGTCCAGCGCGCACTGCGGCAGCAACGCGATCTCCTACCAGGACGCGCGCCGCACCGCGGGCAACACCAACGACTACAACGGCAAGATGCTGCGGTTCAAGCCGGTCTCCTCGATCCCGGACGGCACTCAGCCGCCGGTCGGGATCGGCACGACCTACACGATCCCGGGCGCCGGCGCTCCGAACGGGCCGAATCTGTTCGACGGGACCGAGGGCGGCGGCGGCAAGGCCAAGCCCGAGATCTACGCCATGGGTCTGCGCAACCCCTCGCGGCTCTCGATCGACCCGGAGACCGACGTCCCGTATACGGCCTGGGTGGGCCCGGACGCCGGCGTGCCGAGCGCCACGCTGGGTCCGTCGACGTACGAGAACGCCGCGCAGGTCGACCGCGCCGGGAACTACGGCTGGCCGTTCTGCATGGGCGGCAGGCAGGCGTATCGCGACCGGATCGCGGACGGCACGCCGCGGACCGTGAACGAGCCCGGCTACGTGCCGGGCGGCCCCGCGAACGGCGGGACCGACGGCTGGTACGACTGCGACAACCTCGTCAACGACTCGATCCGCAACACCGGCCTCACCGTGCTCCCGCACAACACCGGGACGGGCATGGACGCGGGGAAGATGCGCCCGGCCAACCTCTGGTACAGCCGCGGGAACCCGGACGACGACGGCAATCCGGCGACCAACACGAACAACGGCTGCCCGGAGTTCCCGCGCGAGCGCGGCGTCGACGGCGCGCCGAACTACGGCGCGGTCCCGAGGCAGCTGTGCCCGTACGCCACGGCGAACGGCGCCACGATCATGGACGGCCCGGTCTATCGCTACGACGAGGCCGCGACCGACGACTCCCGCCGCTGGCCGGAGTACTGGGACGGGCGCTGGTTCCTGCACAACCACGGCGGCGCGAGCATCAAGCACGGGCTCCTGCTCGACCCGGCGACCGACCAGAACGGCGGCCAGCCGGTCTACGCCGACAGCCTGCGCAACACGCTGAGCTGGCAGGGCAACTACATGGACTCGAAGTTCGGTCCGGACGGCGCCCTCTACGTGCAGGTCTACGACGGGTTCTTCCGGGCCAACCCGAACGTCGGGCTCTACCGCTTCGACTACGTCGGCGGGCCCGACACCCCCGGCCCGGACCCGCAGGCGGTCCCGGCGGGCGGGACGCGCGTCGCGTTCTCGATCGGCAAGTCGGGCGGCGTGTCGTACCGCTGGAGCTTCGGCGACGGCCGCACCTCGACGGCGGCGACCCCGACGCACAACTATGGCCGCGCGGGCACGTTCGACGTCGCGCTGACCGTCACCTACGCCGACGGCACCACCGCGTCGAAGACGATCCAGGTGGTGGTGCCGTAGACGGTCAGGGCTTCTCGTACACCGAGACGTGGGCGGGGCTGAGCGCCGTGAACGGCTCCCGGCGCCATCCCGCCCAGCGCTCCTGCAGCCGCATCCCTGCGAGCCGCGCCATGAGGTCGAGCTCGGCGGGCCAGGCGTAGCGGAACTCCGCGGGATGGGACTCGAGCCTGCCGTCGACGATGTAGAAGTGCTGTGAGCTGAAGTGCTGCGTGGCGACGTCGTAGACGTCTGCCGAGAACCCCTCCGGGTCGGCGCGGAACGGCAGCACCGTCTGACCCGGCGGCAGGCTCTGCAGCGCCGGCACGCCGTTCTCGATCACGAACCGCCCGCCGCCGCGGAGATGCGCGGCGGCGTTCTGGAAGCACGCGACCTGCACATCCTGGGTCACCAGGTTCGAGATCGTGTTGAACACCAGGTAGGCGACCGAGAACTCCCCGGCGACGCGGGTGGTCGCGAAGTCGCCGAGCACCGCCTCGATCCGCTCGGCGCCCGGCTTCGCGCGCAGCCGCGACAGCATGGCCTCTGAGCTGTCGACGCCGGCGACGCGGACGCCCCGCTCGGCGAGCGGCAGCGCGATCCGGCCGGTGCCGATGCCCAGCTCCAGCGCGTCGCCGTCGCCGGCGAAGCTCGCGAGCATCTCCACGACCGGCCCCACGACCTCGGGCGTCGACATGGCGCCCAGGCGCTCGTCGTACGTGGACGCGACACGCTCGCCGAAGAACCCCTCGTCAACGCTCACGGTCGGAGCTTCTCGTAGACCGACACGTGCGCGGGGCTGAGCGCGGTGAACGGCTCCCGCCGCCAGCCGGCCCACCGGTTCTCCAGCCGCATCCCCGCCAGGCGCGCCATCAGGTCGAGCTCGGCGGGCCACGCGTAGCGCATCTCGATCGGGCTCGGCTGGAGCCGGCCGTCGACGAGGTGGTAGTGCCGGCCGCTCAGCCGCTGCGTGACCACGTCGTAGACGTAGTACGACATCCCCTCGGGGTCGGCCCGCCACGGCAGCACGGTCTGGCCGAGCGGCAACCGCTGCAGCTCCGGCACGCGCGCCTCGATCACGAACCGGCCGCCGCCGGGCAGGTGCGCGGCGGCGTTCTCGAAGCACGCGACCTGCGCATCCTGCGTGACCAGATTGAAGATCGTGTTGAAGACGAGGTACACGAGCGAGAACTCGCCCGCGACGCGCGTCGCCGCCATGTCGCCGACCCTGGCGTCGATCCGGTCGGCTCCGGGCTTCTCGCGCAGCCGGGCGACCATGGCCTCGGAGTTGTCGATCCCGGCGACGCGCACCCCGCGCTGGGAGAGCGGCAGCGCGATCCGGCCGGTCCCGATCGCGAACTCCAGCGCGGCGCCGTCCCCCGCGAGCTCCGCCAGCGTCTCCACCGCGGGCTGCACCACCGCCGGATCGAACATGCCGGCCGAGTGCGCGTCGTAGACCGCCGCGACGCGCTCGCCGAAGTACCCCTCGCTGCTGCTCTCCCCCGCAGGCACGAGACCTCAGTCTGCCAGCGCCGTGCGGATGATGCCCCCGCCAGGAATCGAACCTGGAACCTTCGGATTAAGAGTCCGCTGCTCTGCCAGTTGAGCTACAAGGGCGCGGTCGGGAATTGTAGCGGCCGGCTACTTGTCCTCGTCCTTGGGTTTGGGCGTCTTGGTGGGCGTCGGCGTGGGCGTCGGAACGGGC
>Ga0126313_10001565_pt1 | contig 12200 bp, 15 predicted proteins | sample Plot105A_FD_89954 | JGI IMG/M metagenome (GOLD analysis project Ga0126313, IMG submission 89954) | Serpentine soil microbial communities from UC McLaughlin Reserve, CA, USA - Plot105A | ecosystem: Environmental > Terrestrial > Soil > Grasslands | place: USA: UC McLaughlin Reserve, Lake County...
CGGTGTTCCGCGCCAGATCAGCCACCTCAAGGCGGCGGGAGGGGGTAACTGGGGGAGCGTAACCAGGGCCATGGAACTGATCGAGGAGGCGAGGTCCAGAGGACTCGACGTCACCTGCGATGTCTACCCTTACACCGCAGGATCCACCTCCTTGAATACACTACTCCCACCCTGGGCTCTGGAAGGCGGAGTCTCCCAGAGCCTGGAGAGACTCGGAGATCCGGCCTCTCGGCGGAGGATCAAAGCCGAGTTAAGACAGGAGCGAGAAGACTGGGACAATCTGGTAGCCTCCACGGGATGGGACAGCGTGTACATCTCCTCTCTGAGCAAAGACCAGGACTCAAACCTGGCAGGCAAGAACATCTTGGAGGCGAGCGAGTCGAGGGGTGTAGACCCTGAGGATTGCATGATGGACCTGCTCCTCGAGCAGGAGGGAAAGGTCTCCATCGTATTCTTCCACATGGCCGGCTCCGACGTGGAGCAGGTGATCGGGTGGGAAAGTTCTCTCATCGCCTCGGACAGCCTTCATGACCAGGCCGAGAAGCCTCATCCTCGCCTCTACGGCACCTTCCCGCACGTCCTCGCCAGGTACGTGAGAGAGAAGAAGTTGCTCACCCTCGAGGAGGCGGTCAGGAAGATGACTTCTTTCCCCGCCAGGAGGTTCAAGCTGGGTAAGCGGGGACTCATCGCGCCGGGATACGTTGCGGATCTGGTCGTATTCGACCCGGAGAAGATCGTGGACAAGGCCACTTACGAAGATCCCAAACACTTCCCCGAGGGGATCTCGCACGTCCTGGTCAACGGCGCGAAGGCCGTAGAGTACGGCATACTTCTGGAGACCGCTGAAGGCAGCGTGATAGGAAGGGAGCAACAATGAGACAGACCGTCATGGCAGAGAATGGGCCGCCTCCCGCCGGACCGTACTCCCACGCCGTGGTCGCCGGCGGATTCGTGTTCATCTCGGGGCAGGGTCCTGTGAACCCGGAGACGGGCACCATGCCTGATGCCTTCACGGACCAGGTACGCCAGACCTTCGAGAACGTGAGAACGATCCTAGAGGCTGCTGGCTCGAGCCTCGGCGACGTCGTAAAGGTAAACGCTTACGTAACCGACCTCACGCGGTTCGCCGAGTTCAACGAAGTGTACAAAGAGTTCTTCGATCACGACCCCCCGGCAAGGACGACCATCGCCGCTGCCCTCCTCGGCATGCTCGTAGAGGTGGACTGCATAGCGGTGGTCGAATAGCTCGGTAGTTAGCACCACAGACAAGTCCTGATACCTGTGGCCTGAGATCAGGTGAGAGCCTGATGAATCCAGTCCAGCGCTTCCAACCGGCAGAAGCCGTAATGGTAGAAATCGACACGTCCTAGCCCACGTTCGCGCGCCAGGGCGACCTTCTCGGCAAGGTTCTCAGGCGACCTGCAGTCTGGCGGCATCGGACGGAGCACGATACCGAGCCGCGAGGTGTCGGGGACCAGGGCTTTGTAAGCGCCGAGGTCGAACTCTAGCCGACAGGGGTCGGCGGCGTATCCGGTCGCGGCGACGGTGTCGCACACACCGGCCAGCTCTGCGTGGTCGATGCCCATCTGCCACGCGATGGCGGGCGCGGCCTCGCCTTCGGGATGCCCGGTTGCGAAACCCTTCTCCGCCCCGCAGAGATCCAGGAACGTGAAGCCCGTGCCCCCGCCGGAGGCCGCCGTCGCCACCTCGTCTACGAGCGAAGTCACCGTCTCGGTTCTGGTGTCGAGATACCCTAACATTTGCTCGCCACCGAAGGGTTCGAGATCCTCGCGTGTCAGCCCTTCAGGCTCCTCGCTACCCCCGTCGTCCACAAAGCGACGTTCCAGTTCAGCGCGTACCGATCTATGAACCAGTGCGGCGTCGACTCCTTTGCGGCGGGCCGCCTCGAAGCAGTGGCTGCAGAAGCACAGACCCAGCAGGTAGACACCGACAGCGCCGAGTTCCTCGAAATAGCGTTCGTGATGATAGCCGTGCCCGAGGCCGTGGAAGTGGAGTGACTCTGAGAAGATGGTCGAGACCTCGTAGCGGGCGATGTCCGAGGCGAGGGTGCGTACGTAGATCCGCACGTCGGGGTTCGAGGGGCACAGGTCGGTCAGGTAGCGATCTCCGAAAGCGTTCTGCGTGGCACACTCGGGGCTCGAGAAGGCCAATCGATCGTTGTGCAGGAATACGGCCCAAGCGTTTACACGCATTCCCCGCTCGCCGGCAGCCTTGCACAGTTCACCGAGAGGATCCCCAGAGCGGGCGAGCTCGCTGACGCGAGGCTGCAGACCCTCATAGCGGGCAACGTCGGGCGGGAAGAAGACGGCGCCACCTTCCAGATAGCGCACTTTACGGACGGGATTGTGGGGAAAGATGTCCCTGGCGTCGTGGTAGGCGACGGCCATCGTCAGGCCGTCGACTCCTGCTCTGTCCTGGACGTTATCCAGCACCGTGCCGACGCCCTCGTCGCGAAGGTCGGTGGCGAAGGCGAGCAGCGACGTCTCCATAGGTGCACCACACTACATATCTGGGGGCCTGCGATCAAGGCGCCTCGTTACGACGGCTCCTTATCTTGACCTCTGACTATCTCTTCCATCATCTGCATGTTGCCGGCGGTGAGTCCTCCGTCGACGGGAAGCACGGCGCCTGTGATCCAGGCCGCCTCCTCCGAGGCCAGGAACAGGGCGGCCCCAACTACGTCCTCAGGCTCACCGACGCGGCCCAGCGGATACCATCTGGCCACGCGCTCGAAGACATCCTGGTCCCTCGCTACTCGTTGCTCCCAGGCCGGTGTTCGCAAGCTGCCGGGCGCTATAGCGTTCACGCGGATCCCGGAAGGCCCGTAGCGAACGGCGAGGCTCCTCGTCAGGCTCAGGAGACCGGCTTTGGCCGCGCTGTAGGCTTCGTTACCGTAGTAACCCAGGGCGTTCACCGAGCTGATGTTGAGAATGACTCCGGACCCGCTCTCGACCATGTCCGCGAGCACGGTCTGCGAACACAGAAACGGGCCCTTCAGCGTGACGGCGACGTCCTCGTCCCAGGCCTCCTCTCCGAGGCTGAGAAAGTCGGCGTCGGTAGCGTTCGCCGCGTTGTTGACCAGTACATACACCGGTCCGAACGCTTCGCGGGTCGACTCGACCATGGCTCTCACGTCAGACGCGTCGGTTACGTCCGTTGTCTGGGCCAGAGCCCTGCCCCCCGCGTCGGAGATCTCATCAGCGACCGCGTTCGCGCTCTCTCCCGCCAGGTCGGCGACAACGACCGCGGCGCCTTCCGCGGCGAAACGGCGCGCCAGGACCCGACCCAGTCCCGAACCGCCCCCCGTCACGATAGTAACCCTATCCTCGAACCGCATCTCAACCTCCCGAGCCCTGCCGCTGGCATCAATATAGACTAAAGGATCGTCACTCGATCCCACAGAGTCCCAGAGGCCTTTCAACCTGAGTTGCCGCTAACAGACATATCCGCTCTCCCCATCCTTCTGATACCCTGCGGGTACTGGAGACCACTAGGGGAGGCGAATATGGAAGGGGAGCGAGTTACCGGCTCATGGGTCGGCCAACGGGTGCGGATTATCACCACGGTCACGTCTGATAGGACCGCGCAAGAGGAGGCTACTCTCCTCAATCTGGATCAGATCGGGATCACTATCCGCCGCGAGGAGCTGGTCGGAGGTGGTGAGGAAGTCGTATTCCATCCCTGGGCGCACGTCTACCAACTCGGACCGCTGGCGGGGTAATCTGGTGCCGCGGAGATTGTGCGAGACGTAGGTAGGACGGGGTGCAAGACGAACAGCTCAGAGTAGATGCCAAGCAGTTGCTCCGGGTGGCCTACGAACGGCAGGTGGCGCCCCAACGCTCACGGCTGGTCGGCGACTCCTGCCTGCTGCATCGTCTCCCGCAGGTCATCGGCGCCGGGCGTTCTCCTTCCCTCTAACCCGCTTCCCCAGGGCGGGCCGTCCTTCCACCACAGCCATAATGCCACTCGCTGGAGCGCATACCCTGTGTATGCCCGCCAAGGGGTCTTGGGAGAATGTCTGGACGATACTGGCAACAGCTTCGGTGATGAGATCTTCTGGCGGAAGAAGCGGAGACGGGTTCGTCGAAGTGCAATCCTTCTTCACTTGGCGTATAAAGGGTACGTGAGGTCACGTGAGCCGGAAGGAACACGAAACGATGTACGGTGAGAACGCGCCACCTTCCTGGGCGAGGTTGCCCGGTGCGCGTTGCCGGGCGGTCGAGCACCTGACGAAGCTGGACGGGCTCAAGGAGTTCGAACTCTTCGAAGGGCTGGAAGAGGGGTTCTTCCAGGCGCTCGCGATAGCGGCCGAGGTGCTCGAGCTCGGCGCAGGTACCGCGTTGTACAGGGAGGGCGAGCCCTCGGGGGCCGTGTACTTCGTTGGTGAGGGGCGCGTGAAACTCTACCGTTCTTCCGGCGGCCCGAAGGCGCGGGATCAGATCCTGGGCGTGGTCGGCGACGGCTCCGTGCTCGGCCTCGGTGCTGCCATCGAAGGCCGAACCCAGACCCAGGGCGCCACGGCCCTTACCGACTGCGTGCTCTACGCCGTGTTCCGCGACGACCTGTTCGAGATCATGGGCCGCTTCCCCGACGGCGCCGTCAGGCTCTCCAGGGCGCTGGCAGCGAGGACCCGCGAACTGGAGGACCTCGTCGGCGACCTGGTCTTCCGCAGCGCCCCACAGAGGGTGGCGCGGATGCTCCTGAACCTCGCCACAGAGGAGGGCCGCGTCACAAAGAGGGGCGTCGTCTTCGAACCTTCCCTTAGCCGGCAGGAGATGGCCGAGGCGACGGGCATCTCGCGCGAGGCCCTCTCCCGCGCCCTCTCGCGGCTCGCCAAAGAGGGCATCCTCGACCTCGGCAGCAAGACCATAACCATACTCATGCCCGCCGAACTACGCTCCCGTACCTGAGAACGGCTCGCAACAGGCGCTGTTTTTGACCGAGGTCACACGCACGTATGATCCCAATCATGGGCTGTGATGACGCCGGTCAACGACGGGTGTTGAGGATGGGGGCTGCCTGGTATAAAGCCGCTACAAGAGAATAATGAGAGGAGGCCCCTTTGACCTATGTGATCACAGAGCCGTGTATCGGCACGAAGGACCAGAGTTGCGTCGAGGTCTGCCCGGTCGACTGTATCTACGATGCCGGCGACCACTTCATGATCAACCCGGAAGAGTGCATCGATTGCGGCGCCTGCGAACCCGAGTGCCCGGTCGAGGCCATCTACCCCGAGGACGAAGTCCCCGAGGACATGGAGAGCTACACCACCAAGGCCGCCGAGTACTTCGAGTAGAAGGAGCATTTCAGCAGGTCAGCTCGTTGGTTTCGCTCCTTGCCGCATGCGTGATTCGCGGGGGCAGTACTTTTGCACTTCGTATTTGCAGCGGTGTGCACAAGGACTCATACCACGTTCCCAAAGAGCTGACCAGCGCGGCATTGGGAAGGCCTTCCCAATGCCGCTTATACTCTCCCGCATGGGAGAAGAGAGGTGGCGGGCGCTCGGGAGGAAGTACTTGTACCAGAGTCCGTGGTGTGCATTTCGCGTGGACGACGTGGAGCTACCTGGTGGGGCACGGATCGAGTACGGCATCCTGGAGAGCGGCGGGTTCGCCGCCGTGGTACCTGTTACCGGCGGGGGAGACGTGGTGCTCGTGCGCCAGTGGAGGCAGCCCCTGGGTGCCTTCACGCTGGAGTTGCCGAGCGGCGGGATCGATGCGGGCGAGAAGCCCGGGCAGGCGGCCCGTAGGGAGCTCTTCGAGGAGACGGGCTACAGGGCCGAGGGTTTGGAGCACCTGGTCTCCGTGCACACCAGCACCGGACGGAGCACGGAGGTCTGCCACCTTTTCAGATGTACGGCGGTGAGGGACGAGCGTGGTCCGCAGCCCGAGCCCACAGAGTCTATAAGCGTGGTGGAATTACCGCTCGGTGAGGCTCTGCGCATGGTGTCTGACGGAGGGATCACCGACGCTGGTACGGTGCTCGGGTTGCTCTTGTGTGCCGGTGGCAGCACCACCGGCGGTGGGTTACACTGAGAGAGTCATAAAGACCGGGGAGCCGATCGGCTGAGAGGGCACCGAGGTGCCGACCCGCTGAACCTGATCCGGGTAATGCCGGCGCAGGGAGATATTGGAGTCTCTTATCGGCGCATCCCCGTAGACTGGAAGGAGGGTGCGCTTTTGAACGCCTTCAGAGACACCAGGGTACTGACCGAGGCGGCGCTCGCCGTCGCCCTTGCTTTTGTTCTCGGATTCGTCGTGCTCTTCAAGATGCCGTTCGGCGGTTCTGTCTCCCTGGAGATGATCCCCCTGATACTCCTCGCCCTCAGGCAGGGCTGGAAGGTGGGTATCGTCGCGGGAGCGGCTTACGGTCTGCTGGACCTCGCCATCGATCCTTATGTGGTACATCCCGTACAGCTCCTCCTGGACTACCCTCTGGCCTTCGGCGTCCTGGGGCTCGCAGGACTCTTCAAGCCTACGGTGCAAGGTGCTGTCATGGGCGCCACGGTGGCCGTTCTGGCGCGCTTCGTATGCCACTTTCTCTCGGGTGTGATCTTCTTCGCCTCCTATGCGCCGGAGGGGATGAACCCTCTCTTCTACTCGGCGGCGTACAACGCGGCGTACCTGGCCCCGAGCCTGGGTATCGTCATCGTGGTTACGGTGGTGTTGCTGAAGGCGCTCGAAGGGGCGCAGCCTTCGCCGAGGCAATTGCACTACCGGCGCTCCAAGACCTCGTAGCTTGCGGGCCGCGATCTTCCTGCACGGCTCCCCTGACTCGCCGGGCCTGATCAGGCACGTCGCCGGACGCGCGGACCTGGTAGTGGCCGCCGACGGTGGGGCCCGTTATGCGCTGAAGGCCGGGGTCATGCCTGATCTCGTCGTCGGGGACATGGACTCGTTGGGAGAAGACTTCGCTCGAAAGATCGAGAGACGCGGGGCCACCCTGGAGCGCCATCCGGTGAGGAAAGACAAGATGGACGGCCATCTTGCGGTACTGGCCGCCAGGGAGCGGGGGGCGACCGCGGCCGACCTCCTCTGTGCCGCAGGGGGGAGGCTAGGAGCCCTCTTCGCCACTCCGCACATCTTGCTCGCCGCAGAGCGTATCGGCCTGCGTTCCACGGTCGTGGCCGACCGGGGGCGGATGTTCGTGATCGAAGCCGGAACCAAGACGGTGCATGGAACGCCGCAGGACAGCATCTCGATCTTCCCCCTCTCAGGTCCTGCCGCCGGCGTCACCCTCGAAGGCATGGAATATCCGCTGGAGAACGCCAGCCTGCAGCCCGGAGATACCCTCGGGTTTCACAACGAGTTGATCGGCACGGAGGCCAGGGTGAGCGTGGGGGAAGGCGCGCTCTTGGTGGTGCAAGAGACCGAATCCGCTTGAAGGGAACTGCGTTCGGACTCTGCAGGCACTAATAAGGAGATCCTCTCTTACGTCATTCCCGCGGGGCTTATCCCCGCGAAAGCGGGAATCCACTACTACGAGCAGCAGGCTTGTGGGCGATGGCGGGCTTCGTCGTGCCACTGGCATTCACCCGGATTTGGCATGAGATCGAAAATCCCGTGACAGGGTATACAGACCCCCACGTGCTCACGTCTTAAGATAAGACGTCGCTCATGTTTGTGGTATTTCGACCCGAGACGGTCTTTGGCAAGATAGAGCACCGACCATACCCCGTTCCGTCCGGTCCCTGGGTACTCGGGATGAGCTGGCGGGATCTGCTCTTCATGCACTGGCCCGTCCAATCGGACGCGCTAAGGTCTCTCGTGCCGCCTGCCCTGAGCCTCGACACCTTCGAAGGCAGCGCCTGGCTCGGTGTGGTGCCCTTCGATATGACCGGCGTAAGACCCCACTTCCTGCCCGCCTTCCCCGGCCTCTCGCACTTCCCCGAGATAAACCTGCGCACCTACGTGACGGTGGAAGGCAAGCCAGGCATCTGGTTCTTCTCCCTCGATGCCCACAGCCGCATAGCCGTCCGCCTCGCCCGCGCCACATTCCGGCTGCCTTACTTCGACGCCGAGATGTACTGCCACGCCTCGGGCGACGAGGTAGATTATCGGAGTTCCAGGACCCATAGGGGCGCATCACGGGCGGAGTTCGCGGCCCGATATAGTCCTGTGGGAGACCCCTTCGAGAGCGACCCGGGTAGCATCGAGAACTTTCTGACCGAGCGCTACTGCCTCTACAGCGCGGACAGGAGGGGCCACGTCTTCCGCGGCGAGGTCCACCACCATCTCTGGCCCCTCCAGCCCGCCGAAGCCGAGGTCAGCACGCTCGCGATGACGCAGCAGATAGGCCTGAAGTTGCCCGAGACGCACCCACTCCTTCACTTCTCCAAGCGCCTGGACGCTCTCGCATGGCTACCGCGACGGATAGCATCGTAGACTTGAGCGGTTCGCTAAGCGCCCCTGCGGACCATATACTTGCCGCATGAGCAGACCCGAAATCGTCTCTACGAGCACGCTTTGAAGGCGGATCTCGTCTCCGGCCTCCTGCCTGTCAGGGGGGATGGCCGCATGCTCCTGCTCCAGCGCCCGACGGGTACCTGGGAGCCACCGGCCGGACGTCTCCAGCCAGGAGAGAGCTTCGAGGAGGGGGCCGTCCGCGAGCTCTACGAGGAGACCGGCATCCTGGTCTCTCCCCAGCGCATCATCGCCACCTGGGTCGGCGAGGCGCCGAGCGGAAGACGTCTGGCCTCCGTTACCTACGCAGGACGCGCTGATGAAGGAGAGATCCGCCTCTCCCATGAGCATCTCGACCACAGGTGGGTGACCCTCGGGGAGTGGATGTCGCTGCCCAGCTGGTGGAGCCGCGAGAACATCCGGCGCATAGCCGGGCCCGTAGGGGCGGTTCGCGAACCGCCCGGTCCACGAGAACCGCCCCCACTGTCCAGACCTCGCGAGGACTCGGGCGTGGTCCCTGCCAACCTCGGGGCGGGGGCTGTACTCGTGGATCTCGGAGACGTCGAGCCGCGTGCGCTACTGCTCAGGCGCTGCAAACCGCCCGTCGGACTCTGGGAGAACCCTGGTGGTATGCTCGAAGAAGGAGAGGACTTCGAAGCCTGCGCCCGCCGCGAGCTCTACGAAGAGACCGGCGTACGAGCCAGGATCGCAGACCCCTGGTGGGCCAGGGTCGAGCCCTGGCACTCTCCTGACGACCCCGAGCTGTACGCCGGCGTAGGCTTCCTGGCAAGGCATACTGGAGGAGAGGTAGCCCCGGAGCCCGCGGCCCACGACGCCTCTCGATGGGTCACGGAAACTGGATGGCGCTCGCTGCGTACGTGGTATACGAAAAGGGAGTCGGACGTACTCTGGAGAGCCATCAGGGAGATGCCACGATAGAGGAGAAGGATAACAGGCAAAGAGCGGACGGGGAGTCTCACCCTTCGAAGAAGACGGCCCTGACGCGGCTGCTTGGAATAGTGCTGCTCGTGGCCGCTGTCCTGTTCTGGGTGGCGGCTCTCGGTCGTGAGGTATTCGGGCGCTACAGCAGGTGCCCGGATCCCCGCGCCTGGCTGGGCAACAAGCAGCGTTGAACGAATTCGAGGTCATAGGCAGGATCTCGGCCCTCCTGCCCCCGGCGCCCCCCGAGGTGCTCGTGTCCCTCGGAGACGACTGCGCCGTTCTGGAGATCGGGGACAGAATGTGGGTGGCCGCCTCCGACATGCTCGTCTTTGGCCATCACTTCAAAGACTGGGCCACGCCTGAGGACGTGGGCTACAAGGCCGTCGCGGTCAACGCCTCGGACGTGGCCGCGATGGGGGGAACCCCGAGGTTCGTCCTGTCCTCGGGAGGAGCACCGGGTCCGGAGACCGCGCTACAGTGCTTCGAGGGTGTCATCGAGGCCTGCCAGAGGTTCGGTGTCTATCCGCTCGGGGGCGATACGACCCGCGCGGACGCGCTCACGGTCGACGTGGCCATCCTCGGGGAACTCGCCTCACAACCGGTACTGCGCTCCGGGGCAAGACCCGGCGACCTCCTGGCGGTCACAGGCGAGCTCGGCGCCGCGGCGGCCGGGTTGCTGGCTCTGGAGCAGGGCAAGACCAACCCGGAGCGTCTCGTCCGCAGGTGCCTGCAGCCGGAACCGAGGCTCGAAGCCGGACGTGTCGCCGCCAGCCTCGGCGCGAACGCCATGATAGACCTCTCCGACGGCCTGGCCTCGGACCTACGCCACGTGTGCGACCAGAGCGGGGTGGGATGCATCGTGGACCTGGATCTCCTGCCCGTCAATGACGACACCAGAGAGCTCGCAAGATCTCTCGGACGCGACCCCGAGGTACTTGCGGCCACAGGAGGCGAGGATTACGAGCTCTTGGTCTGTGCCCCACGTACCGTACTCGACGCGTTGGCACAAAACGTCGAAGTTCCCCTCACGGTGATCGGGGAGATTACCGAAGGCGATGTCGTCTTCAGGCATGGAGGCGAGCCGGTCGACGGATTGTCCGGCTGGAACCACTTCAGCTGAGGGCAGTTCGCTTCGCGTACCGCGGCTTCAGGCAACAGGTTTCAGGATTTCTCTGGGAGCAGAGCTGGAGACCAGAGGGCGATGTATACCATCTCGATGGTTTGTGGCTCCGAAGAGAATTCTGAATCCTTTCCTCGACTTCAGGGTAAGGATAGTCACAACGATCTAGAGAAAGGAGAGCGATGCCCTACAAGCAAATCACTCAGCTTCCGGATAACGTGAAGAACAACCTCCCCAAGGGAGCCCAGGAGATCTACAAGGAGGCCTTCAACTCCGCAGAGGATCAGTACGGGGAGGAGGACCGTGCCCACCGCGTCGCCTGGAGCGCCGTGGAGAACAAGTACGAGAAGAACGAGAAGGGCAACTGGGTCCAGAAGTAGTCCAGGACCTGTCCGTACAACACACTCGAATCGGTAGGACTACGGATTGCACATGGCCTGCCAGTCCGGCTTCCGAATACCTGATGCCTGAAGCCGTGCTTGGCGGAAGGCCTTCCGCCAAACACTCTCTAGGCACGCGGCAGATATACGGTGAAGATCGACCCTTCTCCCAGAGTGCTCTGGACGGTGATCCGGCCGCCGTGGTTCTCGGCCACGTGCCTCACTATGGAGAGGCCTAGCCCCGTTCCGCCGGTGGCCTTGGAGCGGGCCTTGTCCACCCGGTAGAAACGCTCGAAGATGCGTGGGATCTTCCCCTCAGGGATGCCGATGCCGGTGTCGGAGATGCGAATCGTTATCTTTGAGCCTTCGGAGCCCCCGATCACCTCGACCCTGCCGCCCGGGGGCGTGTATTTCACCGCATTATCTACAAGGTTGGTGAACATAGAGGTCAGTTGCGTCTCGTCGCCGTAGACGGTGTAATCGGCCGCCTTACCGAAGCGTTTCCACTGCAGGGTTAGGTCTTTCTCACGGGCGACGGGTCTCATGCGGACGAGCACGGCCATCAGGACACTGCGCACGTCGACGAGGGTGGGGTAGTCGATGGGCTCCTGGCTCTCGAGGCGGGCCAGGTCGAGGAGGTCTGTAATGAGGTGGGCGAGCCGTTCGGTCTCCTTCTTGAGATGCGCGGCGAAGAGGCGCGCCTGGACGGGGTCTTCATCGAGGGTCTCTTCCAGGCTCTCGGCCAGCAGCTTCAGGCTCGTGGCCGGGGTCTTGAGCTCGTGGGAGACGTTGGCGACGAAATCGCGCCGGATCTTGTTGACCCGTTGAAGTTCATCGGGGCCAGGGTTGAGGGTGTCGTTCTGTCTCTCCAGCGTCACCCTCTACTCCGCGCTTTCCGACACAGACCCGGCGGGACGCTTCGGCTTCGGCTCGAAACGGTAGCCGAGTCCCCGTGCGGTGTGGATGTACTCGTAAGAGGACTTCTCTTCCAGGGCGGCCCGGATCCTGCGAATGTGCACGTCGATGGTGCGCGAAGAACCGACACCGGCGTGCCCCCAGACCTCCTTGGCTAGTTCTTCGCGGCTTCTCAGTTCGCCGGGGGTGGAGGCGAGGGCGGCGAGGAGTTCGAACTCCTTCAGGCGCAACACGAGCGACTCTCCCCCGGCACGGGCCGTGAAGTTCTTAGTGTCGAGTTGCAGGTCACCGGTCTCGATCATCTTGCCCCGGGCGCCCGTCTCGGAGCGTTTCAAGTTCGCGTTTATGCGGGCGACAAGCTCCTTCATGCCGAAAGGTTTCGTCACGTAGTCGTCGGCGCCGGCCTCGAACCCGCGGACC
>Ga0126313_10001567_pt1 | contig 12189 bp, 13 predicted proteins | sample Plot105A_FD_89954 | JGI IMG/M metagenome (GOLD analysis project Ga0126313, IMG submission 89954) | Serpentine soil microbial communities from UC McLaughlin Reserve, CA, USA - Plot105A | ecosystem: Environmental > Terrestrial > Soil > Grasslands | place: USA: UC McLaughlin Reserve, Lake County...
CAGGGTGAGGAGTGCGCTGGCCGCGGTGGGCATGGAGGGCCACGCCGACCGCCCGCCCCACCACCTGTCGTTCGGGCAGCGGCGCCGGGTCGCGGTGGCCACCGTGCTGGCCATGGAGCCGGAGATCCTGGTCCTGGACGAGCCGTCGTCCAACCTGGACCCGGCCAGCCGCCGCGAGCTGGCCGAGATCGTCACCGGCCTGGACATCACCATTCTCATGGTCACCCACGACCTGCCCTACGCCCTCCAGCTCTGCCCGCGGGCGCTGATCATGAACGGGGGCACCATCACCGCCGATGGCCCGACGGCCGAGCTGCTGGCCGACGCCGAGCTGCTGGCCGGCAACCGCCTGGAGCTGCCGTTCGGCTTCGACCCGGCGGCCCTGGGCAGCCGCTGAGCGGGCCGCCGCGCCCGCGGGCCGGTCGTCGGCGAGCCCGCCGCCTCAGGCTCCGGCGGGCTGCCCGGCCGGCGCCCCGGCCAGCGGGAAGTGCCGCTGCATCCAGGCCCGCCAGGCCGGCTCGTCCCTGGCCGCCGCCTCGCCGGCCCTGTCGCCGAACAGGTAGGCGTAGACGCTGGTATGGGCCGACCCGTCCCCGGCGGGCTCGGAGGCCACGAAGGCGATGCCCTCGGCCGGCCGCTCCAGCAGCAGGGTGAGCATGTTGGGGGTGACCCGCTCGACCACCCCGGCCAGCGGCGGGGCGTCGGCGGCGGCGGCGGCCACCCGCTCGCCCTCCCTGGCCTCGGCGGGCAGGCCGAGCGCGGCCACGAGGTCGGCGAAGGCCCGGTCCACCGACCCGTCGCCGTGCCCGTTGACCAGGACCGAGGAGCAGGGCCGGCCGGGGAAGTGGGTCCGGTACAGGCGCAGGTTGTACAGGAACAGCCGCCACCCGGCCTCGGTGGCGTCGTACTCGGCGTCCCAGTCGGCACCGCTGCCGAAGCCGCCGTTGATCAGCCGGACCACGCAGGTGCCGCCGTCGCGGGCCTCGACCAGCCACTCCATCGCGAAGGCGGGGCGGCCCTCGCCCGCGACCTCGACGGCGAACCGGCGGGGCGGCTCCCAGGCGGTGATCTGGGCCGTCTCGACCCCGAGGCCGGGACCGAAGTCGAGCTCGACGGTCCCGCCCACGCGGCCGTCGACCGTGGCCGGAACGAACCAGGCGGTGATGCCGGGGCCGCTGGCGACGGCCTCCCAGACCTGCTCGGGGGTCCCCGGGACCTCGATGTCCAGGTCGATCGCCCTGGTCCCGGACGTGTCGTGCTGCTCGTTGCTCATGATGCCTCCTCGGTGTCGGGTCGGGTGCCGGCGGGCACGGGATGGGCGACCACCACCAGGCGGTGGGAGCGGCCGCCGGGAGCGCCGGCGTCGTGGTAGCGCGACACCAGGACGGCGACGGCGTCGGCCAGGTCGCTGGTGAACGCGGCCCGCTCGGCGGCGGAGCGGAAGCGGATCTCGGTGTCGAGGGCCAGGGTCGGCAGCCGCTTGCCGGCCTGGTCGGCCCGGCGGACCAGGCCGGCGACCTCACGCACGACCCGGGCGGCCAGGGCGATCAGGTAGCGGGCGGACAGGCGGTCGGGGATCCGGTCGGGGTCGCCGGCGACCTCGCCGAGGGCGCCGGGCGAGACGACGTACGAGGCCGCGGTGGCGTGCAGCATCCGCTCGGTCAGGCCGCCCCAGCGGCGCTGGCCGACCTCGGTCACCAGCCCGTGGTCCTCGAGGATGCGCAGGTGGTAGTTGACCTTCTGGCGGGGGAGGCCGACCTGCTGGGCCAGCGCCGAGGCCGAGGCCGGCTCGGCCAGGCCGGCCAGCAGGCGGGCCCGCAGCGGGTCCAGGGCGACCACGGCCGCGGCCGGGTCGTCGATCACCTCCAGGTCCAGCATGCGGGCCAGTCCATCATTGAATAAAAAAGTTGTCAAGAGCTGGATCGCAGCCGGCTCGGGCCGCGTATGCTTTGGCGATGCACCCGCGTGGTTTGGCTCGTCGGCTCCCGTTGGCCGGTGCGGCGGTCGCCGGGGCGGTGATCGGGCACGGGTTCGCCTACGCCCTGGCCGTCCCCGAGCCCGGCCGCCGGCTGACCGTGCTCGCCGGCAGCGGCCACGCCTACTGGTCGGCGGCGATCGCCGCCGCCATCGTGCTCGGCCTGGTGTCGCTCGGGACCACCCTGGCCCGCAGCTTCGACGCCGGGCTGCGCCCCGGGGACCGGCCGCCCGGCGAGCCGCTCGGGCGCCTGGCCGGACGCCTGGCCCTGCTCCAGGTCACCATCTACCTGGTCCAGGAGCTGATCGAGCGGGCCGCGGCCGGGGTGCCCCTCGGCGGCCCGGTGAACGGCCGCCTGCTGCTCACCGGCATCGCCGTCCAGCTGCTGGTCGCGGGCGCCCTGGCCCTCGGGCTGGCCTGGGCCGGCCGGGTCGCCGAGGTCGCCGGCCGTGCCCTGCGCCGCCGTCGCCTGGGCCGCCCCGACCCCCGGCCCGTCCGCCTGCGCCCCACCGGCCGGGTCCGCCCGGCCATCCTCCTGGCCGCCGGGATGGGCGGCCGGGCGCCGCCCGCCTCCGGCGCCTGATCGGGAGCGAGCTCACCGGGGACCTGCGCCAGGAATGGCAGTTCCCTGCTCAATGTGGCGTCGAGGAGAACAACGTGAACAAGAGAACCGCCGTCGTCGTGGCCGTCGTGGCCGTGCTGCTGGTGGTGCCCCTTGCCGGGTCGGCCTCGGCCCACGAGGAGCACAAGGTCGACAGGTACACCGTCGAGGTCGGGTTCGGCACCGAGCCCGCGTACGCCGGCATCATCAACAGCGTCCAGCTGATCATCAGCAACAACGGCAAGCCGGTGACCGACGCCAGGGGCCTCAAGGTGGCCGTGAGCACCGGCGACGCCGAGCCCAGGCAGATGCCGCTCGAGCCGTACTTCGGCGCCGACTTCGGCGACCCCGGCGACTACCGGGCCTTCTTCATCCCGACCACCCCGGGCGCCTACACCTTCAAGGTCACCGGCACCCTCGGAGGCAAGAAGGTCGACCAGAGCTACACCTCCGGAAAGGACGGCTTCGACGAGGTCACCGACCCGTCCGAGGTGCAGTATCCGGTGCAGCAGCCGTCCGGCGCGCAGCTCACCAACCGGCTGGACCGGGAGACGGCCCGCCTCAACGCCTCCCTGGCCGCCCAGCGTGAGGCCGCCGACGAGCAGGTCGCCGGCGCCCGCCGGCTGGCAACGATCGGCCTGGTCGTCGGGGCCCTGGGCCTGCTCGCGGCGGTCGGGGTGGGCGCCCTGGCCCTGCGGCGGAGGAGCTGAGCGGCGGTGCCGCGGCAGATCGGGAGACTGCGCCCCGGGCGACGGCGCGGCCGGTTCGCCCTGGCCGCCGTCCTGGCCCTGCTCTGGCTGGCGGCCGCCGGGATGCCGGCGGGCGCGCACGCCCTGCTGCGCGAGTCCGACCCGGCGGCCGGCTCCTCGGTCGACCGCGCACCGGCCCGGGTCGTGCTCACCTTCACCGAGCGGCCCGAGCCGGGCCTGTCCAGCATCCGGGTGCTCGACAGCGGCGGCCGGCAGGTCGAGCGCGGGCAGGCGGCCCTGGTCCAGGGGTCGCCGGTGCAGCTCGCGGTCGGCCTCGGCGACCTTGGCGAGGGCACCTACACGGTGGCCTGGCGGGTCGTGTCCAGGGACGACGGCCACGTCACCGACGGGGCGTTCGCCTTCGGCGTCGGCGTCGAGGCGACGGCCACCCCACAGGCCCGGGCGGCACCCCAGGGGGCGACCCCGGGGCCGTCCATCCCGGCCACCGCCGCCCGCTGGGCCCTCTACGCCGGGCTGACCCTGCTGGTCGGGGGGTCCGTCTTCGGCCTGGCCGTGTCCGGCCGGGTCCTGCCGGCGGGCGGCCGGACCCTGCTGGCCGTGGCCGCCGGGCTCGCCGTCGTCGGCGGGGCGGCCAGGTTCCTGGCCGAGCAGGCGCGGATCGACGCCCCCCTCGGCGCCCTGCTCGACTCCTCGACCGGCCAGGGGCTGCTGCGCCTGGCCGTCGGGGTCCTGGGGACCGCGGTGGCGACCTGGTTCCTGGCCGCGGGTCTGGGACCGGCGCGCGTGCGGGAACCCGCCCTCGTGGGAGGAGGGCCCCCGGAGGGGGAGCCTAGCCCAGTGCCGGACCGTGTGCCCGCGGCTGTCCACAGCCCCCCCGCGGGGGGGCTGTGGACAGCCGCGGAGGAGGCCGGCGCCGCGGGGGAGGCCGGCACCCCGGTCGACGCCTGGCGGCTGGCCCTGGTCGGCATCGCGGCCGGGGTCACGATGCTGCTCCACATCCTCGTCGGGCATGCGGCCGGGCCGTCACCGCTGCGCAGCGTCAACCTGCTCGTGCAGTGGCTGCACCTGCTCGCCGTCGGCACCTGGATCGGCGGCCTGGTCTGGCTGCTGGCCGGGCTCCGCGGCCAGCAGCGGCCCGAGCAGGTGGCCATGGCGGTGCGCTTCTCCAAGCTGGCCGCTCCGGTGCTGGGGCTGGTCGCGGTGACCGGCCTGTCCCGCGCCCTGCACCTGGCGGGAGGGTGGCAGGGCCTGCTCGACTCCAACTACGGGCACTTCCTCGACGTCAAGGTGGCGCTGTTCCTCGGGCTGGTGCTGCTCGGGGCGCTCAACCGCTACCGGATCGTGCCCGCGCTGTCCGGCGGCGTCCGGCGTCTCGACGAGCTGCGGCGCAACGTGCGCGGCGAGGTCGTGCTGGCCGCCTGCATCCTCGCCGTCACCGCCGTCCTGAGCCAGCTTCCGCCGGGCAAGTTCGTCGTCGACCAGGCCGCCGCCAAGCCACCGGCCCCGCCCAGCCTCCAGGTCGAGGGGAGCGACTTCGCCACCTCGGTACGGGTCGCGCTGACCGTCTCGCCAGGCACCACCGGGCCAAACGCCTTCACCGCCAAGATCACCGACTACGACTCGGGCGAGGACTGGCCGGCCACGCGGGTCGCCCTGCGGTTCACGCCCCGCGACCAGCCGGACATCGGCGCCTCCACCCTCGACCTGAAACGGGCCGACGACGGGCTGTGGCGCGGGCAGGGCAGCCAGCTCTCGATCGCCGGCCGTTGGGTCGTGGTCGGGCTGATCGAGGGCTCGGGCCCGGCGGTCACCGTGCCCATGGAGCTGAGGATCCGCGCCGCCCCGCAGCAGGTCAGGGTGTCGGAGGTGCCCGGCCAGCCGACCCTCTACACCGTCACCCTGGCCGCCGGTGACAGCCTCCAGGGCTACGTCGACCCGGGCCGCCCCGGCCCCAACACCGTCCACTTCACCTTCTTCAACCGGTCCGGGGACGAGCAGCCCGTCGACAGGGGGCGGGCCAGGATGACCACCTCCGCCGGGTCCGAGGCCCTGACCCTGATCCGCCTCGGCCCAGGGCATTTCGCCGCCAACATCGACCTCGAACCGGGCCGCGTGTCGTTCGCGATCGACGCCACCGCCGCCCGCACCAGGTACGACGGCGGGTTCCAGCAGCTCATCCAGTAAAGGAACGCCAATGGCACAACGTCTTCCCCGAATCGGGTGGGCCCGTGCCGCCGTCCTGCTCGCCGTCGTCGCCCTGGGCCCAGCCGCCTGCTCCAGCGGCGACGGCGGGTCGGCCCAGCCGGCGGCCACGACCGTCGCCGCCGCCCGCCCGAGCAGCCCGGCCACGCTCACCATCGAGACGCCCCGCAACGGCCAGACCGTCCGCCAGAGCCGGCCCGAGGTCCGCCTGGAGCTGACCGGGGCCAAGATCGTCAACCAGACCAGCACCCACATCCAGGGCAACGAGGGCCACATCCACCTCCTCGTCGACGGCAAGCTCGTCACCATGAACTACGGCCTGCGCCAGCGCCTCCCCCAGCTCCCCCCGGGCCAGCACGTCGTCCAGGTCGAGTTCGTCGCCGCCGACCACGCCCCCTTCGAGCCCCGGGTCCTCACCCAAGCCGCCTTCCAGGTCACCCAGTGACCCGCACCTCCGACCCGCGGCTGGACGCAGCCTTCACCCGCTCGGTCCGGCGCCGGGTCCCCCGGTGGGGGAGCGTAGCCCAACCGGGAACGGAGGGCGCCGCGTTGTCCACAGCCCCTGGAGGCAGCCTTCGACCACCCGACACTCCCGGACCCGCCGTTCGCGGACCTGCCGCCCCCCGCCGCCCCAGCCCTCGACCCGCCAGCCCCTCGGAACTCACCGTTCCCCGATCCACCGCTCCCCGATCCACCGCCTCCCGATCCACCGGCTCCTGGACGGCCGGCGCCGTCGTCATCGGCGGCCTCGCCTTCCTGGTCGGTCGGCTGGCCATCGGTGGGTTGCCGTTCACGGTTCCCCTGCTTGCCGTCGGGTACCTCGCACTCGCGGGGGTGGCCCTGGCCGTCGGCGAGGAGGGGGCGGGCCGAACGGACCGGGCGGCGGGCAGGGGGCCGCTCGGGTGGAGGGTGCCGCTGGTGCTGGGCCTGGTCGGGGTGGTCGGCGCGGCGATTGTGGGGGGGCCGGTGGCCGACCGGCGGGTTGGGGGGGTGGCGGTCGGGCTGGCGTTGCTGGCGGCGGTGGCGGAGGAGGCGTTGTTCCGGCGGATGCTGTACGACCGGCTGCTCCGGTTCGGGGTGGTGGTGGCCGTGGCCGGCAGCGCCGGGCTGTTCGCGTTGGTGCACCTGCCGGCGTACGGGCTTGCCGCGATGCCGGTCGACTTCGGGGCCGCGCTGTTGCTTGGCTGGCAGCGGTACGCTTCCGGCCGTTGGACGGTCCCGGCCGTCACCCACGCCGTTGCCAACCTCCTGGCGGTGACCTAGACGATGCGCCTCCTGCGTCCCCTCGCCCTGCTCCTCGTGGTGCTGCTCTCCGCGGCCTGCACCGGCGACCGGCCGGAGCCGGTCCGCGTCGGTGCCATCTACCCCCTGAGCGGCACCCAGGGCATGGGCGGGATCGACGAGTACCACGGTGTCCAGGTCGCGGCCGAGCTGATCAACGCCGAGGGTGGCATCGGCGGCCGCCCGGTCGTGCTCGACCAGGTCGACGTGCCCGAGGCCGACGCCGCCCCCGGGGCCATCAGGGCGCTGGCCGACCGGGGGGTCGACCTGGTCCTGGGCAGCTACGGCAGCACCATCTCCAGCCCGGCGGCCGTGGCCGCCGCCGGCCGGGGCTCGCTGTTCTGGGAGACCGGGGCGGTGGGCAAGCTGGCCGGGCCGGGCGGCGGCGACCTGGTGTTCCGGGTCGCCCCCACCGGCGGCCTGCTCGGCCGTGGGGCCATCCGCTTCGTGGCCGACCAGCTCGCCCCCAGGCTCCACCGCAAGGCGTCCTCGCTGCGCTTCGCCATCGCCTCGGTCGACGACGTGTACGGCCACGCGGTGGCCGACGGCGCCAGGGCCGAGCTGCGCCACCGGGGGCTGACGGTCGCCGCCGACGTCGCCTACGACCCGCGCCGCTACGATGCGGCCAAGGTCGTCTCCGAGATCGCCGCCGCCAGGCCCGACGTGCTGTTCGTCGTCGCCTACCTGGAGGATGGGGTCGCCCTCCGGCGTGAGCAGGTCCGCCGGCACCTGCCCCTGCTGGCCAGCATCGGCACCTCCTCCAGCTACTGCATGCCCGCGTTCGGGGCGCTGCTCGGCCGCGACGCCGTCGGCCTGTTCGCCTCCGACAAGCCCGACACCCACGGGATCAACCCGGCCGGGCTGGCCCCGGGCGCGCGGGCCCTGCTGGACCGGGCCGACGCCGCCTACCGCAAGGCCAACGGCCACTCGATGAGCGCCGCCGCCCTGGCCGGCTTCTCCGGCGCCTGGGCCCTGTTCCGGTACGTGCTGCCCGAGGCGCGGTCGGTGGCCCCGGCCGACGTGGCCGCCGCGGCCCGTCGGGCCAGGGTGCCGGCCGGCGGCCTGCCCAACGGCAGCGGCCTCGAGTTCGCCCCGCCGCGCGGGGCCGACGCCGGCGCCAACCTCCGCGCGGCCAGCGTCATCTGGGAGTGGACCCAGGTGAACCAGCGCGAGGTGACCTGGCCGCCCCAGTTCGCCACCGCGCCGATCGCGACCATCCGCCCATCACGATGAGCACGCCCCCACGGACGGTGGCCCGACCCCCGGCCGGGCGGCCGCCGGCGGGCCGGTCCCGGCTCGTCCTGCTGGTCGGGGTCGGGATCGTGGTGCTGTACCTGGCCGGGGCCGTCGTCAGCGGCCGGGCCAGCATCCTGGCCAGGCGGCCCCTGCTGGACGGGCTGGCCCCGCCGACCCCGTACCGCTGGGTGAACCCGCCCCCGGAGCAGGCGGCCAACAACAAGCCGCCGGCCTCGACCCGGTTCACGGTCGAGCTCACCGCCCAGGGGTCCCGGCTCGGCGCCTTCTCGACCAGCGACGGGCAGATCAACCTGGTGCTCAGCGAGGGCGCCATCCCGGCCCGGCCCGGCCAGACCGGCGTCGAGGTGGCGGTCGACCCGATCGACCCGGCGACCCTCGGCCCGGCCCCCTCGGGGCTGATCGTGGCCGGCAACGCCTACCGCATCCAGGCCAGCTACCGGCCGTCCGGCCGCAAGGTCGAGACCCTCGGCGGCCAGTCCAGCGTCGGCCTGGTCTACCCGCTGCTGGCCACCGCCGTGGCCGACCCGAGCGGCCACGTGGTGCTGTCGTCGGCCGACGGCCGGGCCTGGGAGCGGCTGCCGAGCACCGACACCCCCGGCACCCACCAGGTGAGCGCGGGGCTGAACAGGACCGGGTACGTCGAGGTCGGGGTGGCGCCGGCCTCGGGCGGGTCGGGAGGCGACCCCCGCACCCGGATCCTGCTGCTGGGCAGCGGGATCGCGGTCGTGATCGTGGCCGCCGCCCTGGTCCTGCGCCTGCGCGAGCGGTCGCGGGCCCAGCCGCCGTCCCAGGGCCGTCGACGATGAGCCGGCGGCTGCTCCGCCGGGCCGTGCTCGTCGCCGGCCTGGCGCTGCTGCTGGTCGGGGTGGCGGCCGGGCCGGCGGCGGCGCATGCCGTGGGGACCGGGACCGAGGCGAGCAACTACCGGACGACCGTGCACGGCATCGAGCAGGGGACGCCCGGGCTGTCGGTGCGGGCCGTCGCCGGCGGGCTGCTGGAGCTGACCAACCGGTCCGACCAGGAGGTGGTGGTCCTCGGCTACCGCCTCGAGCCGTACCTGCGCGTCGGTCCTGACGGGGTGTATGAGAACCAGCGCTCGCCCAGCACCTACACCAACCGCTTCCGCACCGCCCCGGCCTCCATCCCGCCCGAGTTCGACCCCCAGGCCGCCCCCGAGTGGCGGCGGATCGGCGACGGGCCGTCGGCGGGCTGGCACGACCACCGGGCCCACTGGACCGGCCCCGACCCGCCGGCCGTGAAGGCCAGCCCGGAGGCGATGCACGTGGTGGTGCCCGACTGGCAGGTCCCGCTGCGCCAGGGCGACCGCACCATGGTGGTGCAGGGCGACATCACCTGGGTGCCGGGGCCGACGCCCTGGCCGTGGCTGCTGGCCGCGGTGGGGCTGTTCGGCGCCGCCCTGGCCGCCGCCGGCGGCTACCGCCGGCCCAAGGTCCTGGCCGCGGTCGCCCTGGTCGCCGTGGCCGCCGACATCATCCACACCGCCGGGGCGCTGCTCGCCTCCACGGCGCCGCTGGCCGCCCAGCTGTACGGGACCGCCACCGCGGCCGCCGGCTGGGTCGTGAGCGGTCTGGCCGCCTACCGGCTGCTGCGCGGCCGGGCCGACACCGGTCTGATCTACCTGCTGCTCGGCGGCGTGCTCCTGACCCTGGCCGGCGCCCTGCCCGACCTGTCGGCCCTGGCCCGCTCCCAGCTCCCCTCCGGCTTCGGCCCGGTCGTGACCCGGGCCGCCATCACCTTCACCCTCGGCCTGGGTGCGGCCATGGTCGCGGCCGGGCTCGCCGGCTTCCGCACCCCACGCCAGGCCCAACCCGCCGAGGTAAGCTGAGGTCGTGGTTCGGTTGCGCAGGCTCGGGCGCCAGGCGGTGGTCGCCGGCGTCCTCGCGCTGGCCGGCCTGACCGTTCCCGGGGCGGGCGTGGCCCTGGCCGGCCCCGGGCCCGGCGCGCAGGTGCCGGCCCCGACCCCTGGCCGGCTGCTGCTCTCCTGGTCCTTCAACCCGCTGGTCATCGTGGGGCTGCTGGCCGCCACGATCGCCTACCTCCAGGCCAGGCGGCTGCTGGTCGCCAACGGGGTGGCCTGGCCGGCCCGGCGGACCGTCTACTTCCTGTCGGGGATCGCCGCCCTCGCCCTGGCCCTGCTGTCGCCGGTCGAGGCCTACGACACGGTGCTGTTCTCGGTCCACGTGGCCCAGCACATGCTGCTGACCATGGTCGCGGCCCCGCTGCTGGCCCTTGGGGCCCCGATCACCCTGGCCCTGCGGGTGGCCAGGGGCAGGACGCGCCGGCGCATGGTCAGAGTGCTGCACAGCCCGCCGCTGCGGGTGATCAGCCACCCGCTGGTCGCCTGGGTGCTGTTCACCATGACCCTGTACGGGCTCTACTTCTCGCCGCTGTTCGACCTGACCCTGCGCCAGCCGCTGGTCCACGACCTGGTGCACCTGCACTTCCTGGCCGCCGGGCTGCTGTTCTGGTGGCCGCTGGTCGGCCTCGACCCGTCCCGCTGGCGCCTGCCCCATGTCGCCCGGCTGCTGTTCGTGTTCCTGATGGTGCCGTTCCACGCCTTCCTCGGGGTGGCGATCATGAACAGCGGGCGGGTGCTGGCCCCGACCCTGGAGAGCTTCCAGCGCACCTGGGGCCCGACGCCGCTGGCCGACCAGCAGACCGGAGGGGCCATCCTCTGGGGCGCCGGCGACCTGATCGCGCTCCTGGCCGTGCTCGGCATCCTCATCTCCTGGGCCAGCTACGAGGAGAAGGTGGTCGCCGTCCGGGAGGACCGCTGGGTGGCCCGCGAGCGCGCCGCCGGCCGCCAGCCCCGCCCCGCGACCCGACCCCCGGTCCCGTGACCGACCCCGGAGACCTGACCGGGAGGATCCGCGACTGGTGGGACGCGGACGCCGCCACCTACGACGACTCCACCGACCACGGCTGGGCGGCCGCCTCGCCGGCGCTGCGGGCCGCCTGGAACGCCGCCCTGCACCGGCTGCTGCCGGCCGGCGGCGGCCGGGTCCTGGACGTCGGCGCCGGGACCGGGTTCCTGTCGCTGGCCGCGGCCAGGCTCGGCCACCGGGTCACCGCCCTCGACGTGTCGGGCGGGATGCTGGAGCGCCTGCGTGAGGGCGCCGCCCGCGAGGGCCTGGAGGTCGAGGTGGTCCAGGGCGGGGCCGAGGAGCCGCCGGCCGGGCCGTTCGACGCCGTGATCGAGCGGCACCTGCTGTGGACGCTGCCCGACCCGGCGGCCGCCCTGGCCGCCTGGCGGGCGGCCGCCCCGGAGGGCCGGCTGGTGCTGTTCGAGGGGCTGTGGGGCGGGGCTGACCCGGTCGAGCGGCTGCGCGGGCAGGCCAGGGAGGGGCTGCGGCGGCTGCGCGGGGAGCCCGACCACCATCATGACCGCTACCAGCCGGCGGTGGTGGAGGAGCTGCCGCTGGCCGCCGGCACCCACCCGGACCGGGTGGTGGAGCTGGTCGAGGCGGCCGGCTGGGGGCCGGCCCGGCTGGAGCGGCTGCACGACATCGAGTGGGCCCAGCTCCTGGGGCTGCCGCCGAGCAGCCGCCTGCTCGGGGTGACCCCACGGTTCGCGGTGGTCGCCGGGTGAACCCTGTCCCCGATCCGACCGCCTGACCCCAAGGAGGCGCACACGATGGCAGCCGTCACCGATCTCATCTGCCCCAAGTGCCAGGGCCGCATGCGGACCTACGAGCGCAGCGGCGTCACCGTCGACCAGTGCACCGAGTGCCGCGGCATCTTCCTGGACCGGGGCGAGCTGGAGCGCCTGGTCGACGCCGAGCAGGGCTGGCAGCGCAGCCACCCGGCATCCCGCGACCGCTACGACGACCACGACCGGGACCGCCGGTCGAGCTTCCCCGACCCCTTCGGCGACCGCGACGACGATGACGACGACGATGACCGGCGCCGCCACAGCCAGGGCTCCCACAAGCGACGCAAGAGGAGCTTCCTCGACGAATTGTTCGACTAGAACGCGGGGTCGGCGTTCTAGGCGAGCTCGGCCTCGGGGTCGGGCTGGAGGTCGCGGGCGGCGTTGTCGAGGGCCTCGCGGACGGCGCGGCCGTAGATGGTGCCGAGGAAGGCGTAGCCGGCGCTGGAGGGGTGGAACAGGTCGGCGCTGAACATCTCCCGCTTGCCGTGGA
>Ga0126313_10001568_pt1 | contig 12188 bp, 6 predicted proteins | sample Plot105A_FD_89954 | JGI IMG/M metagenome (GOLD analysis project Ga0126313, IMG submission 89954) | Serpentine soil microbial communities from UC McLaughlin Reserve, CA, USA - Plot105A | ecosystem: Environmental > Terrestrial > Soil > Grasslands | place: USA: UC McLaughlin Reserve, Lake County...
AGTAAATAACAACCCGGGATCTCTCTTATCAAGAACCGTTAGATCCAATTTGGATTCAAATTATACAGCAAATTGGATCGAATTGGTACTTGATGATGATAATAATCCACAGAATACTAGTTTGGATAATTTCCAGGCAAATCTTGAGAATAGGTTAACCATTCCATCTAACCAAGTCATAATAAGAAATGATGAGAACGAGGAATGGTGTAAAACAATAAACATAGGGCTGGCCAAGACACAAGCAGATATTATTATCTTTTCAAACTCTGATGTTGTTAATTCTACAGATGCCATAACTAAAAAAACCTGGCATCTGAATAGCAATAATGAATTAAGGATATATCAGTTCAGCCTGCTTCTTCGCTTTGGTGAACCTGAGGTATTGGCCACTTACTTAGATCCGCTTGGTTACGCATGCAATTTTATGGTAAATCGAGCTATACTCGTTAGCTTTGATAAGACTGTTGCAATAGCCGTAAAACATAATGTCATGAACAGGGTCGGTATCTCACTTCCTGATTATTTCATGGAATATGAAGATCAAGTTTTTTGGGGAGCTCTCCTATACGGATTCAAGATTCTATCCGCTCTAGATGCCATAGCTCAACATTATAGAGGAAAATGTGAAAAGCCGGTTTACTTTATCCGCGAAAGGAGGGTTTATTTATACACAACAAATCATATTTTCACCATAAATAATCTACAATTGCATAATCCTCTGCATTTTCTTCTGCAGATATTTTTTATAAAATTGCTCGAAGCCTTGCTTGCTTTAGTCGCTAAAAGAAATTTCACATTATCGTTAAAAATTGTTGGCGGTATTGTTGCGCTTTTTCAACTTTTGCGCTCACGGCGTAAAAATAGCGCTAAATTACGGCTCAGATCGATCTCGATTAAAGAGGTATTGAAATATTTCGAACCATTCATGCCACTCCGCCAATTGAACTACCTAACGCATCAGGAAGCAGGCAAAAGACATCTGTTTAATAATCAAGTATTGCTTAAAATACTAGCGGCTAAAGGAATGATGTGTTAATTGTATTACCAATACAAATTGCAAAGAATGTTGAACCGTAGGTATTTGTATGCTATTGAGATCATAATCAAAGATGCGTGATTAGATGTCTTGGATGACTAGAATACGAGGAATCATAAGAGCTGATTCTGGCTTAGCATATGTAGGACTAGGCAGTTTTATAACATTAGCAGTTGGCGGATTATTCTGGTTCATTCTTGCTTCAATGCTTACCGCCAAGGATTATGGGGAACTGAATTACTACATTTCGGTTGCATCAGTTTCAAGCGTAATCTCGATGTTAGGATTGAGTACAACGGTGATAACATACGTTGCTAAGGGTTCTAAGAAGATCGGATCGCAGGCTAATCTTGCGGTATTATTATCTAATGCAATCGGAGCTGTTGTGTTGATGATTATTACAAATTATTATACCAGCCTGTTGCTAGTTGGAATGAGTTTCTTTTCGATGACTATCTCAGAGACCTTGGGAATGAAATTATACAAAAAGTACTTCATCTTACTCGTTGCAGAGAGAGCTACACAGATAGGATTAGCTATTGCGCTTTACTATGCTATTGGGCTGCAAGGTGTTATAATTGGGTATACTTTAGGTGCATTGACTTTTAGCTATAGTTTTTTTAGATCCCTAAGAAATATTTCCTTTGATATAAGTGAATTAAAATCAAGGTTCACCTTTATCCTGCACAACTACGCTTTCAATATCTCTGACTCGCTTGCGCTCCATGCTGATAAATTGATCATTGCTCCTGTCTTTGGTTTTACTGTTCTAGGTTTTTATCAACTTGGTTTTCAGTTTCTGATGGTTCTTAGTGTAATCCCTGCAAGTTTATTCTACTATCTGCTTCCCCAGTTTTCTAGTGGAAATAAAAAAAGAAATGTAATTTACGTTGCTTTGATATTGGCTACGTTGTTTGCATCAATTGCACCTATAATTATTCCTGTTCTAATAAACATGTTCTTTCGGGGATACATTGAAGTTATTCTAACAGCTCAAATCATGAGCATCGGCATAGTACCAATGACTATAAACTCGATATTAAACTCTAGTTCACTTGCAAATGGGCATAGCAAAAATGTCCTTATTGGGGCAATAGCATACATATCCTCATTACTAATTCTCTTTTATTTGCTTGGCACACTGGTTGGTGTAGTCGGATTAGGAGTAGCGGTAGTTGTTTCGTTATCTTTACAATCTCTTGTCTTGTTTCTAATGTCTAGGAGATACCGGTTAGGTCCCTAAAGCAAGAGTCATCATAAATATAATGGGCAGAAAAATGCCATTTATGTTTGGGACCCTGAACATCCATCGTATAATAGGAAGTCTATAGAGGAGCGGATATAATTCAGAAAAAGGCTGCTAAGCCCCCTTCAAAAAGGTGGCTATAAATATACATATAAGCAAGAATGATTGAAACCCCTACCTTTTCCTTACAAGTACATGGATTCCCACTTTGAAGTCTACTTGTATATCTTTTTGTGGTCTACCTATAGCCATCTTGATAAAGATATCAAGTGCTCTGCTTAAAAGCGCGGGCGATTTTGGAATTGTAACGCTCGTTCCACTATTGAGCACCTTAATATACTTGACAAAGCTCTAGGTTAGCGAGAGATATTTTATCCTTAATGCCTTCGATATTATCAAGGTTAATTTTCACCACAATAACTTGCTTGGCTTTAGCTGGCGCTAAAAAAGCGTATAATCTCAATCCACCCGCCAATATCAGGAACTATAGAATCGTTATGCAATAATGAAGCAAAAAGTGCCATGATTTCAGGCTTAAAAGTATTATGGATTATTCCATGCTCGCCGGCATGGGCTTGAGAGAGGTACACCTTGAGCATTGTTTGGCTTCGTATACTTCCAGGTTGTCATTATTTTTTTGATGATGTCGTAAGTCTTTACGAGCTCTGAGTTTACTGAAGAATGTACAACTTGCGGAGCATCCGAGGTGTAACTTTTTAGCCAATCTATTGAGAAACCGCATACCTTAACAGGGATAATATATCCTTGATTCGTTCTTAAATTTGTTAAGAATTGTATTTGCCGTAGGTAAAAAGAAGCCATTTATTGATATTAGACCTACTAAGTTTTAAGTAGCGGAATTTGATCTTTGCCCTACTTTATTCTCCCTCCTATATCTAACTTGAATTCTCTACAAATACTAAGGAACTAGCTGCGGAGATGTATATACATGTAAGGTGCAGGTACTGGAAAGGCACAGTATCACTATCTAAGACTACCAGTAGCTAAAGAGATGACTTTGTTTGCGATTGCCGCTAGCAAACTTAGGATCCAGGATACGGGATGCCTGTCTCCTCAATATTATCAGGGGTGACGGCATTTATCATATGTATGTATTTCTTTTATCTATATATAATTAGCTCTTTTTTTAGAATAACCGTATATTTGCTCATAGATAGAGCAACAGTGTATATGCAGTTTTCACGGGTATATTACAAATCAACCTCCTGGCTATAATATAGCCATACTTGCAGCTGCGTTATGGTTCCTACATGTGTTAACGACAGGGCTTTCCGTTATTACTTTTCGATGGCTTATGGCGCCACTGGATTCATCTTAGCACTCATTAGTCCCGCCAACATAATTTTTGAGATCATTGCCTTACTATCCCTTGCGTTGATCATCACTCTTACCCTATACTGCTATCGTAAACGGCAGAAAAATGTTCTTAAATTCAATGCAAAGCTGCCTTGGCGGTATTGTCGCTTTGGCTGTTATTACTATGAGTACAATAGACATAGTTTTTCCAATACCAGCTGTATTTTTTACTCATGGTTCTTACGCTGGAGAGGACCCGGCAAATGAACTGTTCTCATTGTTATCCAGTCTTTTTATCATTTGGATTTTCCTATTGCTATTCTGCTTAGGCCTGAAAGGTCTATTTAGAGCAGCATTCCATTGAGGATGTGTCTATGCTCTGTTCGTTCTTATGGAAAAAATATGAAGTTCTATCTCTCATATTACATATATATAGGATTAAACAAGGAAAAAATATAGGCCTGGAAGTCACAGACGACGTTAAATTTCATTGATGACGCAGCGAGCAAAAATGCAATCAAAAATAATCCACCTAATTGCAGGAGTAATTTTTCTAGTTCTCGCCATAATAACGCTTAGAGAGTTCCTCTTTGGAGGTTCTTTGCTTATCTACAGAGACACTGATTTTGACCCACAGCTGTATCTCTATAATGCTTTGAATGTATTCGACTTTGAAGCAACTCGTAGACTGCTGATTTTTGGACCATTTCTATCCATGACAACCACATTAGGACTATCTCCTCTAATAGCAGAAAAGCTTACTTTTTTAGTTATACATTTCATGATAGGATTTTTTGGCTATATAGCATGTTATAAATTTCTTTTACCTAGAGTAACAGATGATAAGCGCAAGAAGTTCATTTTTATTGCTGCCTTGATCTTTGGATTTTTTTATTTGTATAATCCTTTTATGGCACAGGGACTAGGCATGATTGTTTGGGGATATGCATTTTCCTATTCATTAATTCCATTGATCTTCTACTACTACGACAAGAGTCTTCGCGATACAAGATTTTCCAATATCTTTATTACAAGTGTCTTGATATCTTTGGTTCTAGCAGGAACAGCGCAGTTTCTTATCGGACTACCGTTTTTCATTTTGCTCCCCTGGCTACTATTTGTCTGCATCCGTAACCTAAAATTTCGCAAACCGGTATTTCCAGCAATTAGAACTTCTCTGTTGATATTTTCATTATGGTTTGGCATTTCCTTCTATTGGCTGTATATGAGTATGCAAATAACTGGTTCTGGCAATACTCCGAGCCCTGATTATATTCTCACAAATCAAATGCTAGATACGTTCAGCTCTACGGCTAGCCTCACTAACGTGCTAAGACTTATGCCTTTTTGGTGGCCTTATATTGACCTTGAAGCTTATTCTTTCGGATTTGTTTCTTTCGGATTTGTATGGACAGTGCTAAGTTTTTTTATACCACTCGCAGTTGTTTTTTCGATACTATTCCTTCGGTGTGACAAACTCAAGTTTGAATTAATTATATTCGCACTGATCGCTGTATTTGTCATATTTCTTACTAAGGGCTCCCAAGAACCACTACCTCAAGTTTATTCATCCTTGTATGACATACCTGTCTTTGGGTGGATGTTTCGGAATCCGACGCTTTCCGTTGCAGTATATTTGCCTTTTTACTTTGGAATGATTATTACGTTTGGACTCTATAGTTTACTGCGGCTGCAATCGAAGGATTGGGTGCTAAATTGTATTAAATTTCTATGCCCTGCCATTCTTGTGGTATCAATCGCGTTAGTCGGCTGGCCACTTTTTACTGGGGATTTTGGAGGTATATATAAAGATAACAACAAGTTTGTTGGAGACACTATGCCTGAAGACTTGTATCGGATCGATGCACCAACCGAAAGTATTATGGTATTTGGAGACATCAACAAACTTGAAACTGCGGAGTCGCTATTTCCCAAGAACCATACATCGTTAATAATGACCGGGCATGATCTAGAAATGCTGCAACAAAATAAAATAATTCCAGATAAGGTTATTTTAGACAATAAAGAAGATCTGCTCTTCTATTTTCTAAACAGCGATTCTGTCTTAATTGAACCATTTAGCTCTAGCAGAAATCATCAACCATCCAAGGTATGGTCAGTCGGTGGAACAAACGACCCATTACATGGACCGTTTCATGTCTACTTAGAGTCTTTTGGAATAAATAACACAGATATGGATTACAACAAGGGTCTGGTTTTTACATGGAATAAAGATAAACTCAACATACCGTTAGAAGTAAAGGCTACAACCGAGTATCATCTATTTGCAAGATATTTAGAAAGCGAAGCAGGCGGGGAAATGAATGTCTTACTTAATGGAAGAACTGTTAATATATTTTCGAAAGGTTCGGAAAACAAATTTGTGTGGAAAGATATAGGAACGTTCGACCTGTCAAATGGTAAGCATATTTTAAACTTGGAAAATCATAATGGACTCAATGCCGTCAACATCTTTTCATTGATTCCCTCCTCTGCATTAACAGAATTAGACAATAAAGTGCAAAGTTTCATACAGGGGAATAAATTAATTTATGTGATCGATAGTAAGGACCTTTTATTACAGGGATCAGGCAGGACTATTAATTATGAACAGAGTAACCAAACAATTCTCAGAATTGACCCCCAATCTGCCGCTTATAGGGATATAGACCTCTCAAAAAGTTCGAATTATATTATTGCTATAAATGCAACAACTTGTAAAGAATGTCAAATGCTAAGTGTTAGCATTGGATCTGTATCTAAGCAATTCTCGCTTCAAAGTGATACTGAAGGGTTTCGGTGGCTTTATTTCCCAGTAACCCTTGAGGCCGGAAAAACAAATCTGCATATTTACTCTGAACAAGGGGCATCTATTTCAAACGTATTAATTCAATCTGATAACGATAAAGAAAGTCTTGATCCATTGGCGGTAAAGGAAACACCTGTAACCATGTCGGATGTCAATAGAGTGAGTCCAACAGAATATAAGATTAGTGTCAGCGCACAACGGCCATTTATGATAACTTTGGATCGTCCCTATGATAACCTATGGTCAGCGTTTGTAAATGGAAGGGAGTATAAGTCTCTGATGCTATATCCATCAATAAACGGTTTCTTCATTAACGACAGTGGTTTTCTAGATATAACAATAGAATACAAGCCCCAGAAGTGGTTCATTCAAGGTGCTACAATAACAATCATTACTATAATAGGTTCAGTCGGCTACCTATTATGGCAAAAACATAAAAGAATTGAGGATTATTTGGAGTGGTTTAGAACCAAGGTCCTTGATCGTAGGGAGGCAAGACGATCATTACAATGAAGAAAGTGTATCAAATTATACATCTATTAAAACTCCAGATTCTCTCAAGTATATTCAATCATGTATCTGTGAAATCTCCAGGATTTCCTATCTTCCTTGCACTAATAATGTTCCTAGCTATGCCATTTCTAGTAGCACAGGAATATAGAGTACCAGCAACACCTACAACACCATTTGAAAGCACAAAAGACAGCTTTGGAGTATATATACCAGAAGGCTGGGCAATTCATGATCTAAACAACACGGGCTCTATGTTGATACAAGAGTCAAGACATGGCTACGGAATACTAGCGCAACTATGCCTAGTAGAGCAGGAAGAAGAAGGGAGACAACAACAAGAACAAGGATCACTTATCAATGCCAGTACGACCGGTAGCTGTCAACAACAACAACAAGCCCAAGAGGAGATCATACACATTATACGATATCCTAACTTAGGTGCTAGATTAGGGATTGCTGTAAGCGACATCAGAGATATGATACCTGATTCTATTTTGCAATATGAAATACAGAAACTCCAGGAGCTTGGTTATAGGGATATCAATGTCATAAGTAGTGTAGACACAAAAATGATTGTATACAATCCCGGTGCATCAGGTATACTAGCGACTGTACCCGCCAGGATTGTAGAAATGATATACAGCACTGATTCTGCTCCAAATGAAATAAGAAGAGGTCATCTCTATTTGACTGCTACAAATGCAACACCTCCCAGCTTGGAAACGATAACAGGGTATAGCATGTTTTATGAAGCTGCAGCAGCAGCTACTACAGTAAGACCAGAAGAGATAACACGATCGGAAAGTTTACCACGTTTGTCACCAGAAGTGGTGCAGATATTAAATTCCTTTGGGCCAATACCATCACAAGAAATAGTACAATTTACATTTCATGCAAGAGCCCAACAAGCAGCAGTGAGCAATCAAACAGATGACGCAGGAGAAGAACCGGGCCAATCTACATCTGCAACACGGTACCTGGATTCGACCATAGTAATGTTAATAGTTTATTCCCTATTAGTTATAGGGGTCGTATGGAAGTTTATCAGTTACATGAGAGAAAACCATAGCTCAAGATTGGATGTAATTTCATAACCATTATCAAAAAACCCTAATGAAGAGTGTAAGTCCTGTCGCAGTATTCTTCCTTTTGTCTCTACCGACCGTGGTAGCAATCGCAAGGTATATGTGCAATATCCTTGACTACAATCAAATTGCTATTGTTTTCAAATCCACTACCCTATTTGAGTAGCTATGAGAGGTTTGTCGAACTTTGATCAAACATCTTTTTATTTCTATGCCGGTAGGGATCGTAGTCTTGATTTAAAAAAGCGCAGCAGCGATATAGGTATGAATCAAAGCCATCGAGGTATCCTGTAAGATTATGTTAGGTGGAATACTATCATTGTAGAATGCTTCTGTTATATTACAGGTGATGAGGAAGACTACCTTACTATCAACTGTCTTCTTAGCAATGTCCACTATATTTCTTACCGAAACTATATTGGGACCAAATTTTTGGTCCTAAGAACTTGTTATAAAAATAGTGATTAATGCTACTGAAGGCTATTTTGTCCTAGTCTTTCTCCCAATAATAGGCTTGTTGTATGTCATACCTACGATGAAAACAGCCACTGTCCAAGATCTGATCAGATAGGTTCGGTATATCGATGCTCATACCGATGTGCTATCCTATATTTATACCAAATTCGTGCTACATCTAGGAACATATTCACGATCTGCCTTGTATTGAATCTACGATCTATTTTCATTATGACTGGCATCTCCTGGACTTTTAATTGCAGAATGGAGGCTATCGTAAGCAACTCAACATCAAAAGCATACCGGTTCACGCTGACACTACCGAAGATTGTACGCATTATATCTCCTTTTCCCACTTTGAGTCCTGTTTGTGTGTCACTCTGAGCAATGCCTAAAGTCACCTTGATTAAGAGGTTAAATGCTCTGCTCAAAAACTCCCGCGATTTTGGAATTCTAACACTAGATTCTGGGTGTCTTTTAGATGCTATTACTAAATCACATGTGCTGAGCCTCTCAACATAGTCTTTTATCAGCTCAGGAGAAATATCCAAGTCACCGTCCAAGAATATTACAGCATCTCCTTGTGAGTGTAAAACCCCTTGTTTGACCGCATAACCCTTTCCTCTATTTGGCGTATAAGTTATAATGTGTACATGCTCATCTGTCATTGCTATATCTCTTAAAATAGTCAGTGTATCATCCGTACTGCCATCATCTACGACAATCAGCTCATAGTTACTGAAGGCAAATTCTACAGCTTGTTTTATTTTTTCAAGAGAATAGGAAATCTTTGTCGCTTGGTTGAAAATCGGAATTATCAGTGAGATCCTTGATTCTGAAATGGATCTACGTTTACTAACCACTATCTTTTCTGGGGATAGTGTCATTGAGAGCAGCAACTGCCGAGTATAAGCATTTAAAGCTTACTGAAGGCATATTTCAGTTGCCAATTTAAGAAAAATCTATAATGATTTATTTATTATACGCCAAAAAAAGGGAATTTGCCGAGATTAGGCTTATTATTTTAGGGAGAGCTATTTGTCACCTGCCTTATAATATCTACCTTTTCTATCTAACGTGAATTCATCTGCACATTCCCAAATCGGATGCAGAGACGCACAGATGCAAGCCGAGGGTATTGAAACGAGTACTATTAATATATCCACGATCAGGAGGAGCTAAGATATGACTTCGTTTGCTATTGGCGCTAGCAAACTCAGTAGGGATCTAGGATATGGGCTACCTATCTCCTCAATATTGTCTGGAATAGCATTTTCTGTGTCCATTTTCTTTTACGCATATACTGTTGGCTCTTTTTTTAGAATACTTGTCTACCCGCTTATAGATAGAGCAACAGTTTACACGGCTTTTCAGGAATATGTTATAAGCCAACATCTTGATTATATTATTGTCGTACTTGCAGCAGCCTCTTGGTTGTTTCTTTCTGTTAAAAACAGGGCTATCCGCTATTACTTCTCGCTAGCTTATGGCATTAGTGGGATTCTCTTGGCACTCATTAGTCCAGATAACATAATTTTCGATATCCTTGCCTTGCTGTCTCTTCCCTTGATCATCATAGTTATTCTATTCTACCACCGCAAACGGCAGAAAGACCTTCTTAGTTTCAATGCAAAGTTGACTTGGCGCTATATCTCTCTAGCTGTGGTTGCTATCAGTGTGATAGGCATAGTTTTTCCAGTATTAGCCGTTTTTCTTACCCCTGTGCTTGGTTATTCGGCTGGAGATGATCCCGCAAATGAACTATTCTTATTGTTATCTAGTTTTTCTACTCTTTACATTTTCCCGCTGGTATTCTGCCTACCTGTGAAACTTTTAGAGAGAGGAGTATCGAAAATGCTCAAATTAGATATTAAAGAAGACATAACTCAAACCCTACCTGATGATTATGCTAAGAATAAGCTAAAGACACAAACCAAGGTAGGATTTCTACTACTTGCTATCATTCTATCTATTGTTTTGGTCCTTATTCCACAACACCCTTTGGTAAACCCAGACAATCGAGATATTGGAGTTGATACTCATTACTATGTCACTTGGGTTCGAGAGTTAGCGAAATCAAAAAATGTATCTGACCTTATTTATCAAGCATTCGCCGTACAAGGACAAAGCGGAGACAGACCTATATCTTTGTTATTTCTTTTTCTGATTTACCACGTCGTTGGAGGTAATCTTTCAGAATTAATAGAACATTTTCCAATAATTCTTGGGCCAGCTACCGTTTTGGCATTTTATGTATTGACGCGAGAACTCACAAGAAATGAAAAAATAGCGGTGATCGCTGCGTTTTTTGGAGCAGTATCCTTTCACACATTAATTGGGATATATGCTGGATTTTATGCTAACTGGCTTGCACTGATAGTAGGGTACATATCAATAGCATTTCTCTTTAGATACTTGCGATCCGGTCGCTTTTCTGACATAGTTGTCTTTTCGACTTTGCTTATTGGAGTTTTGTTTATGCATATATATACATGGACAGTACTTGCAGCAATTTCAGGCACCTTCCTAATGGCCATGTTGTTAGCATCTATATGGAAGAAGAACAAGAAGAAGGCGGACAGCAACAGCAACAGCAACAGCAACGTCCCCAATCTTTTCACAAAGAGAAGGATAATTTGGCTTCTTCTAGCCATCCTCCTATCTATTGTGATTGACATTACAAAGGTGGTGTTAATTGGTTCTTCTGGAGGCATAGAACGAGATATACAAGTTGCGCAGACAAACCTTGGCATCGAACAATTTAACATGCGATGGCGTATCTTAAATGCGACAATGCATGATAGCCTAGGCGGAATTTTCAGCAACTTTATAATTTTGCTCCTCGGATTATTTTGGGTTCTCAAATCGAATATGCGAGAGCCTAGTACTCTCTTTTTAATTATTTTCGTTTCAGCAGGAATGGTTCCACTTATTTTTGGATTGTGGGTACTTCAGGCTAGGGTACTTTATAATATACCGTTTGAAATTCCTGCAGCCATAGCTTTGTACTACATATCAACTAGAGCAGGCACTAGGCTAGTGACACTAGCCGCTGCATGCACATGGCTTGTAGCCATCTCTTTGGTTACTGTCATGAACTATTATCTTGTTTGGAGGCCGGGGATACATTAGTATCCAATAGCAGCAACTATGTATGGTACACAATAATTTTGCGATTTTTGGCATCATTATTGCTAGGAAGCTGTAGATACTAAATTAAATATTATCCTCCATAAGGCACTCTGAATAGATTTCTCCCAAAAAAGGAACGAAAAGACAAAGATTCACAAACTTTCATTAGCAACTCTTTAATAGCTTGCTAACTTGATATCGCTGATGTTCGAAACAGTAATAGCAGCAATGCTTAAGCATAAACAAATCGTATTCGCAACCATAGCTGTTGCAGCCCTATCCGGGATGGTAATAGCCCCAGCTACTCAAGTCGCACGAGCACAACTAGGAGAAGAAATCGCAAGAGATGTCCTAGATAGTGTGTTTGGTGACGGCAATGATGACGAGGATGAGGTAGAGGCAGAATCAACTGAGGAAACGACCGGCGATGATAATCAAGACATAGATCAGGAACAAGATCAAGAAATTGACCAAGACCAAGATGCTGAACAAGACGTAGATCAAAGAAGTTCTCAAGATGAGACAAACGTACAAGCTAATGATCTAAGCACAGGAGCTAACACTGCAACCGTAGCACAGTCTAATGACGCA
>Ga0126313_10001570_pt1 | contig 12183 bp, 13 predicted proteins | sample Plot105A_FD_89954 | JGI IMG/M metagenome (GOLD analysis project Ga0126313, IMG submission 89954) | Serpentine soil microbial communities from UC McLaughlin Reserve, CA, USA - Plot105A | ecosystem: Environmental > Terrestrial > Soil > Grasslands | place: USA: UC McLaughlin Reserve, Lake County...
GCAAACTGCTTTATTGTGATCATTTCGCATATTTTGTCTTGCAACTCCGAATGGTCAATTAATTTCCTTTTACAAATAGGACACAAGTTTTTGCTATTACTCACAATAAAAGACAACAAAGATCTAAAAAACAGAATTATAAAAGGTTTGAGGAATAAATAGAAAAATATCATTATTACTATTTTTTTCTTTCCCTAAACTAAAACGGGACGATGTTATAGTTGTTATACATGATCCCACAGAGATTTCAAAGGAAATGAACCCTATCTTAAATATTGGAATGTTATTTGCATAAGAAGAACCTTGCAGAGATACTTGAAGAATAAGTATGATGTAAATCCAAAGCTTTGGATTTACGCGATTAGCTTTTTTAGTCCTCCTTTTTGGTTGAGATCTCCTATATATTCTTTAGACAGATTCAACTATTAAGAAAGGGCCTTGCTTATCGACGACCCTTATTTTTTCTCCTTTCTTAATGTCTGATCTATTGCTTTTGGCTCTCCAGTATTCTCCGCCTACTAATACAAAACCATATTTTTTATTTGAAATTGCATCTAGTGTAGTTCCTTCATTGCTCTGGAGTACGAATTCTACTTTCTTTTTCTTCTTTGACTGCCACACTTTGTATGTTACAAATCCAATGAGTATTCCGAAAGGTAATATTATAAGTGAAGATAACATCGCAAGATTTCTAATATGCTCTTCCTTAATTAATAGTGGACTTACCGGTTGAGTTATCATCAATCCTGTACCTATAGCAATAACAGCGATACCACCAATACCTAGGGCACCAAAACTTGGGCTATATATTTCGTATCCGATTAGACCAGCTCCTATAGCCAATAGAGCAAACGCTGCCCAGTTAATATCAAAACCCTGTCCTACAAGACTCAGAATAATCAATATCGCACCCCCTATCTCAACACCAAAACCTGGAGATGTAAAACCAAAAATCAGAGCAAAAATACCTATAGTCAAAAAGGTCGTAGCAATTAACGGATTTGACAGAAAATCTACAAGCATAACTCTAAAGCTTGGCTCATGTTTTACTATTTCACCATCCAAGACGTCAAGAACTCTTACTCCTTTCTGAGTTATGACTGTGGTATTATGGGCTTTATTTAGCAAATTTCCTGGATTTTCTGCTATTGTATCGATAATATTTCTGTCAAGTGCCTTTTCTGGTGTTAGATTATCGTTATGCGTTATGAATCTAGTAGCCTGTGTTACATTTCTACCATGTAGTTCTGACACAGAGACTACTTTTTCTTTAACTGCATTGACGATCTTTGTATCATTAAGTGGCTGGTTACCGAGTACCGGTTGGGCAGATCCAATGGTAGTGACTGGGGCCATTGCGGCGTAATCGCCTGCAAGTAGTATTATTGTACCTGCGGACCATGCACTCTTTCCTGGCGGATAAACGTAGGTAATAATAGGAATCGGGGACTTTTGCATACTTTCGAGAATGTCTAGAGTTGCATCAAGTGACCCTCCTGGAGTATCTAACGCTAAAATAATAGCAGAATATTCTCCTTGAACATTATTAGAAGAAGAAGAGGAAGAAGAGGCCTGTTCTATAGCAGCTGCAATATTTTCTGAAGTTGCAGAAGATATGAAATCCTTGACATCTACCCATAATACTTTTTTCTTTACATCATTTCCAGATTGTCCAGCCAATGAACCCAATATGAGATTAGATATCAAAATTATCAATGAAAGAGAAATTAAAATAGATACGAACCTCATATTGCGCTCTTAATATTATTACATTATATCGTTCAATTCACAAACCATAATGACTATGAGGCTCTTTTGTCTTGTTGAGCTTGAATCCCACTTGCAAACTCTTCTTTTACTATTTTCTTGATTATGTTTTCATCTAATTCACGGGATACGGGAGTTCGTTCCTTTAAAATACCAAGAAGAGCTCCAAGATTATCTGATTCCTTACCTGTAACTACTATCATATTCTTCTCACGAGCTATTTCAGTCCATGTTTGTAATTCTCTAAGACGCATGGCAGCAATATTCTTGGTATAAAAATTAGCAGCCTGTGTCATTTTCTCAGCCGCCTTTAACTCACCGTCTGCTATTATTATTCTACCCCTCTTTTCTCGCTCAGCTTCTGCTTGTTTTGCTATAGCCCTATACATATTCTCAGGCAAAGAGACATCTCTTATATTAACAGATGTCACTTTAACTCCCCATGGATCAGTTTCTGCGTCTAGAATTGTCTGTATCTTTCTATTTATTTCCTCTCTTTTTGCTAAAATGTCATCAAAAGATATTTGCCCTAATAAATTTCTAAGAGTGGTTTGTGCCAGCAGACTTGACGCTACTATATAATTATTGACTTTGACTACTGCATTAGTAGGTTCATTTACCCTCAAATAAACAACTGCATCAACATCAACGGTTACATTGTCAAGTGTTATGATTTTCTGCTTTGGAACATCAAGTGTAACCACTCTTAAGTCTACCTTTACAGCTTTGTCAACTATAGGGACAAGTAATATTAAACCTGGCCCTTTCGCACCAATTAGCCTTCCAAGTCTAAATACTACTGCTCTTTCGTATTCTCTTACGATGCGTATTGCAGATGCAATGATTATAATCATTACAATTATGCCAATAGCTACTCCCACATACTCGCCAAACGACAGTTGTAATAGTAAAGGTTCTGTCCCTTCTAACATGTACTTTATTGCATCTTCGAGGCTATTATGTTGAATATATTACATTATAGTCGGTTTTACTTTAGATGAAAATAAAAAAAGTTAAAAAAACGGATTAAACCTTTCAGGTTGAGGAAAATAATGTGGATTGCGATGCATCAAATATTGACTCATTAGAATTGAAGAGCCGAAAATAGTACATACAAGTTATTCAACCTATAAAGGAGAAGGGTCTTGATACTACCGGACCCTAATAGCAATATTTGTCATTCTTACACGTTTCGCTACTAGAGAGCTGGATAAATGTACCAAATTACTTTATTTCCTGAGGAGATACAATCCACTGTAACATTTTCCCCTTGCTCAGTTGTTAACGAAACACCACAAGATGATCCATTTATTCCATCATTAACTATCTTATTTATTTGTTCTTCTAATTGTTGAGATAGTGCTAAACTAATCTCTTCCAAAAACTCTTCTTCAATTTTAATAAGATTATTACCTACAATTGAAGATACAATTTTAGTAGAATTGTCTATGTTTCCTACTATTCTTTGTCCAAATATCAAAACGTAAGACTTTTTCTCTGCACCTGTATTTTCTGTAGCGTTTTGCAATTGTGAAGATGATGTATTATTTTGTGCATTTACAATGGGAGTGATCATGGATAGATATACTACCATTTCAGAAGTCTTTAGCCAAGGCTTCTTCCAAAGAATTTATCAATATCGCAGTATATATGTATAATATGGAAATGAAATACAAGAGCATCAATGTAAACGGCCTCGATATATTTTATAGGGAAGCCAGAACAAAAAAAGAGTCTCCAACAATAGTGTTGTTGCATGGGTTCCCAACGTCATCACATATGTTTCGCAACCTAATTCCCAGATTGATGGATCGATTCCATTTGGTAGCTCCTGACTATCCGGGATTTGGTAATAGTTCTATGCCAGCAGTTGATAAATTCGAATACACTTTTGACCACTTGGCTGAAATTGTTGACGAGTTCACTCAAAAGATAGGATTGCAAAAGTATAGTCTGTATGTACAGGACTATGGAGCGCCTATTGGATATCGCCTTGCAGTCAAACATCCAGAAAGAATTGAAGCCTTGATAATCCAGAATGGCAACGCGTATGAAGAAGGTTTAGGCCAGTTTTGGGATCCGCTTAGGGCTTATTGGAATGATCCTAGCGAAAAGAATAAGGAAGCGCTCAAGAAATTTTTGACAATAGATGCTACTCGGTGGCAATATACCCATGGAGTAAGAAATAGCAATACAATTAGTCCAGATACTTGGCTCATTGATCAGTCTCTACTAGATCGTCCAGGTAATCAAGAGGTTCAGCTTAAATTATTCTATGATTATGGCTCAAATCCTCCTCTATATCCTCAATGGCAAGAGTATTTTAGAAAATATCAGCCGCCAGCACTCGTAATTTGGGGCAAAAATGATCTTATATTCCTCAAAGAAGGAGCACTTCCATATCAACGTGATTTAAAGGACATAGATATCCATTTGTTAAATACTGGTCATTTTGCATTGGAAGAAGAAGGTGAGCTGATTGCTAGTCTTATCTCTAATTTCTTAAATAATAGAAGAAGAACCTCTTGATGAGGAGGTATAGACAAGCCAGTGGAAAATACACTTATGATCAATGACAATAAGAAGAGAGAACAATGGAAACTGAACCATGGTTAATCTCTGAAGGACAATTGTCGAATATCAAAAATTAACAACATAAGGTAGAAGCAAGAATATATAGCTTCATTGTGCTATTGTGAAGTTTCTATTGTTGTGTCTTTGCTCTATGTACCTGATCTATGTGCATACTTAATTCATGCGTATCTTTAAATTCCTTTTGACAAATCTCACATAATGGATGATGCAGGTGTTCGTCTCCTTTTCTTTTTTCCATAATCTATATGTGTACAAATATGATAAAAAAGTTAATCATGGGTCTTAAGAGAATGTGAAAAAAAATTCTTACAATATCAAAAGGAAAGAGTTGAAAGAGAAGAGATCACAGGAGCGACTCTCCGTAACTTTGTAAAAGCAATAAAATTATTCTGTGAAATGTCGGATGCTCCAATTTCAGGTGATCCGAAAACATATTCAGGTTCATTTGTTATCTCCGAAGGACTGAGATCCGTATTGTTAGACTTTTTAAAAGATAAAAAAATCGAAATTAGTGAAGATGAACTAGATGATATGGGTGTGATGGTTTATTTACCAAAAATGAGAGAGGCCGGCAAGGATCCTACAGAGATATCGGGGAGTTCAAGCCTGCAATAACATAAAAGGAAGCCAGACACATAGAAAGATAAGATACGCTATCCATATAGTTTTAGGCTAGAGGAAGCAAAGAGCCCTCGTAGAATCAGTGCCACAGTCTAAAATTGTAAAGTCTTTACTCAAATATCTGGATACGGAGACAAAATTTTGCCTATCTTTATCTCTTATTATGTATTACTATGCAGTAATGGCCAATAGACTTTTTTCTCGAAAGGAGATAGAATATCTCAAGTCACAGCGCCTTGCAAGAATTGCCACAGCTGCTGCCACGACATCAGATGAAAGAGGATCCATACAGCCAGATGTGGTTCCTGTTGGTTTTGATTTTGATGGTAACTACTTTTACGTAGGGGGAATGAATATTCTTAGATCTACAAAGTACAAAAATGTTCTGAAAAATAACAAAGTCGCCCTTGTCATCGACGACTTGAAAACTGTTGATCCATGGGATCCTAGAGGAATGAAAATTTATGGAACTGCTGACATAGTTACTCGCCAAGGTGGATATATGGATATGACAGACCATCCCAATACTCAGTATATTAGGATAACTCCAGAGAAGAAATGGAGTTGGGGAATTGAAGAACCTGTGTTTGTAGAAGGTAAGTTTAATGTGAAAAAAGCAGATGCAGAGGGATAAATGAACTATTATTCATTTATTAAAGTATGCCTTAAAATTTGGCCACCATTGTACTGCTAAATAAGATATGTTGGTTTCGTACGCACACGTCCATGAATTAGTCCCCTGACTTACTTAGGAGCTACGACCTCTTTATGTCATTTGTACCGGATTAATTCTCTATTGTAATAATCTAAGGATCCAATTAAAATCAAAACCAAAGGAACACGGAAGTGAAAAAGTGTAGCTAAACCCACTTACCAGCAAGGGTTAAACCACATTACTCTATAATATTTGCAGTCTCAGTTTTGGGACCTAAAATTATGTCAAATTTGGTTCACAAACTACTGAGAGCGCATCTTAGTACTAAGTACTCCGACAAATGGTCGGATTTATTCTCTTACTGATGAAACAATTTCAACTTATGAAAGTTCAATACCTGCTGGAGAAATAGGATCAATACTGCCAATGGCTGTCTTTTAGGCTAATGCAATATTCAATCGCTGACAGTAACTTTTATCATCTTCGCCTTCTCAGTATCGACAGGTGCATCGGTAGAATCAGTTCTTAACGATGCTATTTTATCAACTATATCCATTCCAGATATTACTCTTCCAAATACAGTATATTGCCCATCTAGGAAATTCGAGTCTTTCAAAACTATAAAGAACTGTGAACCTGCACTATCTGGATCCTGTGACCTTGCCATAGATAGTGTTCCACGAGAGTGTTTATTTTTGTTAAACTCTGCTTTTATATTCCATCCAGGGCCGCCTGTTCCCCATCTAGTTCTATTGTTCACATCTCTTGTATTAGGATCTCCACCCTGTATTACAAAATTTGGTACAATCCTGTGGAATATCAATCCATCATAAAAGCCTCTATTTGCTAATTCTCTAAAATTCTCAACTGTCTTTGGTGCATGTTCTGGATAAAATTCTACCTTGATCTCACCTAAGTTGGAACTTATAATACCAGTATTTGCCATTTGCAATTTCCTTTCATCATCATCTGATTCTATATGCTTTAATTGTTTACTATATTTGGCCACTGATCAGATTGGAACATTTACACTCACTATGATCCTCAGAGGTTTAAAATACTAATAATGTCAAATTAGTGTTGTAAATAAAAGAAAATTTTTTGGAAGTCGTGGTGGAAGCTGTGAATGTATTTGTCACAAAAGGATTAGCACTAATGATTTTTGCGGATATTGCTCTGGATCTCATTCGAGATCAAGACATTTTTAACTAAAAACAATAAGAATAATCAAATATATCAAGGCTTCACATTATTACAGAAAAAATTTCATGTCAAATAGACCAGTCAGCATAGTTGGATATTGGGCTTCTCAAGAGCAGTACTCGATGCAAGACCTACTCAAGTTTGTAACTGAAGCCGAACACAATGGATTTAAAACATGTCTGACAAGCGATCATTTTCATCCTTGGTGGCATGATAATGGATATGGTAATTTTACTTGGGTATGGTTAGCCGCTGCGGCTGAGCGAACCAAAAATATGGAGTTTATAACAGGAGTAACTGCAGCAGTATATCGTTACAATCCAGCCATAATTGCACAAGCTTTTGCCTCTCTAGATGTTCTATACACTGGTAGAATAGGTCTAGGTGTAGGAACGGGTGAAGCAATGAATGATGTTCCAGTGGGGTTTGATTGGCCATCTGCTGACGTAAGATTGGCTAGGACTACTGAAGCTATTCAAATTATAAGAAAGCTATGGGAAGGGTCAAAGAAGGAAAAAGAGAATAACAATAACAATGATAACGGCTTTATAGAATTTAATGGTCAATATTTTAAAATTAAGAATGCAAAACTCTACACGCCTCCTTCTTCTGAGAAAATACCGTTATACATGGCAGCAAGTGGCGAAGAGGCAATTCAAACTGCTGCAAAATACACAGATGGCTTAATTACAACGTCAAAGCCTGATAACTCAAAAGAAATATTTGATATATTTAATAAAGCTGCAATTGAGGAAGGAAAGAATCCAGACTCGTTGGAAAAAATAGCTAAACCCAAAATATCCTATTCTGAAGATTATGATAAAGCTTTCAAATCTACAGAATTCTGGAGATCCTCACTAATAGAGAACGTATTTGACTTAAATATTAGTGATCCAAGACAGTTAGAGCAAAAAGCAAAAGATGAAATTTCAGATGAAAAGGTGAAAAAGTCAACATTGATTATCACATCCATCGAGGATTGTATAAAATCAATAGAAGAATACTTCAAAGCAGGATTCACAAGAGTGTATATGCACAGCACCAGTCCCGATGAAATAAGATTTATTCGAGATTTTTGTGCTAAAGTGTTACCCTATTTTCATGAGCACATGAATAAATAACAACAAAAACAGCAGAACCCGTATACATGCAGGGACCTAATCCTACCGAACCCGCAGAATTTTGCATGAGATGAAAGTCCAATCTGGTATTGTTTTTGTCTTTTAAGGAAAAGTATCTGTCACAATAGTTAACATAGATATAGCATAGATCAGTATAACAAACATCACAATCATTACCAAATCAATTACATTTTGATTCACATTGAGCTGAATAATAAACTAAGTTGTTGAAAGAAATGTTTGTAATACTCTATTGACTTTATCTGGATATTGTACGAACAATGCATGACCAGCATCTTTAATCTGTATAAGCCAAGCTCCAGGGATTTTTCCTGCAATAACCAAAGAATTAGCTGTTGGTACATTATTATCATGAGTTCCAGTTACAATCAAAGTAGGACTGGATATTTTTGTAAGATCATCACAAATGCCACTCCAGTTGGTTGCCGTCCAGTTTTGTGAAATGTCAGCTTGCTGCTTTATAGTATTAGGAGGAATACCAGAAAACAAATCTTTGGCTTCTGGAACGGATTCAAGAAAATTAGGATGCGATTCCATCCATGCTGATCCCATTGGGATAGATAGAAGCGTTTTAACATCCTGCGGAGTAATGGGAATATTATTTATAGATTTATTTACCATCTCAGAAAAAAATTTTCTATGTTGAGGACTTTCAGGTATACCCTCTTTTCCACCACATGATGCAGCAAGAAGTATAAGCCTGTTAACCTTTTCTGGATGCGTAACTGTAAATTGTTGAGCTACAAATGAACCCAGAGAATATCCAAGGACATTGGTTTTTTGTATTTTCAGAGCATCTAGCAAACCAGCAGTATCATTTGCAAGTTGCTGAATAGAGAATGGTTTGGAACCAGTTTGTTGTATTTCCAACTCCACGATTATCAAATATAATAAGTGTGTGATTTGAGGAGAGTTCTCTTAAAGTAGATGGGTCCCAAGCATTCATATCACTAGAAGCGCCACTAACAAGCAAAATAGGTTCACCTTTACCTAACATCTTGTATGCAATATCAATATCTCCTACGTGGACTTTTTTTGCTGGTATATTTTGTATGTCTTGTGAATTTGTAATATCGGAGTTGATTTGATTAGGCTGCTGCTGCTGACCGTACGCAAAATTGCTAGTAGTACCAAAATAATTATTATTACTATTAATCAATAATATTGCATTACCAGGAATAATAAGTACAAACGCAAAAACAGTAAAGAGTGTATCGGTATAACAAGGCATAACTTACTAAAAAATTTGTGACTTAACAGTGACTTAACATATTCTTTGATAAGGAAAACATACTAAATAAACTGTGCAAGTCAGGTGAATTTCTCAGCCTTTTTTTGATACGATAAGTTAGTAGGACCGACTTTATTATAGTAATATACGAAGATACAAGTAGAACTTATAGGGTAATTACTTGAAGAAAAAGTACCAAAGCTGAATTAACAGATAATAAAAAACAAATGTCAAGTATATTCACTTGAATAGGAATTAATGTCTAAGAAATTGGGTGGCATATTTGAGTCAAATCTGTCCTGCATTCCACCACATAGATATCAAATCTGTTTTGAATCCGAGCAAACCCATACTATGTCAGCAAAGAAAAGGCTAAATAGGAAAAGCATCAGAACCCGTATACATGCAGGGACCTAATCCCACCGGATTCGGATCAATTATATCTAATTGGAAGATGGGCTCATTATATATATCAAAAATGATATACACACACTCGACCCACGTCAATCTTGTTCATCATATTATTCAACCATTGCAGTATGCTTTAATTTACTATGAGTTAATATCATTGGTGAGTATTGAAGTAGTGGAATACCCTCTATAATTGGTTCTAATGATACATAGGAACTATCCATACAAGGGAATGAAGGGAAGGGGAGTAGCAATAATATCTGAAGATATACAAAAGAACTTGTCAATAAAAAATATTGATACTAAACAAGGTAATTATAATTATATATATATTTTAGCTAAAAAGTTGGATTATTAATGGCTCCTAGTGATCTGACGACATATAGATTTTAATCCTATTATCACTATCTTTAGGCATGGGATCAGAAGAAGGAGACGAACATATGCATCATCATCCAGTCTGTGAAGTTTGTCATAGGGAATTTGATGATATTCATGAATTGAGTAAGCATGTAAATTAAGAACATAGAAATCAAGACAGAGCGGTATAAGAGTGAAAAACCTTCCACTTTTCATTGTATTTTGGATTTCTGATATATAACAGATATTATTATATTTGCTGAAAGAACAGAAAGAAATATGGGATGTATACTTTATACAACATATTATAAAAAATTATGATACTACGTCTGGTAATACTTCACCTTCTGTATTAGATGCATTGTTTCCTGCTCCCACTGTATCACCAACAGAAGGTAATCCTTTCTCGCTTAACACCTGGTCAAGTATTGTGAGATCATATATGCCAACCAGATTTGGCCTCGCTTTACCTTTGGCTAGGAATCCTAGGTCATATGCATCATTTGTGGACTGAAACAAGGATAACTTTATGGGATCATAAGTGAACTCTAGCCTTGTTAGGGCCTCTGACAATACATCTTCAGGTATATTTTGCCCTGTTAGTTTCTTGAGTTGTATATTGAACTCCTTTATCGCTTCCTTCTTATTGCTGTTAATCCATTGGGTCTCATTAACATGCGCAGCTAATAGTTTTTGTATAATATCGGGATTTTCATTCAAATAATCTGGTCTTACGATTATATTAGCAGTCACGAATTTGCCTTCTGGAGGCCAGAGATCTCGTTCGTCTACAAATATTTTACCGGTAGCTTCATTTAGTAGTCTGGTAGCCCATGGTTCAGGCACCCATGCTCCGTCAATATCTTTCTTTAAAAATAGCGTTAGTATATCTGCATTAGCAACAGGGACCACAGTTACATTTCCTCCATTTTCTGTAGTCTTAAATCCATTATCCTGCAAGTATTTTCTCAAAGCTACATCCTGTGTATTGCCAAGCTGAGGAGAAGCAAACTTTTTGCCTCCCAGATCCTTCACAGAATTTATTCCAGAGTCATTTCTTACTAAAAATGACGCTCCAGCACTTGTAGCACCTGCAATTACTTTCACGCCTTTTCCATCTGATACAACATATCCATTTATTGCTGGATTTGGACCAATATATGAAACATCTATTCTATTTGCCAGTAGTGATTCAATAGCTGACGGACCTGCATTGAATGCAAATGTTTCAACTTTTACATTTGCACCTAAGGCCTTTTGGAAGTCTCCCTTTCCTAGGCCTATCACGGCTTGTGCGTGATTTATGTTTGGAAAATATCCTATTCTTAGTGTCTTCTGTTGTTGTTGTTGCTGTTGAGCAAAAACAGGAGATATTAGGAAGATATTTGCGGCCAATTCTGTCATCATCGCTGATGCTATTACTGCTATAAGCAAAGCGACAATTATTGTTGTTGTGTTTTGCATAGTATATCCTGAACGATGTAACTTAATATTACTACTATCAAACATGTAATCTACACCAGTTATGTGGTTAACCACTAAGATAGAAATTCAAACGAAGCAATCATCTGTTCCACAGTAGAAATGTATTTCAGATATCTTTCAGGCCTAGCACCATAGGAAACCATATACACCTTACTTCCCTTAATTGCAGAAACACCTAATTTCTTTTGTCCTGTTTCTGTGAAAACTATTTGATAGGCAGGCACTCCTCCAAGAGTGGTTGGTGTTGACTCTATAAGATTAAACTCAGGACGTGTATCTTTTAAGTCACGTATGTTTAGGTCAATAAATTCATTCAGGGAAATATTATAATTTGCAGGCATGTCCAGTACGTATACACATAAACTGTCAAAAGATAAATCTGTAGAGTTTTCTTTTGGTATTCCAAATCCCACTACCATATTATTATACAAAATGGCTTTATTACCCACTATCTGCCATGCTGCAGGGTAGTTTATTCTTAAATTATATTCAGGTAATACACATACAATAAAGTTGTCAGTTTGTTTATTAATCACTAGGTGTCAGTTTATTCTTAATCATATTTATTATTAAAAAGCAATCCTAAACCCTTAAGGGCAGCAGCATTGTAATATAATATTAGCACTTAAAACTATATATACATTTTATATAGTCTATGGTGTTAAACTGTGTAATCTAGTTATAATCGATAATATGTATTTTGTACTAGTAAC
>Ga0126313_10001572_pt1 | contig 12181 bp, 16 predicted proteins | sample Plot105A_FD_89954 | JGI IMG/M metagenome (GOLD analysis project Ga0126313, IMG submission 89954) | Serpentine soil microbial communities from UC McLaughlin Reserve, CA, USA - Plot105A | ecosystem: Environmental > Terrestrial > Soil > Grasslands | place: USA: UC McLaughlin Reserve, Lake County...
CGAGCGGCTTGACCAGGTGCTGCGCAATGTGAAGTATGGCCTCCCTATCCCTCAATGACTCTCTTACGAGCGCGAATTCGTAGTACTCCAGGTAGCGCAAGCCGCCGTGGATCAGACGCGTCGCCCACTGCGTCGTCCCGCTGGAGATGTCGCCTTTGTCCAGGAGCAGGACCCGCAGACCCCGCATCGCAGCGTCACGGGCTATGCCTGCCCCGTTTATGCCGGCTCCGACCACGATCACGTCGAAGGCCTGCCTCTCGATGTCCTGCGGTATGCGTGATGGCATATCTATCCTTTCCCCGCTCAGTTTTCTGGTTCACTCATGAACCCGGTCCCGAGAGCGTAGCAGTTCTTGGCCGCCGCGCACTCCTCGACGCCGACCAGGTCGGTCGAGGTCCAATGCCGACCCTCGCTCCCCCGTCCCGAAGTCGATGCCAAGGAGGTAAGGCCCCTCAGCCATTGCCGTGCTCCCCTCTCACTCATCCTCCCAGCCGAACACATCCCACAGATCGCGCGGGACGAGTTGATCTATCCTCTGTAACGTGTAGTCGGGCAGGTTCTCATCCGGCTCCCCGGCCAGATCCTGTTCGGTCGTCTCGCCGCTAAAGACGACGGCCGAGGGCATCCCTGCGCTTTTCGCCATCTGGATCTCCGTGTAGAGCCGGTCGCCGCATATCACGCACTCCTTGGCATCGAGCCCGATCAGATCCACTATCGTCTCCAACATGATAGGGGCAGGCTTGCCCACGTTGACCTGGCATTTCGTGCCCGTACATGCCTCTATGGCCGCGACGATCGCCGCCGCGTCGGGCTCGCCCCTGCCGCCAGGAAACGGACAGTAACGGTCCGGGTTCGTAGTTACGAGCATCGCTCGCTCGTAGAACCAGATGGCGTCGAAGGCGATCTGGAGCTTGCGGTACTCGAAACCGCGGTCGTAGCTCGCGATGACGATGTCGATCTCCTCGGGGTCCTCGGACATCTTGATCCCGGCCGCAGAGAGCGAGTTCTTCAAAGGCTCTTCGCTTATGGGGAAGACCGTCGCGTCAGGGTGGTTCCTGAGCAGCCACTCTGTCATGGTAACGACGGTATTTACTATCTCCGACTCTGGCGTCTCGAGACCCAGTTGGCCGAGCTTCTCGGCGTACATCTGGGGGTCCTTCGTGGCGTTGTTGGAGACGAAGATCACCCGCTTTCCGAGCTCACGCAGCTTCGGGATCAAACGCTTCACGCCGGGGAGCAGCTCATCTCCCAGATAGATGGTCCCGTCGAGATCGAAGATGTAGCCTTCGTACAACCTATCCGGCGAGCCTGGAGCGCCGGAGGACCCGGCCTCTCTACGCTGAACCACCCGACCTCCTCGACTCTGCCAGCACCGCCTGAAAAATCCCTCGCGACCATCTTACCGACATCTCCTCTGTAGATCCCTGGCAGGCCAGGTCCTTGCGACGTGCCAAGTCGAGTTCCTCTATGCGCGTCCACTATCCCTGACGGGACTACTTCTCCAATGTCGATTGAGGTGCCGCCTCCTGTATCATGCCGGGAGGAGACGACCCGGCATGGAAGACCACAATGCTCCGGCGCCCGGCCTCCCTGAGCCCCTTCATCGCTCTGCTAACGGCGACGCGTTTTGCCCCGACCATCAGGGCGAGCTCTTCATGAGTGTACTGGGTGCGGAGACGGTAGCGTCCTTGGCCGGTCACGACTCCCTCTGTCTCCGCTAGCTGCAGGATGAGGTTCGCCAGCCGGGCAGGCACCTTCTTGAGGCCCATGTCGGCGATCCTCTGCTCGTAGAAGGAGAGGCACTCCCCAAGGAGCTCTATGGTCCTTATGCCCAGCTCAGGGTCTCTCTGGATAAGCCTGTAGAAGATCGCCTTCCTGAACCGCGCGATCTTCTACAGGCTTTATGGCCTGGGCGTAAGAGCCTTTCCCCTCTCTGGAAGTGAATGCCGCCTCGCCGAACATCTCTCCGGCCTCTAACAAGCTGATGGTGACTTCCTGTCCGGCTTCCAGGCGGTAGATACGCACCCGTCCTCCAAGGAGCAAGAAGAATACCTCGCCTCTGTAAGTGGGGGTGAAGGCGTGCTCGCCTACCTCGAAGGTCTTGGCCGGGATGCCGTGGGCGATCCTCCCTAACTGCTCTTGTGAGAGCAAATCGAAGGGGCCAACCCCGGAAAGTAGTGTTGTATGGTCTTCATCCAACCCGAAAATCAAGTCTCCGCAGATTGAACCTTTTCCTACCAGTACTTAAGTATCCGATGATACCGACATTCCGGCGCCTATCGATCAAGATTTTGCTCTCGGGCTTCGCGGTGTGCGGGAGAGCGAGTGCCCGGGAGAGGGAAAGGAGGAATCAGGATGCGTGCTTTGCTATGTCATTGCCACCATCATCTGGAAGCGGAAGACGACGATACGTTGTGCGCCGTGGTGCGAGAACACCTGATCCAGAGGCACCCTGCCCTGGAGCCTTCCGAAGATCAGGTCAAGGAGATCGTCTCTACCCGCGCCTACGACATGGAGTACGCCAAGGTATACGCCGAAGAGGGGTTCGCCTTCGAACCTTACTGATCCCTGCTGGGTCGCCTAGAGGCGGGAGACGCGTTATGAAGCCAGAGGAAGTGCATATCGGCGCGACGTTGAGGGTACGCCAGCGCCGTCAACCCCACCCGCAATGAGATAGATCCGAAATAGAGTCGTCTGCGAAGGCTCTTTACCGGCCTCCGTACGGAGGCCTTCCTGCATACTTTGGGCCATTTTTCTCGCCCGGCGCTACCGAGGACTCGCTGTGGGAAGGCCGGCGTGCTATTAGTAGTGAATCGGCCGACAGCGGGTTACCTCGTGTCGCCGGGGGCGTCATCGACGGGTGGATGCAAGGGGAATACGAATGGACGGTTTCCGCAGGCTGCAACACGAATCAGGGGTCCGTTCATGACAGATCGCGGGCTCATCAGAGGGACGGGAGGGGTCTGGCACGGTGTTCGTCCTTACCTCATCAGGCCTGCGTCACATAGGTCTCCGGCCTAGACCGGCTCGCCCGAATGCCACAGGTAGAGGATTTCTCGGCTACCTTCAGGAGGAGATCTTCTGGAAAGACGCCTTCGAGCTGGTCCACGAAGACGACTTGCCCCTCCTCCGGTTTCTCGTCTCCGTAGTCATAGAGGAGCCGGGAGCCTCGGAGAGCGTCGAGGTCCGTTTCCATGACGCCTGGGGAAATTGGGTTCTCATGGACGTCTGTGTGCTGAACGTGCTCGAAGCCCCCACCGGCAACGACACAGGACTTCTCGTAGTAAACGTGCGCCAGGCGAGAAAGAGCGCCCCTGGGAGCGCGGAGATGCAGAGCGGGAGCCCGCAGGTGTCCCGTTAGACCATTTCAGCACTTCAGCATGTCAGCTTCGTCCGGGGCCAAGCCCTATCGCGCGGGAGCACCCCTCGGAAGTTTTTCCGCGCCCCGGGCGAGGCTTACCACCCTGCTGAAGTGCTGAGAGCCGCCTGGCTTCGCCAGGCTTCGCCAAGCGGCGGGCTGACAAGCGAAGCCTAAAGGGCTGAGCGTGCTGAAATGCTGACTAGCTGAAGTGCTTTTCTACAGCCATCCTGCTCGTCTGAAACCGAGGTAGAGCAGGCCGGAGATCGCGGCCATAACCGCGAGAGCGAGCGGGTATCCAAGATACAGGTTCAGCTCGGGCATGTAGCGGAAGTTCATCCCGTAGACGCCCGTTATCAGGGTCGGCACGGCCACGATGGCGGCCCAGGCAGAGATCTTCTGCACCTGCACGCTCTGGTTCTGCATCGCCGCGTTCTGCTCGATGCTGACCAGGGTGAGGTTTACGCTGAGGATGTTAGAGAGCAGCTCCCTGAAGCCGTCTATCTGCTCGGCCACCCGCAATGTCCGCTCGTGCAAGCTGCGCATCCGGCGCAGCACTTCGCCGTCGAAAGGCTCTTCGAACAGGTGTTCGAGTATTTTGGCCAGTGGCTGCGCCGCCCGGCGGAACACGAGCACCTCCCGCGAGAGCTCGTAGATTCTGCGCGAGACGTCAGCGTTGCCCCCGAAGACCTCCTCTTCGATCTCGTCGACGTCGTTCTCGAGCCCGTCTATCACGGGGTCGTAGTCGTCGACGACCCTGTCGATCACAGCCCAGAGCACGGCCTCCGTACCCCTGCTCAGGAACTCGCGCTCGAGCGTCTTGCGGAGAGCTTCGAGCGCCGATGTCCCACCAAGCCTGACGGTGACGACGAAGTCCCTTCCAAGAAAGGTGTGGATCTCGCCGAATTCCACCCGCTCCTCTTCGTCCAGGTAGTGTGCAGTCCTGAGCACGACGAAGAGCGTCTCGCCGTAACGCTCCAGCCTGGGGCGGTGGTGGGCTTTGATCGCACCCCGCACGGCTATCTCGGGCAGGTCGAACTCGCTACCCACGGAGTCCAACTCCTCCTCATCAGGCTCGACGAGCTCGATCCAGGCAAACCCTCCGCGTTCGTGGCACGCGCGTCTGATTCCCTCCAGCTTGGAATATTCCGTCCGATCCCCGCCGACGTAGATGGCGCTGTCAACGATCACGGACGGACATTATACGCCCGGCTCAGGGACACGGCCGACAGGGCCACCTCACCGGACCCCGCTTCCTCCTTCGGTCTTCCTTATCCGCAGGATCGGGTAGAGGAGCGCCGCGAGAGGAATGGGCATCCAGAAGTTGAAGAGCCGGTACCCGAGGATGGGAATCGCGGCATCAGCCCCGATCCCGAACACGGCGAGGGTAGCAAGCATGGTAGCCTCGAACACGCCGATGCCGCCTGGCGTCAGCGGGAGCGAGCCGGCCGCCGTGGCTATGCCGTAGGCGACGAGCAACTCGCCTGTGCTAGCAGGCACCCCGAGCGCGAAGAACACCAGTACGAGACACGTGGCGTCGAAAGCCCAGTAGCCGAACGCGAGACAGCCCCACCCCAGAACCTCGAGCGGGCGTCTCTTGACCTGTTGGCGCAGGGATCTCAGCTCCTCGCCAAGACGGTCAGCCAACCGGTCCACCAGTTCCTCGGCCTGCCGCCTCCCGTACCGGCGGCGAACGATTCGAACCACCCCGTAGACTATGTCCTTTGACATCCGTCGCGCCGCGCGGGGTCTCCTGTATGCAAAATAGCCGGCCAGGGAAGCCGCGACCACGAGCACAGCGGCCACCACCGTGAGGGCCACCTCCACCTGTGTCAGATCGCCCCGGATGAGCAAGTAAAGCAGGCTTCCCGAGAACAGGACTCCGAGCGCCCCGTACACGAGGATCGAGACCGCGGCCACAGCCAGACCGACGGCCGTGCGGTCCACCCCACGGGCCCGCAGTGCCCCGTAGGTCACGGTCGCGGCGGCCGCCCCTCCTCCGGGCAGCACGTGGGCGGCGCCGTATCCGCAGATCGTCAGGCGCAGCATGAACCAGAGGCCGAGGCCCCTGCGGCTCCTGGAACGCGCGGTCGTCTCCCTTCTCGAAGCGGCCGCCACAGCCCGTCCCAGCAACTCCGCGTAGCACACCTCGCTCGAGACCTCGGCCAGAAACGCCACACCAACCAGGAGCGGCGAAGCCCCGGCCACGAGCCTTGCGGAGTGTTCCAGACCCGGAATCTGGGGTAGGATCAGATGGACGGCCAACCCTATCGACCCCAGGTAGAGCAGGTTGCGCAATGCGGTCCTGGAGATGCGTCTGCTCCCTACGGCTCGCAGTTCTCCCACAAGCCATAGCATAAGGCATCTTGGCCTTACTTCGCCGTGAATTCTGGCGCCGTACCCTATCCTGACTGCCCCTGACAGCCATCGAAAGTATGATAGGGGTCATGCAAGATGAAAACGGCGACGGCTACCTGACCCCGAAGAGCTCTACCTCTCGATGAAAGCGGAGCCGATCCTGATCGGGGCCGACGTCGGCACGACGAACATCAAAGTCGTAGCCTTCGAGAGGAACGGTAGCGCACTGGAAGGGGCCAGCTCACCGACCCCGACCCACTACCCGAGGCCGGGCAGAGCTCACCACGACGCCGAAGAGTTGTGGGACTCCTTTGCGGCGACGGTGCGCCGGGTAACGGAGAAGCTCGACGACCCCGGCCGCGTGGCGAGCATAGCCATAGCCAGCATGGGTGAGGCGGCCGTGCCGCTCGACTCCGGCGGCGAGCCAACCAGCGACATCATCGCGTGGTTCGACGGGCGGGCGTGGCCCCAGGCCGAGCGTCTGGGTCGCGTGGTGGGACAGGACCGACTCTTCGGCCTGACGGGCCTTTCATTGCAGCCCATCTTCGGGTTGTGCAAACTTCTCTGGTTCAAGGAGAATGAGCCCGACGCCTACTCGCGCACCGCCACCTGGTTGAACGTGGCCGACTACATGGCGTTCCGCCTCTGCGGCGTCGCCGCCACGGATTACTCCCTGGCCTCCCGCACGCTGGCCCTCGACCTGCACGGGCTACAGTGGGCCGGGGAATTGCTCGAGGAGGTGGGTATTCCCCCGGATCTCTTCGCACCCCTGCGAGGCGGCGGCTCATCTCTCGGTCCCGTGACCCCGGACGCCACCTCGGCGACGGGGCTGCCGGAGAGCGCCGGCGTCGCGACCGGCGGCCACGACCACGTCTGCGGCGCCCTAGCCGCCGGCGTCACGCAGAAGGGCACGATGCTCAACTCGCTAGGGACCGCGGAGGCGATCTTCCTGCCGCTCGAACACCCGCTCACAGACCCCCACATCGGGCAGCAGGGTTACACCCAGGGCGCCCACGTGGCGGGCCGGTACTACGTCTTCGGCGGCCAGTACACCTCGGGCGCCAGCGTCGAATGGGTAAGGGAGGCCCTCGGCGGGGTCGACTACGACACCATGATCTCCGAGGCGGAAGAGATTCCACCGGGATCTCTCGGCGCCTTCTTCTTGCCGCACCTGCGCCTCGCGAACCCACCGTACGACGACCCCGCAGCGAGGGGGGCGTTCGTCGGCCTCAGCACGGACGTAGGGCGCGGGGCCATCTTCAGGGCCGTCCTGGAGGGACTGGCCTATGATTCCCGCAACTCGCTCGAACCGCTCCTGGACCACTCAGGGATAGATGAGCTCGGGACCATCTACGCAATCGGCGGCGGCGCCCAGAACCGTCTTCTGATGCGCATCAAAGCCACCGTCTTGAATCAGGAGATCACCGTAGTCGGCGTGGAGGAGGCGACCAGCCTCGGGGCCGCCGTTCTGGGCGGGATAGGCGCCGGCGTCTACGCCGACGTCCCATCCGCCTTGAGAGAGTTGCGCTACGCCGAGAACACCATCGAACCGGTCCCTGATGAGGTCCCGTTCTACGATGCCGCCTTCCGGAGGGTGTACGGGAGGCTCTACCCCAGCCTCCGTGGTGTCCACCACGAGATCGAAGACCTGCAGAGGCAGCATTTCAGCTAATCAGCATGTCAGCAACAAGAGCTGACATGCTGACAAGGCGGCAAAGCCGCCGTGCTGAAGTGCTGTCCAGCGCCCGACAGGGCGCGTGCTGACTAGCTGATACCTACCTGGTGAACCACCGCTGCCATTTGTACCAGGGTACGGAGACCTCCACCATTGCGGCGGGCCATGCCATACTTACAGCGCGGCGGCCTTCCCACCTCGCATCTCTGTATTCCTCCTCGATAGCCACCCTGATGATTACTTCACCCGTCTCCGTGGTGAGCGGCCCCGAGACGGCACGGAATCCTTCGATCCGCGAGCCGTCCTCGGACAGCAAGAGCACCTGCTGTCCAGGGTCGGGTACGAGGGGAGGCCTGCTCTTGCCAAACGTCATCTCTTCACCAATCGCATCCCGGGTCTCCAGGCCAAAGATATCTCAACGGCCCGCGATCCGCCACAAGCAATCTGCGCCGAGGCGTCGCCCACTTGTAGGGTACACGACCACGCGTCTGCGACCACGGGCTTGAGCCGCCCAGCGTGCCCTCAGTGCGTCTTTTGCCTCGGTCGGCGCAATCCCGAGCAGTTCCCCACGCCCGAGGCCGCAAGCGACCGGGCCGGGGTATCCTGCGTTCTATGTCCCGGCCTTTTGGGTCTGATCGGGGCTGATAATTACCGAAAGTTTCCCCAGAATGAAGGTGTGCAAGATATGCCGTTCGGCAGATGCGCTGGTCTTGGACTCCACGTAGAGTAGCGGTGAGCGCGGGTGTGTTCTCTCCCCATGGAATCCGCACCCGCCCTCCTCATTACTGGCCGCGCCGTTTTCTCCCATTTGCCCACAGCGCGGCCTTCATTTTCGCGATCGTTCATGGGGTTGTTCTCCGACACTCCCATTCCACCCTGGTGGGGTGGAAAGATTTAAAGGTACTTCAACTCTCATTAACAACGATTAAAGGCAAGAATGTTAGGGTCGGTAGTCCTTAGTCCGGTCGGGGCCTCCCCCCTCCATATGTTCCCGGCCGGGCTCTCGCGCCAACCTTGTCGGGGTTCAATTGTGATGCTTTCCTCCACTCTATTCATCAACAACGAAAGATCGGTTAATATGCCTCCAAGGCACTTGACGAAAGGGGAGATCGTGGGCGACAGTGAGAGGTACGCCAGGTTAGCGACCCACTTGAACAGCAAGAAAGCCGGGCCCCTTGTTTGCCCCATATGCAAAGCCACGGAGAGTTTCGAGGCCAAAGGCACCCTAGCAGGACCTCGCTCGGCCTCTGTTGGGTCCGCAGATCCGCAGTTCAACTACGCTACGTGTAACAATTGTGGATACTCGATCTTTTTCGACGCAGAAGCGCTCAACCTTCCCGGATAGCCAGTCTCCCCATCCTGTATCTACTACATCAGCATGGGCGAGCTCGCCGTTCATGTGCGCTTCCCAGATGCCCTCTACGGTAAGGTCATCTAAATCGTCTATGCGTTTACCGACCACTCACCCCCGAACACCCTACGCCATCGCGCGGGGCGCTACGCGTCCATGCTAGCGAGCGCGTCTTGGCGGTCGAGCATCCCCCGGAGCCTCGAGATTCTCCCCTCGGTCTTCGAGCGGGATCTGCTCGCGACCGAGCCCGCCTTGCCCGCGCCGCGCGCCCTGGCGTACCCGGTGGCGTCCTCCACCAGCAGCCGCACGATGTGGCCCTCGGGCAGGGATGCCGCCAACCGGTCCAGTTGCGTCAAGTGGTTCTCTAGTTCCGTGCGGTCTTTATCCTTCAAGCGCCGCTCCAGCTCCGTCAAGAGGTCGTGCGCCCGCTCCGCCGTGCGTATCTCTTCGACTATCCGCTCTCGCTGCTCTTGCACCGCGCCCACCTCCCCGTCGGTCTGCACCACGAGGGTCGTGTGTGCCCGGCCCCATCGGTCTGGTTCACTCGACCCCAAGCCAGGGCAATCGCCCTACCCGTAGCTTTGTTCGGTCTGGACGGTGCCGTTCTGCTTGTAGACGAGGAGCTGGCTCGGCTGGTGCCTCCTGGCCAGTTCCCTGGCCTTCGCCACCGCCTCACCCTTGGTCTTGTGGACGCTCGTCGCTCGGCTGGCCCCCTCGGCCTGTACCTTCCACCCCCCGTCGGCGTGGGTCGTCACCACGTAGGTCTTCCTCTCGCCAAGTCTTTGCGCCGCCCGCCCCTCGGACTGCAGGGTCTTGTCGCCGCTCGCCGTCCCGGCGGTCTCCGCCAACCGGCCGACGGCCTTGTCCAGAGCATCTCCGGCACCCCTGCGCTTCCTCCTGCCCATTCTCCGGTCCTCCTCTCCTCGACGGCTGATTGCCCTTGCTCTAGGTTGGACGCGAGAAGAGGGAGGGGTCGTTACACCCCGGCCTGAGAGCTTCCGGTCCTATCCTGCAGCGGGTTGCAGAAGGATGGACCTTCTGCAACCCGCGCTTCTCAGCCCGCTCCGGCCTTAAGGCCTTCGCTTGTCAGCAACTCAGCCAGGGCTTGGTCAGGCGCATGCCGATCAGCTGACATGCTCTCACGGCGACGCCGTTGCAGAAGCGGACGGCGAGGCGGTCGGAGAGGCCGTAGGTGATCCCGCCGGCGAGGCTGTCGGGGACGGGCCTGTGGTCTCGAGGGAGGTGGTAGCTGGGGTAGGCGCCGGTGATGTCTTGGGCCGTGGGGTTACAGGACCGGTCGGCGTTTCGTAGAACGGGGACAGCAGCGCCGATAGCACGATGGCGACGGCCACTGCGGCCGCGGTGCACACAGGCGCGAGAACGATGGCCAGAGGTATGAGCAGCCCCCGGGACACCCTTCCGTGCAGCATGTAGTAGAGGAGCAAAGCGAAAACGACGAGCACGGCCATCAAGAGCCACAACGGGAATCCCAGTGCCAGTACGTTCATGCTCTTAGTGCTCCCAGCGCATCGCCGTGGCTACACTACCAACACCGGCGGCGATGCCGATGACGAGTACGAATAAGATCCCTGTGAAAGCCCAGACTATGACGCAGATCAACTCCCCGCAGAGCAACGCCAGCGTCAGGTATCCCTTAGGCGGGATCCTCATCGGGTCTTCCCTTCCTCTCTCTGCCAAATTACAGGGCGCAACCTAGAGGATAAACGCACGTCCCCGTGACATCCGATAACAACCTGAAAACATTGTAGTACGGAAGACGTTCTCGCGAGTCGAGATACGGTGGCGGGGGCAAAGAATTAGGACCGGGCCGGTAAGGAGGGGGAAGGTACCGAAGGCCCGATCCTATGAGTAATGTCGCCGGGCTGCGGGGTCCTGAGAGAGGGTTCCTCGCCCGGTCTTGGCCTACTCTATTTTACCGCGAGCAAGCAGCGCATCCCCCAAATGAGTGATTTTTGCGTGACCCGAAGAAATTCTGGGGTTCACGGGCTGGCCCTATCCCTGATCCAGGTACCTCCGGAGCGCCCTGGCGTAGACCGGCGCCAGCTTCCGCGCCCTGGCCCAGTCCTCGGGGCTCACGCCGAGCCTGGCGCTGCGGCGCATCTGGTGGAGGTCGTCGTCCAGGCTGCCGGAGCGCTCGCCGACTACGAACTCCTGGCGCATGGCCTCGAGGTCCTCCCGGGCCAATCTCCGACGGTCTCCCATGCATCCTCCTCTAAGTGCAGGGACCCCTCTAAGCGTAACCCCACCCCACCGCAGCGGCAACGGTTGGTGCTTTGAATCTTCTGCATGATCCCACGACATTGGCCCTGGTAGCCGGTCTTCGGGGTGGTAAGGAACGGCCCTCTCGTGCAAAATACCCTCGTCCGCCTCCGGCGGCATCGTTGCAGGGGAAGCGCGGCCGAAAGATCTTCATCCGGCCGGTTATCCAGGTAGAGGAGGGCCACGGGTGCGAACAAGAATAGACCTCCTCAAAGCAGCCGCGACCTTTATCGCGCTCCTGGTCTTGCTGGCCCTGGCACCGGTGTCCTGGCCGGGTAGGGCCGCAGCCCAGGAGACGAAGTCCCAGGCGCCTCCGGGAGCCCCGAAGCTGGACGCCGGCTCCTGGACGCTCATCGACGCGGACACGGGCCTCTATCTGGCCGGCAAAGATCCGGACAAGCGGGTCCCCATAGCCTCGACGACCAAGATCATGGTCGCCCTCGTAGCACTCGATGAGGGCGTAGACTTCGACGAAGAGGTGACCGTCTCGGAGGACGCCGCCTCCTACGCCGGGTCTATCTACAGCAACATCGGTCTCTACCCCTACGACCGCGTGAGCGTCAGGGACCTCCTCAAGGCGGCTTTGATCCCTTCTGGCACCGACGCGGTCTACGCCCTGTCCGAGCATCTGGGGGACGGTAGCGTGGACGAGTTCGTCGCAAAGATGAACGATAAGGCCAAGGAATTGGGCCTGAAGAACACCCATTTCGAGAACCCTGCCGGCATCGACGCCGACGGCAACTACTCGAGCGCCGCAGACCTGGCGAAGATAACCAGGGAGGCGATGAAGTACCCCGAGTTCCGGGAGATCGTCAGCACGCCCGAGGCCACCATATCGACGCAAGACAGGGAGATAGACGTCGTCAACACCAACCTGCTCGTCGTTCCTAACTCAGGCTACGATTACGGGCCGGCGACCGGCGTCAAGACGGGCACCTCCCCCCAGGCCGGACCATGCCTCGTGGCCTCCGCAGAGAGCGACGACGAGTCCTACATCGCTGTGGTGCTCGACGCCGCGGGGGACCTGCAACGCTTCGAGGCGGGCCAGACGGCGCTCGAGTACGGTTTCGGCGAGTACGAACGCGAGCCTCTCGTCGAACGCGGAGACCCTTACGCGGAACTGAAACTGCCCTACCGGAGGGGTGAGACGGTGAAGCTC
>Ga0126313_10001574_pt1 | contig 12179 bp, 8 predicted proteins | sample Plot105A_FD_89954 | JGI IMG/M metagenome (GOLD analysis project Ga0126313, IMG submission 89954) | Serpentine soil microbial communities from UC McLaughlin Reserve, CA, USA - Plot105A | ecosystem: Environmental > Terrestrial > Soil > Grasslands | place: USA: UC McLaughlin Reserve, Lake County...
CGGTTCTCCAAGGAGTACGTCAGCCAGATCGAGCGTGGCAAGACGCGCCCGACACAGGAGACGATCGAGTGGCTCGCGCAGCGGCTCGGCGTCGACCCGGGCTTCCTCGCCAGCGGCGTCTCCGCTGACGAGCGCGGGCGGATCGAGACCGCTCTCGCGCGCGCGGAGGCTCTGAGCGAGAACCACGAGTACGAGGATTCGCTCGAGGAGCTCCAGAAGATTCGGCCCGCCGTCCTCGGGATCGCGTCGCCCGAGCTCGAGGTTCGCGCGCTGGCCGGTGAAGCGTGGGGGCTCATGCGAACGGGCGAGGTGAAGCAGGCGATCGAGCTGCTGAACCGCGCCAGGGCGCTGACCGAGGACGCGATGTTCTCGGACGTCGACCGCGCGGACATCCTCTTTCGGCTCGGCGCGTGCCGCGTCGAGCTCTCGAGCATCCAAACGGCGATCAGCCTCTTCGACGAGGCCCTGACGCTCGCCGAGCGCTCGGAGCTCCCGTGCGACCGCCTCAAGGCCGAGATCCTGCACCGGCGCGCACGCTGCTACCGGCGCCAACGCGACTACGAAGCCGCGCGCGAGGATCTGGAGCGCGCGCTCGAGCTTTCCGAGGGCCTAAGCGACGCCCGCACGCTCGCGCACGTCTACTTTCAGGCTTCGGTCACCGCCGAGCGCCAGGGCCAGTGGGTGCTCGCGCGCAAGTACGCGGAGCAGGCCAAGTCGCAGTTCGAGGAACTCGCCGAGCGCTCGACCGTCGGCAAGATCCTGAACAACATCGGCGGCCTCACGTTCCTCCTCGGCAAGCCCGAGGACGCGATTGCCCAGCTGACGGAGTCGTTCAAGATGCTGCTCGACCACGGCAGCGAGGTCGACGCCGCCCGCGCCGTGTCCTCCTTGGCGCAGGTGCACCTGCGGACGGGCCAGATCGAGCCCGCAGAGTCGCAGGCGCGCCAGGCGCTGAAGCTGCTTGGCGACCGCGTCGACGTCGTCGACGAGATCGGGAACGCCCAGCTCGTCCTCGGCCGCTCCCTGCTCGAGCAGGGCCGGCTCGATGAGGCCGCAGAGGCCTTCGGCGCCGCCGAGCACAGCTTCGACCAATTCTCCTCCATCAGCCATCGCGCGTCTGTCTGGGTCGCCAAGGGCGACCTCGCGGCGCGGCGCGGACAAGACCAGGTGGCCGCGCAGTTCTACCGGCGCGCTGCAGAAGCGCTTCAGGACTTCAGGTTCTAACGGAAGGGGGTGATCAATCTGTTCGCCACTCGCATCAAGTTGCTCGTTCTCGTCGCCCTCGCTACTACAGCTGCTGTGAGCGGTGGTGGCTTCTTCGACGGTCTTTGGTGGCTTCACTAAGGACCTCGCGAAACAGGAAGCTGCCGACGGCGCGGCAGCTCCAGGGAGATCGTAGAGGCGGACCGCGGGGCCCCAATCCGCGGAAAACGCCAGAACGACCCAGGAGAGACGCGCGAAAGAGGGAATCTGGTTCCGGGGGGAGCCGGCGTGTCTCCGAGCAAATCTGACGATTTGCTTGGAGGGAAGACAGGAAGAATCCCCGCGTGGGGAGACGACGTGAATGGTTGAGCCGCGCTTTTGAGGTGCTCGGCGCCGCGCGGCGCAAGCGGTTGCTGCGCGTGCTGCGGGAGATCGGCCTCGCCGGACAGCGGCCGCCGACCGCCGAAGGTGCGCGCGAGTTTCGACTCGCGCTCGAGGAGCTCGGGACGACGTACATCAAGCTCGGGCAGCTCCTCTCCTCGCGCCCCGACCTGATGCCCGACGTGTACATCGAGGAGCTCTCGCGGCTCGTCGACGAGGTGCCGCCGATTTCGTTCTCCGAGATCGAGCCGGTGATCCGGCGAAACGTGGATCCCGACGTCTTCGTCCAAATCGATCCCGAGCCGCTCGCAGCCGCCTCGATCGCGCAGATCCACAAGGCCCTCCTCCACGACGGCCGCGAGATTGTCGTCAAGGTGCGGCGCCCCGGAGTTTTGGAGCAGGCGAAGGTCGATCTCGAGCTCCTTCGCTCGACCACCGCCTTCGTCGAGCGGCGCTCCCAGCGCGCGCAACTGCTCCAGCTCTCCGCCCTGGCGGACGACGTCGAGCAGCACCTCCTGGCCGAGCTCGACTTCAACGAGGAGGCGAACAACACCGAGCTGATCGGGCAAATCGTCGGTGACAACGCGGACCTGGTCGTCCCGAACGTGATCAGGCCGTATGTGACCGAGGAGGTCCTCGTGCTGGAGCACATCGAGGGCCGCAAGGTCTCCTCCGACCACGGGCTCGAGCGCGACCAGGCGAGCCGCCTCGCGCGCGAGTTCTTCCGGGCCTACGTCCGGCAGGTGGCGGCGGAGGGCGTCTACCACGCCGACCCCCACCGCGGGAACGTCCTGCTCACCGACGACGGACGACTCGCCCTGCTCGACTTCGGGTTGCTCGGACGCCTCGACGACGACACGCGCAGCGGCATCGCCCAGCTCCTGCTCGCGCTGTCGCAGAACCGCGGCGACGACGTGGCGGCGCTGATCATCAGCCTCTCGATGACGACGCTCGAATCCGACGAACCGGGGTTCGTCGCCGACCTGCACCGCAAGCTGCCGCGCTACCACTGGCGTCCGCTCTCGGGGATTCGCGCCGGCGATGCGCTCGCCGACCTCCAGCGCATGGCGGTGACCTACGGCATCCGTCTGCCGACGAGCTTCGCGCTGGTGGGAAAGACCCTGGCGCAGGCGGACTCGATCGCGCGCGCACTCGACCCCGGGCTGGACCCGATCGAGCTTTTACGCGGCGACGCGCTCGAGCTGATGCTTCGCGAGGCCGAACGACGGCTCGAGCCGACCGAGCTCTCTGGCTACGCCTTCACTCAGCTGGGGCCGCTGATGCGCCTGCCGCGCCGGGTGGGGCAGATCGCCGACCGCCTGGAAACGGGCACGCTGCGGATCGGGATCACCCCAACGCACCTTGAGGAAATCGAGGCCGTGGTGCGCTCCGGGGCGAACCGCATCGGCGCCTCGGTCATCATCGCCGGCCTGCTCTTGGCGTCGGCGTTGATGGCGCGCGTCAACGACGCCATAGCCGTTGTCGGCTTCGGGATCGCGGCCGTCCTCGGCCTATACATGCTCTGGAAGATTTTCCGCACTCCGGGGTCTTTGTAGGAGAGGAGGCGTGCGTGCCGAACTGCGGCTAGGCACTAAAAGCTCCTCCTCTCCCCTGAAGACGGCGGCTTCGGCCGCCGTCTTTATTTCCCGGGAATGCGCTTGTCCCAGTGGGCGTTGGCTGCTACACAGCACCGACACGGGAGGGTCTGACCTATCGACGCCGCCACGCCGACGATCAAGCTGACCGACCTTGCGTCCTGCGGGGGGTGCGCCGCGAAGTACTCGGCGGCACGCCTCGAGGAGCTCCTGAGTGGGTTCGTTCCGGTTGACGCGGAGGAACTGCTGGTGGGACTCGCGCCGGCCGACGACGCCGCCGTCTACCGGCTCGACGACGAGCGTGCGCTCATCTTCACGCTCGACTTCTTCCCGCCCGTCGTCGACGACGCCGGCGACTACGGTGCGATCGCGGCGACGAATGCGCTCAACGACGTCTTCGCGATGGGCGGATCGCCCCTGCTCGCACTCTCCATCGCTGCCTTCCCGGAGTCGCTGCCGACGGAGACCCTCGGCGCGATCTTCGCCGCCGCCGACGCGCAGGTGCGCGCGGCGGGCGGGCTACTCGCAGGCGGCCACACCATCCGCGACGAGGAGCCGAAGTACGGCCTTGCGGTGATCGGCACCGTGCGGCCCGACGGCATCTGGCCGAAGAACGGCGCGCAGCCGGGCGACGTGCTCTTCGTGACGAAGCCGCTCGGGACTGGCCTGATCATGACCGGGTACAAGCAAGGCGCCGCGGGCACGCAGCAGCTCGAGCGCGCGGTGCGCTGGATGAAGACGCTGAACAAGGAGACCGCCGAGGTCCTGCGTCCGGTAGAGCCGAACGCCGTCACCGACGTCACGGGCTTCGGGCTTCTCGGCCATGCGTACGAGGTCGCCGACCGCAGTGGCGTTCGCATCCGCCTTGAATCGGAACGGTTTCCGGCCATCGACGGCGCGTTGGACCTCGCCCGCTCCGGGGTGCGGACGAGCGGCGATCCGCGCAACCGCGAGTTCGCAGGGCCGCACGTGCACGTCGAGGAGATCTCAGAGGCGCTCGAGGCGCTCGCGTTCGACCCGCAGACCGCCGGCGGCCTCTTGGTCTCCGTCCCGGCCGACCGCGGTGCGACGCTCGAGGCGGAGTTCGCTGCACGGCGGCTGTTCCTGCGCCGGATCGGGTTCGTGGAGGAGGGCTCCGGGGTCGTCGTGCAATGACCCGTGGCATGGTGCACGGGAGGTTTCAGCCTTTCCACAATGGCCATCTCGAGTACCTGCGGGGTGCCAGCGAGCGCAGCGACGAGGTCTTCGTCGGGATCACGAACCCCGATCCCACGCGCATCCGCCCCGAGCCGAGCGACCCGCTGCGGCACCTGCCCGGGTCCAATCCATGGTCGTACGCCGAGCGGCTGCTGATGGTCAAGGCCGCGGCGGCCGATCTCGGGCTCGACCTCGCACGCGTCCACGTGATCCCGTTCCCCGTCAACGAGCCCGAGCTCTGGGCGGCGTACGTCCCCGAGGGCGTCACGCAGTACCTGCGGCTCTTCAGTGAGTGGGGCGGGACGAAGCTCGACCGGCTCCGCGACGCCGGCTACGAGGTCGTGATCCTGGACGAAGGCGCCACGAAGCAGACCTCCGGCGCGGAGGTGCGGCAGGCGCTGCGCGACGGCGGCGACTGGGAGTCGCTAGTGCCGCGAGGCGTCGCGCGGGTGATCCGCAGCCTCGAACGCGTTCCCGTCTAAGTGCCCGTCCAGGCAATGCCCGCTGGCCCTGGCCCGCGATCACGCTGCGCCATAGCGCACCCTCCTCCTCACCAGGGCTGCCCAGCCTTGGCTCGTCGGAGTGCGCACTCTGGCTTGGTGCTCGCGAACGAGAACCGCAGCAGCATCACCTGAACGGGCACTAGTTTCCGCACGTGCATCCGATCGTCGTCGTCCTGCTCGACGGGCTGGGAGACCGAGCTCATGCGAGTCTCGGCGGGCGCACCGCGAACGAGGCCGCGGCGACGCCGAACCTCGACACGCTGGCCGCAAGCGGCTCGACGGGCGTGCTCTACGCGGTGGGGCCGGGCCGCGCGCCGTCGAGTGAGGTCGCGCACTGGTCGATGCTGGGCTACCTGCCCGAGGAGTTTCCCGGCAGAGCGGTGCTGGAGGCTCTCGGCGCCGGGCAAGAGGTCGGCGCCGACGACGTCTTCGCGTTTGCCGCGCTCCGACCCGCGGAAAAGCGCGACGGCGAACTGTGGCTGACGGGCCGCCCGCGCGGCGACGAGGACGAGGAGGAGGCCGCGGCGCTCATCGCGCGTTGCGCTGAGCTGGAGGTCGACGGGCTGCACTTTGTGCTCACGCACCTCCGCCGCGGTGAAGCCGTGTTGCGCGTGTCCGGCGGCGCCGACGACCGCGTCACGGACTCCGACGCGTTTTTTCGCGACCGCCATCCGGTCCTTCGCCCGCAGGCGGCGCACCCGGACGCCGCGACAACCGCGCGAGCGGCGGAGCGGTGGACGCGGCTCGTCATCGACCGCCTCGGAGGCGAGCGCTTCAATGTGATCACACTCAAGTGGTGGGGCCGTGCACGCCCGGCGCCGACATTCCTCGAGCGCCACGGCGTCACCGGAACCTTTGTCGCGGACTCCCGCTTCATGCACGGGCTCGCCCGAGCCGTGGGGCTCGAGCCGGCGCAGGCGCCGGAGAGCGACGATCCCGGCGCCGATCTCGCGCGCCGTATCGACCTGATCCGCGAGCGGCTCGATGAGGGCGAGACGTTCGTCTTCACGCACCTGAAGGCGACGGACAAGGCCGGTCACACCAAGGATCCGGCTGTGAAGCAGCGGACGATCGAGCGCCTCGACGCGCAGCTCGGGGAGCTGCCGGCGGATCGCGCCGTCGTCTGCGTCACCGGCGACCACGCGACGCCGGCCTATCCCGACGTGATCCATTCCGGAGACCCGGTGCCGCTGATCGTGGCGGGGCCGGGAGTTCGCGCCGACGCCGTCGACTCGTTCGGCGAGCTCGACTGCTCGCGCGGGATCCTCGGCCACCTCCGTGGCCCGGACCTGATGCCCGTGCTCCTCAACGCGGCGGATCGGCCGCTCTTCCTCGGCTCGCGGCCGACGCCGTTTCCGGGCGCCGACGGCTATCCCGCGGTGCTGGAGCCGCTCGTCTTGTGAGGGCGGTCGAGGGGCGCATCCCGTTCCACGGCTACGAGACGTGGTACCGCGACGTCGGTCCGGAGGACGGTGTGCCGCTCCTCTGTCTCCACGGCGGACCGGGGTCGACGCACAACTATTTCGAACCGCTCGAGCAGCTCGACCGACGGGTCGTTCTCTACGACCAGCTCGGCTGCGGCAACTCGTCGCGCCCGGACGACCCGAGCCTGTGGACGCTGGAGCTCTTTCTCGACGAAGTGCAGACGGTTCGCGATGCGCTCGGCCTCGAGCGGATCCATCTGCTCGGGACGTCGTGGGGCTCGATGCTCGCACTCGAGTACGCGCTGCGGAAGCCGGATGGTCTCGCGAGCCTCACCCTCAACGCACCGCCGACGGCGGCGAAGACGTGGGCGGCGGAAGCGGCGCGGCTGCGGGCACCGCTCGGCGAGGACGAAGCACTCGCCGAGCAGCGGTTCTACCGGCGGCACGTGTGTCGAGTCGACCCGCTCCCCGAGTGCGTCGAGCGCGGCCTCGCCGGCAAGACGAAGCAGGTGTACGAGACGATCTGGGGCAAGCAGGAGTGGGCGCCGACGGGACTCCTCCGGGACTGGGACATTCGACCGCGCCTCTCCGAGATCGACGTCCCGACGCTGATCACGTCGGGCCGCTACGACATGTGCACGCCAGAGCTCGCCGAGGAGGCGCAACGACTGATCCCGGGCTCCGAGCGCGCCCTGTTCGTGGAGAGCTCGCACACTGCGTTCGTCGAGGAGCCGGAACGCTATAGAGCTGTCCTCGCCGACTTCCTCGCTCGCGTCGAGGCCGCATGACGCCGATCCGCTTCCGGCGCCTTGCCGTGGCGACGGCCATTGCGCTCTACATCATCGTCGTGACCGGCTCGCTCGTCCGTCTGACGGGCTCTGGCCTCGGCTGCGAGGGTTGGCCGGGCTGCGAGGAGGGGGCGTTCTTCCCGGCGGAGGACTACCACGCCTTCGTCGAGTTCGGGAACCGTGTCTTCGGGATCTTCCCGATCACGCTCTCCGTCCTGACCGCGTGGTTCGCGCGCCGCCGCCCGACGCGGCTCTTCCGACTCGCGCTCCTGGTCGCGCTGCTGACGATCGTCGAGGCCCCGCTCGGGCTGGCAACGATCCGCTATGACCTCCCGCCGGAGATCGTCATCGTCCACTTCCTGCTCGCGCTGCTGGCGCTCGGCGGCGCGATTGTCGTCGCGCTGGAGGCGGCGAGGGAGGAGCGGGGCGGAGGCGGGATCTCGTTTCCGGCTGAGCTGCGTTGGGCGGGGGTTGCGCTCGTCGCCGCGTGCCTGACGCTCGTCGTCAGTGGGACGTTTTCGACGGCGGCGGGGCCGCACTCGGGCGACCCAGACGTCGTCGAGCGGCTCTGGCACCTGGATGACGCGGTCTACCTCCACGTGCGCGTGACCGCGGTCTTTGGCGCGCTCTTCCTGTTTGTGCTCGGCCTGCTCGCCGCACGGCGCGCGAGCGCGCCGCGGCTCTTTCGCTTCGCGCTGCTCACGCTCGGCGTCCTGCTCTGCCAGATGGCCGTGGGCGAGCTCCAGTGGCGGCTGGAGCTGCCGTGGGGGATCGTCGCCGTGCACGTCGCGCTCGCCGCTGCGGTTTGGTCGCTGACGGTTGCGCTCGCGACGATGCTCTGGCGCCCGCCCGTCTGGCTGAAGCCCATAAACCCCTAAGCTGAGCGCCGTCAATGGCCGACGAGCTTCGCATCCATGGGCGTCCCGAGCTGGAGCACCCGCTGCTGATCTCCGCGTTCCGGGGCTGGAACGACGGCGGTCAGGGCGCCTCGCTCGCCGCGGGCTACCTCGCGCGGCTCTGGGATGCGGAGCTGATCGCAGACGTCGATCCCGAGGAGTTCTTCGACTTTCAGGCGACGAGGCCGCACGTCCGGCTCGTCGAGGGGATCACGAGGGAGATCGACTGGCCGGAAACCTCCTTCTATCGGGCGAGGCCCGAGGGCTTGGACCGCGACGTGGTGCTGCTCCTCGGGATCGAGCCGAACCTCCGCTGGCGAGCGTTCAGCAGCCTCGTCGTCGACTACGCCGCCGAGCTCGGCATCGAGCTCTTCGTCAGTCTCGGCTCTTTACTGGCCGACGTCCCACACACGCGGCCGTGCCCGGTGACCGGAAGCGCCAGCGATTCGGAGCTGGTCGAGCGGCTGGGCCTCCAGGCTTCGCGCTACCAGGGGCCCACCGGCATCGTCGGCGTCCTCCACGACGCCTGTCGCCGCCAGGGCGTCCCGTCGGTGAGCTTCTGGGCGGCCGTGCCGCACTACGTCTCCCTGACCCCGAGCCCGCGTGCGGCGTTAGCGCTTTGCGAGCGGCTCGGGTCGCTGCTCAACGTCGACATCGACGTCGCCGAGCTGCAGGAAGCGGCCGAGGGCTACGTCGAGCAGGTCAGCCGCGCGGTCGCCACGGACGCGGACACGCAGGCATACGTGGAGGACCTGGAGTCGCGGGCGGACGAGCTGGAGGAATCAGATCTGCCGTCCGGAGACGCGCTGGCCGCCGAGCTCACCCGCTTCCTGCGTGAGCGCGACAGGGAGAACGGTCCGCCGGACGCGGCTACCGAGCAGTAGCAGCTTCGGACTTTTCTTCCGTCGCCGGCTGCTCCGCCGGCTGGTCTCCGTTCTGGGCGGCGACCTGCTCTTGCTGCTGTTTCTTGCCTTTCTTCTTGCGGCGGCGGCGTCGCCTCGAGCGCGACTGCAGCTTCGGCTGCGGCAGGTTCTCGGCGAGCGCCGCAGCGACCTCCTCGACCGACCCGAGCTCCTCGCGCGCGGCATCGATCAGCCTCGTCGCCTTCGGCGTATAGCCCTCGGCTGAGGCGAGCAGCGCGACGCCGACCTCGAGCGGGAGCTCCTTCGCGTTCCGCACGAGCTTCTGCGCGTTCTCCTCGTGGCGGTGGCCGCGCGAGTTGGCGAGTGCGCCGAGCAGCCGCTTCGCCTCGGGGTATTCCGCACTCGCCCGCCGGTCCTGGATCTTCCGCGTCGCCCGCGCGAGCCGCCACGTCCAGCGCCAAAGGATCTGCTCAGGCGCGTCCACCTTGCCGTCGGCGATCCCGCGGAGGAGGATGCGGATGCCCTGGGCTCGGTCCTTCTCCCAGGTCGGCGCCTGCGTCACGAGCGTGACGAGATCGTCGAAGCTGGCGCGGTCGACGCTCATGGAGACGCGATCCGCGAGCGCCGTCATGCGCAGCCGGCGATTCGGGTTCTCGGCGGCGCAGGTGAAGAGGAACTGCTCCAGTGCGCTGCGCGTCGTCCCGCTCTCCGTCAGCTTCTTCGCGAAGTCGACGCGCTCCTCGAACCGAACCTGACGCCCGGCGATCGTTGCCCAGAACCGCTGCTCCTCCTCGTCGAGGTAGCGGGGATCGATCCGCTGCCACTCGCGCGCGATCACCGCGAGGCGCCGTCGCACGTCGGGCGTCACCGGCACGAGCCACGACGCCGGCGAGAGCTTGCGACGAGCGCGCCGCTGCGCACGTCGTCGCGGAGCCGGCGTCACGCGTGCCCCCTCGCGGTAGAAGTCGGCGTCGAGCAAGCTGTGGAGCGAGATCACCCGCTCGTTGTGGGTCGCCCCCTTGGGGACGAAGTCGACGACGACGCCCGCTTCTTTCCGGGGGTGCAGCCGCATGATCCGGCCGATGCGCTGCTGGTAGACCCGGCGGCTCGCCGTCGGCGCGAGGTGCATGCAGACCGTCGCTCGCGGCGAGTTCCAGCCCTCGGCGAGCAGCATCGCGTTGATCAGGATGTCGATCTCCGCGCGCTCGTACGCCGCGAGGATCTCTGCGAGCTTGACCGGCGGCGTCCGCCCGCTGACGGCCTCGGCCCGCAAGCCCGCTGCGCGGAACTCGCGCGCGAGGTTGTAGGCGTGGTCGACCCCGGCGGCGTAGACGATGCCGGGCGTCGAGCCGAAGCGGTCGCGGTAGAGGCTCGCCGCCGCCTGGTTCAGGGCCTGGTGGTCGAGGACTTCGGCGAGGGCGCGTTCCTCGAAGTCGCCGCCGACGATCGGCACGGAGTTGATGGCGGCCGCGGGCGGGACGCGTAGACAGCGCAGCGGCGCGATCAGGCCGCGCCGCGCCGCATCCTGCAGCGGCAGATCGTCGACTGAGGCCGGGAAGACGTCGGAAACCTGCTTCGCGATCAGCTGCTCCGTGGCCGTCATGCCGATGTAGACCGGCTCGGTCAGCGTGCGAATCGCTGTGCTCGTCTTCTCGCCGAGCGCCGTGTGCGCCTCGTCGCAGATCACCAGCTGGTAGACGCCGCGCTCGATGTCCTTCACGTGCCGCGCGAACCACGCGTAGGTCTGGACGGTGATCAGGTTGCTGTGCGGCGCGCTCTCGCCGCGGGTGACGGCAGGAGCGAGGCGCTCGCCGTACCCCTCCTCGGTCAGCTCACGGTTGAACTGAGAGACGAGCAGGCGACGGTGGGTGAGGATGAGGACGCCCATCGTGCGGGCGGCCTCCACGAACCCTGCGGCGGCGATCGTCTTCCCCGAGGCCGTCGGATGCCGGAACCGGTAGCGCCGCTCGGCTCCGGGGTCGTGATGCGCCGGCTCGACCTCGACGTCCTCACCGTTCTCCTCCTCTTCGTCCTCGGCCTCGAGCTCCTCGACCTCCTCGGCGGTCAGTGTCCCGTTGCCGTTCGTCTCCTCGGACCGCTGGTTCGCGGCGATCAGCTCCGTCAGCATCCCGGCCAGCGCGTCGACCTGGTGGCGGCGCAGCTCGGTGCCGGATTTCAGCTTCGGCGGGCGGTCGCTGAGGACGCGCTCGAGTCCGAGCATGAGCGCGTAGCGGATCTTCCAGTGGGATGACGGTTCCTTCAGGTCCTGCTCGATCTCGGCCAGCGCGTCGTCGAGCGCACGGCGCCGCGCAGTCCCGGGCGCGAGCACGATGTCGGGCTCTTCGTCCGGGTGCAGGAACGGCTCACCCGCCCAGGCTGAAGCCCGCTTGGTCTCCTCGACCAGCGTATGAGTCGCTTGAGTAGGAACCGGAGTTGGCTCGATAGCTTCGTGCAACACGGGCGGCACGTCCGAGTGCCGCAACCTCCGAAGAAAGATCGCGCCCGCTCAGTCCCCGCGCGAGCGCTGTGGGTCGCAGTGTAGCTCGAAACAGCCGCCGCCGTCGCCTGCGAGGAACATGACGACCGCGTAGAAGCTCAGTTCGGGTGCCAGAAGTGCGCCGACTTGCGTAGCGCCACTTCATGCGGCCTCTATCGCCCGTCAAGCGGGTGCTGCAGCCCTCGAATCGGCGAATTGGCGACCCGCGACGCGTTCCGAGATCCCGCTCTGGTCGAGGTACTTCGTGATGCCGCCCAGGAAAAACGGCCAGCCCGCGCCGAGGAGCAGCGCGGTGTCGACGTCCTTCGGGCTCTCGACGACGCCCTCGTCGAGCATGTGACGGATCTCGTCGGCGATCGCCTCGAGCGCCGCCTCCTGGATCTCCTCGCGGCTGCGGCGCTGGTCACCGCGGACGACGATCTCTTCTGTGCCCTCGGCGTAATTGGCCAGCGTCTCCGAGAGTGGGAAGCGGTCCGGGTAGGCCTCGTGGAGCGTCTCGAGCACGTGGTAGGCGACCTTCGGGCCGACCATCTGGAGCAGGACGGATGGCGCCATCGGCATCCCCAGCCGCAAGATCGCCTCGTCAGTCTCCTCGACGGTGTTCCCCTGCTCGAGCGCGTCCATCAACACGACGGTCATCCGCGTGAGGACGCGGTTGACGATGAACGCGGGCGCGTCTTTGGACAGGACCGGCCGCTTGCGGAGTTGGGTCGCGACGTCCCAGATCGTCGCGAGGGTCGCGTCGTCGGTCTCGGGCGTGCTGATGATCTCGACCAGCGGCAGGACCGCGACCGGGTTGAAGAAGTGGAGGCCGCCGAGCCGCTCGCGGTGC
>Ga0126313_10001575_pt1 | contig 12174 bp, 9 predicted proteins | sample Plot105A_FD_89954 | JGI IMG/M metagenome (GOLD analysis project Ga0126313, IMG submission 89954) | Serpentine soil microbial communities from UC McLaughlin Reserve, CA, USA - Plot105A | ecosystem: Environmental > Terrestrial > Soil > Grasslands | place: USA: UC McLaughlin Reserve, Lake County...
CAGCTCGGCGTCGAGGAGCGCGGCCCCGTGCTCGGACAGCGCGGCGCTCGCGGCCTCGTCCTCGTGCTGGATCTCCTCGGCGGCCTCGCGCGCCGCGGTGGCCAGGCGGTCGGGACCGGCTGCGAGCGCGGCGGCACGGACCCGCTCCACGGCCCAGGCCAGGTTGCGCGCCGTCGGGCGGCAGGTCGCGAGCCGCTCGGCCGCCCGCTCGAGCGCGGCCGGCTCGCGTGCGACCTCCATCGCGAGCCCGAAGCCCGCCGCGATCCCGATCAGCGGTGCACCGCGGATCGCGAGCCGCTCGATCGCCTGCGCCGTGTCCTCCGCGCCCTCGAGCACGAGCACCTCCTCGCGCCCGGGCAGCAGCGTCTGGTCGAGCACGTGCAGCCGCGCGCCGTCCCAGCGCAGGGATGGAGGGGCGAGGGTCGAGGACATCGCCTGCGATCCTACGCGCGGATGCCGCCCGCCCTGTCGGTCACGGGCCTGCGCAAGGCCTACGGCCCGGTGCAGGCGCTCCGCGGAGTCGACCTCGAGCTCGAGGCCGGCGAGCTGTTCGGGCTGCTGGGGCCGAACGGCGCGGGGAAGTCGACGCTCGTCAAGATCGCGTGCGGCCTGGTCCGCCAGAGCGCCGGAGACGTGCGGGTCCGCGGGCATCCGGCCGGCTCGCCCGAGGCACACGCGCAGTTCGGCTATCTCGCCGAGCTGTTCCGCTTCCCCGAGTGGTGCACCGCCGACGAGCTGCTCGGCCTGCACCAGCAACTGATCGGCTCTCCCGGCGGCGAGGCCGAGCGGCGCGAGCTGCTCGCGCTCGTGGAGCTCGGCCACGTCCCCGACCGCCGAATCGGGGCGATGTCGAGGGGGATGCAACAGCGGCTCGGGCTGGCCCAGGCGCTGCTGGGCGGCCCACGGCTGCTGCTGCTCGACGAGCCGACCAGCGCGCTCGACCCCGCCGGCCGGCACACCGTCCGCTCGCTGCTGGAGGTGCTGCGCGAGCGCGGCGTGAGCGTGCTGCTGAACTCGCACCTGCTGTCCGAGGTGGAGCTGGTCTGCGACCGCGTCGCGATCATCGACGGCGGCGCGGTCGTCGCGGCGGGGACACCGGCGCAGCTGAGCCGGCCGGGCGGCGTCGAAGTCGAGACGGCCGCCGGCGCGAGGACGTTCGCCGACGCGCGCCGCGAGGACGCGCCGCGCATCGTGCGCGAGCTGGTCGCGGCGGGGGAGGACGTCTATTCGGTCCGGGTCCTCACGTCGACCCTCGAGGACGCTTACCTCGAGGCGGTCGGCCGCTCGCCGGCCGGCCCGCGCGAGGAGATCGCGGCGCTGGGCGAGGCGGGGCGATGAGCACGCCGCTCGAGCCGCCCGGCCGGCTGCGCGCCGCGCTCATCGTCGCGCGCTTCTCCCTGCGCGAGTCGCTGCGGCGGCGCGTCTTCGTCGTCATCGCCGTCCTCACGCTGATCTTCCTCGTGCTCTACGGGCTCGCGACCTGGCAGGCGTTCGAGGCCGCCGACGAGTTCGGCACGGGCACCGCGTCCGGGGTCGACGCCGGGACCGTCGTCGGGGCGACGATGGCCGGCCTGGCGATGTTCGCGACGCTCTTCCTCGGCACGATCCTGGCCGTCTTCCTGACGCTCGGCGCGGTCCGCGGCGACGCCGAGCGCGGCCTGCTCCAGCCGCTGCTCGTGCGCCCGCTCCCGCGCCACACGCTCCTGCTCGGGCGCTGGCTGGGGGCGACCGCCGTATGCGCGCCCTACGTCGTCGTGATCGCGCTCGCCTCGTTCGCCCTGACCAGGGCGCTCGGCGGCTGGTGGCCCGACCGCCTAGCCGGGCCGCTGCTCGGCCTGGCGCTCGGCGTCGCGATCATCGCCGCGCTCTCGCTGGCCGGCTCGATCGTGCTCGCCTCGACGGCCAACGGGATCGCCGTGTTCATGCTCTTCGGCGCCGGCCTGACCGCCGGCCTGCTGGGCCAGATCGCGGAGGCGATCGGATCCGACGGCCTCGACGACATCGCGCGCGTCGCGACCTGGGCGCTGCCGTTCGAGGCGCTCTACCAGGCGGGCCTCGCCGAGATCACGATCGACACCGTCGGCTTCGCCCGCCTCGCCATAGACCTCGGCCCGTTCGGCGGCGCGGAGGCGGCCGGAGCGGGTCTCTGGCTGTGGTCGCTCGGGTATCTCGCCGCCGTCGGCGGCGCGGCGGTCGCGGCGTTCGCCCGCCGCGACCTCTAGGACAGCTTGTTCTCAATCGTCAGCGGCGGCGCCCCCGGCTCGGCCGCGACCGGCGCGTGCCCGGGCGCCTCGGCCGGCGGCTCGACGCCGAGCAGCTCGGCCAGCTCGCCCGTCTCGTACATCTCGGTGACGATGTCGCAGCCGCCGACGAGCTCGCCGCGCACGAACAGCTGCGGGATCGTCGGCCAGTTCGAGATCGCGGACAGCTCCTGGCGGATCCGCGGGTCGGGCAGGATGTCGACCGCCGCGAACGGCGTGCCGAGCGCCTCCAGCGCCGCCACCGTGCGCGCGGAGAAGCCGCAGCGCGGCGCGTCGGGCGTGCCCTTCATGAAGAGAAGGACCTCGTTGCCGGCGATCGCCTCGTTGATCGCCGCGCTGATCTGCTGCTCGGGAGTGCTCATGGTTGGAAGACCTACGCTTCGGCTCGTGTGACCAGGGACAGAGCGTGGATCGGGCCGCCGATGTCGGACTCGAAGACGGCGTAGACGCGGCGGTGCTGCTCGATCCGGCTGAGCCCCGCGAACTCCGGGGCTACGACGGTGGCGCGGAAGTGGTCGCCGCCGCCGTTGAGGTCGACGACCTCCGCCCGGGCACCCGGGATCGAGCGCTCGATCCGGTGCTTGAGCTCGTCCGTCGTCGGCACGATAGTAAGCCTAGCGAGGTCCTCCCGCCTCGCTACACTTCCTGAAGCTTTGGACCTCCCCACGGAGACTGACACGTGATCACCTTCACCGACAAGGGCGCCGAGAAGGTCAAGGAGTTCCTCGCCTCCCAGGGCGCGGACGTCGCAACGTCCGGCCTGCGCGTGGGAGTTCGCGGCGGGGGCTGCTCCGGCTTCCAGTACGCGCTCGCGTTCGACACCGAGCGCGAGGGCGACGAGATCTTCGAGGACCACGGCCTGCGGCTGCTCGTCGACGGTCCCAGCCTCCCGTACGTCCGGGGCGCCGTCGTCGACTACGTCGAGAGCCTGCAGGGAGCCGGCTTCAAGGTCGACAACCCGAACGTGATCGCAGCCTGCGGCTGCGGCTCCTCGTTCCGCGTCGCGGACGAGGAAGAGGTTTCGGCCGTCTAGACGCCGGCCTCGCCCGACGCGGTCCACGTGAACCGCGTGAGCGTCGCCTGCGGAGCGATGCCGCCCGGGCGCAGCCCGCGGCGCACCAGCAGCGACGTGACCTGTGCGTCGCGAAGGACTCCGAGCCGTGCCGGACCGAGCCCCTCCTCGCGCCATCGCTCGGACAGCCCGACGACCACGAGGCCGGCGCCGGCGGCGGCCTCGAGCACGCCCTCGGTGCCCGGCGCGATGAGCTCCGGCTCCGTCGGCACGGCCGCGACGCGCTGGATCATGAGCGCGGCGCGCGCGAGCAGGCGGCTCGCGTCGCGGCGCCCGCGCGCCGGATCGGCCTGCGTGCCGAGGAGCTTCAGGCGGGCGCCGTAGGCGCGCGCGATCCACGCCGCGACCTCGACGGAGGCCCACTCGTGTTCCGCCCCGCCGAACGGGACGAGCACGGGCCGCTGCGGCCCTGGCTCCAGCCCCTCCGTCCCGCGCGCCGCCAGCAGCGCGACGTCGCACGGCATCTCCGCCAGCACGTGCGCGAGATCCGCGGACGGGACGCCGGATTCGAGCAGCGCCGCCGGTGCGCCGAGCAGCAGCAGGTCCACCTCCTGCTCGGTGCCGAGCAGCACGAGATCCTCGCCCGGCACCTGCGTCGTGAACGCGGCGACGCGCGCTGGGACGCCGCGGACCCTGAGCCCGCTGCGCAGCTCCTCGAGCTCGCGCGCGGCGGCGCGCAGCCCGTCCGGGTCGCGGACGAGGCGCGCGAGGATCAGCTCTCTCAGCGGCCGCTGGGCGAGGCGCTCGGCGAGGCCGAGCAGAGCGTTCGCGGAGCGAGCGGGCTCGGCGAGCACCAGGACCGTCCCCTCCACCTCCGCGACGGGCTGCGGCCCGGTCGCCCGCCCCGGCTCCGGCTCCGGCTCCGACAGCGCGGGATCCTGGACGAGGATCGCGCGCTCGAGTTCGCTCAACCACCGGCTCGGCTCGATGCCGAGCGCGTCCACGAGCGCCTCGCGCGTCGCCCGGTAGGCGCTCAGCGCGTCGGCCTGGCGCCCGGCGCGGTACAGCGCGAGCATCAGCTGCCCGCGGAAGCGCTCGCGCAGCGGATGGTGCGCAACGAGCGTCTCCAGCTCGGCGACGAGGTCGAGGTGGCGTCCGAGTCGCAGATCGGCCTCGATCCGCCGCTCGATCGCCACCAGCCTGAGCTCCTCCAGGCGCGCGATCTCGGCCTGGGCGAACGGCTCGAACTCGAAGTCCGCCAGCGCCGGCCCGCGCCACAGCCCGAGCGCGTCGCGAAGCAGCGTGGCGGCGCGCGCCGCCTCGCCGGCCTCGAGCGCCGCGCGGCCCTCGCCCATCAGGCGCTCGAAGCGATGCAGGTCGAGGCGGTCCGGCTCGACCGTGATCGCGTAGCCCGCCGCGCGGGTGGTGATCGCATCCGCCCCGAGCACCTTGCGCAGCTGGTACACGTAGCCCTGGACGGCGTTGGCGGCCGTCTCGGGCGGCCGGCCGTTCCAGAGCTCCTCGATCAGGCGGTCGCTGGAGATGACCTCGTTGGCGCGCGTGAGCAGGATCGCGAGCAGCGCTCGCTGGCGTGCTCCCCCGAGCGGCAGCGAGCGGCCGTCGTCGTCGGCCTCGAGCGGCCCGAGGATGCGGTACTCAGGGATCGCGCGTGCCCTCCGCGCTGACCGTATCGCGTTTCAGCGATCCATCAGCGAGCGTTCAGCGGCGCCGGGGATGCTGGCCGCGTGGACGATCGTCACATTGCGGCGCCCGGTGGCCTTCCATACGCTCGCCGCATGCGGCAGCTTACGGACGAGGAGTCGCTGGTCGGGCGCGAGATCGCCGGCTATCGCGTCACCGGCCTGATCGGCCAGGGCGGGATGGGTGTGGTGTATCTCGCCGAGCATGTCCGGCTGGAGCGCAGGGTCGCGCTGAAGCTGTTGCCGCGCCAGCGGTCGCAGGACGCGGGCTACCGCAGCCGCTTCCTACGCGAGTCGCGCCTCGCCGCCGCCCTCGACCACCCGAACGTCGTGCCCGTGCACGACGCCGACGAGGCCGACGGCCAGCTCTACATCGCGATGCGCTACGTCGACGGCCGCGACCTGCGCTCGCTGCTCGCCGACGGGTCGCTGGAGCCGCAGCGCGCGGTCGCGGTAGCCTCGCAGATAGCCGCCGCGCTCGACGCGGCGCACGCGCGCGGGCTGGTGCACCGCGACGTCAAGCCCGCGAACATCCTGGTCGGCGACGCGGATCACGCGTACCTGACCGACTTCGGGATCGCCGTCGAGGTCGACGCCCCGGCAGCCGGGCTCGGCAGCACGGCGGGTACCCTCGCATATCTCGCGCCGGAGCAGATCGACGGCCAGCCGGTCGACGGGCGCGCCGATCAGTACGCGCTCGCTTGCGTGCTCTTCGAGTGTCTCGCCGGCCACCCTCCGTTCGCCGGCCAGAGCTCGCGCCTGGCCCTGCTCTGGGCGCACATGGAGGAGCCGCCGCCCGCGCTGAGCGGTGCCGCGCCGGGCGTCCCGGCGGCGCTCGACGCGGTGCTCGAGCGCGGGCTGGCGAAGCAGCCGGCGGCTCGGTACGCGAGCTGCGAGGCGCTGATCGCGGGCGCGCGCGAAGCGCTCGCGTCGGCGGCAACCGGTGCGCTGCCGGCCGCGCTCGACGGGCCTGCGCCGCTCCTGGCAGGTCGCGCGGCCGAGGTCGAGGCGCTGCGCGCGGCGTGGCTGGCGGTGCGTCGCGGCGCCGGTGCGCTGATGCTGGTGTCGGGACCGCGCGGCGCCGGCAAGACGCGACTGGCGATCGAGCTCGCGCGCGAGCTGCGCGGCCGGGCGCCCGTGCGCTATGCGAGCGCCGTCGCGGGAGAGCAGGAGCTGCTGCGTGCGCTCGGCGTCGAGGCCGGCACGCCGGCGCTCGTGATCGTCGAGGACCTCGACGCCGCCTCCGACGCCGTCGTCGCAGCGCTCGAGGCGGCGGCGCGCGACCGGCCGGTCCTCGTCGTCGGCACGTTCCGGGAGGCGGTTGCTCCCGCGGTCGAGGCGCTCGCCGAGCGCGTCCCGCACCTCCGCCTCGGTCCGCTCGACGCCGGCGCGATCCGCGCGATCGCCGAGCTCCACGCCGGCGCACACGCGCGCGAGCTGCCGTCCGAGTCGGTGCTGGAGGCGAGCGGCGGCATGCCGGGAAGCGTGTATGAGGTCGTGGGCGAGTGGGCGCGCAGCGCCGCGACGCGCCGGCTGCGCGCGTCCGCGGACCGCGTCGCGGCCGGACGGTCCGACCTGCGCGACGCCGAGGCCGCCGTCGCCGAGGACGTCCAGGCGCTCCAGCTGATCCGCGAGCGAGCGCGCATCTACCTGCCCGAGCTCGGCGCGGCCGATGTCCGGCGCGGCCCGCCGTTCAAGGGGCTCGCCGCCTTCGACGCCGCCGACGCCGACCGCTTCTTCGGGCGCGAGCGCCTCGTGGCCGAGCTCGTCGCGCGGCTCGCCGGGTCGCCGGCGCTATGCCTCGTCGGGCCGTCCGGAAGCGGCAAGTCGTCGCTGCTGCGGGCGGGGCTGCTCCCGGTCCTCGCCGGCGGCGCGATCCCGGGCAGCGAGCGCTGGCGGCAGGTCGTGCTGCGGCCAGGCGGCGACGAGCTCGCCGGCGTGCTGCGCGACCCGCCGGGCGCACGCACGCTGGTGGCGATCGACCAGCTCGAGGAGATCTTCGCGACCGACCGCGCGGAGGCCGAGCGCGCGGACTTCCTGCGCGCCGTCCTGGCCGCAGCGTCGGATCCAAGCCAGCGGTTCGCCGTCGTGCTCACGCTGCGCGCCGACTTCTTCGGGCGCGCGGCGGAGATCCCCGAGCTCGCGCAGCTGCTCGACCGCCACTCCGTGCTCGTCGGACCGATGCGGCCCGAGGAGCTGCGCAGGGCGATCGAACTGCCCGCCGCGCGGGCCGGCGTGGACGTGGAGCGGGGGCTCGTCGACGCGCTCGTGCGCGACGTCGCCGACCGTCCCGGCGCGCTGCCGCTCCTCTCCACGGCGCTCCTGGAGCTCTGGCATTCCCGTGCGGGCAGCACGCTGACCCGCGCCGCCTACGAGCGCAGCGGCGGCGTGCGCGGCGCCGTGGCCCGCCAGGCCGAGTCCGCCTACGGCGAGCTCGACGAGTCCGAGCAGCGCGTCGCTCGGGCCACGTTCCTGCGCCTGTGCGACGAGACGGCGTCCGGCACTGCGGCGGTGCGCCGGCGCGCACCGCTCGCGGAGTTCGACACGGAGGCCGACGAGCGGCTCCGGCGCGTGCTGGCCGTCCTGACGGGCCACCGGCTGGTCGCGGTCGACGAGGAGGGCGTGGAGGTGGCCCACGAGGCGCTGCTGCAGGAGTGGCCGCGGCTGCGCGCCTGGCTCGAGGAGGACGCCGAGGGCCGGCGCATGCGGCGCGACCTGCGCGAGGCGGCGTCCGGCTGGCGCGGCGGCGGGCGCGACCCGGGCGATCTCTACCGCGGCGCACGCCTGGCGGGCACGCTCGCCTGGGCGCAGCGCCACGACCCCGAGCTCAACGCGCTAGAGCGCGAGTACCTCGAGGCGAGCCAGGCCGCGGCGGAGCGGGACAGCCGCCGCATGCGCCGCACGAACAGCCGCCTGCGGGTGCTGCTGGCCGGAGTCGGGGTGCTGCTCGCCGCCGCAACGGCGGGCGGGATCGTCGCGCTGGTCCAGGGCGATCGCGCGCGCGAGGCGGAGAACTCCGCGCTGGCGGAGCGGCTTGGCGCGCAGGCGCTGATCGACGAGCCGCTCGCGCGCTCGGTCCTGCTTGCGCGCCAGGCCGTCGCGATCGACGACTCCGTCCAGACGCGCAGCAGCCTGCTAGCGGCGCTGCTGCGGAGCCCGGCGGCGCTGCGCGTCATACCGGGCAACGGGGAGCGGCTGCTGAAGACGGCGATGGCGCCCGACGGCCGGCTGCTCGCCGTCGCCGACAACGACGGGTCGGTGATGTTCGTCGATCCGCGGACGTACGAGCGGGTCGGCGGCCCGTTGCGCCTGCCCCAGCAAGCGGCGACGATCGAGTTCAGCCCAGACAGCCGTACGCTCGCCGTGAGTTATTACGCGGAGCCCGCGAGCGCTCTCCAGCTGTACGACGTGGCGACGCGCAAGCCGGGGCCCACGCGGCGGACCCGCGAGTTCGTCCCGACCGGCATCGCGTTCTCGCCGGACGGCCGGGAGATCGTGCTCGGCGACACCGGCGAGGCCGACGGCGTCCCGAACCGCGTCGTTCGCGTCGACGCGAAGACGCTTCGCCCGCTCGGCCGCCCCGTCCGTCTTCCGGCCGGGATGGTTACCACTCGCTTCCTCGGGCCGCGGCGGGTCGTCGCGAGCTGGATCGACTTCGACGGCCGCGACCGCGATGGGGCCACTGCCCTGTTCGACGCGCGCAGCCTCGACCGGATCAGGACGATGTCGCGCGGCTTCGAGCATGTCGCAGTGGACGGACGCCGGTTCGTCGCGTTCCCCCGCTTCGACGGCGGCATCGACCTCCTCGATGTTCGCACCGGCGGCACACGCACGCTCGAGGGCACGCACGAGGGCGACGTGACCGGGCTCGCGTTCGCGCCGGACGGTCGCACGCTCGTCACGTCCGGCGGCGACGACGGCCGGATCATCGTCTGGGACGTCGCCTCAGGGCAGCAGCGGGAGGTCCTGCGTGGGCATTCGGGACGGGCCTTCGGGCCAGTCTTCGCTCCCGACGGCGCGACGCTGTTCACGGTCGGGCTCGACAGCTCGATCATCGCGTGGGACGTGGCGGGCTCGCGGCGGCTCGGCAGGGCGTTCGCGACCGGGCCGCGGCCGGAGGAGGGTCCGCCCGACGCCGCAGATCCGTCGCTCGATCCGGCCGTCGGCCCGGGCGGCGGGACGTACCTCGTCCCCACGAGCGACGGCCGCATAACGTTCTGGCGCGCCGGTGACCTGAGACCGGCAAGGGCGCCCGTCGATCTCGGCGCGCCGCTGGACCTCGCGGCGGCGCCCGGCGGCCGAGCGTTCGCCGCCTCCACGAGCCGTGGCGAGGTAGCGCTGCTCGACGCTTCCGGCAGGATCGAGGAACGGCGGCGGATCGAACCGAGCCCGCGGGGGCCGGGCCAGGTGGCCTTCAGTGCTGACGGGAGCCTGCTCGCGGTCGCCACGGAGCACGGCGTCGCCCTGCTCGACGCCGCAACGGCGCGCCCCCGCGGCGCGCCGCTGGGCACGGGCGCGACGACCGCAGTCGCCTTCAGTCCCGACGGCTAGCGGCTGAGCCTCGCCACATTCGGCGGCGCCGTCGAGGTCTGGGACGTCGCGCAGCGCCGCCGGCTGTTCCACCGGGCGCTCTCGGAGTTCCCGCTGTTCGACGTGGACTACTCGCCGGACGGCCGGCTGCTCGCGACGGGCGGCGACGAGGGCTTCCTGCACCTGCTCGACGCCAGGACGGGACGCCCAGCCGTGGCCGCGGTGCGAGCGCACGACGGCTTCGTGATCCGGACGGGCTTCAGCCCCGACGGCCACATGGTGTTCTCCGCCGGCAGCGACAGCGCGGTCTCGCTCTGGGACGTCCGCACGCTCAGGCAGATCGGCGCGCCGCTGCCGGTCGGCCAGGGCTGGGTCTTCCCGGCATTCTCACCCGACGGCTCCGCGCTCGTGGCCGTCTCGGACATCGGCGGCGCGGTCGCCTGGTCGGTCGATCCCGCGGAGTGGAAGGCGCGCGCGTGCGCGCTCGCCGGCCGCTCGCTGTCGCGCGCCGAATGGGCGGCGTTCCTGCCCGAGCGGGCGTTCTCGCCCGCCTGCCGCTGAGCCTCTCCCGCGCCGCTACGACGGCGCTCGTACCAGTGCATGACCAAGCCCTGACCGAGGCGGCGGAAGCTGCGAAGCATCACCGCAACCGCTTCCCGAAGGAGCCTCGCATGCCCCGCATCACCCGCCTCATCGCCGTCGCCGCCTCGATCGCCGCGCTCGCCGCTCCGGCGACGGCCGCCGCGATGGACCTCCGCGGCGAGTTCGCCAAGGGCTCCAGCGCCGTGCCGCAGGGCACCGGCGCCGATCTCCGCGGCGAGTTCGCGCAGGACGCCGGCTCGACCGGATCCGCCCAGGGCACCGACGTCCGCGGCGAGTTCGCGAAGACCGAGTACCGCGCCGACACGCCGCCCGCGGACGTCGCGCCGGTCGACGTGATCGAGCCGACGGATTCCCCGAGCGAGCTGCCGTACATCGTCAGCGGGCTCGTCCTGCTGCTCGGCTTCGGCGCGATCGCGATCGCGGTCCCGCTGCGGCGCCGCGTGCGCGTCGAGCACTGAACCCGCGCAACGTTCGTCTACGGAGGGCCCGCTGTCGGCGGGCCCTTCGTGATTGTCGGAGCAAACTAGGCCGTCGCCTGCGCCAGCAGCCACAGCGCGAGCGACGTGAAGCCGACCATCACCGCCAGCATCCAGCACTGCGAGCGCACGGCGAGCTTCGCGTCGGGGTAGAGGACCAGCGCACGGTCGTGGGCGAGGATCAGCGCGGCGACGTGCCCCACCACCACGAACGCGACCTGGAGGTACCAGGTCGCGTTCTGGCTCAGGTAGGTGTAGTCGATCGCCCGGTCCGCCGTGCCGAAGAGGTCCCAGCCCTTGCCGAGCGGGTCGGAGGCGAGATAGAGCGTCGCCTGGCCCTCGAACAGCAGGAACGTGAGGTAGTGCGCCGCGACGTACGCCATCGCGATCGGCACGAGCGTGTGGATGCAGGCCCGCCGCAGCTCCGCCGCCGGGATGCCTCCCCCGACCGAGTGCGCGCCTTCGATGCCGAGCCGGTAAAAGGCGCCCACGACCGCTACGCCGAGCAGCAGCCCCAGGGTGCCGACGACCTTCGGCGCGGCGTCGAGCCCGACGATCCCGTCCAGTGCGTCGGACAGATCGACGGAGACGTCGGAGTAGAGCTGCCCCTGGCTGAACCCGTCGAACGTGACCGTGCCGATCATCACGACGACGAACATCACGGTGCCGCGCACCGCGTCGACGCGCGGCAGACCGCCGAGCGGCGGCCGCACGCCGACGTCCCGGTCGCGCGTCTCCCAGATCGAGATCCGCGAGAACAGGTTGAAGTAGACCGCGAAGGCTTCGCCGCGGGCGGTCCACGTCTCGGGTTCCGAAGACCGCCTGCATCGCGAGCGTGTAGACCGCGTAGCCGACGGCGGCGTTGGTGAGCGCCACGGGGTCGTCGCCCCAGCCGGAGACGAGCTCGATCCAGGTGAACACGAGCAGCGCGAGCGCGGCCGGGTAGCGCCCCCAGCGCTCCGGATAGTGCCGGAAGCCGGGCAGCTGGATCGCGCGCCAGGGGCTGAACGCGCGGAAGACGTCGCCGAAGAGCACGCTCGCGAACACGAGCCCGACCCAGAAGTCGATCAGGATGAACGTCGGCGCGAGGTTGTCGAGCGCCGAGCCGCCGCCCGCGTAGCCCGCGTAGATCACGACCGCGAACAGCCCCCCGCCGATGGCGGCGCACAGCACCTCGACCGCGGAGCTTCCCAGGATGCGCCCGCCGGGCAGCGGGCGCCAGGGCGGATCCTGGAGCCGCTGGCTCGGCCACAGCACGGCGAGGCCGACGAACGAGACGACGAGTACGGTTGCCGCCGCCCAGGCGAAGACGACCTCCGGGATCGGCAGGTTCGTCCGCTGCACGATCCCGTGGGCCTGCGCGGCTTCAGGCGCCATCCCGGCGCCCAGCGCCGCGCCCGCCGCCGCGACAGCGAGCCGCCGGCGGCGCGTCACAGCGCGGTTCTGAGCGCCCGTTCGAAGGCGTCGAGGCCGAAGGAGCCCTCGAGCCGTGCGGTTATCTTCCCGTCCTTGCCGACGACGAACAGCCACGGCTCCGTCTGCAGGCCGAACGCCTGCAGCGGCGGCCGGAGGCCCTTGCTCGGGTCGTTGTC
>Ga0126313_10001577_pt1 | contig 12162 bp, 15 predicted proteins | sample Plot105A_FD_89954 | JGI IMG/M metagenome (GOLD analysis project Ga0126313, IMG submission 89954) | Serpentine soil microbial communities from UC McLaughlin Reserve, CA, USA - Plot105A | ecosystem: Environmental > Terrestrial > Soil > Grasslands | place: USA: UC McLaughlin Reserve, Lake County...
ATCAAGGGCTGGGACGACATCGTCAAGGACGACGTCGAGGTCGTCACGCCGAACCCGTTCACCTCGGGCGGCGCGAAGTGGAACCTGATGGCCGCCTACGGCGCCCAGATCGAGCAGGGCAAGTCCCCGCAGCAGGCGCTGGACTTCCTCAAGCAGGTCCTCCAGCACACGCCGGTCCAGGACAAGTCCGCGCGCGAGTCGCTCGCGACCTTCTCCGGCGGCAAGGGCGACGTCCTGATCTCCTACGAGAACGAGGCGATCACGGCGCAGAAGGCCGGCGTCGAGCTCGACTACGTGATCCCGGACCAGACGATCCTGATCCAGAACCCGGCCGCGGTCACGACGGAGGCGAAGTCGCCCGAGAAGGCGAAGGCGTTCCTGGACTTCCTCAAGACCGATGAGGCGCAGAAGATCTTCGCCTCGAAGGGCTACCGGAGCATCACGCCGAGCCTCGTGGGCAAGAAGAAGTCCCCGAACCCGCCCAACCTGTTCCAGATCGACAGGTTCGGCGGTTGGTCGAAGGTCGACGACGAGTTCTTCGATCCCAGCAAGGGGAAGATCGCGAAGCTCTTCCAGAGCCAGGGGAAGAGCACTGCCGGCGACTAGCGACACCGCAGTTGCGGCGCCGCACGCGCCGAGGATCGCCCTTCCAGGGGGCACGGCCCTCGGCCGCGGCGTGGTTCTCGTCTACCTGAGCGTGATCGCCCTGATCCCGCTCGCCGCCGTGGTCTCCCGCTCCGCGGACGCGGGCCTCGGCGGCTTCTGGGACGCCGTCTCCACCCCGCAGGCCGTGGCGGCGCTTCGGCTCACCGTCGTCGCGTCGTTCGTGGTCGTCGCGATCAACGCGGTCGCCGGCACGCTCATCGCCTGGGTGCTCGTGCGGGACGAGTTCCCCGGCAAGGGAATCGTGAACTCGCTGATCGACCTCCCCTTCGCCCTGCCCACGATCGTGGCCGGCCTCACGCTTCTGGCGCTCTACGGGCCGAAGGGCCCTGTCGGCGTGAACCTCGCCTTCACCCGCGCCTCGGTCGGGCTGGCGCTGCTGTTCGTGACGCTGCCGTTCGTGGTGCGGGCGGTGCAGCCGGTGCTCCTGGAGCTGGACCGCGACATGGAGGAGGCGGCGGAGTCGCTCGGCGCCCGGCGACGGACCGTGTTCCGCCGGATCATCCTCCCCAGCCTCACACCTGCGATCCTCGCCGGCTCGGCGCTGGGCTTCGCGCGCGCCGTCGGCGAGTTCGGCTCGCTCGTGCTCCTGACCGGGAACATCCCGTTCAAGACGCAGGCGGCTTCCGTCTTCATCTTCTCGCAGGTGGAGAGCGACGACGTCACCGGGGCGGCGGCGGTGTCGGTGGTCCTCCTCGCCATCTCGCTCCTGGTCCTGCTCGCAATGGGCTGGCTCTCGCGTAGGGCGGTGCGCAACGGTGGCTAGGCTGGCCCTCCGCTTCACCGCCCTCGCCTATCTCGCCGCCCTGCTCGCGCTGCCGGTGGGCTTCGTCTTCTACCGGGCCTTCGAGCACGGAATCGGGACGGCCTGGGAGTCGCTGACCACGCCCGAGGCCCAGCACGCCTTCTGGCTTACCTGCCTGATGGTGGCGATCGCGGTTCCGCTCAACACCGTGTTCGGGGTGCTCTGCGGGCTAGTGCTGGTGCGCCAGCGCTTCCGCGGCAAAGCGCTCCTGAGCGCGGCGGTCGACCTGCCCTTCGCGGTGTCCCCCGTGGTGATCGGGCTCGCGCTCATCCTCATCTACGGCCGCAACGGCTGGTTCGGCGGCTGGCTCGCCGATCACGGCATCCAGATCATCTTCTCGCTGCCGGGAATGGCGCTCGCAACCATCTTCGTGTCGCTGCCGTTCGTGGTCCGCGAGGTCGCGCCGCTCTTACGCGAGATCGGAACCGAGCAGGAGCAGGCCGCGGCAACGCTCGGCGCCTCCCCGCTCCAGACCTTCTTCCGCGTCACGCTGCCCGCGATCCGCTGGGGCGTGGCCTATGGCGTGGTCCTGACGACCGCCCGCGCGCTTGGCGAGTTCGGGGCCGTCAGCATCGTGTCCGGCAAGCTGGCCGGTCAAACCGAGACCCTCACCCTCCACGTCGAGGACCGCTTCCAGGCCTTCGACCTGACGGGGGCCTACGCCGCGGCCGTGGTGCTCGCCCTCATGGCGATCGCGACGCTCCTCGCGATGAACCTGTTCAAGCCGAAGGCCGAGACCTCATGAGCATCGTGGCGCAGGGAGTCTCGAAGCGCTTCGGCGACTTCGTCGCGCTCGAGAACGTGTCCCTGGACGTTCCCGATGGCTCCCTGACCGCTCTCCTCGGACCGAGCGGCGGCGGCAAGTCCACCCTGCTGCGCGTGGTCGCCGGGCTCGAGCGGCCCGACTCCGGCCGCGTGGTCATCTCGGGCGAGGACGCCACGGCGACGCCGGCACGCAAGCGGGGCGTGGGCTTCGTCTTCCAACATTACGCCGCCTTCAAGCACATGACGGTGCGTGACAACGTCGCCTTCGGGCTGAAGATCCGCAAGCGGCCCAAGGGGGAGACTCGCGCGAGGGTCGACGAGCTGCTGGGACTCGTGCACCTGGAGGGCTTCGCGAGCCGCTACCCGGCCCAGCTCTCGGGGGGACAGCGACAGCGCATGGCATTGGCCCGCGCCCTCGCCGTGGAGCCGCGGGTGCTGCTGCTGGACGAGCCCTTCGGGGCGCTCGACGCGACCGTGCGGAAGGAGCTGCGGGCCTGGCTCCGGCGGCTGCACGACGAGGTTCACGTGACCACTATCTTCGTGACGCACGACCAGGAGGAGGCGATGGAGGTCGCGGAGCAGATCGTGGTGCTCAACCGCGGCCGGATCGAGCAGGTGGGCTCGCCCCGGGACCTCTACGAGCTGCCCGCCAACGAGTTCGTCATGAGCTTCGTCGGCCCGGTGAACCGGCTCGGCGACGGCCTTGTGCGCCCGCACGACCTCGTCCTCTCCCGCGACCCCGGCGCCGGGGGGGTCGAGGCCATGGTGGCCCGCGTGGTGCACCTCGGCTTCGAGGTGAGAGTGGAGCTCACCCTCGGCGACAGCAGCCCCCTCTCCGCCCAGATCACCCGCGAGGAGGCCGACGAGCTGGAGCTCGCCCCGGGCGACATCGTCTACGTGCGCACGACCGCTCCGCGGGTCTTCAACGAGAGCGAGCGCGGGCGCCCAGGCGCGACTCGGTAGGCGACCACGCGTCCGGATCCGTGGCCCGTTTCTCGACGGCGACCGGCAGCGATCCCGTCGCCAGGTCAGAGAGCGTGACGGTCTCGAGCACGTCGCGCATCGCTCCGCGGAGCGCGATCCAGACGCGCTGGAGGGTTTCGGCCGACCCCTGGTAGTGGAGCGCCTCCGGGCGCTCTCCCCTGACGCTCGCGAGCGGCCCCTCCACGGCGCGGATCACGTCCGCCACGCTGATCTCGGCGGCCGAGCGGCCCAGCCAGTAGCCGCCCTCCGGCCCCCGCTGGCTGCGCACGACCCCCGCCTGCCGGAGCTCGATCAGGATGTTCTCGAGGAACTTGAGCGGAATGTCCTGGGCCTCCGCGAGCTGCTCGCCCTTCACCGGCTCGCCGTTCGCCGAGGCGAGCTCAACCGCCGCGCGGACCGCGTAGTCGACCTTGGCCGAGACCCGCATCGCGTCATTCTCTCGCAATCAGGTCGAGAACGCGGCCGGAGCCTCAGCTGCCGTCCCTATGGCCCGGTCCAGCCGCCCGCGCGGCAGGCGTGGCCGTCGCAGACGTCTGTGATCGCCCCGCCGGGCGTGAGGAACTGGGAGATCAGCTGCTGGGCGAGTGGCGCGCCGCGGGGCGCGCTGTGCGGATCCTCTCCGGCACGGTTGGGGACGTTCTCGAGCGGGGGCGGCGGCACGCCGATCGTCTGGCCGGGATGCTCGAGGTCCGGGCGCACGGGGCCGGTATCCCAGTAGAAGATCGCCGACCCGGTGAACGGATAGCCCGTGATCGGCGGCACACCGAAGAGCACGTCCACGTCCGGCCACCGGCCAGGATCCAGGATCGGGACATGGGCCGAGGAGCCGATCGTCTGCGCCTCGACGTCGGAGGCGAAGTTGCTGACCTGGTGATCGCCCAGGGCGACGTTGATCAGCACCCGATGGGGCGGCGTATGGGGCAGCGGGTTGGTCGTCATCCGGTGCGCGTAGCCGTTCGGCTCGCCGCGATCCCAGAGCATCTGGATCATCGAGATGATCAATGGGCGTGAGAGTTCATCGGGGTAGCTCGGGTAGAGCAGCGCTGCGAACTGGTCGAAGTCGACCGAGCGTGAGAGGAGGAGCGAGTACCTCATCGCAGCCACCCCCAGCGCCGCGCGGGTGAAGTCGGGCGAGAGGGCCGTCAGCGCGCCGCCCATGATCCCGCCCTGGCTGTTTCCGTCGTAGTAGAGGTGGCTGGAGTCGATTACCGACGGGGTCCCGAGGGGTGCCGTCGACGTGGAAGGCCGGGTCGCTGCTGAAGCCCTGAGGGTGGATCATCGCCCGCCCGAGGTACAGCTCGTCCAGGAGCCCTTGCTGCAGCCGGTCCGCCAGCTTCGGGAAGTTGCTGACGTCACTCGTGATCGCGAGCGCGGTCCCGAGATCGCTCTGCGCCATCCCGATCTCGTCGGTCGCGCAGAGCACGAAGTTGTGGCTGTTCGCGAGGTCCCGCTGGCCGCTCGAAGCGACCTCCGCGGCCCGGCCGAAGAGCCCGTGCCCGTAGAGCGAGGGACGGGCCGGCGAGGGGCTCCCGTCCACCGCGGAGCGCGGGATGATGCAGTCGAAGTTGGCGTCCCAGGTGCCGTTGCGAGTCGGGAGGCCTCGGGAGTCGAACTGGAACTGTCCGCCCGACGCGCAGCTCGACGCCAGGTAGCAGGGCACGGTCACCGTGCCCTGCACTCGGCGAGCTATCTGCGGGTTCTCGGCTGGTGTGAAGCTCTGGCGCTGAGCTATCTGGAACCGCGGAGCGTCTCCCGAGACCGTCTGATCCCCAAGGTCGGTGTCGCCGAGGGAGGCGAAGGCGTCGTCGCGCATGTGCAGGGCCCGGGCCGCGATGCTCTCGTCGCTCGCGACCGTGAAGTCCCAGGCCAGGTAGAGGTCCTGCCGCTCGATCCCCGCCTTGCGCAGCGCCTGGAAGATGTGCTGGAAGTGCCCGCGCCGCCGGTTGACGACCGGGTTGCTGGACGGCAGGCGGTCGCGGTAGTAGCGGAAGCCCGGTGGCGCCGCGATCGTGGCCCCGACCGCGGTCTTCAGGTGGTGCAGGGCGACGATGTAGCGGTGCCCGGCCGCGAAGTTCGTCGCCGGATTGATGAGTAGGGCGGCGTTCGCGGCGCTGGTGGCGTTGGCGTCGATCTCGGCCCAGATCGGCCACCGCTGGCCGGTGTTCGCGTCGATCACGACGATCGGCTGGTCGGCGTCGTGGGCGCGGCCAATGTGGTTGATCGGCACCGCCCCGGTCTTCTGCAGCGCCGCCTTGCTCTCGAGCCCCGGGACCTTGAGCACGATCATCTGCCCCGGGCTGAACCCGTCGCTGGCGTTGTACGGGGTCGCGTCGACGTGGACGCCCAGCCGGTTTGCCGGCATCGAGGCCGTCTTCAGATACAGGCGCCGCCCCGTCGCCGTCGAGTGGTCACGAACCGTGTAGTAGTCGTCGGGGAACGGGAAGAGGCAGCGAGAGCCCTGCTGAGGGCCGATGAAGTCGCAGCGGTCCGCCGTGCTCAAATCGACACTCGGGGACGGTGGCGGCGACGCCAGGGCATGCGCGGGGGACATCACGGCGGCGGCGGCGAGACCGAGGGCCCAGCGGGTGAGCCGCCCGGTCTGTCCGGATCTCCTGCAAGCGCGCCTACCCATCCTTGGCGAACCTCCCATGGCGAACTTCCGGCGGACGGCAGTTTTTCACAGCGCTCGTAGATGCCCTGCGACCGGGCAAGGCGATGCGCGCCTGGGCGGAATGACGGGGTCTCAGGCGAGCGTCCGGTTGGTGAGCGCCACGTCTGTCTTGTAGGTGGTGTAGCTGCTGTACCGGCCGGCCATGAACAAGACTTGGACGCGGTTCGTACCCGGATGGTTGCAAGGCGCTATCGGCCGGACGTGGTTCTTCGCGGTCGTGGTGACGGGAGTGACGCTCCAGGTCCTGGCCCCGTCAGCGGTCTTCCAGACCTCGACCTCGAACCAGCTGCCCTTCTTCCTCGAGAGGTAGACGCTCTCGGGGTTCTCGTGGTCCAGCACGATTCCCGCCGAGTACATGATCTCCGCATCCGGATCGATCGACGGCCCCGCCTTGGCGATCTCACGCTTTCGCCACTGCTGACCGTCCCAGCGGGCATACCAGTAGCGGTGGTCGGTGTAGCTCGCCGCGCGCGAGAACGTCGCGAAAACGATCCGCGCACGCCCGTCCGCGCCAACCGCCACGTCGTGCACCCACGACCGCATGTCGTAGTCCCAAGCGTTGAACACCCGATCGCCGTCCGTGGGTATGAACGGCGGCGTGCCGATGCCCGTGCCGCCGGCGCGCTGCCGGCCCTCGCCCGGCACGTACTTCATGTAGAAGACGCTCGTCGCGCGGTTCCGAGGATGCGCCTGGTTGTAGGCGACGTGGATGACGCCGTCCCTCGAGGCGTACTTCGCGTACGGACGCTGTGAGCGCTCCGGCTCGTTGTCGTCCATGAGCGTCCGCGCCGGCGCCCAGGTCTCCCCCTCGTCCTCACTGGTCGAGTAGGTCGGCAGGAAGTTGCCGCCCCGCCAGAACACGTAGAGCTTGGGCTCGAGGGGAGACCAGACGGGGTTCGGATACGTGTAGCCGTAGGGACCGGGAGTATTGGTGTGAATCGTGCTCTCCGGCCCCCAGTTCGCCATCCGCGCCGGGACGGTCGTCGTGCGGTGGTAGAGCGGCCTCCCGGCGTGCTTGGAGTAGAACGCCGTGATCCGTCCGTCCTGGCGAAGGTAGAAGGAGGGGTTGGCGTGGTCGTCGTACTGCAGCCCTGGGTGGAGCGTGCGGGCCACCAGTGCGCCGGTCTCGTTGTTGTACGAGGCGACGCGAATGTCGCCGTTGCTGCCCACCCAGCCGGGTGATGGTCACGTCCTGAGTGAAGAGCGCGCGGGGCTCGTTGAACCAGCACCAGGCGCCCTAGCCAACCTTCACCGGCCCGCTATGCCCTCAAGCTCTGGGTCTGGCACAGAGTCATATGCCGAGGGCCGGAATCGAATCGGCGACACCACGATTTTCAGTCGTGGCGAAGGATGCGAACGCCGGGGACCACCGGAGTCACGCGGCGCGATGCCCCTGCAAATCCCGCTACTCGCCGCCTGTACGGGTCCCCGCTTCCCTGGCCGTGTGCGGGCTCGTGGACGCGAGGTGGACGTCCGGGCGGCCTCCCGGCGTCACCGCCTGACAAATCCCCGGGGCAGTGGCATTAGGGACAGTCAGGACGACCCGGCCTCCATCTTCTCCATGTTCTTGGTGACGACCTCCATCGTCCGGCCGAGCTCCTCGGTCGGGCTGAACTCGACGACCTCGGTTCCGGCATACAGAACCGGGGTGTGCCCCGGGCCGACGAAGTATGCGTCGCCGGCCTCGAAGAGCTCCTCCCCGTCCCCCGAGCGAAAGGCGACCTTGCCCTTGATGACGTATCCCATGTGCTCGCACTGGCACTCGTCGTTGGGAAGCCCCTTGAAGAACGGCGACAGGTCGGTGGTACTTCTCAAAGCCGACCGTCCAGCCGCCGGCGAAGTGCTCGAAGTGGCCCTCGTAGCCCTCGACGGTCTCGTGCTCGGACGCGGTTTCCTTTGACGCCTTCGGCATGGCTAGCTCCTCTCGGTCGTTTGGTCGTGAGTCTCTCCCCTGGCGCCCTGACCTGCAAACGGGCGGTCCGCTCGTGTCCACCGCCAGCCGTTGGCCAGCGACGGTGGCTGGGGATTCCCAGCTGGGACTGCGAGCTCGACTCGCGTCTTGAGCGGACCTGCTAGTGGGAAGATTCGGGCACGAATGGATAGCGAGCAGCTTCGAGGAACGCAGAAACCGATCAAGGAGCGCTACCGGCGTGAGCCGGCTGCGGCGATGGTCACCTTCGGGCGGAGGGACGGCTCGACGAGCAGGAGATCGCTTGCTCGGTGGCCACGGGGCGGGCATTGGTCGCGGCATGACTGCACCCGGCCACGGGAGGCTCCGGCACGCTCGCCTGGCTCGGGTGACACGCTCTTGAGGCGCTGGTCGCATGCGCGGGTGTGACCTTGCGATCGGTTGCGACCTCGCTCGAGATCTCTGTTGCCGGAAGCGTGCGAGCGGAGGGCGATCTGGATTTCCCCGGCACGCTGGCCGTCGCGGGCGACGGCCAGGCGCCCGTGGGATTTGGCGCGATCCGGCTGGTCCTCGACTTGCACGGCGACGCCACCGAGGAGCAGCTCGACTCGCTGCTACGGCTCACCGAACGCTACTGCGTCGTCTACCAGACGCCTGTCGCCGGAGCGCCGATCACCGTCTCGCGCGACAGCGGCGGCGATACGGTTAGCTCGTAGGCGTACGAGAGGGGACTTGAGATGGCTGGCGTTCAGATGCTGGATTTCGAATCGGCAGACGAGACTCGCACTCCGGAGAAGACGCGGGTGGACGTCGTGCGGATAGGCGATACGACTGCCGCGCGCTTCGCGTTCGAGCCTGGCTGGAAGTGGTCGGAGTGTGTGAAGCCGGTGGTTGGCACCGATAGCTGCCAGGTGCGGCATGTCGGTGTCGTCCAGTCCGGGCGGCTGGTGGTGAAGCACGAGGATGGCTCTGAAGCCGAGGTGGGGCCCGGCCAGGCGTATGTGATCGAGCCGGGTCACGATGCTTGGGTCGTCGGCGACGAGCGGTTCGTCGCCTTCGAGTTCGAGTCGCGGTCGGCCGAGAAGTACGCACGCAACTGAAGGCCGCGGCGGAGCCCCGCGGCTGATCGCCTTGCTACTTGAGGGCTCGGTGAGCGCGGACGAGGCCTGGCTGCCCCGCCCGCGCTGACCCCCTCATCCTTCCGCTTCACGGCAGAGCGCGATCGACCCGAGGTGCTTCCGCGCGAGCGGGCTGACGAGCGCCTGTCCGAGGCCGGGGCCGCTTGTCGCGAGGCCCGAGACCTCGGCGCCGACGGATCCAGGAGGAAGCCGCGAAGCCTCGTAGCTGGTGATGATCGCCACGCAGCTCGCGGTCGCGTTTGCGGGCTGGTCCGCCGAGGCGCTGCCCACCAGCCCGCCAAACATCACGGCTGCGCTCGAGATCGTGATCAGGGTGCGTCGCATTTGCTCAAGCCCCCTTCGGGTCGCCAGCCAGGACGTCGAGCTCGCGGACGATGCGCCCGCGCTCGAGGGCGAGTATCGAGTTGGCCACGAGCCTGCGCCCACCCGGGAACTCACAGGTGATCGTGGCCGACGCCCGGTCCCCGTCGGCGACGGCATTCTCCACCGTCGCCTTGACGCCGGCGGCGGCGCAGTGCTCGAACATCCCCCTGAAAACGTCCTTGCCGCGGCGGGCACGCGGCGAGCTCGGGGGGTTGTCGCGGTCGATCTGGACGAGCCCGACATCGTCGGCGTAGAGGTCGAGCAGCGCCTCGATGTCCCACTCCTCGTAGGTGCGCTTGAAGGCGCCGATGTCGAACGAGGTGGCTGACTTTATGGTCATGGATACTCCTTGCAATGTTGTGGTTCAACCGTGTCGCGACTACGATCGACCTTCAAGTGGGCTTGAAGTCAAGGGTCGTGGTGGACTCGTGAACGACTGGCCGGAGCTGACGATCGGTGAGGTGGCACGGAGAGCTGGTGTTGCCACGTCGTCGATTCGCTATTACGAGTCGATCGGCGTGCTCCCGGAGCCAGATCGGCTCCACGGTCAGCGTCGCTACCGCGGCGACATAGTCGGCAAACTGGCCTTCATCGGAGTTGCCCAGAGCGCCGGCTTCAAGCTTGACGAGATCAAGGATCTCGTGCACGGCATCGACGGCGGGAACGGCATGGCCGACCAGATGCGCGCGCTCTCGACCCAGAAGCTCGAAGAGGTCGACGCGTTACTCGAGCGCACCAAGGCGATGAAAGGCTGGCTCGAGGTCGCGAAGGAGTGCGGTTGCGGCTCCCCCGCCGAGTGCGGGCTCTTCCCTGCGCCCGGCGAGGAGCCTGTAGACGTCGAGGCCGCTCTCACCCTCTACGAGGTCCAGGGCGGAGACTGTCGCCGACAGCACTGACGGGAAGGTCAAGCCAGACACGATCCCGGAGCTCGATGCCGTCGAAGCTCGCATTCGGGTCGTAGCCCGTCGCCGCCGTAAACGCGTCGCGCTCGATCGAGCGCAGCCGAAAGCCGAGTCGCTGGTAGAAGCGCAGGTTGTCGATGTCGGCTGCCGCAGTGGCGACCCGCACCGTTGAGCGCGACTGCTGGCGTGCCAATTCGATTCCGGCCGCGATCAACGCGCCGCCGATGCCGCGGCGTCGGCCATGTCCTTGATTTCGATCTCGCCCGCCAGCTCTGTGTCGGTCAACTGCAAGTGGCCGACTATCCGATCTCCTGAGGCGGCGACAAGGACCTGGCCCGAGTCGAGGTAGGAGTTCAGCTGGACGGAGCAGTCCTCGGCGAGCGCGAACAGGGATCGCAAACCGTCCCGGGATCCCGCATGCCGCTCGATGCGGACCGGGCTCGCCCCATCGGCGGCGGTGGAACCGCCTCCCGGGGCGAGGACGAGGCGCCAGCCGTCGGGATCCTCCACGGTCACCGCTCCGATCGTCAGCCAATAAGGGTTCTCAGGTTCCACCGGCTCGTAGCCCAGCGCCGCCAGACGGCGGAGAATGGCGCGCTGCCCGGCGGCCTGCCGCACGTACAGGACCAAGAGGGTGTCCCGCGTCGGGGCCGGGCCGGGGCTCCCGTCGACGTGCTCCGTGAACTCGAGGTGGTACTCGGCGCCCGGTAGGCCGATGAACACGCCGGAGTATTCCGCACGATCTTCAAAGCCGCCGAGCCGCGGTAGCCCAACCCCCTCGGTGTAGAAGCGGACCACCTCCGGCAAGCGGCCGGTCGGCCTCGCGATCCCGGACCTGCGTGTAGGGCCAGACCACCGGAGGGCCCTAGCGCTTTACCCCGACGTCCGTCCCCTCCGTGTAGCGGATCGCGGCGCCGTCGACGGGGGTGACCAGGAACCGGTCACTGTCGCCCGCCTCCCAGGCCTCGCGGAGCCCCGGGGCGCTGAGATCGAAGTCGGGGCGCACCGCGCGCAGGACCTCGCGCAGATCGCGATGAAGCTCGTCGACGGTCGGCCGGCCCCAGTACCAGTAGCCGTTGTAGATCTTGGAGACCTCCAAGCCGGGCGCCAGCACGAGCGTGTGGGGGATCATGGGATCGTGGACGGGGTCCGTGTATTCGACGATGTCGAGCTCCTCTCGCAGCTTCCGATCTGGATCCGCGAGGAATGGGAACTCGGCGCCGACGCTGTCGCGGAACTCGTTGAGCTCCAGCTGGGTGTCGGTCGTGATCACGACGAGGCGCGTGTAGGCGACCCGGAAGTCGAGATAGGCGTCGACGAGACGGCGGAGAAAGCGGTGCTCCTTGGGATCGAAGCCGCCGCGGGATAGGTGAAGCACCATCGGATTGGCGCCCTGGAGCTCGGAGAGGCGGCGTTCCACACCGTCCTGGTCCGGCAGCCGATAATCGGGGAAGGTGGCTCCTTCGTGAATGTTCACGCCTGTGGGGTCCCGCTGGCGGGACGATTCGTTACGCGTAACGCCAGGGGCCCGCGCCGGACAGAGGGCGCATGAAGGAGCCCGGGTTCAGCGGTCTGCTCATCGTCGTGGCGGTCGGCTTCGGCGCGCCCTTCCTGCTCGGCCTCGCCCCGCGGCTGCGCCTGCCCTCGGTCGTCTTCGAGATCGTCGCCGGGATCATTATCGGACCGTCGGTCCTGGGCTGGGTGACCGTCGACGACACGATCTCGGTCCTCGCCCTGATGGGGCTCGCCATCTTGCTGTTCCTGGCGGGCCTGGAGATCGACTTCAGCCGCCTGCGCGGCCGACTGCTCCAGCTGGCGCTCGTCGGCTGGGGCATCTCGTTCGCGATCGCCTTCGTGGTGTCGCTCCTGCTCAAGGGCGCAGGCCTGATCGAGACGCCGCTGCTCGTGGCGATCATCCTCTGCGCTACGTCCCTCGGGGTGATCATTCCTGTGCTGAAGGA
>Ga0126313_10001578_pt1 | contig 12161 bp, 12 predicted proteins | sample Plot105A_FD_89954 | JGI IMG/M metagenome (GOLD analysis project Ga0126313, IMG submission 89954) | Serpentine soil microbial communities from UC McLaughlin Reserve, CA, USA - Plot105A | ecosystem: Environmental > Terrestrial > Soil > Grasslands | place: USA: UC McLaughlin Reserve, Lake County...
CGGCCGAGTTCCGCGAAGGACCGTCTGCGCTCGACGAGGTCGTCCGGCGGCTGTTCGACGCGCTTGATCTGTTGAGCTTCTTCACTGCGGACGAGAAGGAGACGCGAGCGTGGACGCTCCGCCACGGCGAGACGGCACTCGACGCCGCCGCGACGGTCCACTCCGACATCGCGCGTGGCTTTATCCGCTGCGAGGTGACCCGCTGGGACGACCTCGTCGAGTGCGGCTCGCACGCGGAGGCGTCCCGCCGCGGGCTGCAGCGTCTCGAGGGGAAGACCTACGCCGTCGAGGACGGCGATGTCCTGAACATCCGCTTCAACGTCTAGGTGTCTAACCCAGCTGCCAGGCGTCGTCCCGGATGAGCGGAACCTCTGCGCCGCCCGCCTCGACGCCCGAGACCTCGATCTCGGGCCCGCCGATCATGAAGTCGGTATGGACGGTCGACTGTGACACGCCAAGGGCCGGCAGGTCCTCCCGACCCACACCTTCCGCGGCCCGGATGAGGTCGGGAAAGCCCGCGCCGTAGGCGATGTGGCAGGTTGCGTTCTCGTCGAAGAGCGTGTCGAAGAAGACGAGCCCGATCTGGCCCACGCGCGAGGTCCCGTCGACGAGCGCCAGCTCGCCGAGCGTCTTTGACCCGTCGTCGGTCGCCACCTGGCCGCGCACGACCTCGGCGCCCCTGTCGGCCCGGACCTCGACGATACGCCCGTCGCGGAAGTCGACCTCGAGGCCTTCGACGACCGTGCCCTGGACCACGAGCGGGCGCGTCGAGCGAACCGTTCCCTCCGCACGGCGGGCGTCCGGCGTGGTGAAGACCTCCTCTGTGGGCAGGTTCGGGACGTGCGTGCGCCCCCAGGAGGTCTCCTCGGGAGCGCCCTTCCAGGCGCCAGTCTCGTGGAGACCGATCGTGAGGTCCGTGCCGGGCCCGCGGAAACGGATCGCGTCGAGGCGCCGCTCGTTCAGCTGGCGGGCGCGCTCGGTCAGCCGCCCGACGTGCGCCTGCCACGCCTCGACCGGATCGTCTTCGTCCAGGCGAACGGCCCGGAGGATCGCCTCCCACAGCTGCTCGATGTCCGGCTCCCCGAAGACTTCGGTCGCCCAGCCTCCCGTCGGGTAGGCGACGATCGCCCAGTTGATGAGCCGTTCGTCGACCTGGCGGAGCAGCACCTTCGCCTCCTCGCGCCGCTGCGCGCGGCCCAGTCGGTCGCCGTCCACCCGGTCCATGAGATGCGGGTCCGGGTGCCCGGTGATCTGGAGGGCGGCGCCGCGCACGTCGTTCGCATGGTGGCGCTCGAGCACCCAGGGCGGCGTCCACCCGATGACCTCGTCGGGGGCGAGCTCGAGCATCGCCTTGCGAACGTGCTCGTCCACGTACCAGACGTCGACGAATCGCGCGCCCGCCTCGTAGGCCGCTCGCGTGACCGCTCGGACGAGCGGCGCGGCCTCGACGTACGCCGTGATCGCCAGGTTCTGGCCCCGATCGACGTTCAGCCCGACGCGGACGATGAGTCGGGCGTATTCGTCGAGGCGGGCTAGATCTGCCACCGATCGTCCCGGATCAGCGGCACGACTCCTCCGTTGGGCTCGAGTCCGTCGACGTCGACCTCGGGCCCGCCGATCATGAAGTCGGTGTGCGTCGCCGAGTGGGAGACGCCCATCGCCTCGAGTTCCTCGCGGGCCTTGCCCTCGGCGCCGCCGACGTTCGCCGGGAAGCCCTGCCCGTAGGCGATGTGGCAGGTCGCGTTCTCGTCGTAGAGGGTGTTGAAGAAGGTGAGACCGGTCTCGCCGACACGCGACGTCCCGTCCACCAGGGCGACCTCGCCGAGCAGCTTGGCTCCCTCGTCTTCCTCCATCTGCTCGCGGACGACGTCGGCGCCGCTTTCAGCCTTCACGTCGACGACCCGTCCGCCCTCGAACCGGACCTCGAGCTCCTCCACGAGCTTGCCCTCCGTAACGAGCGGCTGCGTCGAGCGGACGACGCCCTCCGTTCGCCACGCGTTGGGGGTCGTGAACACCTCCTCGGTCGGCATGTTCACGACGTGGGAGAGGCCCCACGTGGTCGCCGCGGCGCCCGAGAGCCAGCGCGCGCCCTCGTGGAGGCCGATCGTGAGGTCCGTGCCGGGCCCGCGGAAACGGATCGCGTCGAGGCGCCGCTCGTCGAGCGCCCGCGCGCGGGTGCGCAGCGTCTCGACGTGCTCCCGCCATGCGGCGACAGGGTCAGGCTCGTCGAGCCGGACCGTGTGGGCGATCGCGTCGAAGAGCCGCTCGACGTCGGGCTCTCCGAAGATCGTGCGCGCCCAGCCCTCGGTCGGATAGCCCACGATGGCCCAGTTGACCTTGCCTGTCGTGCGCTGATCGAGCTTGATCTTCGTCAGGTCTGCCTTGCGCGAGCGCCCCACGAGCGACGCGTCGACGTCGTCGAAGAGGTGCGGGTCGGGGTGGCCGTTCAGCGAGAGCGACGCGCCGCGCTCGTCGACCATCCTCTGGCGCTCGAGCTGCCACGGCGGCGTCCACCCGACGACCTCGTCCGGCCCCGCCTCGAGCATGGCCTTGCGGACGTACTCGTCCTCGTACCAGACGTCGACGTATCGCGCCCCGCGCTCGTAGGCCGCGAGCGCCACGGCGCGCGCGAGGTCCGCCGTCTCGGGAAAGGTCGTGATCTCGAGCGTTTGACCTTCCTCGAGCGCCAGGCCCACGTCGAGCACGAGCCGGGCGTAGGCGTCGATCCGCTCGGCGTCCGGCATCCGCCGGATGTTACGCGCCGTCGACCGGCCTGGTCGCTGCGACGGCGTCGAGCTGATTCGCGTGCGCGAGCACGGCCGCCTCCGCCGTCTTCGCAGCACGGGTGTCGTGATGCGTCGCGATCGCGTGGACGACCTCGGCGAGGATCTCTGGCTCGAGCGCGCCGGCCCGGTCCTCGACGAGACGCACACTGAGGTGGACGTGGCCGAGGAGCTTCCCCTCCCGCGTCGGCAGGAAGAGCGGCCCGCGGTCGAGCTCGCGGGTGCGGCCCGCATCGTGGAGGACGGCCGCGGCGAGGAGGAGGTCGCGGCGGAGCCTCCGGTGGAGCTCGGCCGACTCGCGGCAGAGCGTCGCGACGCCGACCGTGTGCTCGAGCAGCCCGCCCGCGTACGAGTGGTGGCCCTCGGGCGTCGCTGGAAGTGTACGAAGGCGTGCTCGGAAGTCGGCGTCTCCGAGGAACCGCCCGACGAGGCCGCGCAGCCCGGGGTGGGAGATCTCGTCGGCGAGGAACTCGAGGAATCCGTCCAGCTCGTCGAGGTCGCGGCGGGCCTCCGGGGCGAGCGTCGCCGCGTCCGTGCCCTCCGCCTGCTCGAGCGCGCGGACGTCGAGCTGCAGACGGTCGCGGAAGCGCTCGACACGTCCGAGGACGCGAACCGCGTCGCCCTCGGCGAAACGGCGCTCGAGGAGCTCGACGTCGCTCCAGACGCGCGCCTCGATCCGCCCGCTCGGATCGACGAGCTCGATCGCGAGGTATGGCTTGCCGCCGCGCGTGCGAAGCCGCTGCTTCCGTGCGACGGCGAAGACGCCGTCGACCACGCGGTCCTCGGCCAGCTCGGCGATCGGCGTCGCGCTCGACACGCGAGGAGTCTAGGCCCGAGCCCGGCTGGTAGCTTCAGGCCGAATGCCGCTCTTGAAGCCGTTTCGCGCCCTTCGCTACGACCCAGGTCGCGCCGGGCCCCTCGACGAGCTGGTCTCGCCACCGCACGACGTCATGACACCCGAGCTGCGCGAGCGCCTCCTCGCTGCAAGCTCGTGGAACGCGGTCCGGCTTGTCCGCCCCGAGACCGTTGCCGACGCCGCGCACGACCTCGCCGCGTGGCGTTCGAAGGGCATCCTGGTTCGCGACGACGACCCCGCGCTGTGGATTCTCGAGGAGACGTTCACGGGGCCCGACAGTGTCGAGCGCACGCGCCGCGGCCTGGTCGCGCGGGTCCGGCTCGAGCCGTACTCCGAGGGCGGCGTCCTGCCGCACGAGCGGACCTTCGAGGCGTCGACACGAGCACGACTCGAGCTCCTGCGCACGACTCGCGCGAAGCTCTCCCCAATCCTCCTCCTGCACGCCGGCGAGGGGCCGTCGCCGCCAGTCGGAGAGCCCGACCTCGAGGCGACGCTCGACGGGACGACTTCCCGGCTCTGGCGGCTCGACGAGCCGGGCGTGGTCGAGACCGTCACCGCAGGCGCCCGCCGGCCGCTCGTGATCGCGGACGGTCACCATCGCTACGAGGCGGCGCGCCGATACCACGAGGAGGAGGGCACCGACGAGACGAGCCACGTCCTCGCCGTGCTGGTGTCGCGCGACGACTCGGGGCTCGTGGTCTTCCCGACGCACAGGGTCGCCGCCGAGGAGCCGGTGTTGAACGGTGGCTTCCGCGAGACCGAGGTCCCGGGTGGAGCGATCGAGGGGCTCGAGCGGCTGGCCGCGCTTCCGCGTGACCGCGCCGCCTTCGTCGTCCTGCGCGCCGGCGGCGCCTTTCTGGCGGAGGGCGATCCGACCGGCGACCCGGTCGCGGACCTGGACGCGACCGCCGTCGACCGCGTCACGCGCGGCCCGGTCGAGTTCACGCCCGACGCCGCCGACGCTGAGGCGGCCGTCGTCCGCGGCACTGCGGCCGCGGCCTTCCTCGTCCGCCCACCCACGGTCGATCAGATCGAGGCCGTCGCGCTCGCGGGCGAGACGATGCCCCAGAAGTCGACGTACTTCTTCCCGAAGCTCCTCGCGGGCCTCGTCTTCTCCCCGTTCGACGAGTGACCGACTGGCTCGCCGTCTGCCGCGAGGCCACGCTCGCCGTCCGCCGCGGCCTCGACGACCTTCCGACCCGGATCGAGCGCGAGCCCCGGCGCGGCACAGGGGAGGGCGGCGACGAGACGACCGCGATCGACGCCGCGGCGGAGGCGGCCGTGGTCTCGCGTCTCGAGCACCTCCACGCGGAGGGCGTCGACTTCACGCTCGTCTCGGAGGAGCTCGGCATCCGTCCCTATGGACGTGACGCGGACGCGCTCATTGTCGTCGTCGACCCGATCGACGGAAGCGTGAACGCGAAACGCGGCCTCGCCTTCTTCGCCGTCTCGATCGCGGTCGCCGAAGGTCTGACGATGGACGACGTCTCGTTCGGTTACGTCGCCGACCTCGGCAACGGCGAGGAGTGGACGGCCCGGCGCGGGGAGGGCGCGTACCTGAACGGGCGCCCGCTCGCAGGCCCGGGGCCGAAGGAGAGGGTCGAGATCCTCGACTTCGAGGCCACGACGACGGACCGCGTCGCCGAGAGCGCACCGGCGATGCGCGGTCTCGCTGACCGTCTGCGCGTCATGGGATCGCTCGCACTATCTCTCTGCCACCTCGCCGCAGGGCGCGTCGACGCCGTCTGCTCCCTGAAGCCGTGCCGCTCGGTGGATGTCGCCGCGGCTCAGCTCCTCGTCCGCGAACGCGGTCTCGTCGTCGAGCTCCCGGACGCGCCGTGGTTCGGGCGGGCGCCGCTCGACCTCGTCGGCCGTTCGCGCATCGTCGCCGCCGCCAACGTCGAGCTCTGCGACGAGCTCGCTACCCGGCTCGGAGCCTTTCCTCGACCCGGACCGTGAGCGCTGCCTTGACGGCTGGCCACTCGTCGTCCGTGATGGCGAAATAGGCCGAGTCGCGCACCTCACCGCCGCGGACGAGCATGTGCTTTCGGAAGACGCCCTCGAACCGCGCCGGGAGTGCGGCGAGCGCGGCGCGCGACCGCTCGTTGCGGGCGTCCGTCTTGAACTCGACACGCATGCAGCTCAGCCGCTCGAACGCGTGCTTGAGGAGGAGCAGCTTCGCTTCGGTGTTGACGCCGGTCCCCCAGACTCGGCGCGCGTGCCAGGTCCAGCCGATCTCGAGTCCGCGGTGCTCCGACCGGAGCGTCAAGTAGCGGCTCGATCCGACGGCCTCGCCGGTCGCCCGGAGGAGGATCGCGAAGGGCACCTCACGTCCTTCTTCCGCGGCCGCGAGCGTCTCCTCGAACCACGAGGCGAACGCGGGGGACTCGTGCCCGTGGACGCTCATCCAGCGCCAGACCTCCGGATCGGCGGCGGCGCGCGCGAGATCGTCGCGGTGCTCGGGGCCGAGCGGCTCCAGCACGACGAGCCGGCCCTCGAGCCGGGCAGCTGGGGCCCTCCAGGCCACCGCCCTATGCGTGCACCGCGAGGGCTTGGCGGACGCGGTCGAGCGCGGCGGCCGGAGTTTCGTCCTCCGCCCACGCGGCCCCACCCCGGACGATGCCGAGGTGCGGATAGGCGGAGCTCAGCCGCTCGAGATCGAGCTCTGCATCGGCTGCCGCGGCGGGCATCGTCGCGCTCAGGCAGAGGAGCTCGGTGTCGAGCGAGTCGGCAAGCGAGAACGCGGTATCGAGCGGCGTGTCCGCGCCGAGGTAGACGATCCCCCATCCGTCCGCGTGCATGAGGACGGCGAGGCCGAGCAGGCCGCACTCGTGCCGCTCGCCGGGCACGCACGCGAGCACGGCCCTCCCTCGCGAGCCGGCCGTGCCCCCGTCGAGGAGCGAGCGCAGCTTGCCACGGACCATCTCGGTCATGTGGTGCTCCTCGGCGACCGTGGCCTCGCCCGCGCTCCAGAGGTCGCCGATGCGCCCGAGCGCAGGCTCGACGACGTCTCCGAGCGCCTTGTCGTAGGAGAGGAGTGCGAAGGCCTGGTCGAGCGAGTGGACGGCGCGCTCGGGGTCGGGCGCGACGGTGGCGGCAACGAGGTCCGCGACGAGCTCGGACGCGTCGCGCGGCGGCGTCCCGGTGGCGCCTCCCAGGAGCCTTGCGGCCTCGCCGATTCGGTAGCCTTCGTCGAGTCGCGCCTTCAGCCACTCGACCCGGAGAATGTCGCGCTCGGAGTAGCGGCGGTGCGCTCCGGGCGTCCGGTCCGGCTTGAGGACGCCGTAGCGCTGCTCCCACTTCCGGAGGGTCGCGGAGGGGATTCCGGTTCGGCGAGCGACTGCTTGGATGTTCACGGGGAGCGGCTTGGACAGGCCTGAGACAAGCCTGGCCTTGCTAGGTTAGAGGACGTGGCGATTTCCAGCGAAGAACTCCATCGAGCGCTCGAAGGCGTCATCGATCCGGAGCTCGGACGCTCGGTTGTCGAACTCGGGATGGTGCGGCGCGCAGAGCTCGTCGGCGACGTCGCCGAGGTCACGATCGCACTCACTGTTCCGGGCTGTCCGCTTCGGGCCAGCTTCCAGGAGCAGGTCGACCGTGCCCTCCTCCCGCTCGACGACGTCGAACGCGTTGCGCTCTCCTTCGACGTCCTGACGCCCGAGGAGAAGCAGGCGCTGACGACGCGTCTGCGCGGCGGCGTCGAGCCGCGATCGAAGGGGATGTCGGTCGACGAGAAGACGCGAGTCATCGCGATCGCGAGCGGAAAGGGAGGCGTCGGGAAGTCCTCGCTGACGGCGAACCTCGCCGCCGCGTTCTCTCAGCTCGGACACGCGACCGGCGTCGTCGATGCGGACATCTACGGCTTCTCGATCCCGCACATGCTCGGCGTGCACCAGCGCCCCGTCGCGGTCGATCAGATGATCGTGCCGCCCGTCCGCCCGGATCTCGGGCTCAAGGTGATCTCGATCGGGATGTTTCTGGACGAGAACCAGCCGGTGATGTGGCGCGGGCCGATGCTCCACCGCGCCCTCGAGCAGTTCCTCTCGGACGTTCACTGGGGCGACCTCGACACGCTCCTCGTCGATATGCCGCCCGGAACCGGCGACGTCGCGATCTCGCTGGGTCAGCTCCTCCCGCGGGCCGAGGTTGTCGTCGTGACGACGCCGCACGCCGCCTCGCAGCAGGTCGCCGTCCGCGCGGCACAGATGGCGACGAAGACGAATCTCCGCCTCCTCGGCGTCGCGGAGAACATGTCCCGGATGGTCGGGACCGGCGTCGAGCTTTTCGGCTCGGGCGGCGGCGACGCGCTTGCTGCAGAGATCGGGAAGCCCGTTCTCGCGCGGATCCCGTTCGATCCCGAGCTCGGCGCGGCGTGCGATCGCGGCGAGCCGATCGTCGCGATCGACCCGGACGCCGAGGTCTCGCGCGCGATCGTCGAGCTTGCGGAGGCGATCGCGGCGACGGAGCGCGAGCGCGGCCGCGGCATCGTGAAGCCGTTGCCGCTGGTTGTGAACGCTCCGGCCTAGCGGCCTCCGCTCCCTACGAACGGCGCTCTGGCGCCGTTTCGCCCGCGGGCCTTCGGCCTGCTCCGATCAACCCTGCGATCCATGGGCCGCTAGCTGCCCGGCGTCAACCCTGCACTTCTCGTGGCTTTCGCCCCGCCCCACATCGCGGGTGTGGACGCGGCCTGACGGCCGCTCCTTGGAAATAGCGCGAAGGCGCGACGCGATCTGCCCGCGGGCTCACGCCCAGCTCCCATCTTCATGCAACAAGACCTGCCCGGGGAGTCCGCCTCGTTCCGAACCGGCGCACGCTCGGTCGGGCACGTGCGCATCCAAATCGAAGGGGAGCCCGTAGGGCGGGCGAATCGCGCCGCCCTTCGCGCGATTCGCAGGGAGCGAAGCGTTCACGAAGACGTCGCGAGGCGTCACCCAGGCCACGGGAAGTGCTGGGGCCCTGTGCCACGAGACCCGCCCGTGGATCCCGCGCCGCAGCGTCTAACCAGACGTCCCCGTCTGGTCGTGCGGCGCGCCGACCGGCTTCGACTCCGGCGAGCCGCGCTGGCGGAGGTAGATCGTGAAGACCGCCATCGTCCCGACCGCCAGGAACTCCGACTGCCAGTTCTGGAGCGTTTTCTCCCAGAAGTCGGGATCGATCAGGTAGCTGCCCCAGCTGATCGGCTGCTCGCCGTGCTCCAGCTGCTCCTCGTTGAACACGCGCCAGTCGGCGAGCGACTGGGCCGCCCACGTGGCGAAGAAGATCGTCGTCATGACGAGCAGGAGCGAGTTGGAGAGAAGCCAAAGGCGCCAGCCGCGGAGGCGCGCCCAGGTCGGCGACTCAGGTGAAGTCCAGCCTCCGACTCGCTGTTTCCGGTCGCTCTCGCCCCCGACGTCCTCGAGAGGCTTCGACTCGTTCGAGCCGCGCTGGATGAGCCAGATCGTCGCAAGGATGAAGAGCGAGAACTGGAGAAACTCCGATTGCCAGTTCTCCATCACCGCCGCCCAGAAATCCGGCGAGGTCACGTAGCCGGCCCAGGAGATCGTCGTCTCGCCGTGTGCGAGCTGCTCCGCGTTGTAGTCGTGCAGGCCGGCCACCGATTGTCCGAGCACAGCGGCGAAGAGGACGACGAAGAAGAAGATCGAGAGCGAGTTCTCGCGCAGGAGCTTGCGCATCGCTACCCGAATGTGACTCCGATCGCGAACGCGACCGCGAGGCCCGCCGCGATCGTCCCCGCGTAAAGCCAGAACATGACTCGCATGCGCTACCTCGATCCGAGCGCCGCGACGAGCTCGTCCTTCGTCATGTCCGAGCGGCCGGGGACGTCCGCCTCCTTCGCGAGGTCGTAGAGCTCGTCCTTCGAGAGCTTCGTGAGATCCCGATCGCCGTGTGAATGCCGGCCGTCACGCGAGCCGCCGCGCCCGGACGGCTGCACCGCCTCGAGGCTCGCGCGGAGCGCGTCCATCAGATCCGGCGGACGTTCGGGCTCGGCCTTGGGCTTCGGCGGCTTTCGGCCCTTCTGCTTCGCGCGGATGATCTCGCAGAGCGCATCGCGATAGGTGTCCTCGTACTGCTCGAGCTCGAAGTTCCCGCTATAGCTCGCGATCAGCTGCCGCGCCAGATCGAGCTCGCGGTCGTCGGCGGAGACGGTGTCGGGCGCAATCCCCTCGACGGGCCGCACCTCGTCGGCGAAGAACATCTTCTCGAGCGTGATCGTCCCCTCGCGGACGCGCAGGCACCCGAGGTGCTGCTTCCCGCGCATCACGTACTTCGCGATTCCGGCGAGGTTCGCGTCGTCCATCGAGCGGCGCAGGAGCTCATAGACCCGTTCGCCGCCCTCCGCCGGCCCGAGGTAGTACGTCCGCTCGAAGTAGATCGGGTCGATCTGCTCGTACGGGACGAAGTCGCGGATGTCGATCGTCCGGTGCGTCTCCGGTTCAGCAGCCTCGAAGTCCTCGTCGGACATGTAGACGTACTCGTCCTTCTCGATCTCGAAGGCGCGCACGATTTCCTCGTCGGGCACGGGCCTGCCCTCCGCCTTGCAGATTTTCTCGTAGCCGATGCGGCTCCCGTCCGGCTCGTGGATGTAGTTGAAGTGGAGATCCTTCTCGTCGATTGCGCTGTACATCCGCACGGGCACGCTCACGAGCCCGAACGAGATCGTTCCGCTCCAGATCGCGCTAGGCATGCGTTGGTTTCCCCGGTCCCGACGCCTTCGCAAACGCCTCGTCGTTCGCGGCGTAGGGTAGAAGGCCACGTGGCGGTAGACGTCGTCCTCTTCGACTTGAACGGCACCCTCGTCGACCAGTCGCCGCTGGCCGAGCGGCTGACCGAGCTCGGGGCGCCGAAGGCGACGTTCGACGCGTGGTTCCAGCGGGGTCTCCATTCGGCGCTCACCCTCTCGGTGCTCGGCGAGACGGTTCCGTGGCAGGAGCTCGCCGAGACGACGCTCCGGACGACGCTCGCGAAGCTCGAGGTGAACGTGGACCTGGCATCCGTCCTCGAGCTGATGTCGCACCTCCCGGTGCACGCGGACGCCGGCGCGGCCCTCGATGCGGTCGCCGCTGCCGGGGGACGCGCGGCCGTGCTCACGAATTCGGACGAGGAGCTGGCCCGCGAGCTCTTGCGGCGGAACGGCCTCGACAACCGCGTCGCCGCGGTCGTCGGCGCGAGCGACTCGGGTGCCTACAAGCCCGTGCCGGCACCGTATCGCGCGGCGCTCGGGAAGCTCGGCGTCTCTCCCAGCGAAGCCGGTCTCGTCGCGGCGCACGCCTGGGACGTGCACGGCGCGGGGCGTGCGGGGATCGCAGCCGTGTGGGTCGACCGGCTCGAGCGGACCTGGCCGCTCCCGGGCGCGCCGCCGGCGCGCGCCGGGGGTCTGGAGGAGGCCGTCCGCATGCTCGTTTCGCCACGATCCTGAGCGAGTCGGCGGCCCGCCGCGTCGGTTAGGGTTTGCGCGGGGCCACCCCGTTCGGACGCTTGCGCAGACGCTCGATCATCCAGATGGTGCTCGTCGGCCTCGTGGTCGGGGCGGCCGTCGCGCTCGTCGCGCTTCTCATCCCGTGGCTCCCGACGGCCGCATCCACCGAGGCCGGCCCGATCGACCAGGTCTACTGGTTCGTGACGGGGATCTGCATCTTCGTCTTCGCGCTCGTCGCGGCGGTCTCGGCGTATTCGGTCTGGAAGTTCCGGGCTGCGCCCGACGATCACGAGGACGGGAAGCCGATCCACGGGAACACGCGGCTCGAGATCATTTGGACGCTCGTTCCCACGATCCTCGTGACCGCCATCTCGATCTACAGCGGCATCGCGCTGGCGTCCGTGCAGGAGCCGTCGCCCGACGCGCGGACGATCAAGGTGACCGCGCAGCAGTTCGCGTGGAACTTCGCCTACCCGAACCTCTCGGGCCGCTCGACCGGCGACCTCGTCGTCCAGGTCGACAAGCCGGTGGTGTTGGAGATGACCTCGAAAGACGTCATCCACTCTTTCTGGGTGCCGCAGTTCCGCATGAAGCAGGACGTCGTCCCGGGGATCAACACCCAGGTGCCCTTCACCCCGACCAAGGTCGGCACCTTCCCGGTCATCTGCACCGAGCTCTGCGGGCTCGGCCACCCGACCATGCGGGCCGAGGTGCGCGTGCTCTCGGCCGCCGACTACGCGACATGGGCGAGCCAGGAGAAGGGTGGCACCGCGACGACCGGCGCGGGCGGCGGCGATGCCGGTAAGGCGGCGTTCGAGCAGTTCGGTTGCTCGAGTTGCCACACGCTCGCGGACGCCGGATCGACGGCTCAGGTCGGGCCCGATCTCGATAAGGTCCTGAAAGGCAAGGACGCCGACTTCGTCAGGACCTCGATCGTCGACCCGAACAAGGAAATCGCGACGGGCTACCAGCCGGGCGTCATGCCTCAGGAGTTCGGGGATCAGGTCCCGGAGCAGCAGCTCGACGCGTTGGTCGACTACCTCGTGAAGGCGACGAACGGCTGATGGCGGTCCACGAAGCGGGCGTCCACCACGAGCTCGAGACG
>Ga0126313_10001579_pt1 | contig 12155 bp, 12 predicted proteins | sample Plot105A_FD_89954 | JGI IMG/M metagenome (GOLD analysis project Ga0126313, IMG submission 89954) | Serpentine soil microbial communities from UC McLaughlin Reserve, CA, USA - Plot105A | ecosystem: Environmental > Terrestrial > Soil > Grasslands | place: USA: UC McLaughlin Reserve, Lake County...
GAGGGAGCCCGAAGGGCGGGCGAATCGCACCGCTGTTCGCGCGATCCGCAAGGAGCGAAGCGTTCACGCAGGCGGCGCGAGGCGGGAACCAGGCCACGAGAAGTGCGAGGAGACGTCCGAGCGGCTAGCGACTCGTGGATCCCGGGTGTGTCGGAGCAGGGCCGGAAGGCCCGCGGGCGAACGGCGCCAGAGCGCCGTTCGTAAGGAGCGGAGGCCGGTAGGCCGGAGCGTTCACCGGGCCGGCTTGCGGATCGCCGTCCCGAAGAGCTCGTCGTCGCGAAGGCGCGCGCCGCACTCCTCGCACTCCACCGCGAACGCCGACTTGAAGCGCGCGCCGCACTCGGGACATGCCGAACGCATCTCGCCGCCGCACGTGGGGCACGAACCGGGCAGGTCGTCCGACCACTCGTCGAAGAACCGCTGTGCATGCCCGCAAGCGATGCAAAACGCCGCCCAGTCCCCGAGCGTCTTCCGCCGCTCCTCGCGGAGCCAGTCCGCGGCCTTGCCCATCGCAGCCAGCCTAACGCGCAAGGGAGTGGTGGAGGCAGCCGGACGGGAGTAGCGTCCGCCTGTGTCCGCCCTCCAGCGCGAGCTCGACGCGATCGCCGCCGAGACGTTGTTCTCCGGCGTCGTTCGGGTCGACACCGCGGACGGTCTCGAGCTCGAGCAGGCCTATGGCCTCGCACACCGCGGCTGGGCGATCGCGAACACCATCGGCACCCGCTTCGGGATCGCAAGCGGGACGAAGGGACTGACGGCGCTCACCGTCATGAGCCTGGTCGAGGACGGAAGGCTCGAGCTTGCCGCGACCGCCCGCTCGCTCCTCGGCGACGACCTCCCGCTCATCGACGACCGCGTCACCGTCGAGCAGCTCCTAGCGCACCGCTCCGGCATCGGCGACTACTTCGACGAGGACCTCCATCCGGACCCGACCGAGCACGTGATGCCGGTACCCGTCCACCGGCTCGCGACGACCGAGGACTACGTCGCCGTCCTGGACCGGCACCCGACGAAGTTCTCACCCGGCGAGCGCTTCTCGTACAGCAACGCCGGCTACGTCGTCCTCGCGCTCCTCGCCGAACGCGCGACCGAGACGTCCTTCTACGACCTCGTCCAGACGCGCGTCTGCGAGCCCGCGGGCATGAGCGACACCGCGTTCCTGCGCTCAGACGACCTCCCCGGACGGACGGCCCTCGGCTACCTGGACGCCGAAGGCAGTGCGCGAACGAATGTCCTCCACCTGCCGGTTCGCGGGAGCGGAGACGGAGGCGCGTATTCGACGGCCGCGGACGTCAGCACGCTCTGGCGCGCGTTCACGAACGGCGCGATCGTCTCCCGAGACGCCGTCCGGGAGATGGTGCGCCCGCGCAGCGACGTCCCGGCGGATTCCAGGCGCTACGGGCTCGGGTTCTGGCTCCACGAGTCCCCGGACGGAGTGATCCTCGTGGGCTCCGACGCCGGAGTCTCCTTCAGCTCCGTCCACGATCCCGGCGCGGGCCTGACGTCCACCGTGCTCTCGAACACCACGGAGGGCGCGTGGCCGCTCGAGCGCTTCCTGGAGGAGCGACTCCCGGCCTGACCCTACCCGCTGCGAGCGGCGGCCATCAGCGTGAGGCCCCCGTCGACGACGTACGACGCGCCGGTCGCGTAGGCAGCGTCCAAGGAGCAGAGCCACACCACGAGGCTCGCGATCTCGTGGGCATCGCCCGGCCGTCCTGCAGGAATCGAGTCGCGTTTGAGCGTCCGCGGGTCGACGTCCTCGTTTCCGGTCATCGGCGTCGCTATCTCGCCGGGGGCGACGGCGTTCACCGTGATCCCGTGCTCGGCGAGCTCGAACGCGAGCTGCTTCGTCAGACCGCCGAGCCCGTGCTTCGCGGTGACGTACGCGGCCGACTCGGGCAACGGCACGTGCTCGTGCACGGACGTGACGTTCACGATCCGCCCGCCTCGACCCTGTTCGACCATCGCGCGGGCGGCCCGCTGCGCGCAGAGGAACGCGCCGTTCAGGTCGACGTCGAGCGTGTGGAGCCAGTCCTCGTAGGGGAGCTCGAGGAACGGCGCCCTGCGGGAAGTGCCGGCATTGTTCACGAGCACGTCGATGCCCTCGAGGGCCGTGATCAGTTCGTCGATCGCGTCGACCGCATCGGGGAGCTCCGCCAGATCGAGGCGCCGGACGGCCGCACGCCGTCCGGCTGCACCGACCTCTCTCGCCGTGTTGGCCGCGCCTTCCTCGTCCTCGTGCCAGGTGATCCCGATGTCGTAGCCCGCCTCGGCGAGTCGGACCGCGGTGGCCTTGCCGATCCCCGAGTCCGACCCGGTGACGATCGCGACGGGCACGGCCCGGCCATTCCCAGGCGAACGGCCGCGAAACGCCAGTCGGTAGAGTGTCGCCGCCGATGGCGATCGCGAGGGAAGCCGAGCCGGTCGGCTCGATCGGGGAGATCAAGGAAGCCGGCCTCGACCGCGAGGACCTCCTCGGGATCTACCGGCACATGCTCCTGACGCGCGGCATCGAGGAGCGCGGCCACATCCTCTACAAGCAGGGGAAGATCCCCGGGAGCTTCTACACGGGGCGGGGGAACGAGGCCGCATCCGTCGGCGTCGCGACCGCGATGGGGCCGACGGACGTCGGCACGCCCCTCCACCGGGACATGGGCGTCCACGTGGTGCGCGGCGTCGAGCCGTGGAAGATCTTCGCCCAGTACATGGGCCGCGTTGACGGCCCGACCCGGGGCCGAGACGGCAACGTCCACATGGCCGACAACCGCCTCGGACTGATCGCCATGGTCAGTCACCTCCCGGCGATGCTCCCTGTCGCCGTCGGCTGCGCGCTCGCCTTCCGGATCCGCGAGGAGCAGCGCGTCGCGGTCGGCTGGTTCGGCGAGGGCGCGTCCGCGCGCGGCGACACGCACGAGGGGATGAACCTCGCGGGCGTCCGGAAGCTTCCCGTCGTCTTCGTTTGCGACAACAACCAGTGGGCCTATTCGACCCCGACCCACCTCGAGTTCGCGTGCGAGCACCTCGCAGACCGCGCCGAGGCGTACGGCTTCGAAGGTGTCGTGGTCGACGGAACCGATGTCCTCGCCGTCTACCGCGAGGCCAAGCGCGCGATCGAGAAGGCGCGCGCAGGCGGCGGTCCCACGCTTATCGAGCTCCTGACCCTCCGGATGGAGGGCCACGCCGTCCACGATGACGCGTTCTACGTCCCGAAGGAGATGTTCGAGGAGTGGGCGAAGCGAGACCCCCTCGAGCGCTTCCGGACCTGGCTCCGCGAGCACGCGGACATGACCGACGAGGAGGAGGACGAGGTCGGCGGCCAGGTCAAGAAGCTCTTGAACGACGCGATTCGCAAGGCCGAGGAGAGCCCGCTGCCCGAGCCGGAAGGCGAGCTCGAGGCGGTCTGGGCGACCCCCGAAGAGCTCGACACGCCGCACCACAAGTAGTCGACCGATGGCCGTCAAGACCTACCTCCAGGCGATCTCGGACGGGCTCCGCGAGGAGATGCGCCGCGACAAGCGCGTCTTCGTCATCGGCGAGGACGTCGGCGTCTACGGCGGCGCCTTCAAGGTCACGAAGGACTTCCAGCAGGAGTTCGGCCCGTGGCGCGTCATCGACGCGCCGCTCTCGGAGACCGCGATCGTCGGCGGATGCACCGGAGCGGCGATCATGGGCATGCGGCCGGTCGCCGAGATGCAGTTTGCGGACTTCATCTCCTGCGCGTGGGACCAGCTCGTCACCGTAGCGGCGAAGCAGCACTACCGCGCGGGGACGCCCGTGCCGATGGTCGTTCGCCTCCCGTCCGGCGGCGGTTTCTCGGGCGGGCCCTTCCACTCGCAGAACCCTGAGTCCAGCTTCGCGCACATCCCGGGGCTCAAGCTCGCGTGCCCGGCGACGCCGGCGGACGCGAAGGGGCTCCTGATCAGCGCGATCGAGGATCCGAACCCCGTCCTCTACTTCGAGCACAAGCACCTGTACCGCCGGATCAAGGACGATGTGCCGGATGAGCGCTACACCGTGCCGTTCGGCAAGGCCCGCGTCCACCGCGAGGGTACGGACGTGACGCTCGTGACCTGGGGCGCCATGGTCTACACGGCCGATGAGGCGGCGAAGCAGCTCGAGAGCGAGATCTCGGTCGAGATCCTCGACCTCAGGACGATCGTCCCCTGGGATCGCGACGCCGTCCTCGAGTCCGTGGCCAAGACCTCGAAGGTCCTGGTCCTTCACGAGGACACGCTCACCGGCGGGTTCGGCGCCGAGATCGCGGCGACGATCGCCGAGGAGGCGTTCGAGGACCTCGACGCGCCGGTGAAGCGCATCGCCGCTCCGGACACGCCCGTGCCCTTCTCGCCGCCGCTCGAGAAGTCGTTCATCCCACAGGTCGAGGACGTCGTGGCAGGCGTGAAGGACCTCGCGGAGTACTAGGCGGAATGGCGACCGGGACGGCTGTCGACGTGGTGATGCCCCAGATGGGCGTCTCGGTCTCCGAGGGCACGATCACGAAATGGCTGAAATCGGAGGGCGAGGAGGTCGCCGCCGACGAGCCGCTGCTCGAGATCTCGACCGACAAGGTCGACACCGAGGTTCCGAGCCCCGCCGCGGGGACGCTGACACAGATCCTCGTCCAGGAAGGCGAGACGGTCGAGGTCGGCTCGCGCATCGCGGTCATCGGCGGGGAGGACGGAGGCGGGGAGGCTCCGGCCGAGGTGCCCGAACCGGCAACGGCCGCGGCAGCCGCCGAGTCGGAGGAGGCCGCCGGCGCCGAGGGCGAGACCGCGACGGCCGAGCAGGTCGAGGAGGCTACCCCGGCCGCCGAAGCTCCGGCTCCGGCGACTCCGAGCCCCGCGCCGAGCGGCGAGGGCAACGGGGCGGGCGAGCGCGCCTTCGTCTCGCCCGTCGTCGCACGCATCGCCTCTGAGCACGGGATCGACGTCTCGCGCGTCGAGGGAACCGGCCGCGGCGGACGGGTGACGAAGAAGGACATCCTCGCATTCGTCGAGTCCGGCGGCGCCGACGCGAAACCGGCCGCGGCGGCCGCCGCTCCGACGGCCCCGACCGAGGCTCCCGCCGCCCAGCCAGCCGCGGCGCCGCAGGCCCCGCCGGCACCTGCACCTGCCGCGCCGCAGCCGCAGCCCGTCGCAGAGGCCGAGCTGGCCGCGGGCGAGTCCGAGGAGCCGATGAGCGCGATGCGCCGGGGGATCGCCGAGCACATGCGGCGTTCGCTCGACACCTCCGCGCACGTCACGTCGTCGATAGAGGTCGACATGTCGCGGATCGTCCAGATCCGCGAGGGGCTGAAGAACAAGTGGAAGCAGGCCTACGGCGTGAACCCGACCTATCTCGCATTCGTCGCCCGGGCCGCGGTCGAGACGCTGAAGGACTACCCGTGGGTGAACGGCGAGATCCGCGGCGACAAGATCGTCACGCGCTCGTTCGTGAACCTCGGCTTCGCGGTCGAGCTCAAAGACGGGAAGGGGCTGATCGTCCCGGTCGTGAAGAACGCGGAGACGCTGAACCTCCTCGGCATGGCGAAGGGGATCGCCGACCTCGCGAAGCGCGGGCGCGAGAAGCAGCTCCTGCCCGACGACGTCGTCGGCGGCACGTTCACGATCACGAACCCGGGCGGCTACGGCACGTTCCACGGAACGCCGATCATCAGCCAGCCGCAGGCAGCGATCCTCGGGACGTACGCGGTCGTCAAGCGCCCGTGCGTCGTCCAGGACGAGATGGGCGAGGACGTGATCGCGATCCGGCCGATCATGAACCTCACGCTCACGTACGACCACCGGCTCGTCGACGGCGCCTACGCCGGCCGCTTCCTGCGCGACATCCGCGAGCGGCTCCAGGGCTGGGACGAGAGCTCCGCCTAGGCGGCCGCGCGACCGCTGCACGGCCGACGTCGCGCCTCTGTTGCCTTCGACGCCGGGCCCGAAGAGGCCGTCGCCGCGGTAACGGACAACCGCCTAAATGGCATCATGAGGTCAGGAGGAACGACCTGAGAGCGAGGACAGCCTGATGCCGGGGTGGGTGATCTGGGCGATCGTCGCGGTCGCGCTCCTGGTCGGCGAGGTCGTGACGCCCGGGCTCTTCTTTCTCGGGCCGGTCGCACTCGCCGCGATCGCCGCGCTGATCGTCGCGGCCGCCGGCGGTGGAGCTGCCGTCCAGCTGATCGTCTTCATCCTCGGCGCCGTCGCGTCCGTCGCGATCCTCCGTCCAATCGCGCGCCGCCACGTCCGCATGCCGTACGCGTCGCGGACGGGCGTAGCCGCGCTCGCCGGTGCGCCCGCGCTCGTGCTCGAGCGCGTCGACGCCCACGGTGGGCTCGTGAAGCTTCGCGGCGAGACCTGGTCCGCCCGCGCGTACGCGCCGGGCCAGATCATCGAGCCCGGCCAAACCGTTCAGGTCATCGAGATCGAGGGCGCAACCGCCCTCGTCCAGGAATAGGAGGAATCATGCTCGCCCTCATCGTCCTGCTCGCAGTCGCAGCCTTCGTGCTGCTGACGCTCTGGAAAACCGTCCGCATCATCCCGCAGGCGCGCGCGCGGATCGTCGAGCGACTCGGGCGCTACCACCGGACCCTGACGCCCGGCCTTGCGCTCGTGCTCCCGTTCGTCGATCGGCTCCTGCCGACGATCGATCTCCGCGAACAGGTCGTGTCGTTCCCGCCGCAGCCTGTGATCACCGAGGACAACCTCGTGGTGAACATCGACACGGTCCTCTATTTCCAGGTGACCGATCCGAAGGCGGCGACCTACGAGGTCGCGAACTACATCCAGGCGATCGAGCAGCTCACCGTCACGACGCTCCGGAACGTCGTCGGCGGCATCGCCCTCGAAACGGCCCTCACCTCCCGGGATCACATCAACGGCCAGCTGCGCGGGGTGCTCGACGAGGCGACCGGCAAGTGGGGCGTCCGCGTGAACCGCGTCGAGATCAAGGCGATCGACCCGCCCGGATCGATCAAGGACGCGATGGAGAAGCAGATGCGCGCCGACCGCGACAAGCGCGCGACCATCCTCCAGGCCGAGGGCGTGAAGCAGTCGCAGATCCTCACGGCCGAGGGCCAGAAGCAAGCGGCGATCCTGACCGCGGAGGGCCAGCGGCAGGCGCGAATCCTCTCCGCGGAGGGCGAGTCGAAGGCGATCGAGACCGTCTTCGGGACGCTGCGCAAGAACACGCCCGACGCCCAGATCCTCGCCTACAAGTACCTCGAGGCGCTGCCGGCCATCGCCGACGGGAAGGGGGACAAGGTCTGGATGATCCCCAGCGACCTCGGCCAGACGCTCATGGGGTTCTGGCAGGCGGTTGCCAACGGGCGGCCGGGAGCTGCAGCCGTCGACCGCGAGGCTCGGGGCTAGGCTGGCGGGTGTGGCCCGCGACGCATTCGTCCTGAACCTCGGCGAGACGCCCTACCTGGAGGCCTGGGACCTCCAGCGGGCGATCGCGGCGCGCGTCACCGACGGCTCGCTTCCCGACACGGTCCTGCTCGTCGAGCACCCGCCGGTCATCACCACGGGCCGGCGTACCGACGAGGACGAGGTCCATGTGCCCGCGGACGCGGACGTCGAGCTCGTCGAGACCGACCGCGGGGGGAAGTCGACCTACCACGGGCCGGGCCAGCTCGTGTGCTACCCGATTTTCGACCTGAACCGCCACGGCCGGGATGTCCGGCGGTACTGCCGCGACCTCGAGGAGGCGGTCATCCGGACAGTTGCCGCCTTCGACCTCGAAGGGACGCGGATCGAGGGGCTGACCGGCGTCTGGCTGGAGCGTCCGCCGCGGAAGCTCTGCTCGATCGGCGTCCACATCTCGCGCTGGGTCACGACGCACGGCTATGCCCTGAACGTCGACCTCGATCCGGCGCCGTTCACGCACTGGATCACCGCGTGCGGCCTCGAGGACGCCGCATTCACCACGATGGCCCGCGAGCTCGAACGAGACGTCACGGTCGACGAGGTGAAGCCGACGGCCGCGGCCGCGCTCGAGGAGGTTTTCGACCTGCGCTTCGAGCCGCTCGGCTTGGAAGCGCTGGAAGAAGCGGAAACCGCCGCGGCGGCCCGTCTCTAGACTGGATCCCCGTGCAGAGCTCGCTCCCAGTCGCCGAGCGCCCACGGCGTCCCGAGTGGATGAAGGTGCGCGCGCCGAGCGCGGACTCGCGCTACTTCGACGTGCGCAAGCTTATCCACGGCCAGCGGCTCCACACGATCTGCGAAGAGGCGCGCTGCCCGAACATCGCCGAGTGCTGGGGGCGCGGCACGGCGACGTTCCAGATCCTCGGCGAGACGTGCACCCGGGCGTGCCGCTACTGCTACGTCCACTCTGGTCGTCCTGAGGAGCCGCCGGACCCGCTCGAACCCCTCCGACTCGCGCACGCGGCCGCGGAGATGGAGCTGCAGCACGTCGTCGTGACGTCCGTCGACCGCGACGACGTTCCCGACCGCGGGGCCGGGCACTACGCGGCGACGATCCGGGCGATCAAGGCCAAGCTGCCCGAGGCGACCGTCGAGGTGCTGACGCCGGACTTCCTCGGCGTCGAGGAGGAGGCGCTCGCGACCGTCCTCGCCGCGCGCCCCGAGGTCTTCAACCACAACATCGAGACCGTCCGCCGGCTGCACCGGAGGATGCGCGGCGCGAAGGGCAGCTACGACGGCGCGCTCTGGCTCCTCGCGCGCGCGAAGCAGCTGGCCGATTACCCGGTGCTGACGAAGTCGGGGGTCATCGTCGGCCTCGGAGAGACGAATGACGAAGTCGTCGACACGATGCGTGACCTGCGCGCGCACGGCGTCGACGTCGTGACGATCGGCCAGTACCTCCAGCCGTCGGCGAAGCACGCTCCGATCGACCGGTGGGTGCACCCCGACGAGTTTCGCTGGTTCCGCGAGGAGGGCGATGAGCTCGGCTTCGGCTCGGTCTTCTCCGGGCCGCTCGTGCGCTCGAGCTACCGCGCCGACGAGCAGCGCCACGCGGCGTCAAATTCGACGCGAACACGCGGCGCCGTCGCGTACTGACGGCTCACACGGCGCGGCGATTTTGTCAAACGCCATCGGGCCGGGCCATGGCCCGGTAGTCGAGCGCCTCGTCGAGAGCGCTCTCTTCGACCCCGCGCTCGCGCGCGACCTCGCGGAGCGAGCGGCCCGACGCCGCCGCCTCCTTGACGATCTCGGAGGCGAGGTCGTAGCCGATGAAGGGGTTGAGAGCCGTCGCGGCCGAGAGCGTCAGCTCGGCATAGCGCTCGCAGTTCTCGCGATTCGCCTTGATGCCGTCGACGCACTTCTCGGCCAGGAGGCGGGACGCGCTCGCGAGGAGGCGGATCGAGTCGAGGAGGTTCCGGGCGATGACCGGCACGAAGACGTTCAGCTCGAAGTGCCCTTGCAGGCCGCCGACGGTGATGGCCGCGTCGTTCCCGATCGCCTGGGCCGCGACCTGGGTTACGACCTCCGGGATGACAGGGTTCACCTTGCCGGGCATGATCGAGCTTCCCTTCTGGAGCTCGGGCAGCGCGATCTCCGCCAGCCCTGCGCGCGGCCCTGACCCCATGAGCCGGAGGTCGTTCGCGATCTTCGTGAGCGAAACGGCGACGGTCTTCAGCGCGCCGGAGGCCTCCACCAGCGCGTCGCGGGCGGCCTGCGCTTCGAACGGATCCGCCGGTGCCGTGATCGAGAGCCCGGTGTCCGCTGCGAGGCGCTCGCGGACGCGGGCGGCGAACTCGGGATGCGTGTTGAGCCCGGTACCGGTCGCCGTGCCGCCGAGCGGGATCTGGCCGACGCGCCCGAGCGTGCCCTCGACGCGCGCGACGCCCTGGCGCACCTGCGCCGCGTAGCCTGCGAACTCCTGGCCGAGCATGACGGGCACCGCGTCCATGAGGTGCGTGCGGCCGGACTTCACGACGTCCCGGAAGTCTTCGGCTTTGGCCTCGAGCGCCTCGGCGAGGCGGCCGAGCGCGGGCAGGAGGTCGGCCGTGATCTCGCCTGCGGCCGCGAGGTGGACGGCGGAGGGGAAGACGTCGTTCGAGCTCTGCCCGAGATTCACGTGGTCGTTCGGGTGCACGTCCTCACCCGCGAGCGAGGCCATGACCTCGTTCGCGTTCATGTTCGTCGACGTGCCCGAGCCCGTCTGGAAGACGTCGATCGGGAACTGATCGTCGAACTCGCCCGCCGCGACGCGATCGCCCGCAGATGCGATCCGCTCGGCCAGACTCGGATCGAGGAGGCCGAGCTCGGCGTTCGCCCGCGCGGCGGCGGCCTTGATCCGGCCGAGCCAGTGGACGACGGGGGCCGGAACGGGCTCGCCGGAGACGGGGAAGTTCGCCACGGCCTTGCGGGTCTCGCCGCCCCAGAGCTCCTGCGGCGCGGTCTCGCTCACGCGTCCGAGTCTAGCCGCGGCGCGCGGGGGTCAGGCGACTCGCTGGATTCGCGCCCGGATCTCGGGCGGGCGCTCGCGGATGCGGCGGCGCTGACGCTCGGTGAGGACGACGGAAGGCGCCCATCCGAGGTAGTGGCACCGGGGCACTCGCCGGGATCGTCGCGCCCGTTCACACCGGGCTCGACGCGGCGGGGGCCGCCGCAGCGGAGGCACTCGACGAGGAAGGTGGTCATGAGCCGCAGCTACATCGTTGCGCGTTCGTCGGCGTCTGACGTCCCTCGGCCGAGGGATGCGGCGAAGCGCCTCCGCCGAGTGCCGGGATGTGAATCGGAGCCGAGGTGGGTTTCGGCTGGCGGCCGGAGACCGCTCAGTCCGTGGAGTACTTCGGCTGAACCTTCTCGCCGCGGATGCGCGCGATCGCGTTGTTCGCGGCGATCGCGGCCTCACCGAAGCCGACGGAGATCAGCGTGATCTTGCCCTCATAGCCGGCGACGTCGCCGGCCGCATAGACCCCGTCGATGGACGTGTCCATCGTCATCGGGTTGACAAGGATCTGGCGCTTGCCGTGCAGCTCGAGGCCCCAGTCGGCGATGGCGCCGAGGTGCGAGTGGAAGCCGAGCAGCGTGATGAGCGCCTCGCAGTCGACCTCCTCGTGCTCGCCCGTCGCCGTGTTCTCCACGACGAGCCGCTCGACGGCGCCGTTGCCCTGGATCTCACGGATCTCCGAGGGGACGATGATGCGTACCTTCCCCTCCTCCTCGAGCCGGCGTGCCTCGGTCACTGACGACTCAAGCGCGCGAAAGCGGTCGCGCCGGTGGACGAGCGTGATCGGCAGCTTGGCGGTGTCCTGGAGGCCGAGCGTCCAGTCGAGCGCGGAGTCGCCACCTCCGACGATGACGCAGCTCTTCTCATGGAACTCGTCCTTCCGCTTCACGAAGTAGTGGAGCCCGCGACCCTCCCACTCGTCGATTCCCTCGAGACCGAGCTTGCGCGGCTCGAAGGCGCCGTGGCCGGCCGTGACGATGATCACCCGCGTCGGCAGTGCCTTCCCGGAGGCGGTCGTGATGACGAGGTGCGAGTCGCCGTTCGAGCCGATCCGCTCGAGCGTCTCGACCTCTTCTCCGAGGAGCACCTCGGCCCCGAACTGGAGGCCCTGCTCGACGCAGAGGTCGACGAGCCCCTGGCCCTGCACCTTCGGATGGCCGGCGACGTCGAAGAGGTGCTTCTCCGGATAGACCGCAGCGACCTGGCCGCCGAGCTGCTCGAGGCTCTCGACGATGCGGACGGACGCGTTGCGGTGACCAGCGTAGTAGGCCGTCGCCAGCCCGACGGGCCCGCCGCCGATAATCGTGATGTCAACGACGTCGCTCATGCCGCGCCTAGGCTAGCCAAGGAGGCCCCGCTCGGCCGAAGGCCGCGCATGGGCCGGGCGAAGGCGCGGTTCTCAGCGACTTCGCACCAGGAGCGCGGCCAGTCAGGGCCGAAGCGTTTACCCGCAGGAGCTGCAGCCGCCGGCGGCGGTCGCCGGCGCGGGCTCGTCGGCCACGCCCTCCTTCGCCTGGAAGGAGGAGCCGCAGCCGCAGGCCGCCTGGACGTTCGGGTTGTTGATCGCAAACCCGGCGCCCATGAGCGCGTCGACGTAGTCGATCTCGGAACCGGCGAGGTACGGCGCACTGAACGGGTCGATGACCACGGTGACGCCGTTCGACTCGATCTCGTTGTCACCGTCCTGCGGGCCGCGGTCGAACCCGAGCGCGTACTGGAACCCTGAGCATCCACCGCCCTGGATCGCGATC
>Ga0126313_10001580_pt1 | contig 12154 bp, 9 predicted proteins | sample Plot105A_FD_89954 | JGI IMG/M metagenome (GOLD analysis project Ga0126313, IMG submission 89954) | Serpentine soil microbial communities from UC McLaughlin Reserve, CA, USA - Plot105A | ecosystem: Environmental > Terrestrial > Soil > Grasslands | place: USA: UC McLaughlin Reserve, Lake County...
TAAGGCGCTTGCATGGGGTATCGGTACGCACGACAACCCACGAGAACGTTAGGCCGACCACTACCGCGACCACCGTGCCCGCGCCGCACACTACGAGCGAGTTGCTGAGCGCAGCGTGCACGTTCGGATTCACCAGGACGGCAATGAAGTTCGTGAGCGACAGGTCGCGTGCGTGAATACCCTCGACGACGGGGTTCGCGTTCGTGAGCGCACCGAGCAGCAGGGTCGTGAGCGGGTACAGGACGAGAAACGCGAGGACGATAAGGATGCCGCCGCTCCACGCCCACCGGCCGAGGCTCAGATGCGGGGCGCGCTGAACCGCGACCGGCGCGGCAACTGTGCTCGTTAATTGCACCGTCATGCGGCGCGATTTCTAGGGAAAGCGGCCCGCTGCATACGCGGAAGCCTAGCGTGTTTCATACAACCGGCAAGTCGGCGGCCCGCTCCGATGAGCTGCCGATGCTCATGACGGGTCCATGCCGCGGTTACGGATGAGGCTCGCACGTTTTCACCGCCAGAGCCAGACCAGCCCTGGCAGGAACGATTGCGGAGCCAAGCAACGGCACCCTGCTGACGAACGGGTGAGCGGGTCATAGAACCGTCCTTGCGCTCCATGGATGCTCGTGAAAAACTCGCACACGCTCAGGAGAGAAAAGCTTCATCCGGGAGGGTTGAGGTGCCGCTGCTTCGACTCGCTGTGATCAAGCGCACGTCACTCTAGGACGGCGCCATGGGTGAGGTGATCGCCATCCGCCAGCTGAGGATTTCGTCGCGCGCCACTATGGCGACCGCGGCGCTGCTCGCACCTATCCTCTTGTTTATGGGCACGTGTTTCATTCTCCCGCTGGTCGAGCTTCTGCGGCTCTCCTTCACCGGTGGCCGTGGACCGCTGTGGGCGTACCGCGAGATCGCCGAAAGTGAGGTGTATCGACGAGTATTCGTTAACACGCTTCTCCTAGCTCTCAATGTCGCAATCATAGCAAGTCTCCTCGCATACCCGACCGCCTACATGCTGTCGCGACTACGGGGATGGACGCTCTCGTTCGCTTTCTGGTGTCTCCTGTTCCCGCTATGGATAAGCGTACTCGTCCGGACTTTCGCTTGGATCCTATTGCTGGAGCGCAATGGTCCCGTGAACCGTACACTCTCCGCTGTCGGCATAATCGATCAGCCGCTTTCCATGCTGTTCAATAGCACGGGAGTCTACATCGGCATGGTGCATGTGCTATTGCCTTACGCCTTACTGCCAATTTACACCGCTATGCGGAACGTCGACGACCGTCTTCTTCAGGCGAGCGACGGACTTGGCGCAGCGCCTCTTCAGACCTTCCTTCGCGTCTATCTTCCCCTGACGTTGCCAGGAGTGGCTGCTGGGTTTCTGCTGGTGTTCCTGCTGGCGCTAGGTTTTTTCGTGACGCCCATGATGCTCGGCGGCATGCAAAATCTCACGGTTGCGATGCTCATTGACCTTTTCGTGACGGAACGGCTCGTTTGGCCGCTTGCTGCAGCAGCCTCGTTTTGGCTGCTCCTGATCGTGCTGTTGCTCATCGCCTCGGCGGGCCGATTCCTGAATCTGACGCAGACGGTCGCCGCGCGATGACAGAGAAGAGCAGGGTCCTCTCCACAATCGCCGGATCCATCGTGCTAGCCTTCTTGGTCCTTCCGATATTCGCGGTGGTGCCTGCTTCTTTTAATCATGCAAGCTTTATCCGCATACCGCCTGAGGCCATGTCGCTTCGCTGGTATGAGGTCTTTCTAAACGACTCCGAGTGGTGGAAGGCGCTCCTGGCGAGCTTTCGGGTCGGGCTGCTCGCGACTACTATCTCGGTAGTCTTAGGTACGGCTGCCGCCATCGGCCTCGAGCGTGTTACTCCTCGGATCAGAGCTATCCTCCTCGGCGTAGTGCTTTCCCCCCTGATTGTGCCTGTTATCATGACCAGCATTGCGCTTTACTATATTATGCGGCCGTTAGGGCTGCACGGCACAATCTTCGGGCTTGCCATCGGACATAGCCTGCTCGCGCTACCATTCGTAGTCGTGAATGTTGGCATTTCGCTACGCAGCATCGATCCGAACTGCACTCGCGCAGCGGAGGGTCTGGGGGCATCGCCCCTGCGCGTGTTCCGAACCGTGACTCTGCCACTTATCCTGCCGGGGCTGGCCGGCGGCTCCGCCTTTGCCTTCATAACCTCGTTCGACGAGGTCGTAGTGTCGATCTTTCTGGCGGGGGTTCAGGCAAAGACGCTGCCCGTAAAAATTTGGGAAGCTATCCGGGTCGAGTTTACGCCCGTGACTGCCGTCGCCTCGACAGTCCTCCTCGCGATCACGTTATTGCTGTTCTTCGGTGTCAAGGTTGCCGGTCGCCGGCTGGCCTCGGAGAGCGCCCCTCATGGACGCTGAGCCCCGGCCTCTAAGTTTTCGCAAGGTCACTAAATCCTTCGGCACGGTCCGCGCGCTCAAGCCCGTTTCGCTTCAAGTTGACAGCGGCGAGTTCGTCACTTTGCTTGGGCCGAGCGGGTCCGGAAAAACCACCCTTCTCAATATCGCCGCAGGATTCCTCCCATCCGATTCCGGCGCCCTGTTCATCGGCGACATTAATGTGACCGAGCTCCCCGCACGGAAGCGGAATATTGGTATGGTATTTCAGAGCTATGCGTTGTTCCCTCACCTCTCGGTGTTTGAAAACGTGGCCTACGGCCTCAGGGTCCGCGGCCTGCCTCGCGCTGACATCTCGAGACGTGTTACAGAGACGCTCCTCATGGTTCAGCTGGATGGCTATGGCCCGCGCCGAATCGGACAGCTCTCAGGTGGGCAACAGCAGCGCGTAGCGCTTGCTAGGGCGATGGTCATCGAGCCTGCTGTGCTGCTTATGGACGAGCCGCTAGGCGCTCTGGACCGCCAGCTCCGAAAGCATGTCCAGCTCGAGATTCGTCGTCTTCACCGCAAGCTGGGTCGTACCACGCTCTACGTGACGCACGACCAGGAGGAGGCGCTAGTGATGTCCGACCGGATCGGCGTAATGCGCGATGGTCGGATCGAGCAGATCGGGACGCCGGATGATCTCTACCGGCGACCTGTGAATGCATTCGTCGCCAGCTTCCTCGGCGAGTCGAACCTGCTGCGTGGCCGCGTCGTGCAGTGCGGCGGGACCGAAGCGTCGATCACTGTGCAGGAGCTGTCGGTTGATGTGGCCGGGCCGTGCGCGCTCGGGCTTTCCGTCGGCGGCGAGGCCGCAGCCCTGATCCGGCCAGAGGCGGTCACATTCGATGTCGAGACGGATGTGGGGCTGCCCGCCCGTGTGGTAGAGGTTGTGTACCTAGGTGAACTCCTGGCCGTTCGCTTCACCTTGTCTTCTGGTCAGGACTTCTGGTGCCGGTGCTTCTCGCATGCGCAGGTGCCTGCGGAAAACCGCGAGGTGCGGCTCCGGTGGCGGACCGAGGACGTCCGCATACTCCCGCTCGACATGGCTGGTTCGGAAGGAGACGTGACATGCTGACGAGACGTCGTGCACTTCAGTTAATCGGGACTGCCGGCGCTGTCGCCGCGAGCACCGGACCTGCGATCGTTGGGGCTCGAGCGCAAGGTCGTCCTTTCACCTTCTGCTCCTTTGGGGGAGCGCTCTCCACAACGGAGAAGGCCGCCTTCATGGATCCGGCCGGGAAGAAGTTCGGCGTCGAGATCGCGAATGTGTCACCGACGAACTACGCGAAGATCAAGGCCATGGTAGAGGCGAAGGCCGTCGAATGGGACCTAGTGGACGTCGGTGGCCAATTCATCTTTCAAGGGCGCGACCAGGATCTCCTGGAGAAGATGGATTTCTCGATCATCGACGTTTCTAAGATCGACAAGGCCTGGGTCACGGATTACGGCATCTTCACAAGCACGGGCGCAACTGTGATCGCGTACAACACGAGGAGCTTCCCGGAAGGAAAGGCCCCTGTGTCATGGAAGGACTTCTGGAACGTCAAGGACCTCCCCGGAGCGAGATCGCTCTACAGCCGCTTCTACTACAATTATGAAGCTGCTTTGATGGCTGCCGGCGTTTCTCGCAATGAGGTCTATCCTGCCACTGACGAGAAGGTGAAGCTGGCATTCGAGAAGCTTCGCGAGCTCAAGCCTCACGTCAAGGTGTGGTGGACGGCCGGTGCTCAGCCAGCACAGCTCCTGTCCTCGGGCGAGGTCACGATGGCTTCCGCTTGGAGCGGGCGCATCCTCGACGTGATGAAGGAGAAGGCGCCTGTCGCACTGACGTACAGGGAGGGGGTCGCTTGGGGCAATGCCTTCGTGGTTCCGAAGGGCTCTCCCTACCGCGAACTCGCGATGAAGGTGATCAACTACAGTCTCACTGAGGAGGCGCAAACAGCTTTGCTGCCGCTTGGCACCTATGGGCCGGTGCTGCCCTCGGCCGCCGAAAAGGCAACGCCCGAGCAGGCGAAGCTCTATGTCTCGCACCCATCGAACCTGAAGGACGCCTGTATCTTCAGCGATGCGGAAGTCGCCAAATACGTCACCAAGTACGAGGACGAGTGGAAGAGATTCCAGCTCGCTTAGCTTCCCCGCGCCGGAATCCTTAATCCGGCGCCTCACCTCCACCGCAGGTCCAGTTTATGCCCTACGGCACGCTCGAGCTCCGCGTTGAAGACGCGATCGGTCGACTCACCTTCAACCGGCCGAGCGTGCTGAACGCCTTCGATCCGATCCTCATTGCGGAGACACGCGAAGCACTGGCAGGGCTGGTGGACGATCCGGCGGTAGGCGCGATTATCGTGCATGGAGCCGGGCGCGCGTTTTCTGCCGGGTTCGACATCAAGGCCTCAGCCCAAGCCGGAGAGCGCAGCGCTGATCAATGGCGCCAGGTGCTCGAAACGGATTTCGACTTCATCATGCAGTTCTGGGACTGCCCTAAGCCCACCATCGCAGCGGTGCACGGTTACTGCGTCGGCGGTGCATTCGAGCTCATGCTCGCCTGCGACATGACCGTGGCAGGTAGAGGGGCGCTTTTCGGGGAACCCGAAGTACGGTTCGGGTCGGGCATCGTCGCGATGCTGCTGCCGTGGGTTGCTGGACCGAAGCATGCGAAGGAGATCCTACTCACGGGTCAGGACAAGCTCAGCGCTGAGCGTGCGCTTCAACTCGGTCTCGTGAATCGAGTGGTCGATGACGGCGAGGAGCTCGACGCCGCTCTTGCCCTCGCACGGGATATCATCGCTGCGGCTCCCGCCTCGGTTCGGATGACCAAGCGGGCGATCAACCGCACCTATGAGATCATGGGAATGCGGCAAGCCCTGTTGCAGGCGCTCGAGACGGACATCCTGATCGAAACGTCGGGAGGCCCGGAGCGAACCGAGTTCAACCGTATCCGACGTGAGCAGGGCCTGAAAGCAGCCCTGGCCTGGCGCGACGCGCGGTTTCGCCGGACGGCTTCTGCTCAACGCTGACTTAGACGGAACTACTGTATGGCACAGAGCTATGACGCGATCATCATCGGTGCCGGGCACAACGGCCTAGTCTGCGGCGCCTATCTGGCGAAAGCCGGGCTCAAGACCATAGTACTTGAGCGCAGGCACGTCATCGGCGGCGCGGCGGTAACGGAAGAGGTCGTTCCTGGCTTCAGGATGTCAGTCGCGTCCTATGTGATGAGCCTACTGTCACCACGCGTCATCGATGATCTCGAACTGAGACGCTTCGGACTGACCGTCCTGCCTGCCAACGATCTATTCTGTCCGCTCGAGGACAATAACTACATCCTCTACCACGACGATGTCGTCAAAACGCAGCGCGAATTCGCTCGTTTCTCGCGCGCCGATGCGGAGATATACCCTGAGTTCAACCGCTACCTGTTAGAGGCGACGCAAGTCGTCCGCCGGCTCCTATACGAAACGCCCGTCGATCCAAGCCGGCGCGACTGGCGGTCCTTCAAGGAAACGGCATCACTGCTCTGGCGCTACCGCAAAGTTGGTCGGCAGATGTACCGGATTGTCGATCTGCTCACGCAGAGCGTCTACGACTATTTAAGCCGCTGGTTTGAGAACGATACCATAAAAGCGGTGCTCGCTTATTATGCGTCGATTGGCACCTTCGCCGGTCCGAAATCTCCGGCGACCGCATACGTGCTCATGCACCACGTCATGGGGGAGCACGCAGGTGCGGGAGGTTGGGGCTTCATCCGCGGCGGTATGGGGGCAATCTCGGACTCAATTCACGCCTCGGGGCGGCGGTTCGGTCTCGAGGTGCGAACCGAAGCCCCTGTCGCCTCAATCAACGTTAGAGACGGTGCCGCGACAGGTGTGGTGCTGACTTCCGGTGAAGAGCTCCATGCTAAGATTGTCGCCTCAAACGCGAACGCGAAACTGGTTTTTCTGCGTATGGTGGCAAGGGAGCACCTATCGGCGGACTTCATCTCAGAAATTGAAAGTTTCCGGACCTTTTCGACCGCATTCAAGATCAATGCCGCATGCGACGCTCCGCCCCGCTACACAGCGTTTGACAAGGCGAAGGCAGGGTTCGATTACCCCACATACGTTCATATCGGCCCGAGCATCGAATATCTCGAGCGCGCTTATGACGACGCCAAGTATGGTAGCTATTCGGCGCGTCCGTTCGTAACTCCGGTGGTTCCGACGATTGTGGACGATACCCTCGCGCCGGCAGGGAAGCACGTCGTCAATCTGTTCGGAGGGCATGCGCCATACGAGCTCAAATCCGGCAGTTGGACCGAGCACCGCGCCCCGTTTGTCAAGAATGTGCTCGACACGATGGATCACTTTGCTCCCGGTTTCAGCAGCCAAATTATCGACATGCAGGTGCTGTTGCCGCCGGACTTGGAGGATCTTCTCGCACTGCCCCAGGGCCACATCTTCCATGGGGAACTGCTGCCGGACCAGCTCTTCTTCCAACGGCCAGCGGCACATTATGCCGACTACCGCTCGCCGGTTCGGGGCCTTTATCTATGCGGATCGTCAGCGCATCCCGGTGGCGGCGTCTCTGGCATACCCGGGCATAACGCCGCCCGCGAGATCCTCAAGGACCGGAAGCGGCGTCGGTGACGATGTCGAAGCCGAAGCTGCCTCACCGGCTCGACCCCCTGCTGGCTCCACAGTCCATCGCTCTCATCGGCGCCTCGACGCGGCCGGACACGCCTGGCAACGCCATGGTGCGGATGTCGAAACTCGCGGGTTACCGCGGGCGGCTCTATCCGATTAATCCCGGCTATGCCTCAGTGGAGGACCTGCCCTGCTTCCCGTCTCTCGCGAGCCTTCCGGAGACGGTGGACCACGTTGTGCTCGGCGTCTCGAACGCTCGGTTGGAGTCCGCGCTCGACGAAGCTATCGCCCATGGCGCGCGGGCTGTCACGGTCTTCGCGAGCGGTTTGATCGAAGAGGACAAATCGCCTTCACTTGCGGAACGCCTCGCCGCTCGGGCGCGCACCGCGGGAGTTGCGCTTTGCGGCGGCAACGGCATGGGGTTCTACAATCTGAGCGAGTCGCTCCGAGTGGTCGCGTTCTCGTCCCCACTCGACATGCAAGCAGGACCGATCACCTTTATCGCCCAGTCCGGTTCTGCCTTCGGCGCGCTGTCGCATAACGATCGCCGGCTCAAATTCAACCTTTCCGTATCCTCGGGCGGCGAGTGGGTGACGACTGCGGCCGATTATCTTGACTGGACGCTCGAACAGGAGAGTACACGCGTAGTCGGTCTGTTCCTTGAGGCTGTCCGTGATCCGCCTCTTTTCGTGGCCGGGCTGGAGAAAGCCGCCCGGCGCGGCATCCCTGTGGTGGTCCTCAAGGTGGGGCGCACGCCCGAGAGCGCCGCGATGGCACTCAGTCACACGGGTGCGCTTGCCGGAAGCGACGCCGCTTACGAAGCGCTGTTCGACCGCCACGGGGTGATCCGGGTGGAGAGCGAGGATGAGCTTGCGGCCACGCTTCTTCTCCTCTCCCACCCAAAGCGGCCCGCCGCGGGTGGACTCGCCGCGATGCACGACTCCGGCGGCGAGCGCGAGATGATGGTTGATATCAATGCCCGGGTGGGGGTGCCCTTTGCGCATTTGGCCGAACACACGACCAGAGCCCTGGCGCGACACCTTGATCCGGGCCTCGCGCCCATCAATCCACTCGACGCATGGGGCACCGGTCGAGATACCGAGAAGGAGTTTGCTCGTCTGATGGGCATCCTTGTCGAGGATCCGGATGCAGCTTTGGGCGTGCTCTTCGCGGATATCCGCGATGGCTACTACCTCTCCGAGCAATACACAGATGCTATGATCGCCATAGCGGCCCGCTCGCAGAAGCCGATCGCCATCGCTACCAACTATTCCCTAGTCCGCCACGAGCGCATCGCACTAAGGGCCACCGAAGCCGGAGTCCCAGTCCTGGACGGTACGGAACACGCTCTCCGAGCGATTCGCCATGTTCTCGCCTACCGCGACTTTCTACAGCGCTCGCCTGCTTCGGGGCGGAGCGTGGTCGGTTCGGAGGTGACGGCACGTTGGCGGGCACGCTTGTCGGATGGGATGCTGCTCGAGCAGGATGCGCTCGATCTTCTCCAAGACTACGGGATCCCCACGGTTCCGCGGCAGTCCACATCGGACCGCAGCACGGCAGTTGCGGCGGCGCAATCCCTCGGTTTTCCGGTGGTGCTGAAAACAGCCGAGCCAGGCATTGGGCATAAGACCGAAGCCGGCGGCGTGCCTCTGGGGCTCCGAGACGAGTCCGCGGTCGAGGCGGCCTACGACGATCTCGCCGGTCGTCTCGGACCTCGCGTTCTTGTCCAGCAGATGGCGCATAAGGGAGTCGAGGTCGGGCTAGGTGCTGTCAATGACAAGGACTTCGGCCCTTACGTTATGGTGGCGGCCGGCGGCGTTTTGATCGAGCTCCTCGACGATCGAGCCGTCACGATGGCCCCGGTCACGCAGGAGCACGCCCGGATGCTTGTCGGGCGTCTTCGGCTAATGCGCCTCTTGAAAGGCCTTCGTGGCAGGCCACCCGGCGATGTGAACGCGCTTGCGGACGCCCTTTCGCGACTGTCCCACCTTGCCTTCGATCTCCGCGACTACATCGCAGAGCTGGATATCAATCCTCTGATCGTCACGGAAGCAGGCTGTGTCGCCGTCGACGCTCTGGCGGTGCGAACCGCCAATTCTCCAACTCAAACGGAGACCAGGGATGGATCTCAACCTGAGCGCCGATGATGCTGCGCTGCAGCTCAGAGCGCGGCGTTTCCTGGAAACTGTGCTGGTGCCTCTCGAAGAGGTCGTAGAAGCGAATGGGCATCTCCCGCACCCGCATCGCGCTGCACTGCGGAATGCGGTGGTCGACTGCGGGTTTACAGGTATCAACCACGCTAGCATGGACGGTGGATGCGGGTTCAGCATTCTCCAGCAGATGCTGATCAACGAGCAGCTCGGGCGGGCCACGTGCGGCCTTTGGGCGGCCGTGTGGCAGCCGCCAATCGCTCTCAAGTTCGGAACGGAAGCGCAGAAGCAAGCCTATCTCCGGCCGAGCTGCCGGGGGGAGCGCAGGGGCTGCTTCGCCATCACGGAGCCCGGCGCCGGGTCGGATCCACGTCTAGTGCAGACTCGTGCTGATTATCGGAACGGGACGTACCGGATCTCAGGGGAGAAGTGGTTTGTGACCTCGTACGACGCTTGCGACTACATCATCGTGCACGCCCATGTGGATGGTGATCCAAACAAGCCGACGCTCTTCCTTGTCGACCACGGCACATCGGGCATCCGGCACGTGCGCTCGCCGCGCTTCATGCACGACTATATTTTCGACCATGCTGAGCTCGTCCTTGAGCATGTCGAGGTGCCCGGCTCGAATGTGCTGGGTGAGGTTGGCCAGGGACTAGACCTGACCAAAGATTGGTTCGTAGAAGCCCGGTTGCAGATCGCTGCGCACTGCATCGGCGCCGCGACCCGGGCTGCAGAAATCGCTGACGCCTACGCGACCGAACGCGTCCAGTTTGGACAGCCGATCCGTGAGTTCCAGGCAATTGAATTCATGATTGCCGACATGGCAGTCGACATCATGGCCGCCAAGAGCATGCTGTACCGGGTTGCCTGGGAGATCGACGCCGCCCTTGACCGAAAGGCGGTTCATGCCCGTGCGAGCGCGGTGAAGCTCCTATCCTCCGAGATGGCCGGGCGCGTCGTCGATAAGGCCCTGCAGATCCTCGGGGGGCGCGGTTACATGCGCGAGAGCGCCGTGGAGCGCCTCTACCGCGATGTGCGCGTGGACCGGATATGGGAGGGCACCTCGGAAGTGCAGCGCGCCATCATCGGGGGTCAGATCCGCAAACGAGGGCTGGCCACTTATGCGGGTTGGCCAGGAGAGACCCTCCAGTGAGCATTGGACGCTCGGCTGCTGCCGTTGCGCCGGTCGGCTCTCTTTGGGAGGCGACTGCGGTGTCCGGCCCGATCACGGCACCTCTCGCCGGCAATACGAGCGTCGAGGTTTGCATCGTAGGCGCTGGCTTCACCGGCCTTTCCGCCGCGCTCCACCTCGCGGAGCTCGGGGTTTCTGTTGTGGTGCTAGAGAGCGGTGGGCCGGGCTTTGGGGCATCCGGACGCAATGGGGGGCAGGTGCTCCCTGGGCTCAAGTGGGATCCCGACGAGCTCGTTGCGCGGTATGGTGCCGAGCGCGGTGACCGGCTCGTTTCCTTCGTGGGTGCAGCGCCAGATCTTGTCTACGATGTGATCGAGACCCACGGCATCAACTGTGCTCTGCGGCGCAACTGCGGCTGGCTCAACGCGGCGATTGACGACGCTGCCTTCGCGGCCCAGGCAAAGCGGGTCGCGCAGTGGCAGGCGCGTGGTGCGGATGTCGAGCTGGTGGATCGGCAAGAGGCCGGCCGACTTCTTGGAACTCTGCGTTATCGGGGAGCTCTCCTCGATCGCCGCGCCGGCGCTCTGAACCCGCTTGGCTATGCCCGTGGCCTAGCGGCAGCCGCGCAGCGTAAGGGTGCGATCATTCACAGCGGCTCCAAAGTCCGGCGCCTAGCGCGCAAGGATGGACGCTGGCACGTCGAATGCGAGGGTGGGCTGGTCCGCTCCGAGAGCGTGCTCCTGTGCACCAACGGCTATACCGATCGGTTATGGCCGGGCCTGGCCCAGGAGGTGATCCCGATCCACAGCCTGCAGGTAGCCACGCGCCCGTTGTCCGACAATCAGCGGCGGGGCATCCTCCCCGAAGGGCACGTGGTTTCTGATACTCAGCGCATCTTGCTCTACTTCCGACTGGACGATGAGGGGCGTCTTATCATGGGTGGCCGCGGCTCGCTGGGTGAAAAGAATCGTCACACTCTGTACCGCTTCGTTGAAGGCGCCGCCCAGCGGCTGTTCCCGCAGATCGGGGTTCCGGAATGGCAATTCCGGTGGGCTGGAAAGGTCGCGCTCACGACCGATCATATGCCCCGGGTCCACGAGCTCGCGCCCGGTTTGCGGACGTGCTTGGGCTACAACGGCCGCGGTGTCGCGATGGCAACGGCGATGGGCAAGGCGCTCGCCGACTGGACTCGCACCGGTGACGTCAATGAGGTCCCTTTGCCGCCGACGCCGCTCCAGCCGATCCCGCTGCATGGCTTTCGCCGGCCGGTGCTCGAGCTGATCTCGGCGTACTACCGTTTGCGGGACCGTTTCGCATGAACGCCGCCGCAGTGGCGTCCTCGATGACGGGATCGCCATGGTGTGCGTCTCTTGTTCGCGCTGGCGGCTCGAGCCAGGCGAAATGCCGCCGAATTCGAGCGCTGTGATGTCCCTTCCGGCTCACGCCCGGGTCGTCATCGTTGGCGGCGGTATTATCGGTTGCTCGACAGCTTATCACCTCACGAGGATGGGGGTGCGGGACGTACTGCTCCTTGAACGCAAACAACTTACCAGCGGCACCACTTGGCATGCGGCGGGGCTAGTTCGCTCTACCCTATATACGCAGAACCTTACCCGCCTCGCGAAGTACACTGTGGACCTCTATACGCGGTTAGAGGCGGAGACCGGGCAGGCTACGGGGTTCATTCAACCTGGCTCGATATCGATCGCGACCAATGCTGAACGCTGGCAGGAGCTAAGGCGCGGCGTTGGTATGCTGCGGAGCTTCGGAGTCGAGGCCCACCCCATCAGCCCTCGCGAGGCACAGGTTAAGTGGCCGCTGATGCA
>Ga0126313_10001581_pt1 | contig 12153 bp, 10 predicted proteins | sample Plot105A_FD_89954 | JGI IMG/M metagenome (GOLD analysis project Ga0126313, IMG submission 89954) | Serpentine soil microbial communities from UC McLaughlin Reserve, CA, USA - Plot105A | ecosystem: Environmental > Terrestrial > Soil > Grasslands | place: USA: UC McLaughlin Reserve, Lake County...
ATCTACCGTCGATTCAGGGCACTCTTCAGTGCCTGTACTGCTTGATCAGGCGCAGGTACTTGCTGAAGTCGAACCTGCCTGGGCAGGTCCTGTTGACCCCAGGAACGTCGCGGTGGCCTATTATGTGCTGCCTGTCGACCGGTATGCCGAACCGCTTCGAAAGGTAAGCCGCGAGCCTCGCAGAGGAGCGGTACTGGCGCGCTGTCTTGGGCTCGTCTGCGTATCCAGCGTGCTCTATGCCGAAGCTCCTCCTGTTGTAGTGCCAGTCCCCGGCGTGCCAGGCTATGTCATCGTTGCGCACGCACTGGGCCACCCTGCCCTCCCTGCTCACGACGTAGTGCGCCGAGACGTTGGAGCGGCCCGTGTCGAACCAGCCTATGGTCGCCGAGTAGGAGCCCTGCGCCACGTGGACGACTATGATGTCCACGTTCTTGGGCCCCCGATCGCTGCGCGTAAAGTTGTTGTCAGCGGCCCCGTGCCAGGTGGCGTGGCGGTAGTCTGCCTTGCCCGCAAGGTAGATCTCGGGCACCTCCACGTCCTGCGGCGGCAGCCGCAGGCTCTCCCCCGTCGAGATTGTCGCCGACGCCCCACTCTTCAACGTCTCGTATACCTCGACCGCGTAGAGCTCGGTGTCGCCATACCCCGCAACCGCCTCCTGCCAGCCATCCAGCCCAGCAGGACGGTTCGCACCCTGGATATCCGCGAGGACCGCAGCCCCGCCCCGCACGTTCGCCACCCTGTCGGTCTTCAACTCCTCCACAGAGAGCCCCGTCAGGCTCGCTGCCCTGCCGAGGGTATCCCGCGAAGGGTTCCGGAGGAGCTGCATGATCCCGTAGGCGCCGCGCCCGTGGATGTACGCCTCCTCGTAGTCGCTGGCCTCCGGCGGGGGCATCTCCCACAGGGTGTTCACGTATCCCATCGCCATGAGCACCCCTCGCGGAACGCCGTACTCGGCAGCAGCCGAATCGAACTCGTCAAATAACGAAGACGCCGCCTGGCCAAGGACCCTGCCACCAGCGGTCCCGAGCAACGCCGCACCCGCTAGCCCGGCTCCGCCGAGCCTCAGAAAGTCCCTGCGCTTCATGGCGCCGGCCAGCGCCCCGTCGCGCGGCGTCTCATAACACCCGCCACACATTTCTCCCCCCTCATGTATTCGAGCCGGTGCATACTACAGCAATTGCTGTCACGGAGCAAGCACGCTGGCTTCGCCTGCTTTCAGCACGCTCCGGCTATAAGCCTCCGCTTGTCAGCACGGCGCACCGGCTTCGCCGTGCGCCTCTCAGCACGCTTCGGGCCTTTAAAAAGGCCCTCGCTTGTCAGCACCTCAGCTAGAGCAGGGTGCGACTCGATGCTTCCCAGCGCAAGCCAGAGCTACTGTCAGAGAGAGCCGTACCGCTAGCGTGGCTCTGGGCACGAGCCGAGCGGGAGCAAGCTGACAAGCTGAGAGCGAGGCCTAGACTAGCGGCCGATGCGTGCTGAGAGGGGCCCGGCTTAAAGCCGGTGCGCCGTGCTGACAAGCGGAGCCCTAAAAGGGCGGAGCGGGCTGACTAGCGGAGGCGTCAGCCGAAGCGTGCTGAGAGGCGCGCCGCTATCTCCTGTCCTATGGGTATGGAGGCTGTGGCCGCGGGTGAGGGGGCGTTGAGGACGTGGACGGAGTTTGTGCCCTCGGCGATCAGGAAGTCGTCGACCAGCGCGCCGTCTGATCTTATCGCCTGCGCCCTCACGCCGGCCGAGATGGGGATTACGTCCTCCTCCTCGACCTCGGGCACCAGCCTCTGGAGGCCGCGAACGAACGCCTTCTTGCTGAGGGAGCGCTGTATCTCCCCCAGACCGGTGCGCCAATTCTTCTTCGCGAGCCGCCAGAGCGCGGGGTAGGTCAGCTCCTCGACGAAGTCCGTGAGGTCGAAGTCGGTCTTCTTGTAGCCCTCGCGGGCGAGGCCGAGCACAGCGTTTGGTCCGGCCTCGACCATGCCTTCTACCGAGCGGGTGAAATGTACGCCGAGGAAGGGGAAATTAGGGTTTGGGACGGGGTAGATCAGGTTCTTGACGAGGTAGCGCTTCTCGGGTTTCAGCTCGTAGTATTCGCCGCGGAAGGGCACGATCTTGGTCCCTGTCTCCACCCTGCAGAGCCGCGCAACGCGGTCGCTGTGGAGCCCCGCGCAGTTGACGAGCGTCCGCGCGCGAAAGGCGCCCTTTCCTGTACGCACAACCACGGCGTGTCCCGTCTCCGAGATGCTCTCGACCTCGGTACCCGTGCGCAGCTCTCCCCCCTGCTCCTGCACGATCGCGGCGAAAGCCTCGGCCACCCGCTTGAAGTCCACGATCCCGGTGCTTGGCACCCTGATCGCGGCGACGCCGCTGGCGTGGGGCTCTATCTCCCCGAGCTCCTCGGGACCTATCTTCTCGACCTCGAGGCCGTTCTGCAGGCCCCTTTCGTGCAGGTTCTCGAGCAGCGGCAGCTCGTCTTGTTCGGTAGCGACGATTACCTTGCCGCAGATCTCGTACTCGATCCCACGCTCCCTGCAGAACTCGACCAGCGCCCGCGCCCCCTCCTTGCAGAAGCGGGCTTTGAAGCTCCCCGGCTTGTAGTAGATGCCGCTGTGTATGACCCCGCTGTTGTGCCCCGTCTGGTGCCTGGCCAGGCCCTCTTCTTTCTCCAGAACCACGAGCCGCGCGCCGGGGTGGCGCTCCAGAAGGGCCATCGCCGTCGAGAGGCCGACGATGCCGCCACCGATCACGACGAAGTCGAACACGCGCCCTCCCTGAAATCAGTCATCTGGCTTGTCCTCATCTCACAACCGCTCGGCTTCGAGCATCGACGAGTTTACCAGCGTTCGGGATCGCGGCGCGAGGGTTGCCGGACCATCTGGTGCCCTGGGGCGTATAATGCATCCCCGACCTTCTGGACAAGGTAGGGGAGTTGCGAGCAGAGGTCTCCCATCTATAAAGAGAGGCGAGAGATCCGGTTGGGTACCCATACTTCGAACACTAGACCTGGCGTAATAGGGAGGTATGGCCGGTGGCTGCCGGAGATTCCGGAGTGGGCTATGGTCACCCTGGGCGAAGGTGGGACGCCCCTTATCCCTGCGCCGAGCCTCTCTGAAAGGCTCGGCGCGGATCTCCACCTGAAGTTCGAGGGGATGAACCCGACCGGCTCCTTCAAGGACAGGGGCATGATGGTGGCTCTAAGCCGGGCTGTGGCGGATGGGAGCCGCGCCTGCGTCTGCGCCTCGACGGGCAACACGGCGGCCTCGGCTTCGGCCTACGCGGCCAGGGCAGGCATAAGGTGCTTCGTAGTCGTTCCCGCTGGCCGGATCGCCCTCGGAAAGGCAGTCCAGGTCCTCGCCCACGGCGCCGAGATAGTGCAGGTCGACGGCAACTTCGACGAGGCCCTGCGTCTCTCCCGCCGCGCCGCCGAAGAGCTGGGAGAGATCGCCCTCGTCAACTCCGTCAACCCCGACCGCATAGAGGGTCAGAAGACGGCTGCCTTCGAGGTCTGCGAGGCGTTGGGAAGACCCCCTGACGCCCTCGCGCTCCCCGTCGGCAACGCGGGGAACATCACCGCCTACTGGAAGGGATTCAAGGAGTGGCGCGAGGCCGGGTACTCGGACGCCGCCCCACGGATGCTTGGCTTCCAGGCCGAGGGCGCAGCTCCGCTCGTGGCCGGCCACGACATCGAGAGCCCCGAGACCGTGGCCAGCGCCATCCGCATCGGCTCGCCCGCCAGTAAGGAGGGCGCTCTGGCTGCTGCGCGCGAGTCGGGCGGCCGCATCGACAGCGTCACGGACGAGGAGATACTCGACGCCCAGAGGCTGCTCGCCGGAGAGGAGGGCGTCTTCTGCGAGCCGGCCTCCGCGGCGGGCATCGCCGGTCTCCTCAAGCTCGCGAGGGAGGGCAGGGGCCCCGAAGGCACCGTGGTTAGCGTGCTCACGGGACACGGGTTGAAGGACCCCGACGCCGTATTGAGCCGCGTGGAGTTGCCCGAGCCGGTACCTGCTACGTTCGATGAGGTAGCAGGACGCATGGAGAAGGCCTAGAGAAAAGTGATCTCGGTCCGCGTCCCCGCAACCTCGGCGAACCTCGGCCCCGGTTACGATGCAGTAGGGCTGGCGCTCTCTCTTAGCATGCGGGTGAGCCTGGACAGGACCCCCTACCCTAGCGTCGAGGTGCGCGGCACGGGGGCTGGGCTAATCCCCAGCGGGCCGGATCACCCCGCCTACCGCGCCGCCCGGTTCGTCGCGGAGCTCGTCGGAGAGTCAGCAGCTCACTTCCGCCTCGTACAGGAGAACGCCATCCCCCCCACACGGGGTCTTGGCGGGAGCGCCGCCGCGCTGGTCGGCGGCGCGGTCGCTGCCAACGACCTCTTCGGGGGACAGATCGCCGCCCCCGACCTCCTGAACATAGTCTGCGAGCTCGACGGCCACCCAGACAACGCAGCCCCCGCGCTCCTCGGCGGCCTCGTCATCGGCACCCTCACACCCGAGGGCGTGAGCGCGGTGCGCCTCGAGCCGAGGGACCTCAAGGCCGTCGTCGCCGTCCCCGACTTCGCCGTCTCGACCACCGCGGCCCGCCGCGCCCTGCCCGAGAGGGTCCCTCACCGCGACGCCGCCTTCAACGTTGGGCGCTCGGGGCTCCTCCTCGGCGCTCTGGCTACGGGAGAGTACGAACTCCTGCGCGTCGCCATGCAGGACAGGCTGCACCAGCCATACCGCTCCCACCTCGTCCCAGGCCTCGAGGACGTCATAGAAGCGGCGCTGGCGAACGGCGCCTACGGCGCGTGTCTCTCCGGGTCGGGCCCTACCGTCCTCGCCTTCGCCTCGAAGGCCACGGCCCCGAGGATAGCGCCAGCTATGCAGGCCGCCTTCGGGTCCCGAGGTGTCGAAGCAAGATCCTGGGTGCTCGACGTCGACCTCGAAGGGGCAAGGGTCGAGCCGCCCGGCGAGGTGCCAGCGCCTAGCCCCGAGCCAGCTCTAAAGGGAGGCTAGCGCGCGTATGGAAGAGAGAGCAGTGAGACACCCTGGAGAGGCGCTCCGGACGTGGATGGAGCAGAAACAAGTAAGCCGCTGTCCCGCTTGCGGTACGCAGGGCTGGTGGTCCTACGGGCAGGCCAGGATCATCGCCGCTCCCTACGATCCGGTGCACAGAGAGCCGTGGCGGATCATGGACAGCGACTTTATAGCCCAGGTCCCCTGCGGCAACTGCGCTTATTTGATGTCCTTCCGGGCCGAGGCTGTAGGGCTCTTCGAGGCCGCTCCCCCGCAAGAGGGATGAGGACAGCGCCAGATTCCCGCCTACGCGCCAGGGTGGGGGTAGAAGAGCCCGAGAAGATCGTCCCAGGCCCCGTCCGGCAGGAGCCTGCGGGCAGAGATCAGGAGCCCGGCCGAGGGGGTGACGGTGTAGCGGGCCCGCGGGCGCGTCGATGAGATCGCCCGCTCTATCGTCTCCGCTACCACCTCGGGGCCTCCACCCAGCCTAGCCAGAGGGCCCCTCTCGTAGTTCTCGCGGGCAGCCCTCGCCACGCCCGCCTCGAAGCCGGCGTAGGGACCATCGTTGGACGAGGCCGCTCCAACGTCCATCGAACCTACCGCCGTCTCGGCGAAGCCGGTGCGGATGAGCCCGGGTTCGATCACGACTACCCCGATCCCGAAGCCGCTCACCTCGAACCGCAGCGCGTCGCTGAGAGCCTCTACAGCGTACTTGCTCGCGTGGTAGAAACCTCCCCCCGGAAACGTAAGCCTGCCGCCCATCGAAGAGAGGTTGACTATCCTTCCATAGCCCTGTCCCCTCATCCCGGGCAAGACGAGCTGGCACATTCTCACAAGCCCAAATACGTTGGTCTCGAACTGGCGCCTGATCTTCTCCATCGAAACCTCTTCTACCGCGCCGGACTGGCTGTAACCGGCGTTGTTGACGAGTATCCCAACCGCGCCTTCGACCCGCTCGACCTCATCCACAGCCTCCCGCATCGAGCCCTCGTCCGTCACGTCGAGTGGGAGCAGCCTGCACCCTAGCTCCGCGAGCGGCGCTATCGTCTCGACCTCGCGGGCTGTGGCGTAGACGGTCCAGCCCTTCCTCGCGAGATGCTCCGCCGTAGCCCTGCCGATGCCGGAGGAGCAGCCGGTGATCAAGACCGCCCTCGAAGTCCACCCAGACGCCATGCCCTTCCTCCCATCTTCCGAGCGCTCTCGAGCCTTAGCCAGTTGCTCGACAGAAGAGTTATATTTCATATCTACTCGCTGCGGAGGCACGGCTTACGGCTGGTGAGGGTGACCAACCCGCAGTTGGTAGAGCTATCCCTTAACGTCGCGGCGCGCGGGATGGACACCAGGCAAGTGGGAATCTGGTTCGAGGAACATACGGAACCTCTTTGAAAGCCCGGAAAATGAGCTATGTGCACCTTGACAAACCCTCATGTGGTATGTAACCCTTCACCCACTTGCGAGAGAGTGAGCGAGGGATTTTGAGCGAAGTTTCGGAAACGGCGCGGAAGAAGGTCTCGGGCTTGATGCTCAAGATCGCGCGCCTGCTCACTCCGCCCATCCACCCGCGAGTATCCACGGGTGTCGTCCTACCTGCCCTACGACTAATTACCAGGGCGGGCCGGGGCGACGCCATCCGGTCCGCCTAGCGCCGCGAGGCGGGAAGGTTCCCGTTCTTCGGCCGAAGGCTCATCTACAACTCGCAGCTACTTACATAAGGATGGGAAAACCGTGGATAACACCGCATTCAACATAGAATACAAGCCGCGCACGGGGAGCGAGGCCATGTGCGAGGCGCTGCTCGACGAGGGCGTCGAGTACCTCTTCGGCTACCCTGGGGGCGCGATCATGCCCTTCTACCACGCCCTCCCCGACTACCCGCTAAAACACATACTCGTGAGGCACGAGCAGGCCGCGGCCCACGCGGCGGACGGGTACGCCAGGGCGACGGGCAGGGTCGGGGTGTGCGTGGCGACGAGCGGGCCAGGGGCCACGAACCTGGTGACGGGCCTCGCGACGGCGCAGATGGACTCTGTGCCGCTCGTGGCTGTTACGGGCCAGGTAGGCCGTCCCGCGATGGGCAAGGACTCCTTCCAGGAGACCAACGTCACAGGCATGACGCTGCCCTTCACAAAGCACTCCTTCCTCGTCGAGAACCCCGACGAGCTCTACCCGACGATGCGGCGGGCGTTCGAGATCGCGCGCTCCGGCCGTCCGGGGCCCGTGCTCGTGGACGTGCCAAAGGACGTGCAGTTCGCGGCGTGCGATCACAACGGCTACAGAAGGCTGCGCGAGGCTCCCGCGCCGCTCGAGGGGCCGGCGCTCGAAGCGGCGGCCATGCTCCTCAAGAGGGCCAGGCAACCTCTCATACTGGCAGGGCACGGCGTCACGCTCTCGGGGGCCGAGATGGAGCTGAGGCTGCTCGCCGAGAGGACGGGTGTGCCCGTCGTCACCACACTGCTCGGGATCAGCGCGTTCCCCGATGACCATCCGCTCTACATAGGGTGGCCTGGGATGCACGGCGCGGCGAGCGTGAACCGGGCCATAGACCGCTCCGACCTCCTCTTCGCGGTGGGGATGCGGTTCGACGACAGGATCACCGGCGCGGTCGCCAAGTTCGCCCCCAACGCAAAGATCGTACACATAGACGTCGACCCCTCCGAGCTCGGCAAGGTAGTGAAGCCTACCGTAGGCATTGCGGCTGACGCGCGGGCCGCCCTGCGCGGCATCCTCTCCTACCTCGGGGACGAGGAGGACGTGGACGGGTGCGCTTCCTGGCGGGCGGAGATCGCGGAGAGCCAGGACCGGGAGAAGCGGCGTGAGGCCGAGGCGAGGGACGAGTACGGGCCTATCCGGATAATGGCCGCCATCAAGGCCGCAGCCGGGGAGGAGGTAAGGCTCGTCACCGACGTCGGCCAGCACCAGATGTGGGCTGCGAAGTTCTTCGGGTTCACAAAGAAGAACAGCCACATCACCTCGGGAGGCCTCGGCACGATGGGCTTCGCTCTCCCCGCCGCCATGGGGGTGGCGTTCGCCTACCCAGACGAGCCGGTGTGGGTTGTTGCCGGCGACGGCGGTATCCAGATGAACCTGCAGGAGCTCGCGACGATCAGAGACTTCGGCCTGAACATCAAGGTGGCCATCCTAAACAACGGCTACCTCGGCATGGTGCGCCAGTGGCAGCAGTTCTTCCACAACCGCCGTTACTCAGAGACCCCCATAACCGGCCCTGACTACGAGCAGTTCGCCGCGGCCTACGGGCTCGCTGGTCGCACGGTCTCGCCAGGCGACGACGTGGAGGAGGCCGTAAGCTGGGCGCAGGCGCAGCAGGGGTGTGTGATCCTGGACTTCCACATAGACCCCGAGGCCAACGTCTACCCCATGATCCCGAGCGGCATGAGCGTCAACGAGATGATAGAGGAAGATGACGCCTAAGACGCAGGCCACCGCCCTCAACCCCATAGAGCTGCGCCTCACGGGCGGCATGCTAGCCCTGAACCGCCTGATCATGACCTTCCAGAACAAGCGGATGCCGGTCGCCGGGTTCACGGCGGGGCGCGATGGCGGCGCGTTGCGGGCGACGCTCGTGCTCGACTGCCCCTCAGAGACGGCCCGCCGCTACGCGGCGCTGCTCTCGAGCCTCGAGGATGTCGAAGAGGTAGAGCTCGCAGGCGAGACAATCGAGGTCGCGCTGCTAAAGACCGGTGAGGCGGGCTGGCGCGAGTCGGCGGCAGGGGCAGGGGTCTCGGCTCACGAGGAGGGAGGCACGGTAGTCGCCTCGGGGGCCCCTGAGAAGATGGAGGCCTGGCTCGGCTCCCTCGAGGTGGACGACATCGTGCGGCTTGGGCCCGTGGCCAGGCCGGGAGACGGAGGGGGATAGAGTGGCCAGGGTATACCGCGAGGCGGACATAGGGAACGAGATCTCGCAGAAGAAGGTAGCCGTCCTCGGCTTCGGCAGCCAGGGCCACGCCCACGCGCTCAACCTCAAGGAGTCGGGGTGCGACGTAACCGTCGGGCTCTACGATGGCTCGAAGAGCTGGCCCAGGGCCGAAGAGGCCGGCCTGCAGGTAATGACCATCCCCGAGGCCGTGCGGTGGGCCGAGGTGGTGATGATGCTCCTCCCAGACGAGAAGCAGCCAGCAGTGTACAGAGACGAGGTCGAGCCCAACCTCTCCGAAGGCATGCTTATGCTCTTCGCCCACGGCTTCAACATCCACTTCAACCAGATAGCGGTGCCGCCCGAGGTCGACCTCGGGCTCGTCGCCCCCAAGGGCCCCGGTCACGTCCTCAGGCGGCTCTACGTAGAGGGCAAGGGGATGCCGGCTCTCTTCGCCGTGGGGAACGACGAATCCGGGACGGCGCGGGACCTTGTCCTCTCCTACGCCCGCGGCATCGGCTGCGGGCGGGCGGGGGTGCTGGAGACCACCTTCGCGGAGGAGACGGAGACCGACCTCTTCGGTGAGCAGGCCGTGCTCTGCGGCGGCCTCACGGCGCTCCTCAAAGCAGGATTCGACACCCTAGTGGAGGCTGGCTACCAGCCCGAGCTCGCCTACTACGAGTGCGTCAACGAGCTCAAGCTCATAGTCGACCTCATCTACGAGAGCGGTCTCGCGGGGATGCGCTACTCGATCTCCAACACGGCCGAGTACGGGGACTACACCGCAGGCCCGAGGCTCATAGACGAGGGGGTAAGGCGGAAGATGAGCGAGATACTCGCGGACATCCAGAGCGGGAAGTTCGCCAAGGAGTGGGTGCTGGAGAACAACGCCGGCGGGGCTAGCTTCCTTGCGATGCGACGCAGGGAGGCGGAGTCGCAGGTCGAGAAGGTCGGGGCTGAGCTGCGGTCTCTCGCAGCCGAGGGCGTCGAGGCGCCCGGTCCCGCGGGAGGTGAGAACAGATGACGGAGCGCAAGGCATTCGCCGCCTCGGACGCGGAGTGGTGCTATCACGGCGGCGAGTTCGTGAAGATGGGAGAGATACGACTATCCCCGGCAACCCACGCCCTAAACTACGGGACGGGGGTCTTCGAGGGGATCAGGGCTTACTGGAACGAGGGGCGGGGCACGCTGCAGGTCCTCAAGCTCCGCGAACACTACGAGCGCTTCGAGAAGTCCTGCAGGATGCTGCGCATAGAGCTGCCGCTCACGGTCGAGGAGCTCTGCGACGCGACGCTGGAGATCCTCAGGCGCAACGCCCCGCGCGAGGATACGTACATAAGGCCCCTCGCCTACAAGTCTGCCGCCTCGGTAGGGGTGAAGCTCGCGGTAGAGGAGGACCTCTCGATCTTCACGGTACCTATGGGCAACTACGTCGAGCTCACCGGTCTCCGCTGCTGCATCTCCTCCTGGCGACGCACCCCCGACACGGCGATCCCGGCCCGCGGCAAGCTCACCGGCTCGTACATAAACACGGCGCTCGCGGTGGACGAGGCCCAGAGGGCCGGCTTCGACGACGCCATCTTCCTCACCCAGGACGGCCACGTCTCCGAGGCGAGCGCCGCCAACATCTTCCTGATGCGCAAGGGTGGGCTCGTCACCCCGCCGGTCACCGCCGACATCCTCGAGGGCATCACGCGCGATGCGGTAATGGAGCTCGCCGAGAAAGAGCTGGGGATGCCCATCATGCTGCGCGACGTGGACCGCACGGAGCTCTACGCGGCGGATGAGGTGTTCCTCACGGGGACGGGGTACCAGATCGCACCGGTGGTCGAGATAGATGGCCGCCCTATAGGCACGGGCGAGATGGGGCCTGTCGCCGCCCGCCTGCAGGAGCTCTACTTCGAGGCGGCCCGCGGCGACAACCCGGATTACAGCCACTGGACCGTCGCCGTCGAGGTTGCGGAGCGGGCGGCGGGGTGAGATACTGCCGCCTCACATGAAAGAGGACATCTAGACACTTTGCGCGTCTCTCGCGACACTCTACGACTAACCAGGGTGGCCTGCGGGCGAATTATCTGCCCCGGGTTCTAGCCGGGCTGCCAGCAGGCCACCGACGCTCCAGCGGCACACCTAACGAGATTTCAAACGTAGGAGGATGAGAGAGATGCGTCGAGTACAGATCTTCGACACAACCTTGCGAGACGGCGAGCAGTCGCCTGGGATCTCGCTCTCCGTAGAGGAGAAGCTCGAGATCGCCCACCAGCTTGCCAGGCTCGAGGTGGATGTGATCGAGGCGGGCTTCCCCATCACCTCGGAGGGCGACTTCGAGTCCGTGAGCCGCATCGCTGCCGAGGTCAAGGGTCCCACCATAGCGGGGCTCTCCCGCATCCACGAGCAGGACATAGAGCGCGCCTGGGAGGCTGTGCAGTGGTCCTCGAGGCCGCGCATCCACACCTTCGTCGGAACCTCGGATCTGCACATCGAGCACCAGATGCGCTCGAACCGCGAGGACATACTGAAGAGGGCTGGAGAGGCAGTGCGTTTCGCGAAGAGCCTCTGCGAGAACGTGGAGTTCTCGCCGATGGACGCCACCCGTACGGACATCGGGTACCTTTCCGAGGTGGTGGCCGCGGCTGTCGAGGCCGGGGCCGACGTCGTCAACATCGCCGACACCGTCGGCTACACGACGCCGGCCGAGTTCTCTGCCTTCCTGCGCGAGCTGCAGGAGAGGGTGCAGGACCTCGCTGGGATCTCCCTCTCCGTGCACTGCCACGACGACCTCGGGCTCGCCGTGGCCAACTCCCTTGCCGGCGTACAGGCTGGGGCGACGCAGATCGAGGTCGCCGTCAACGGCATAGGAGAGCGGGCCGGGAACGCCTCGCTCGAGGAGATCGTGATGGCGCTCGTAACGAGACGCGACCACTACGGCGTCGAGGTGGGGATCGAGACGCGCCAGCTCGCCAACACCTCGCGCATGGTCTCGAACATGACCGGCTACGACGTGCCGCCGAACAAGGCGGTCGTCGGGCGCAACGCGTTCCTGCACGAGTCAGGAATACACCAGGACGGCGTCCTCAAGGACCGCCGCACCTTCGAGATCATGACCAAGGAGGACATCGGGCTCGAGGGGACCAACATCTTCCTCGGCAAGCACTCTGGCCGCCACGCCCTCAAGGACGCCCTCGAGGAGCTCGGCTACGTGCTCGAGGGTGAGATCCTCAAGCGGGCCTTCGTCCGCTTCAAGGAGATCGCCGACCACAAGAAGATCGTTACAGCTGCCGACCTCGAGGCGATAGC
>Ga0126313_10001582_pt1 | contig 12150 bp, 13 predicted proteins | sample Plot105A_FD_89954 | JGI IMG/M metagenome (GOLD analysis project Ga0126313, IMG submission 89954) | Serpentine soil microbial communities from UC McLaughlin Reserve, CA, USA - Plot105A | ecosystem: Environmental > Terrestrial > Soil > Grasslands | place: USA: UC McLaughlin Reserve, Lake County...
ACGGTGACCGCGCCGACCATGATCGCGTCGCAGGAGGCGCGCACCTCGTCGACCCGGTCGAAGTCGGCCTCGTTGGACAGCGCCAGGCGCGGCCGCTCGTCGCCGAGGTAGCCGTCGAGCGACACGCTGCAGCTCAGCAGTGTGTACGGGCGGTCAGGCATGGCGCATCCAGCCCACCACGAGGATGGCGGCGCCCGGCAGGCCCGCGACGAACACCATCACGCCGTACGTGACCGCGGTGGCGACCCCGAGCGACGCGCCGAGGCCGGCGGCGGCGAACGCCCAGGCCGTCACGCCCTCGCGCGGCCCCCAGCCGCCGACGTTGGGCAGCGCCGCGGCCAGCAGCACGAGCAGCGCGAGCGGCAGGACCTGCGACGCGGGCGCGGTCACCCCGGCGGTGCGCGCGGCGATCAGGAACGTGACCGCGTGGCCCGCGACGACGAGCGCCGACGCGAGCGCGACGGCCGGCCACGCGCGCCGGGCGAGCAGGCCGTCGCGCAGGTCGCGGGCGGCGGCGCGCAGCAGCCGTGACCGTCCGGGCCGTACGCGCACCAGCAGCGCGACGCCGGCCGCCGCGCCAAGGAGCACGAGCGCGACGAGCGGCATGGCCGCGTGTACGGGCGACGGCAGGACGAGGAGCAGGGAGACCGTGGCGACGATCTGCACGGCCTGACCGGCCGAGCGCTCCCACACGACGGCGCGCAGGCCGTGGCTGATCCCCCGGTGGACGTCGCCCACCACCCCGCCGGGCAGCGCGACGTTGAGGAAGATCGAGCGGTAGTACGCGGCCACCGCCGTGCCGAGCGGCAGGTGGATGCCGAGGCCACGGGCGACGGTCCTCCAGCGCCAGGCGCAGCACACCGTGGTCACCACCGCGAGGCCGCACGCGGCCGCCAGGGCCCCGCCGTCGACGGACCGCAGGCCGTCGAGGAACGGGCCGGTTCCCACGTGCCAGACCAGGACGGCGAGCGTCGCGGCGGCGACCGCGGGGCGGACCCACCGCCACACGGTCCGGCGGCTCGTCGTGCGGCCCGCGGCGACGGCGGCGGCGGTCACGGCAGCACCAGCAGGTCGGCGTGGTCGACGATGACGGCGAGCTCCCCGGCGGCCGCTTGCGCAAGCCGCCGGTCCCGGTAGGCGCCGGCCTGCGCCGCGAGCGTGGGCTCCTGCTCGCACGCGGCGGCGACCCACCCTTCCAACCACTCGGCGGCGAGGTCGGCGTGGGCGGCGCCGAGCCGCCACGGGCTGGGCCGGACGAGGACCTCGGCGCCCGTGCCGCGGAGCGCGCCGGCGGCGGCCGCCACGGCGTCCGGGCCGAGCAGCCCGCCGCGGCGCTGGTGGGCGTCGAACGCCGCGCCCACGCGCGCGTCCAGGGCCTCCGCCGGGCTCAGGGAGACGCGACCGGAGACGGTCAGCGCGAGCAGCATCGGACATCCGGCGCATGCGCGGAGCACCCGGCCCAGCTCGTCCGCGGTCAGCAGGTCGAGCAGCGCCGAGGCGGTGACGAGGCTCGCGCCGGCGAGGTCGTCCGGCGTCAGCTGCGTGATGTCGGACCGCCTCGCCTCGACGGTGGCCGCACGTGGAGGGCCGGCGGCCGCCAGCTCCAGCAGCGCCCCGTCGCGGTCGTGCACGACCCAGTGCTGCGGGCCCGGGAGCCGCGGTGCGAGCCAGCGGCCCATCGCGCCGCTGGCGCCGCCGAGATCGTGGATCACGTGGCGGCCGGCCGCGGGGAGATGCCGCCCGAGGCGCTCGGCGAGCTCGGCCGAGCGCGCCGCCGCGTCGGCCGGCTCGCGCAGGGCGAGCCACTCCGGGCTGACCCGTACGGCCGTCGCGCTCATCGCGGCGCTCCCGCCAGGACGCCGGCTCCGCCCTCCGCGCTCGTCGCAACCGCCGTGAGGGCTCGGGCGACGTCGGAGGTCGTCGCCTCCCACGGGCGCAGCGTCGCGCGCCGCTCGCGGGCGGCCCGTCGCAGGCGCGCGCGCAGCTCCGCGTCGCCGAGCCAGCTCCGCAGCGCGGCGCCGAGGGCCTTCGGGTCGCCGGGCGGCACCAGCAGCCCCGGCCGGCTCCCGTCCTGCCCGTGCCCGAGCGCCTCCGTCACCCCGCCCACCTCGGCGGCGAGCACCGGCAGGCCGCGGGCCAGTGCCTCGGTGATGACCATGCCGTACGTCTCGGCGTGCGAGGCGAGCACCAGCAGGTCCGCGGCGGCGTACGCGCGGACGAGCTCGGCGCCGGTGCGCGGCCCCGGGAAGCGCACCCGCCCGCGCAGCCCGTCGTGCCCCACGCGCCGGCGCACGCCGTCGGCGAACGCCGCGTCTCGGTCCAGGCTCCCGACGCACGAGCAGCGCCAGGCGAGGTCCGTCGCCGTCGCGAGCCCGTCGAGCAGCACGTCGTGCCCCTTGTCGGGCGTCACGGCCGCGACGCAGAGCAGCGCGTCGCCGGCCGCGGTCCCCGGCGCGAGCGGGGCGGCGTCGACCCCGGGCACGGCGACGTGGACCCGGCCGGCCGGCAGCGCGTACAGCTCGCCCAGCCGGCGCCGGGTCCATGCGCTGGTCGTCACCACGCCGGCGGCCGCCGCGAGCACCTCGCGCTCGCGCGCCCGGGCCGCGCCGGCCTCGCCGTCGGGCGGGCGGTGGCCGAGCGGCATGTGCACGAGCACGACCTGCCGCAGGCGGCGCGCGTGCGGCACGAGCGCCTCGGGAGCGGGGGACGCGATCAGCCCGTCGAGCAGCGCGACGGCACCGTCGGGCAGCCGCCCGACGGTGCGCGCGAGGGCGGCGGCGTCGCGCACGGCGTGCTCGTGTACCGCCCAGCCGAGCGCGGCCAGTCCCTGGCAGATCCGGCGGTCGTAGGTGTTGCCGCCGCTCGGCCGCGCCGGATCGTCGATGCCCTCCGGGACGATGACGTGGACCTCGGTCACAGCGGCCGCTCGTAGCTCGCCCAGGCGACGTGGGACTCGCGCAGCGTGACGACCAGCCCGTCGAGATGGCGGGCGCCGTCGCCGAGGTCGCCCGCCCGCGCGCGCTCGGCGAGCCGGTCCGCGACGACGCGGGCGAGCGCCTCGGTGGTGGTGTTCATGCCCGCGAGGTCGGCCTCGTCGTCGAGGTTGCGGTAGCCGAGCTCTCCGAGCACGGCGTGCAGCACCTCGGCCGCGCGGCCGATGTCGACCACGACCCCGTCGGCGTCGAGGGTTGCGCGGCGGAAGGTGGCGTCGACGACGTAGGTCGCCCCGTGCAGGCGCTGCGCGGGCCCGAAGACCTCGCCGCGCAGGCTGTGGGCGATCATCATGTGGTCGCGGATCGTCACGCCGAACACGCGCTACGACCCGTCGTAGGTGATGGTGTGGCAGAGCGCCGGCAGGGTCCCCGCGGCCAGGCGCGCCATGACGTCGGGCAGATCCTCGAAGCGCGACTCGCCGGTCACGAGCACGTCGAATGCGGGGTCGCGCAGCAGGTCGAGCGCCAGGGCCAGCCGGTCGGCCGTCGTGCGCCGCGCGCTGCGGGCCGGCGACACCGTCCCGACCTGGCTCGCGCGGAGCCCGAGGCGGCTCGTGTGGAACGCGCCGCCGAGCGAGAGCCGCACCTCGGCGTAGCCGTACCAGCTGAGCTCCAGCACCGTGCCCTCGGGGGCGAGCAGGTCGAGCGAGCGCTGGAGCCCGGCCGACGTCCCGCTCGTGTGCACGACGAGATCGCATCCGCCGGCGGCGTCCTCCGGCGACGCGAAGGCGGCGCCGAGCGCGGCCGCGACCCCGGCCCTTGACGGCTCCACGTCGACGAGCGTGACCTCGACCGCCGGGAACCGGGCGAGCAGGCGGGCGACGCAGCAGCCGACCATCCCGGCGCCCACGACGGCGACACGGTCGCCGACCAGCGGAGCCGCGTCCCACAAGGCGTTGACGGCGGTCTCGACGGTGCCGGCGAGCACCGCGCGCGCGGGCGGCACCCCGTCCGGCACGACGGTCACGGCGCCGGCCGGCACGACGTACGCCGTCTGGTGCGGATACAGGCAGAAGACCGTCCGGCCGCGCAGCTCCGGCGGGCCCTGCTCGACGGCGCCGACGTTCAGGTACCCGTACTTGACCGGCCCCGGGAAGTCGCCCTCCTGGAACGGCGCCCGCATCGCCGCGTGCTGGCTCGCGGGCACGCCGCCGCGGAACACGAGCGCCTCCGTGCCGCGGCTGACGCCGGACCGTAGCGTGCGCACCATGACGTCGCCGCGCCCCGGCAGGGGCAGCGCGGCCGGCCGGATCTCCCCGCGCCCGGGCGCCCGGAGCCAGAACGCATACGCGTCGTCGACCACGTCCTATGCCTCGGCCTCGTGCGACATCTCTCTCTCAGCGGTCCAAGCGGTACGCGCCACGCTGGGGATCGGTTCGGCCGCCCTAGCTGCCCGGCTGGTCGCGCACGAAACACAAGCGGGTGATGAATGCAGCCGCCACGAGCAGGACGGCGTGCACGAGCGTGCGCCGATCGTCGCACTGCTCGCGTCGCCACGCAAACCGGCCCGGCAGCTCGCGGCCCCGAGGTGACCGCCCTCCGTCAATCAAGGTCGGGCGCGTCTCCGCCGGTCGAGGGTCATCGACCGATCGGCGCGAGTTCGATCCAGCTCTTGCGGGTCCTGGCCGCATGGACCACATCGTCGTCGATGATCGCGATCCACTGGCCGACGAGCGGGCGCAAGCGATCGGACGAATCCTTCGACGCTGACCCGTGACGCCGATCGCCGGCTCGGCAGCCCGACGAGACGCTGCTGACTTAGGGCGGGCCGCCGTTGCGCCGCGCCGTGAACTGCAGCCCGTACTCGGACAGCCGCGACACCACCTGCGAGCGGCGGTCGACGTCGAGCTTGCGCAGCACGCGGTGGACGTGGTTCTTGACCGTCGGGAGCTCGATCTGCAGCTCCGAGGCGATCTGCTTGTTCGACATCCCGGCCGCGACGAGCTTGGCGATCTCGAGCTCGCGGCGGGTGAGGCGCTGGGAGTCCAACGCCGCCCGCGAGGACGCCAGCGCCGTCACGCGGCGCAGGAGCATCGCGGTGGTTCGCCGCGGACAGACCGCCTCGCCCCTGCGGGCGGCGCGGATCGCGTCCATCAGATCGTCGATGGGCTGCTCGCGGGTGACGTAGGCCGCGACGCCCGCCTCGGCGAGCGACATCAGCACGTCCTCGGTCTCGGGAGCGGCGAGCACGATCACGGCGACGCCGGGACAGACCGCGAGCAGGCTGCGGATCGCGGCGCGCGTGTCGCACTCGGAGGCGTCGAGCACGACGAGGTCCGGCGACGACGCCTCTGCCGCGGCGCTCAGCCGCGCCGCGCCTGTCGCGCCGACCACCACCAGATCGCCGCTGCTCGCCAGCGCCTCCGCAAGCCCGTCCCGGTACAGACGGATCGGTGAGCAGATCATCACCCGCGCCGGGTGCCCGCCCGCGTCCGCGCTTGTCGCCCACTCCTCGATGGTGTGCATTCCTCTCCGTGTCCGCCGAATCTCCCAATGCGCGCCCGCGACCGTCAACCGGCCGCCACCGCTCGGCGGCGGGCCGCGGCCGTACTGTCAGGCATCGGACATCGACCGCCGGCCCACCGTGTGGCGGGCTACGTCACCTCGTAGACGAACAACCCGCGGTCGAGGTAGACCGCGGGGTCGTGCCACGTGCCCTGGAACAGGAACGAGTTGCCGAGGTAGTTCGTCGGCTCCACCTGCGGCGGGATCTCCATCGAGAAGCTGAAGGAGGCGGTCGCCCCCGCGGCGATCGACAGACCCGCGAACGAGGGCTGCGTGAGCTGCGGAAAGCGCGTGTCGCATGCTGCCACTGCTCCATCGACGCCCGGCGCGAGGTTCGCCCGGCCGATGAACACGTGCGCGAACAGCCAGTCCCACGGATCGGGGTCGGGGTTGAGCACGCCGACGTCGTAGCTGACCGAGCCGCCGCGCGGGGCGGAGCCGCTCCACGACTGCCAGACGATCATCGGGCTGTGCGCGCGGCGCAGCTTCTCGTCGAGCTGCTCGGCGGTCGGGGCGGTGAAGTTGCGCCCCTCCGACTCCGCCTGCGCGCGCCGCTTGTCCGTCTCATCGGCGAGCGCGCGGAGGGCTTCGAGTCTCCGGCTGAGCCGCTCGGCGGTGTCCTGAGCGCCTCGTTGTCCTTCATCCGGCCTGCCCATCTGGGATCTCCCTTCGGAACGATCCCCCCGGGCGATCGTCGGCGATCCCTGCGCGGCGCGCAACGCCGGTCCCGGAAGTCGCTTGGCTGCGCGCACGGCGACGTCCGCGCGCTGACGCGCGTGCGCAGGCGGGCCCGGGATCCGGATCGTCCGGACCGGTCGAGAGAGATCGGGCGATCCATACCAACCCGGCGGCGCACGGCGGAGAATCGGCGTGCTTTAGGGGGAACCGTTGCCGATCACGCGCCTCGCCTTCGTCGACGTTCCGCGCATGACGCGCGAGCTCGTCGTCTCGCTGCTGCAGGCCAGCCTCGACGTGGTCGTCTGCTGCGAGGAGCTCGGACCCGGCGACCTCGTCCGCTCCGTGAGCGCGTGCAACCCCGATCTGCTCGTCGGCGGCGAGCGGCTCGCTGACCACGCGCAGGTCTGCCGGCTGCTGGAGGCGCGCCCCGGCCTGAAGGCGATCGCGATCCTCGAGGGTGGCCGACGGGCCGCCGTATACGAGCTGCGCCCGACCCGCGCGCTCGTGGAGCTGTCCGCGGACACGCTCGTGGAGGCCGCGCGCCTCGCCGTCCTGCCGTGCGCGGCCCGGCTCCCCGACGACCCGGGTTCAGCGGCGGCACGGTCCCTCGCCTGATCCCCTTCTGGATCCAACGGCTCATTCCATTCCGCGGCGCGCTCGCGGACACTCACGACAAGCCCTACGGCATCACGAGAGGGGAGCACCCAATGCCGAGTCTGGTCGTCCCGGGAGTCCGCGTCGAGGCGCGCTTCGACGTCCTCCCGCCGCCGCTGGCCCCGTCGGGCGTGGTCGGCGTGGTCGGGATCGCCGACCGGCCGCCGGCGTCGGGCCTGACGGGCGTGAGCCGGCCGAGTGAGCTGCGCGAGCTGCTGGGCCCGGGCACCGAGGGATCGATGCCCGAGGCCGTCCACGCGCTCTCCAACGGCGCCGGCGAGGTCGTCGTGTCGGCCGTCGGCGGCGGCTCGTCGGCGTTCGTCGACCTCAACAACGACGACAGCGTGGCCGCCGTCCGGCTGCGCGCTCGCTCGAAGGGCACCTGGTCGCAGGCGATCAGCGTCGACGTCCGCGAGACTCGCGATGGGTCGAACAAGATCCTGCGCTCCAGCCTGCGGCTGCTGCGCGGAGGCCGCACGCTGGAGGAGTTCCCCGACCTGCAGGTGAAGCTCGGCGCGGTCGACGACCTGTTCGACGCGATCAACCTCGGCTCGCGCTACGTCGTCGCGATCGACCCCGGGCTCGACGGCGCGATGCCGGCCGAGGGCACGTTCGCGTTCACGGACGCAGGGACGCCGCTGGACGTCAACCGCGCCTCCTCGACCGACAAGCTGCTCCAGCTCGGTCCCTCGAGCGGGGCCCAGCCGTCCGGGCTCAGCGTCGTGATCGACACCGAGGACTCGAAGATCGAGGTGCGCGTGTTCCAGCGCGGCCTGCAGGAGCGCTTCACCGGGCTGACGATGGACCCGGATGACGCGAACTACCTGCCGTTCGTGCTCGCCGCCCAGAGCCAGCTCATCCGGGCCCGGACGCATCCGTCGCGCGCCGAGGACAAGCGGCTGCCGCGGGCGATCAGCGCGCCGGTGGCGCTGGCCGGCGCGACATCGCCGCAGCCCGCCGACTGGCAGGCCGCGATCGAGCGGTTCGCCGACGATCCGCGGATCGACCTCGTGGTGGCCGCGGTCGAGCCCACCATGGCGCGCACGGACGTGCTCACGATCCACCAGGCGCTCGTCGCCCACGCCGTCACGATGGCGGCCGACGGGGCGCCCCGGATCGTCTTCGGCTCGATCACGCCGGGCGAGCAGGACGGCACCAACGACGCCGACGAGGTGCGCGAGCACGCGGCGACGGCCCGCAACCGGCGGTTCGTGCTCGTCGCCCCGGCGGGCGCTGCCGGCGCCGTCGCCGGCGTCGTGGCGCGCATGAACCCCGAGGACTCCCCCACGTTCAAGTCGATCCCGCTGTTCGGCATCCCGCCCGCCCGCTACCGCGCCAGCGAGCTCAACCGCCTGCTCGGCCCGGCCAACAACGTGGCGGTCGTGCAGGATCGCGTCGGGCGCGGCGTCGTGCTGCTGCGGGGCATCGACACGACGGGCGACCAGATCTCGGTCACCCGAGTCGCCGACCAGGCGATCCGCGAGACCAAGGCGATCGCGGAGAACTTCATCGGACAGCTCAACTCCGACGACGCGCGCGCGGCGCTGAAGGGCCAGATCGTCGCGACCTTCACGCGGATGGCGAACGCCGGGGCGCTCGTGCCGTCGACGGACGGCAGCGACCCGCCGTTCCTGATCGACGTCTACTCGACGCAGCAGGACTTCGCCCAGGGCATCGTGCGAATCGACATCGCCTGCAGGCCGGCTCGCGCCATCGACTACGTGTACGCGCAGATCCGCGTCAAGAACTAGGAGGCGGCCATGGCGACCATCTTCGCGGCGAACGAATCCACGGTCACGCTCGACGGCGCCCCGATCGACGGCGTCGTCGCGCTGGAGTACCACCGCCGCTCGGCGCGGGCGAACGTGTACGCGCTCGGCAGCGCAGAGCGGATCGGGATGGTGTCCGGACCGGCCGACGTCGAGGGGCGGCTCACCGTCGCCTCGACCGCGTCGAACGTCGACGCGATCGCACCCGAGCAGAGCTTCACGCTGGTGGCGAACCTCAAGCGCGGCGACACGGCGCTGTCGGTGACGCTGGCGGAGTGCTTCCTGACCGGCAAGGACTTCTCGCTCGCGGCCGGGGAGCACGGCACTGCGACCTACTCCTTCACGGCCGTGCGGGTCGAGGAGGCACCTCCCTCCTAGGAAACGGCCGTGGGCGTCGAGTTCGACCAGGCGAGCGGCGAGGTGCGGGCCTGCGGCCTGCGTGCGCCGTGCGTGGCCGACGGCCCGGGCGCGGCCGTGCGCCTCGGCGGGCCCGGCGGCCCGTTGCTGCGGCCCGTGACGTTCGGCGAGCGCAGCTCCGCCGCCGGCGACGCGCTGACGGCCGGCGCCGGCCGCGGCCGCGCGGCTCTGCGCCGGGCCCTGCGCGAGCGCTCGACGGTCGAGCCCGGCGTGCTGGAGGACGGCACGCCCGCGGCGCGGCTGCTCGACTGCGTGGTGCTGGCGCTGGCGGGCGCGGAGCGCGAGGGCGCGCCGCCGTTCGCGGATGCCGCGCTGGCAGTCATGTGCGCCACGGGCACCACGATGCCGGCGCTGCTCGACGCGCCGGCGCGCGAGGTCGACCGCCTCGCGGGCGCCGGAGGCGGCAAGGACGGTGGGTGGACGCGCTTCGTGCTCGCCGGCGAGCCGGCGGGCGAGCCGAGCGTCGAGGAGCTGTGCGACCGCCTCGCCGACGCGCTGCTCGCGCGGGCGGAGTCGGCGCCCGCCGGGTCCGCCGGCGAGCCGGCGGCGCCCTTGGAGTCGGCGGCCCCGGCGCCGCGGCCCGCCGGAGCGCCGCGGGCGTCGCGACCACCGCGGGCGCCGCGGGCGTCGCGTGCGCCGGCCGCCGGCGTCGTGGCGGCGGGCGAAGCGGCGCGGCGTGACACCGGCGGCCGAACCGCCGCGCGGAGCCTCCTCGCGCCCGGCGGCGCCGCCGCGCTCGCCCCGGAGATCGCCCGCGGCGCCCTCCGCGCCGCCGCCACCGCCACCGCCGCGCGTGCGGCGCCGCCGCGCCCGAGTGGGCCGGGCGGCCGGGTGACGTGGCGGGTGACCGCGCGCGGAGCGGCGCGGGCGGGGACGCCGGGCGCGCTGCTGCGCGTGGCCGGCGTCACGGGCCACACGGCTCCCGACGGCCGGTCGCGCGTCCGACCCGACGCGGCCGCGCCCTCGATCGCGCCCGCCGCACTCGCGCCCGCCGCACTCGCGCCCGCGACAGTCCCGCCGGCGGCGCCGGCGATCGCGGCCGCGCGCGCCGCATCGCCGCCGCTTCCGGTCAGGGTCAGCGCGCCGGTCGCCGTGCCGGCGCCGGCCGGCGCGGGCGGCGCCGCAGCCACCGTCGCGCCGGCTCCGGGCGTCACGTGGCACGCGCCGGCCCGGACGGCCGCGGCCGGCGCCGCGGCGCCGGCAGGCGCGGCGCCTCACCCGGCGACGGCGCCCGCCGGAGCGCCACCCGCATGGGCGGCGCCGGCGGCGCTCCCGCTCGCCGTGGCCCGCGACCGCGACGACGCGGTCTGGACGGACGTCGCCGACGCGCTCGCCGCGGCGCTGCAGGACGAGGCCGACCTGCGCGGGCTCGCGAGATGAGCGCGGAGCAGCGCCCCATCCCGCTGCTGGGCTCGATCGCGCTCGAGGCGGTCCACCACGTCGAGCACGCGCTCGACGGCGGCTTCGTGCCGACCGCGATCGCGGGCCTCGAGGGCGAGCTGCAGCAGCGCGCCGCGCGCGGCTCGCACCGCATCGTCCTGCACGGGACGCTGTTCGGCGACGGCGCGGCCGACGCGCTCGAGACGCTCCAGGACGCCGCGACGACCGGCGCCGAGCTGGCGTTCTCCGCCGACATCACCAAGGCGCTCGACCTCCAGCAGGTCGTCATCGAGGCGTTCCGCGCCGCCGAGGTCGCCGCGCGCCCCGACACGTGGTCCTACGAGCTGGCGCTCGCGGAGAGCCCGCCGCTGCCACCGCCGGCCGAGGTGTCGCCGTTCGGCGGCCTCGGCGACTTCGGGCTCGGCGACCTCGGCGTCGACCTGGGGGTGCTCGACGACATCGCGGGCCTCGCCGACCAGGTGGCGGGAGCGGTCGACGCCGCGATGTCGGTGGTCGACCAGCTCTCGGCGCTGTCGGCGCTCGGGAGCCTCGGCGGCCTCGGCGGGCTGCTCGAGCCGCTCGGCCGCCAGAGCGGCGGCGTCGAGGCGGCGGGCGAGGGGCTCGCCACGGCCGCGCGGGGCGCCCAGGGGCAGCTGTCGTGACGCTCGCGCCCACGTCCGTCGTCACGCTCGGCTCGAAGCGCTATGAGACGCACGCCGAGGCCGTTCGCGTCGACCTGCGCGCGCTGCCCGGCGTCAATGCCTGCGCGATCACGCTCCCGGCCGAGGCCGGCGTGGACGCCGCGCCCGGCGATCCGGCCGAGGTCGAGCTCGATGGCGGCGAGGGCGCCGAGACCGTGCTCACCGGGACCGTGCGCGCCGTCCACCGGGGCCTGCGGCGCACGCGCGTGATCGCCGCCGACGGGAGCGCCGACCTCGCCGGCCTGCGCCCCGCGGCGACCTACGAGCGCCAGGACGCGACCGCCGTGATCCGCGCGCTCGCCTCCGATGCGGGCACGGGCGTCGAGCGGATCCAGGTGACGCTCCAGCTCGCCGCCTACGTCGCCGGCCAGGGCCGTACCGCGGCCGAGCACGTCGCGGCGCTCGCCGAGCTCGCGGGCGCGATCGGCGTCTTCACGGCCGGCGGGAAGCTCGACGTCGCCCCGGCCGCGCCCGCCGCCGGCATGGCACTGCGCCACGGGCGCGAGCTGGTCGCCTGCGAGGTCTCCGAGGACCCCGGGCCGCCGAGCGTCCCGACGCCCGTCGGCTTCGGGCCCGCCGGCTCGCCGCAGGCGCCCGGCGCGCTTCGCCACAGCGACGACGCGATCCCGACGTCGGCGTCGGCGGCCGGCCCGGGCACGCTGAGGCGCTCGGTGGCGGTCCTGCACGCACCGTCGGTCGCCGGCGGCGCCGGTCAGGCGGCCTCCGACCTGCACGGCGCCGAGGGCAGCCGGCTGCGCGGGCGGGCGTTCCTGCTGCCGAAGCTGCGCCCCGGCACGGTGCTCGACGTCCAGGACCTGCCGGCGAGCCTCGGCGGCGGCCCGTGGCTCGTGACGGCCGTCAGCCACGCGCTCGCGGCGCGCGCCGGCGGCAGCACGACATTCGAGGCGAGGGCGGCCTCCGGCGGTGCCGGCGGCCTGCTCGGCGCCGGGCTCTCGGCGGTCGGTGGTCTGCTGTGAGCGGCGCGCTGTTCGACAGCGTCGCGCGGATCGCCCGTCACGAGTCGGCGGCGCGCGCCCTGCCGGCCGTCGGCAC
>Ga0126313_10001583_pt1 | contig 12144 bp, 10 predicted proteins | sample Plot105A_FD_89954 | JGI IMG/M metagenome (GOLD analysis project Ga0126313, IMG submission 89954) | Serpentine soil microbial communities from UC McLaughlin Reserve, CA, USA - Plot105A | ecosystem: Environmental > Terrestrial > Soil > Grasslands | place: USA: UC McLaughlin Reserve, Lake County...
CCGTCTCGCTCGTGATCGAGCACCCGCTGCACGCGTCGTTCTTCGTGAGCAAGCTCTGGAGCTACTTCGTGCCCGCGCCGCCGCCGGCGGGCGTCGCCGCCGCGCTCGAGCGCGCCTACGTCGAGTCGGGCCATCAGATCCGGCCGGTGCTCGAGGCGATCCTTCGCTCGCCGCAGCTCTACGACGGCCCGCGGATGACCAAGCCGCCGGTCGTCCAGCTCGCAGGGATGCTGCGAGCCCGCGGTCGCGCGATCAGCGACGAGTCGTGGGTGTGGCTCGCCGACGGCGCCGGCCAGCGGCTCTACCACCCGCCGGACGTCGCCGGTTGGGACGACAAGCGCTGGCTGGACTCCAACACGATCCTGGCGCGCTGGGAGCTCGTGAACTACGCCGTGAGCGGCCAGACGGTCGCCCCGAACTCGACGACTTACGGGGCGGAGACGCCGGAGCAGGCCCTCGCCGCCGCGCGCGCGTACTGGCTGAACCCGCGGCTGGAGCCGGAGACCGTCGAGTGGCTGCTCGCGTTCGCGCGCCAGTTCGACACGCCGGCCGACACCGCCAGCACGCCGCAGTACCTGCGCAACCAGCGTGCGCAGACCCGCGCGCAGCGCCAGAACGCCCTCCGTCATCTGATCGCCGCCTCGGCCGATTACCAGACCAGCTGATGCCCGACACCACCGACACCGCCTGCGGCTGCGCAGGGTTCTCCCGCTCCGAGCTCCTGCGCGGCGGCGCCTCCGCCACCGCGGGCCGCGGCCTGCGCGCGATCGAGGCCGGCATGCCGCTGCCCGCCGGCACCGGCCTGTCGCGGCGCTCGTTCATCGCCCGCGCCAGCGGACTCGCGCTCGCGGTCTTCGGCGGCTCGGCGCTGAGCCCGAGCGCGCTCGACGCCGGCATCGCCGCCGCACAGGCGGCCGGCGAGGACCGCGTGCTCGTGTCGATCTTCTGCTCGGGCGGGCTCGACTCGCTGTCGCTGCTCGCCCCCGTCGGCGACGCGCGCTACGCCAGCCTGCGCGGCGCGCTGGCGCTGGGCGCCGACCCGGCGTTCGCGTTCGCGGAGGACTCGCGCATGCGCTGGCACCCGAGCGCCGCACCGCTGCGCGACCTGCACGCTGCGGACAAGCTGGGCGTGATCCCGGCGATCGGCTACGCCGACGCGAACCAGTCGCACTTCACCTCGCGCCACTACTGGGAGGTGGGCGCGCTCGACCCGGCCGGTCGCGTCGGCTGGCTCGGCCGCTACCTCGACCAGCACGGCGCGCCCGACAACCCGCTCCAGGGCCTCTCGCTCGACTACACGCTCGCGCCCTCGCTCGCCACCTCCGGAGTGCCGGTCGCCGCCGTCGCCGAGCCCGAGAACTACTCGCTGTGGGCGCGCGATGTCTGGAGCTCCGCGATGTTCGACGAGGTCGTCTCGCGCTGGGGCGGCCAGGGCGCGATCCCCACCGCCGATCCCGAGCTCGCGACCGCGCGCGGCGCCGCCGGGATGAGCACGATGCTGCGCACGCAGCTCGCGGGGATGCAGGACCACACCGGCGCCTGGCAGACGGCGGTCGCGTACCCCGCGGGCAACAACGCGTTCCCGCGCCGGCTCGCCTCGCTGGCGGAGATGATCGCGCGAGGCCTGCCGCTGCGGGTCGTCGCGCTCGACGCCAACGGCGGCTACGACACGCACGAGAACCAGCAGGCGACGCTGGACACCAACTTCGGGCTGCTGGCGTCGTCGCTGGCCGCCTTCCAGGCCGACCTCGAGGCGCGCGGGATCGCCGACCGCGTGCTCGTGCACGTCTGGAGCGAGTTCGGACGCCGCCCGCAGGCCAACGGCTCGGGCACCGACCACGGCGCCGGTGGCGCGAGCCTCGTCATGGGCACGCAGGCCAGGGGCAGGATGGTCGGCGAGTTCCCGGGCCTGGCGACGCTGGACCGCGAGTCCAACCTGCGCCACACGATCGACTTCCGCGCGGTCTACAAGGGCCTGACCGAGCAGTGGCTCGGGGTGTCCGCCGACGGCATCGTGCCGGGGGCGAGCGGCTTCAGCGCGCCGCAGCTCGTGCGATGAAGGTCGTGCTGGTCATCGCCGCGGTGGCGCTGCTGTACGCCGCCGGGCCGGCCGAGGCCGCCCCGAAGCGCGCCAGCGTGCCGAGGGCCGCGTGCGCCAAGGGGGCGCTCGCGCACGCCGCACGGGCCGGTGTGCCCGCCGCCACGCGTCGAGGCGCCGCGCGCCGCGCGGCGCGCCGCCGGACCCGCTGCGCTGCCGGACGCGTAGGCGAGGCGAGGGCGGGCCGTGCCGGAGTGCCCGGCACATTCGCGGCGCCTGTGCCGTTCGCGACCGCCCCCGCCGCGGCGGCGCCCGGCGTCCCGACCCCCGGCGCCCCGCCGACGCCCGGCGAGCCCGCCGGTCCGGTGCTCCCGCCGGTCTACTCCAACCCGCGCGCGGTGCAGGTCCGCGCCTACGAGTTCCGCTTCCAGCTCTCCAAGAGCAGCGTGTCCGCGGGCGACGTCAGCGTCGAGTTCAACCTCTCGGCCGCGGAGGATCCGCACGACCTCTGGCTCGTCCGCGAGGACGGCACCGGCCAGGCCCACTCCTTCGGACAGACCCCCGCCGGCGCTGTCGCCCGCACCACGTTCCCGCTGACCGCGGGCCGCTGGACGCTGTTCTGCTCGCTCACCGGCCATCAGGCGGCCGGGATGCGCTCGACGCTGGTGGTCGGTTGACGAACGTCAACGGCGCTGGGTGGGGGAGCGAGGGAGCGGCCCGCGGCAACAGCTCCAATCCGCGTGCTCCTACGGCGCGCAATCTGGAGCCGATTCCACTACCGCAGATTCGCTCCAGCCTACGTGCCGTCACAGCACGCGGATTGGACGCCAACCGTCCACGCTCCCCACGTGCGCCGTTGAAGTTCGCGCCCTAGTTCACGCCGCGCAGCAGCCGGTCCGCCGCGATCTGCGAGGACGCCCACAAGGCGTCGTTGCCCACGGCCACGCGCACGGCTCCACCTGCGGCAGCCAGGGCGATCAGCTCGTCCTCGGCCGCGCCGAGGTCCGGCGGCGTGTTGCTCGGCGCCATCACGGCGGCGACCTCCGCGGTCGTGACGCCGTCCGGGAAGGCGGCGAGCACCTCGCCGGCGTCCTCGGCGGGCGGGCGCCGGCGCAGGGTCGTGTCGAGGTTGGCGATCACCACGTCGTAGGCCTCGGTCGACTGGAAGCCGCCCGCCTCGAGCCGGCGGCCGTCGGCGGTCGTGAAGACGAGGCTCGGCGCGGTGTAGCGGACGAGTCCGTCGGGCGTCGTGGCCGACTTGCCCTGGAACTCGGTCGGCGTGCCCTCGGCGGTGCGGGCCTCGGCGCGGTCGGCGGCGAACGCGGCCTCCACCTCGGGCGACCACGCCGCCTCCATCAGCGCGTCGACGTCGACGCCGGGGACGCGCTCGAGCGCGGCGCGGATGCCCTCCTCGGTCTCGAGGTCGAGCGTCGTCGTGAACTGCGCGAACTGCAGAGCGCGGAACACCGACCACTCGCGCTCGGGGACCGTCAGGCGCGCGGCGACCACCGCGCGGCACATCGGCCACGTGCCGTGCACGTGCTGGCGCGGGAGCGTCGCGAACGGCATGCCGCGGCGGCGGAAGGTGCGGAAGCCGCGGGCCATGCCCTCGGCGGTGTAGCCGCGGCGCTCGTACTCGCCGCCGTGCTCGGTCAGGCCGATCATCACGAGCCGCCAGCGCAGCTGGTCGCCGTAGCGCCAGTGCAGAACGGACAGGTGCGGCGACGCCGACCACGCCCACGGGCAGCCCGGATCGGAGAAGTGCTGGATCTCGATCACTTACCCAACGTTAGCGAAGCGGTTCCGTCGGCCGCGCCACCTAGCCTCTCGCCGCTGATGACGTACCAGCTGGACTCCGCTCCCTGGGCGGCGCGCTCCCGTGCGCTCCCGTCCTGGCCCACCACCCGCCCCCTGCGCGCCTGGCAGCAGGAGGCCCTCGAAGCCGTCTTCTCCCGCGACGGCGGCTCGTTCCTCGCATCCGCGACGCCCGCCGCCGGCAAGACCACGTTCGGCCTGCGCGTCGCGCACCGGATGCTCGAGCAGGGCCGCGTCGGCCGCGTCGCGGTGATCGCCCCGACGACGCACATCTGCCGCCAGTGGGCCGCCGACGCCGCCCGCTATGGGATCGACCTCGAGCCCAACCGCCCCAATAGCGCCGGCCCCGAGCCGCGCGACCGTCACGGCGTCGCCGTCACCTATGCGACGCTCGCCGCCGGCCCGGGCGTGCACCGCCGGCGCTGCGCCGAGCTGCCGACGCTGCTGATCGCCGACGAGCCCCACCACATGGGCGAGCTCGCCTCCTGGGGTCGCAGCACCCAGGCGGCGTTCGAGCGCGCCCGCTTCCGCCTGCTGCTCTCCGGCACGCCGTTCCGCTCGGACAACTCGCCGATCCCGTGGGTGACCTACGACGACGACGGCGTCTCCAGCGCCGACTACGCCTACGGCTATACGGAGGCGCTGATCGACGGCGTCTGCCGCCCCGTCACGTTCCACACCTACGACGGCGACATGGAGTGGGTCTCCGACGGCCGCCGGCGGCACGCCGACTTCACCGTCGCGCTGCCCGCCGCCGAGGCCGCCCGGCGCCTGCGCACCGCGCTCGACCCCGAGGGCGACTGGGTCGGCCACGTGCTCTCCGACGCCCACCGCGAGCTGGTCGACCTGCGAGGGGGCGCCCACCACGACGCCGGCGGCCTCGTGATCGCCGCCGACAAGGAACACGCCGAGAAGCTCGCCGACCGGCTCGCCCGGATCGCTGGCGAGCGCCCGGAGATCGTCACCTCCGACGCCCCTGACGCCTCCGCGCGGATCGCCCGCTTCGCCGCCGGCACGGGCACGTGGCTGGTGTCGGTGCTGATGGTCTCCGAGGGCGTCGACGTCCCGCGGCTGCGCGTCGGCGTCTATGCGACGAGCGCGCGCACGGAGCTGTTCTTCCGCCAGGTCGTCGGCCGGTTCATCCGCCGCACGCCCACGCCGAAGCATCAGATGTCGCACCTGTTCCTCCCGAGTGACCCGACGCTGAAGCGGCTCGCGGGCCAGATCGAGGAGGAGCGCAACCACGCGCTCGTCGCCAAGCCGGAGGGCGAGGCCGTCGAGCGCGGGGAGCGCGGCGAGCCGGCCGATCCATTCCACGCGCTGTCCTCGAGCGCCCGCCGCGACGAGGACGTCCTGCAGACCACCGCGCCCGGCGACCCGCTGCAGCTGTTCGCCGACCCGACCCCGGCGCCCTCGCCGGCGCTGGCCGCGTTCGGCGGCGGCATCACGTCGACCACGACCGCGACGACCCCCGCGTCCGCCCCCTCGCGCCCGGCCGGCGAGACCGCCTACGAGAAGCGCGAGCGCCTGCGCGAGGAGCGCCGCAACCTCGTCTCCACGATCGCCCGACGCACCGGCGAGGAGCACCGGGTCATCAACGCCCGCATCAACCGCGACGTCGGCGCGCCCTCGGTCGCCAAGTCGACGGTCGAGCAGCTCGAGAAGGCCAACAAGCTGCTCGAGCGCGAGGCCGCCAAGTAGCGTCACGCGCATGGACGCGCTGCCGCACTGGCCCGAAGGGACGGTCGCGGTGCTGACGACCCACCCGGCGCACGCGATCCCCGTCTCGCTCGCGCTGCGCGCCGGCGACCGCGAGCTCGTGGTCGGCCTCGCCCCGCGGCGGCGCTCGCTCGAGCACCTCCGCGCCGACCCGCGCTGCGCGGTCACCGTGATGGCCCGCGGCCTCTCGTTCACCGCCCACGGCCACGCCGTCGCCTTCGGCGAGCCGGACCCCGTCGTCGCCGTCCGGATCGAGGTCGACGAGATCGCCGATCACGACCATCCGACCTTCGAGATCGACGCCGGTGTGGCCTGGCGCTGGACCGACGCGACGGCGGCCGACCGCGACGCGGCGGCGCGGGCCGCCCTCGCGCGGCCCGCCTCCAAGGGCGCATAACTGCGCGGGGTAGGGAGGTGAGGGAGCGGGGCGCCTCGCCGAGTGTGCAGTTAGCCCTGCTATGCGGGACTAACTGCACACTCGCGTGGCGAACCAACGGGCGGCCTCAAGCTCCCCCTCGCTACAAGCCCAAGCCGTTCACCCACGCCAAGCACAACCACGAGCGCCCCTCGCGCCCGCGGGCACGCGGTCAGTCCGCCGCGATCGTCACGTTCCGACCCGCCGACTTGGCGGCAGCAAGCGCATCCTGCGCGCGGGCGAGGAACAGCTCGGCGGGCTCCTCGCCGTCCCAGCGGGCGACGCCGGCCGAGGCGGTCTGGCCGCGCGGGGTGGACTCGCGTACTCGGTCGAGCACGTCGCAGGCCTCGCCGAGGCCGCAGCCCGGCAGGATGATCGCGAACTCGGTGCCGTCGACGCGCGCGAGGAAGTCGACCTCGCGCAGCTCGTTGCGCCAGCGCGAGCCGCACTCCTTGATCAGGCGGTCGCCCTCGCGCTCGCCGCGCAGCATGTTGAACGCGCTCATGTGGTCGATGTCGAGCGCGGCGATCGTCAGCGGCGCCTCCGAGCGGCGCGTGCGGGCCAGCTCGCGCGGGAGCTCCTCGTCCCACATGCGGCGCGTCGCGAGACCCGTCAACGGGTCGGTGAAGGAGAGGCCGGCGAGCCGCTCGCGCAGCACGGCGTGTTCGATCGCCACCGCCGCCTGCGCGGCCAGCAGCCGCAGCACGCCGCCGGGCGCATCCGGGAGCGCCTCCAGCGGCACGCGCCAGATCACGATCAGCACGCCCGCGATGGCGCCGTCGCGCAGCACCGGCTCGAACACGGCCGAGCGCGCGTCGGTGGCCTCCACGAGCGGCGCGGCGAGCGCCGGATGCCTGCGCGCGTCGGCGACGAAGTAGGTCTCCTTGGCCGTGAACGCCCGGCCGGGCCCGCTCTGGTCGCCGCGCGGCTGGATCGTCACCGGCGCGATGTCAGCGCCGGCCATCGCGGTCGAGGTGAACTCGCGACCGCTCGGCTCCAACAGGAACGCGACCGGAGCCCCCGCGACCTCGCAGGCGGCCTCGCAGACGGCGCGGCGGGCGTCCTCGCCTGCGGCGAGCGCCTTCGCGACGCGCCCGACGGCGCCCATCCCGCGCGCCTGGTCGCGCAGCATGTCGTTGAAGCGCCGCAGGTCGCGCTCGTTGCTCTCGCGCTCGAGCTCAGAGGCGAGCACACGCGCGAGCATCGTGAACAGCTGCTCGTCGGCGGGCTCGAAGGCGCAGTATTCGCGCGAGAGCGCGCCGAGCGAGCCGACCCGGGTGCCGTCGGAGAGCTCGAGCGGCACGCCGAGGTAGGAGGCGGCGTCCATCCGCTGCTGCATCGCGACGGTGCGGTACACGTGGTGCTTGGCGATGTCGTCGCACAGCCGCGGAGCGCGGTCCTCGGCCATGTGCGAGCAGAACGCGTCGCCGAGCGGCGTTGCGAGGTTGGAGCGCAGGCCGAACTCGCCGCCCTTGCGCGTGTCGACGATCCGGTGGATGAACTGCCCCCGGTCGAGGTGCGCCAGGAACAGCGTCGCTTCGGGCATGTGGCGCTCGAGCAGGTCGAGCACGGCGCGCGTGGCGTCCGCGAAGGAGCGGTAGCTCGCGGAGGAGGCCTGCGTGGCGGCCGTGATCGCACTCGTGTCCATGGTCACTGATTGTCACCGCCACCCGGTCAGCTCAAAATCGGTAATCCGTCTAGCCTGCGGCTCATGAAGCTCGCCACGTACCTGCCCCCGGGCGCTTCGCAGCCGGTCGCCGGCGAGGTCCGGGGCGACGAGATCGTCGCTTTCGCCGAGGGCTCGGTGCTCGACCGGCTCGCGTCCGGCGACCGCACGCCCGCCGACGGCGACGCCCAACCGCTCGCCGACGTGACCCTGCTGGCGCCCGTGCCGCAGCCGCGAGCGATCTTCGGCATCGGCCTCAACTACGCCGCCCACGCCGCCGAGACCGGCGCCGAGCTGCCCGAGGCGCCGATGGTCTTCCTCAAGCTGCCGAGCTCGAGCGTCCCCGGCAGCGGCCCCGTCCGCTGCCCGGCGGTCGTCAAGCGGCTCGACTACGAGGTCGAGCTGGCCGTCGTGATGGGCCCGGAGAACACGATCGCCGGCTACGCCGTCGCCGACGATGTCTCCGCGCGCGACCTCCAGAAGCGCGAGCCGCGCTGGGTCCGTGCCAAGGGCTTCGACACCTCCTGCCCGTGGGGCCCGTGGATCACGACCGCCGACGAGGTCGACGATCCGGAGAAGCTGCGCATCGCCAGCCAGGTCAACGGCGAGACGCGCCAGGACTCGACCACCGCCGACCTCGTCTTCGGCCCGCAGGCGCTCGTGGACTTCATCGCCGAGACCTGCACCTTCGCGCCCGGGGACCTGATCCTGACCGGCACGCCGCAGGGCGTTGGCCAGGCGATGGACCCTCCGCGGTTCCTGCAGCCGGGAGACGTCGTGCGCTGCGAGATCGAGGGCCTCGGCGCGATCGAGCACGCCGTCGAATGAGGCTCGCCGCCGCCACGACCGGTGACGGGCCCGCTGTCCTCCTGATCCACGGGTTCCCGGATTCGCGCCGCGTCTGGCGCGAGCAGGTCGGGCCGCTCAACGACGCCGGCTTCCGCACGATCGCGCCCGACCTGCGCGGCTTCGGCGAGTCCGAGCGCCCGCAGGGCGTCGAGGCCTACCGCGTCACCACGGTGATCGGGGACCTGGTCGAGCTGCTCGACGAGCACGGCGTCGAGCGCGCGCACGTCATCGGCCACGACTGGGGCGCCGGGCTCGCGTGGGTGCTCGCCGCGCTGCATCCCGAGCGCGTCAGCTCGCTCGCCGCGCTGTCGGTCGGCCATCCGAACGCCTCGCGGCCGCGCAGCCTCGAGTCGCGCGAGAAGGGCTGGTACCAGCTGCTGTTCCAGTTCGAGGAGGCGGAGGCGCTGTTCCTGCGCGACGGCGCGCGGCTGTTGCGCGAGTGGCTCGCCGACGCACCGGACGCCGAGCGCTACGTCGAGGAGCTGAGCGAGCCCGGCGTGCTCACCACGCGCCTCGGCCTCTACCGCGCCAACCTGCATCCCCGCAACGAGCTCGACCCGCGCCCGCTCCCGGCCGTCGCGGCGCCGACGCTCGGCCTGTGGAGCACGGGCGAGCATTACCTGACCGAGGCGGCGATGATCCGCTCAGGCGAGCACGTGACCGGCCGCTGGCGCTACGAGCGGATCGAGGGCGCGTCGCACTGGCTGCAGCTCGACGCGCCCGATCGCGTCAACCGGCTGCTGCTGGAGCACCTGCGGAGCTGACGAGCTCCAGCAGCTCGGCCCGGCCCGGCCCGGGCAGCCGCGCGTCGCCGCGCGCAGCGGCCGCCGCCATCACCTTCTCGGCGAGCCCCGGCCTCGCGAAGACCTCGCCGGGCAGCGCCAGGCAGCCGCCGATCTCGATGCCCGCCCGGAAGGCGTCGCCGTCGACGCCCATCGCGAGCGGCAGCGCGGCGCGCAGGCGCGAGGCCGGGTCGGCGGGCACCACGTAGGGCCCGCCGGTGCGGACCGCGTCGAGCTGCGCCATCCGCGCCCGGTCGGCGGCGACCGTCGCCTCGTACCAGGGAGCCATCTCGCGCTCGGTCGCCTCGTCCCAGGCCGCGGCGAAATCAGCCGTGCCGGCGGCGTGGTCGCGCAGCGTGTCGCGCAGCAGCGCGCCGTGCATCAGGCCGAACGTCATGCCACGGCCGACCGATGGGTTCGTGCACGCCCATGCGTCGGCGAGCAGCGCGATCCCGGTCAGCGAGCCGTCGGCGGGCAGGCGCCGGCGGCGGTCGAGGATGCCGCCCATCGGCATGACCGGCGTCAGCGGCTCGCCCTCGAGCCAGTGCGCGTGCGCCGGGCAGGCCCGCATGACCGCGTCCCACACCGGAGCGTGGCGGAACCGCTTCAGCGGCGCGTCGGCCGCCGCGCCGTAGAGCGTCACCGACCACGTGCCGGCGTCGGCCGGCAGCGTGAGGATCGAGTGCGACTCGAACGGGCTGTTCAGCGGAGCACGGACCTGCGGCGTGCTGCCGTCGGCCGAGCGGAAGAAGCGCGTGTAGTAGACGAAGCCGGTGTCCGCGGCCTCTTCGGCCACGTCCGGGCCGCCGGCCTCCCGCAGGAGCGCGGGGGTGCGCGAGCGGCGGCCGGTCGCATCGAGGACGAAGTCGCACGAGAGCACCTCGCCCTCGGCGGTCCGGACGCCGGTGACGTGCAGCGCGCCGTTGCCCCCGCGGGCCTCCAGCCGTGCGACCGCGGCGCCGCGGCGCACGCTCAGGCCGTGCTGCGCCTCGGCGGCGCCGGCGACGGCGTGCTCGAGCGTGGGCCGGCGGGCGGTGAGCGTCGTGAAGCGCTCGTCGTCCGCCCGCGGCGAGGGGTCGGCGACCGTGGGCGGCATCATCCGCGCCCATTCGAGCTGCTTCGCTCCGGACGCCCGGAGCGCCTCGACGACGTCGGGCAGCTCGGCGTCGAGCACGTGGCGCCCGCGCGGCTGCATGTAGTGCGCCTGGCGGAACTGCGCGACGCCGCCGCGCTCCCAGCCCTCCCACGCGCGCTCGGGGCTCTCGGGCACGGGCGCAGGGTCGCGCTCGAGGACGGTCACCTCATGTCCGTCTCTGGCCAGCATCAGCGCGGAGGCCAGGCCGCAGAGGCCGCCTCCGAGCACGATCACCTTCGACATGGGGTACCTCCTGAGTCGCTGCGCCGATCCATACCTGACCGGACGCCGGCACGGGAACTTTCTTCCCCGCCGGCCGCGATCGCGGAGATGATCCGCGGATGCACCACCGAGTGCGCGCCGCGCCGGCCCCGCGCCGCCCCGAGCCCGAGCCGCCGCACGGGCACCCGCTCGCCGGCCTCCCCAACCATGCGCTCGCCCGGGTGCTCGCGCGCGCGCCCAAGCCCGATCCCCAGCGCACGAAGGTCAAGGAGATCGCCGACATCAACAAGACGATCGGGGCCGACGAGTGGGAGCGCACGCTCAACGCCGGCGGGAGCGTGATCCCGCTCTACAGCGACCTCGCCACGCAGCTCGGCGCCGCGGGGATCGCCGGCATCCCGGGAACCGGAGTCAACGACATCAAGGGGGCGCTCACGCCGACGGCCGGGGAGCTCGCGCCGGGCCTGAACCTCGTCTCGCGCGGGCTGGGCAAGGGCCGCTGCTGGTACCTCGAGGACGGCAAGCCGGAGAACAAGCTCATCGTCACGGCCAAGGGTCCACTCCCGAAGATCGCGATCGGCGTCGCCAAGACCATCTTCATCCCCGGCAACAAGGCGTTCGCGCTCGCGACGCTGCGCCACGAGATCGAGCACGCCCAGCACCGTCAGACGGCACTCGACTGGATGCAGAAGTGGCGCGATGCGGGCGCCAAGGGCGACTTCAGGGTCTGGCTCGGCAGCCAGCCGATCGCCACTGCCGACCGCGCGCTGATCGGCGAGCTCACCGAAGGCGAGACCGTCAACACGGAGGTGCTCGCCCATCTGGAGGGCTTCATCACCGCGTTTCCGCAGGAGGACCACGCGACGGCCAACGCGGAGCGATCGGTCTACGAGCAGCTGCGGGCCATCGGCGAGAAGTGGGGGCCCGCCTCCGTGGACGTGAAGACGGAGGCGGTCAAGCGCATCAAGGAGATGAAGGCCCGCCAGAAGGGCCCGGCGCTCACGGCGCTGAAGGCTGCGTTCACACGGCTCAAGGGGGAGAAGGACGCCCCCAAGGAGCTCGTGGACGCCGTGCTCAGTGCTCCGTGATGACCCGGTCGATCAGGCCGTACTCGGCGGCCTGGTCGGCCTTGAAGAAGCGGTCGCGCTCCATGTCGCGGTGGACCTCCTCCTCCGGGCGGCCCGTGTGCTTCGCGTAGATCTCGTCGATCCGCTTGCGCGTCTTGATGATCTCGTTCGCGTGGATCTCGATGTCCGTCGACTGGCCCTCGAAGCCTGCTGACGGCTGGTGGATCAGGATCCGCGAGTTGGGCAGCGCCATCCGCTTGCCCTTCGCGCCGCCCGCCAGCAGCAGCGAGCCCATCGACATCGCGATCCCGACGCACATCGTCGCCACGGCGGGCTTGATGAACTGCATCGTGTCGTAGATCGCCAGGCCCGCGTAGATCGAGCCGCCGGGCGAGTTGATGTAGATCGAGATGTCCTTCTCGGGGTCCGAGGACTC
>Ga0126313_10001584_pt1 | contig 12143 bp, 10 predicted proteins | sample Plot105A_FD_89954 | JGI IMG/M metagenome (GOLD analysis project Ga0126313, IMG submission 89954) | Serpentine soil microbial communities from UC McLaughlin Reserve, CA, USA - Plot105A | ecosystem: Environmental > Terrestrial > Soil > Grasslands | place: USA: UC McLaughlin Reserve, Lake County...
GCCACGTCGCCCATAACCCGATACAGGAGTCGCTGAAGTTCGAGCAGCGATTCCTTGATCTCCCCGTCATCAGCCTCAGCGCGGGCCAGTCCAACGGAAGCGCTCGCCTCGTCTACGTCGCCGAGGAGAGCTTTGCGTATGTCGTTCTTCGGCAGCCGCCCTGCCCCGAGCAGCGTCGTCCCATCGTCACCCCGGCGGGTCGAAACCGGGGGGTTGCCCTCGCTCATGGACATCTCCCTGCACCAGAACCGAAAACTACTCCGACACAATTGTCCGGAACATCTTGCTGCACAAGTCCAGCGCGTTCTAGGTTGTGCTCATGTGAGATTACCGGGTGCTCAGATACCCTGACGTGCGGACGAACCCGCAAACTCATCTCTCCCACGCTGGAGCCAGCGCTCCATTTCGCGGCGCAACCTTGCTGGCTCCTGGCTCTCATCGATGGTGACGTCGGACCATCTCACCACCTCCCCCTTCGCTACAGCGTTGCGGAGCGAGACCTTCTGGGCAAGCCCAATGGGGAGAGCCCCCAGGGCCATAGAGTCTTCGGCCGGCATGAGGCGGCCGTACACGGTGTAGCCGCCCTCCCCGTCCAGACGCTCCCCGGAGGCGAGGTCCCTCTTGGCCGTCGCCACCACGTCGGCCCGGAACCCGGTGGGAGCTCCGGTCGCTTCGCCCCACAAGGCCGCATGGGCCACGCTGATGCCAAGTTCGAGGCCGATCAGGTGGAATGGACGGTAGAGCGCCGTGTAGTACCCTGACGCGTCGGTCACGAGCCCGTACTCGGAGAAGCAGCGCGCGACGTAGTCTGTTGCGGCTTTGAACGTCACGTACACCCCCCAGCGCAGGTCGCGCTCCACGAGGCGGCCGTCGCGCTCGAGGCTGGAGACGACCTCGACCGTCCCTGGGTGGTGGAGGCTCCCGCCGTCATGCCGGGGCCGGCAGACCGCCGCCAACTCGTCCGTCCCTGCGGGTGGAAACGCCAGGCCCTCGGGGGCCGGGGTGAGGCCGGTGGCGTTTGCGACGGCGGCCATCTCGATGGCGGACTTGGTTCCGTCGATGAAGGAGTTGAACATTCGCGCGTTGAGCCCTCCGCTCTCGATCTGCTCGTCGGTGAACCCGTAGTGTTCCCACACGGTGTTCGGAGTTGAGGCGTGGTACTCGGGGAGGTACTTGGTACCCTTACCTGCGCAGACGACCTCGAAGCCTGTCGCTCTTGCCCAGTCCACCATCTCGCATATGATGGCGGGCTGGTCACCGTAAGCCAGCGAGTACACCACTCCAGCCTCTTGCGCGCGGCGCGCGACGAGAGGTCCCGCGAGGGCGTCAGCCTCGACGTTGACCATGATCACGTGGCAACCATGGCTGAAGGACAGCAGCGCGTGCCGGACACCCGCCGACGGGGAGCCGGTGGCTTCCACCACCACGTCGAGACCCTCGGCGGAGATCAGGGCTTCCGCTTCCTCCGTGACGTGCGTGGCACCTGAGGCGAACGCGCCGGCGATCGAAGGAGCGGAGGAGCTCTTCTCCTCAAAACCCGCCTCGCTAAGCGCTCGCCGAGCCCGGGACTCGGCGAGATCGGCGACCGCGACCACGTGCATGCCGGGGGTGGTCCGGGCCTGGGCGAGGAACATAGTTCCGAACTTTCCGGCCCCGATGACACCGATCCGGATCGGTTTCCCCTCGACCGCTCGGTTGCGCAGAAGGGCGTACAGGTTCATGATCTCCTCCGTCCCCGCGACGTGCCCGGCCACTCACGTGACCGTGACGTCACCTTGTGTCCATGCCTCTGCAAGACGTTCTTACTCCCAGCTTTGCCCATGAGCATCTCGGCGGGACCAGTCCTCCACCAACGTCACCAGGGCCGAGTGGTCCCAGCCGCCGCGACCCTGTGCGACGAGGGCGCCGAACATCTGCTCCACCAGGACCGTCGCCGGCAGCGCCACCCCGTACTCCCTGCCGGCCGCGAGCGCTATCCCCAGGTCCTTGTGATGATACTTAACCTTGCCGCCCGGCTCGAAATGCCGCGAGAGGTACTTATCCCGCTTGACCTCCATGACCCTGTTGCCGGCCAGCCCGCCCGAAAGGACGTCAAGCAGCTTCTCCGGGTCCACCTGCGCCTTTGCCCCGAGCACCAGAGCTTCCGAGACGGCCTCCATGACGAGCGCCACCACAATCTGGTTGGCTGCCTTGACCACCTGGCCAGCGCCATCAGGGCCAACGTGGACGACGGTGTCGCCCATCACCTCGAAGAGGGGCCTCGCGTGCTCGAAGTCTCCCTCATCTCCTCCGACCATGATAGAGAGCGTGCCCTCGATGGCACCGACGTCCCCACCGCTCACCGGGGCGTCAAGCATCGAGGCCCCACGCTCCCGAGCCGTTCGGGCCAACTTCCTCGCCAGTGTCGGCGAGCTGGTGCTCATGTCTATCATAAGTAGACTTTTCCTGATTCCCTCGAGGAATCCATCTCCTCCGGATACTACCGCCTCTACCTCGGTTGGACCCGGTAGCATGGTGATCACAATGTCGCACCTTGCGGCGACCTCTCTTGGGGTTTCGGCTACCTCGCCTCCGCCATCGGCGGACAACTTCTCGGCTTTCTCCTTGGTGCGGTTGTAAAGCACCAGATCGTAACCGGCCCCCATCAGGTTCGAAGCCATGGGACCTCCCATGCTGCCCAACCCGACGAAGCCTACTCTCTCAGGCACTTCGCACCTTTCTGCAATCCAGTGCATTCATTCGAGAAGCGATCTCGGGTCCGATTCCATAGCACGAGTGATCAGCGTCGAAGCGAACTACCATCGCCCACCGCCGATCCACACCGCCAGTAACGGTCGCGCGGAGGATGGTTTACCTGCGGTCTTGTGCGCTCTCACGACCCAAGTCCGGCGGTCAGTCAAAGTATGAGCCCTCGTTCACATCAATCGCTCAAAGAATTCCTTCCGGCGACTCGTTTCTAGTCTCTTAGTAGCGATGGGACTATTGCCTGGCTCTATGCTCGATCGCCCAACCGCTAGCGCCGAAGCTAGACGCTTTTCGCCTGCCGTGAGATGCTTGCGCACGCATCTCCGAGGTCCCCGTCCCTGTTAACGACATACAGTGGCCGAGCAAGCTCCTCACCTGTTCGATAATAGCAAATGGTGCCCGTGCCTTTGGCGTCAGTATTGTACTCCCCCACGGTAGTCGCACCGGGCTCGGCCGACGGTCGATTATAAAGTGGTCGGTCATCCTAACCGCCACCATGGGAATCCTTCCCCGCCATGATGCGGGCGTACGTGTTAGCTTGCACAATCATGTCGAGGGGTGGGTAGGCGTACAGTTGGTGTCACACTCGTAGAACCGGCCGTCTTTGGCATCTCTGCCAGCGTTGCTCCAGCTACACGCTGGGTATTCTTTAGCGAGGTCTCGCAATGGTTCACTAGGCGCTGGTTCTTGGAACCTCAGCGGAGAGGGTGGCGGCAGCTGCGCGCAGGTAGGCGTGAGCTGCCGCCTCGACCGCATCCAGGCTCGAGCCTCGCCCCCGTACTTTCGGCCCTCAAAGTTGACTGTGATGCGTTCCTTCCCGACCATGCCGTAAGTGTCGAAAGCGTAGATGCCACAGGCCTGTGATCTCACCGCGTATGCCGAGGGCGAGGTCGGCAGCGCGAAAGAGCGCATCCATCGGGCCGTTGCCCTCAGCCTCGGCTTCGGCATGATCGCGGCCGCCTCGCGAAATTCTCACCGTGGCGCGACTCCGATGGTCGGTGGACCCTATAACCTGGAAGGCGACTAGCGCCAACTTCTCCGTCACGATACGTGCGAAGCTTCTCCCATCATGCAAACCGGCGTCTACTACGCCGCGCCCCGATCCTCTTCTCGGTGGTGGTCTCGGCGCCCAGAGCGCCATAAGTACTATAAACCCGGACGCCGCCGCAGTCGTGCGCTAGCAACTCGTCGACCAGCTCCGGCAACACATCCGGATGACGTAGCGAGAGAGGGTCGAAGAGCAAGCCTAGGCAGGTGCCGCTATGTGTGGCTACAACCCCCAGTGCATCATAACGTGCACGTAGATCTAGAAAGAGCTCGAGGTGCTCCTTGGGTAATACGTCCTGGTTGAGGAGCGCGCTGCGAGTTGCGACATCGCCCACGGACGGCAGGTGGCGTCGTTTTACCGCGCGTCCGAGGTCTAGCAGCAACTTCTCGTATTCAGCCAGCCTGTTAACGCTGTGGAACCCGCGGTCCCTGCACAACTCTGTCGTCTCGGCCCGGCCTCCCTCGTCGAGCGCGACGATGGTCAGTGAGGGCAAAGTCCCCAGGCGACTGTGCACAACCCCCTCTCGCTGGTGGAAGGAAACGATGCCTTCGTACATCACACCATCCGAAGGCTCTATGGCGCTCATGATGCGGGCCAATGAATGTCGGGGAATTCGCATGCCGAATGCAGACTCGATGGCGCGTGCCGTGGCGGCCATATCGGCCGATGAGCTGGCACACCCCTTGCCTTCATGCAGCTCGCTCTCGATGCGTAACTCACCGCCCGTCTCCAGGTTGTAGATTCGCATTAACTCCTCTGCCAATCGCCGTGACTTCTCTTTGTACGGAGGACAAACGCGCACGCCATTAGACCCCTGCACCTGCGTGAACTCTGCAGTCGAACCTTCAGTGATCGGGAGAGTGACCAGAAACTCCCGTCTATCGATCGGAAGCGCACCCTGGAGCAGCTCGCCGAATGTCCCAAGGCACCTGCCAATACCTGTTCTCGGGCTAGCCATTGTCACCTTGTGATGTGAAATGCAGTTGCCGCAAGAAGTGGCCGTCGGCCGTGAGCCAAGCTTCCGCTGTCCCAGTACCACACCAACCTGCGCTCATTTTGTGCTCTGACGATATCGGGCGGTAAGACCGTTCATCACCCGCCGGTAGCACCGTTATTGTTGGACGATGTCGATGCTACCGGCCCTTCTCTTGCCGCGATGGTTTCCTAGAACACAGGGGTTTCCGTATATGCGCCGAAGACTTCCTTAAGGGCGTTGACGATCTCCCCCATAGATGCACGGGCCTTGACCGCCTCGATGGTTACCGGCATCAGGTTGGCGTCGTGGTCGCGGGCGGTGTCCTGAAGCATCTTGAGTATGCGCTCGACTTCGGCGTTATCGCGCTCGGCTTTGACCCGCTTCAAGAAGTCGATCTGCTGCCGCTCCGACTCGGGATCGAGCTGGTGCGTCTCGACCTCCTGATCCTCTTCCTCATCGATATACTTGTTCACTCCCACCACGGTGCGCTCGTTGTTGGCCTTGCTCTGGGCCAATTCGTACGCGAAGTCGGCTATCTCTCGCTGGAAGTAACCCTGCTCGATGGCACCCACAGCCCCGCCCATCTCATCCGTCTTTTCCATGACCTCCCAGATGGCCCGCTCCATGTCGTTGGTCAACGACTCGATGTAGTAGGAGCCGCCGAGAGGATCGGACACGTTCGGTATGTTGGTCTCCTCGGCGATGATCTGCTGGGTACGCAAGGCGACCTTCATGGCGTACTCCGAGGGTATCGTGTAGGCCTCGTCCAGGCCGTTCGTGTGCAGGGACTGGGTGCCACCCAGCACCGCAGAGAGCGCCTGCAGCGTGGTGCGGACGATATTGTTGATGGGTTGCGGCTTGGTCAGCGAGGCGGCGGCTGTCTGGGTGTGGAAGCGCATGCGCATCGACTCGGGCTTCTTGGCGCCAAACTCCTCCTTCATCATCTTGGCGTAGGCTCGGCGGATCGCCCTGAACTTCGCCACCTCTTCAAAGAAGTCGGTTTGAGACACAAAGAAGAACGAAAGCCGCGGTGCAAACTCGTCTACGTCGAGGCCAGCCTCTGTCACCTCCTGCACGTAGGCCTTGGTATTCGCCAGGGTAAAAGCGACTTCGTGCAGAGGGCTACCCCCGGCTTCCGAGATGTGATAGCCGCTGATGTTGATAGGATTATAGCGACGCATGTTGCGCGCGCAATACACGATGGTGTCGCGCACGATACGCATGCTCGGCCGTATCGGGTAGACCCATTCTTTCTGAGCTGCGTACTCCTTTAGGATGTCGTTCTGAATGGTGCCAGAGAGCTTGTTAAGGTCGTAGCCTCGCTCTTCTGCCAGCGCCACGTACATCGCCAGCAAGATCCAGGCGCTCGGATTGATAGTCATGGAGACGCTGATCTCTTCTAGATCTATGCCCTCAAAGAGCGCCTCCATATCGTCGAGAACGTCGATGGCCACACCTTCGCGGCCTACCTCGCCCCAGCTCATGCTGTCGTCGGAGTCGTAACCCATCAGGGTTGGCATATCGAAATCCACAGACAGACCGGTCTGCCCCTGCCGGACCAGGTACTTCAGACGTTGATTGGTTTCGGCGCCGGAGCCGAAACCGGCGATCTGGCGCATGGTCCAGGGGCGAGCCCGGTACATGGTCGGGTAGGGGCCCCGGGTGAACGGGTAACGTCCGGGTAACCCGATCTCTTCCCACGGCGTATCGGCGGTGTCCGCCGGTGTGTAAACGCGCTTTACCGGTAATCCCGAGCCGCTGAAATACTCCGACCTCCGCTCTGGCATGCGTTCCACAAAGCTGGCAAGTTCGTTGCTTTCCCAATCGGCTACCTCGTCCTCTATCTGCCGGACGATGCTCTCCTCGATCAGACGGGTAAGCTGCTCGCTGTTAAGCTTGGAGTATGGGGTTTCCACGCTCCTCCTTTCGGTTCGTGTCGCTACACACTGCTTTCGAGTAGGTCGAGTGCAACGGTGAAGGGGCCCCGCTTGCGAAGGCGAACTTCCTCGACCGCCTCATCGAAGTCCGAACCGGTCGAGGGATCCTCTATGCGGTCGAGCGCGACATTCTGAATAATGGTCTTGAGGCGATGGGCAGCCATGGTCCGTTCTCGCTCTTCGATCTCACCAGAGGACAACAGATGGTCGTAGTGACGCTCCAAAGCATCGACCAGCTCGTCGACGCCCTTCCCATCCTCGGCAACGGTTGCCAAAACGGGTACATTCCAGCCGCCAGTGGAGAGCTGTCCGGCATCCTTCAACATCATTTTCAACTCACGAATGGTCTTGTTAGCATCCGGTCGATCGGCTTTGTTTACCACGTGAATATCGGCGATCTCCAAAATTCCGGCCTTGACCGCCTGGACGTCGTCTCCCATCCCGGGCGCGCTGATCACAACAGTGGTGTGGCAAGCGCGAACGATGTCGACTTCGTCCTGCCCGACGCCAACCGTCTCCACCAGCACCACGTCCTTGCCCGCGGCATCCAACACGGCCACGGCATCGGTCGTAGCACGAGTGAGCCCGCCGAGCGCGCCGCGGGTGGCCATAGAGCGAATATACACGTCGGGGTCGTGGTACAGCTCGCTCATCCGGATGCGATCACCGAGGATCGACCCCCCGGAAAAGGGGCTCGACGGGTCGATCGCGACGATGCCCACGGCTTTGTCACGGGCACGCAGCTCGCGCACGAGCGAGGTCAGCAGGGTGCTCTTCCCGGCGCCAGATGGGCCGGTGATGCCCACGATACGAGCATGCCCACCGAGTCTGTAAAGCTCGGCCACCTGCTCGACCACGCCGTCAGCCCCCGACTCGATGCGCGAGATCATCCGGGCTATCGACGGCACGTGGCCCGCACGCACCTGTTCGATCAGACTTTGCGCCGAATCCACACCCCTAGCCACGTCCGTACGCCCCTAGCTCACTCTGCAGGCGGCGTCATAGGTCACGGCCGTCGCGATAGGCGCAGCCAACCCTCCTATGCATTCGCCCTGCATCAGACTCGTGCCCCTCGTTCTTCCACGAGGTGGCGCACGGTCTCGACGACTGCGTCGGGCGGCGTGTCCTGGCCCAGGATTTCGGCGATACCCATCTTCTTCAGCTCTTCGACGTCTTCATCTGGCATCACCCCACCCCCGAGTACCAGGGTGTTTTCGTCAGCTCCTCCCTCCTCCAGCAGCTCGATAATGCGCGGAAAGACCGTCATATGAGCTCCGGAGAGGATGCTGACCCCTATCACATCAACGTCCTCTTGTATGGCAGAGGTCACTACGTCTTCCGGCCTACGGTGCAGGCCCGTGTAGATTACTTCCATCCCGGCATCGCGCAGAGCTCGCGCGATGACTTTGGCACCGCGATCATGACCATCGAGGCCTACCTTGGCAACCAGAACGCGAATAGGTCGGTCAGTCTCTGTCATTCGTCACCCCCGTTGATCAGCAGAACCCCAAGACTATTAACTCGAAGCCGTATTCTACTAACTTTGAAGCGAGCGCAGCAAACGAATACCTAGCTAAATTTCTAGGACTAGATAGCCGTCTCGCATGTTAGTACCCTAATGTCCGATGACAGGGAGAGCTAACGATCGGAGCTCGCTTTGCGAGGTCGCGTCAAGAGGGGATGAGCAGTGACGCATGGAAGCACCCACAGTCAGGTGTACCGTAAGAGGCTGGAACAACTGCAAGCCAACTTGCGCCAAAAGGGCTGGCAGGCGGCGCTCGTTATGCAGCCCAGGGATCTCTACTATTATGCTGGCACGGCGCAACCCGCTAATTTGTGGGTGCCAGACGAAGGTGATCCCGTCCTCTTTACGCGTCGCGTCCATAAGCTCGCCCAAGAGGCGACGTGGATCGATCTTACGGTAAGCGCCAGCGGTTTCGGAGAGATGAGCCGGGCACTCGCCGATCTGGATCTCTCGCTACCCTCTGGTGCTATTCTCGGTGTCGAGCAGGACGTATTGCCTTATCGTCTGGTAGAGGGGCTGAAGAAGAACTTGGAGGGAGTCACGCTGGAGAATCTCTCTCCACTTGTGTTGAAACAGCGGTTCGTAAAAGACGACGAGGAGTTGGCGCGTATACGCAAAGCGGTAGAACTGTGGGAAAAAGGTCACGAAGCGATCATGGAAACCCTGGCTGCGGGAGTGGCCGAGTACGAGGTAGCCGCGGCTATGGAGAACGCGGCGCGCCGGGGAGGGGGGGATGGCATGGTCTGGCCCCGCCGTTGGGACTCCTACCTGCCCGCTGGGGGTATCGTTGCATCAGGACCCAATACGTGGGAAGTCTCAGGAGAAGCCATGACGGTAACCGGCGTGGGTCTGAGCCAAGCCTTGCCCTGGGGACCATCATCTCGACGACTGGAAGCAGGAGATCTCGTGGTGGTGGACTTCGCCCTCTCCTACGAGGGCTATCATTGCGACATGACGAGAACCTACTGCGTCGGTGACCCCAGCCAGGAGCAACGGGATTTGTGGGAGCGGTTGCTCGAGCTTCACCTGCAGGTAGTCGACCGGGTTCGGCCGGGTGTCACGGGAGAAGAGCTTTACCTGGTCGCTAGAGGACTAGCAGAAGACACGGGGCTTATCTACAATTTCATGGGCGTAGGGAGCGAAAGGGGAAGTTACATAGGTCACTCGATAGGCCTGGAAGTGGACGAGTGGCCTGTTTTGGGGGCTGGGTATCGCGAACCGCTGCCGGTCGGAGCCGTAATCACCATAGAACCAAAGTTCATGGTCCCAGGGCAAGGAGCCGTGATGGTCGAAGACGATATTGTTGTGACGCCAAGCGGCCACGAAGTCATCAGCACACTGGAAAGGGAGCTCTTCTTTCGTTGAGTGTATCTACTCTGCCCAGTTCGTTGCGCTTCGCGCGCGGGGTCATCGGGCTGTCCCTGGTGGAAGTAGTGAATCTGGACACCTCCTCGTGGCGCTGCCCGCTGCGGGTACTCTAGTCGTCGATCAGGTCCGGAGTGGGGACGATGGTCGACTTGACGCTGCGCATCTCGAGGGCGCTCTCGATCGCCTCGCCGATGCCCTGCTCGGTAAACGCGAAGCGGGTTTGCATCTCAGACCACGGATAGCGGTCCCGAGCCCGGTCGAGCATCGCTATCCCCTTGGGAATGTCGTTCGCGGTGAATGCCCAGCTCCCGAGCACGTTCAGGTCCTTCGTGCAGATCCGGTGCCAGTTCGTCTCTATCGCGCCGGCATCCGTGAACTGGCCCATCTCGATGTAGGTTCCGCCGTCGCGCAGCATCTCGATGCCCTCGGGACCAGCTGAGGGGTGGCCTGAGCAGTCCATCACGAGATCGGCCCCGAAGGGCTCGGTCAGCCCGCGCACGGCCTCAATACGTGCCTCCGGCGTTTCGTGGTCCTCGAGTGAGACTGTGGTCTCGGCACCGAAGCGCCTGCACAGCGCGAGCCGAGGATCCTCGGGTGCCCCGACGACGATGACGCGTCCCGCCCCCATCTCCTGGGCAGCAGCCACGGCCAGGACGCCGATTGGCCCCGAGCCCTGGATGACGACGGTGTCGCCCACGCGGAAAAAGCCGGCGCGCTGGGCGCGGTCGAAAGCGCGGACGCATGAGGTGAGTGGCTCAGAGAGGGCACCCAGAACGAGCGGCATGTCGTCAGGCAGCTTGTAGACCTTCGTCCCCGGCAGCTCGGCGAGGTCGACGTAGACCATCTCCGCCCACCCGCCCCAGAGGTGCGGCGGCTTCTCGAAGCCGAGGTAACGGCCGTAGTACACGGGGGTCAAGCACTTGTTGGCCGTCTCGGGGTAGTGCACGCAATAGTAGCAGCTCCCGCAGGGCATCAACGGCGGCAGCATTACCTTGGATCCCACCTCGAGCGGCTGGCTCATGAAGTCCTCGGTCAGCTCCTCCCCGATCTCTTCCACGACCCCCACTAGCTCGTGGCCGAGCGTGAACGGCCAGGGGAGCGGCCGGGGCCAATGGCCCTTGAGGATGTGGAGATCGGTGCCGCAGACCCCGCAGGCCGCGATGCGGATGAGCGCAGCCTTGGGCGGCACCTCGGGCTTCGGCACCTCACGTATAACGGGCGGTTCACCGGGGCCGTCGAAGGTAGCGACGTGGACGTTCGGCATGGATCCTCCTAATTGCTAGCGGAAGGGCGCATCGACGGCCCTGCCCCGAGCGGCTACGGATATACGAGGGAAAATACACAACGGTTACAATCTGGTCAACCCCCTACGTCGGGCGTCTGGTCGAGGGGCGGACCACACCTGCCTCTGGGTGCGTTCGGAGATCTACTGTTGCCAAGGCTCGGGATACAAACACAAAAGATATACTAATTTATGCATCCTCCGCACGGAGGATGTTACGGGGAAGGAGGCGGGCAGGTGAAAGGGAAGGTTGCGGCGTTGGTGGGGGGAGGTCGCGGTCGAGGAGTTCGAGGTCCCGGAACCGGAGCCTGGGACGGTGCTCACCAAGGTCCGTCGGGCGAACGTTTGCGGGTCAGAGGTGCACATCTATCACTTCCGCCACCCGCTCATCCGCGAGTGCGTTCTGGGGCACGAGTTCGTCGGGGAGATACTGGCCCCTGGCGAAGGCGTAACCACGGACTACGCGGGGGACCCGGTGGAGGTAGGCGACCGGGTGATCGCGCCGTACTTCCTGACGTGTCGGAGATGTCAGGCGTGTCTGCGGGGCGACTTCAATCTTTGCCAGAAGTCATACACATTCTGGTCAAAGCCCCCGGAGGACGACCCACACTTCCACGGGGCTTTCGCTACGCATTACTACGTTCACCCGGAGCAATACTTCTACAAGGTGCCAGATAGCGTTCCGGACAACACGGTGGCCGGGGCGAACTGCGGCCTCTCGCAGGTTCTCTTCGGGCTGCACCAGACGGGGCTCTCGACCGGTGACAGCCTCTTGATCCAGGGCGCCGGCGGCCTCGGTCTCTACGCGGCGGCGGTCGGTAGGGACATGGGGGCGCGGGTCATAGTGGTCGAGGGGATTCGGCAACGCATCGATCTCGCCCGGCGGTTCGGGGCCGAAGAGATCGTAGACATGAATGAGTACCCGGAGGCTGGGGATAGGGTGCGTCAGGTGCAGTCGCTGACCGACGGCTACGGCGCGGACGTTGTCCTGGAGGTTTCGGGCGTTCCGGCGGCATTCGCGGAGGCCTTGCAGCTCGTGCGACCCGGCGGGAGGGTTATCGAGATCGGCAACGTGAGCGTCGGTAAGGAACACGAGGTATCCCTGGCCTCATGACCCGGAAGATGATACGCGTCCAGGGTTTCGTGCGCTACCAACCATTGTATCTGCACAGGGCATTGGGGTTCCTGGAGCGCAAGCACGGCGACCATCCCTTCGACGAACTCACCGATGAGGAATACACCCTGAAAGATGTTGGTAGGGC